>OFDN01000119.1_pt1 | contig 77078 bp, 76 predicted proteins | sample 1520971 | NCBI WGS metagenome assembly OFDN01 (sample SAMEA94257418, study PRJEB24077) | hot springs metagenome | biome: Aquatic biome; feature: Geographical feature; material: Water | place: India | collected 2012-06-12 | depth 5 m
ACGCTTGAGCGCCACTGGAGTGGCGCGCTCCATTGAGGGGCGGCCTGTCACGAAATCAAATCGGCGAATTCCGTGAACACCGCGTCGTAGACGGCGCGCTTGAAGGGCACGATCACGGACGAGAGTTCGCCGGGGGCGATCCAGCGCCAGGCCACGAACTCCTGGTCGTGCGCATGGATGTCGATGTCGGCATCCGTTCCCGTGAAGGCCAGCGCGAACCATTTCTGCGCCTGCCCACGCCAGCGTCCCTTCCAGTAGGCGGGCCGCCGCTCCTCCGGCACCTCGTAGGCGATCCATTTGGCGCTCTCGCGCAACAGCAGCGCCTTGGACGTGCCGACCTCCTCCTGCAGCTCGCGGCAGGCGGCTTCCACGGGCGTCTCGCCCTTGTCGATGCCGCCCTGGGGCATCTGCCAGGCATCCGGCTGGTTGGCGCGGCAGCCGACGAAGACGCGCCGGTCCGCGGCGATCAGCATCATGCCGACGTTGCGGCGATATTCCTCGGGACGGCCGGTCATCGTCGTCGTCATCATCATGTTCTTCATGGGCGGAGTTGGGCGGGCTGGATACGCATCCGGTTCAGGCAGGTATCGCGGCATTCGAAATGGCCGATGATCGGCACGATCGACACGTCGGTGCGCGCTTCCTGCCCCTTGTACCAGCCGCGCAGGGCGGTGATGGCCTCCTCGTCCGGCTGCGCGACGCCGAATGCATGGCGGGGCGCGCGGTCGGGGGCCACCTCGGCAACCCAGGCTGCCAGCCGGTCGAGATTGCCGACGACGCCGTCCCCCGCCAGCTTGTAGTCAAGCACGTCGGTGCTGCGGGCATAGCCCACGCCCAGTTCCTCCGTCAGCCGCTGGATCGAGGCGGGACCGGGCATCGGGCTGATCTCGATCAACGCCAGGCCACGATCGGCGATCTCCTTCACCAGCGGGCGCAGCACCGCCTCCGCCAGGGCGGGGCGGCCGGGCGCCGCGATGACTAGGCCCACATAGCCCTCGCCGCGCGCCAGGATGGCCCGCAGTCGCTTCAGGTTCTCCGTCGCATCGGCCGCGGCCTCGATCGGGCGGAGGCCGCGCTCGCCCACGGCCGGGTCGTCCATCGGCAGCATGAGATAGGTTTCGTGACCGAAGGTCCGCGCCTGCTGGAGCCAGCGCGGCAGGTCGGGCGTGCCCGGCAGGAATGCCAGGCTGACCTCGGGCGGGAGTTCCTCGATCGCCTTGCGCATGGCCGGCTCGTTGAGGCCGACATTGATCATCAGCAGGCCCAGCCGTGCCGGTGCGCCGGCCGACGGATCGAAGCGCCGCGCGTTGGCGATCCAGGGCATCCAACCCGAGGGCGAGATGCGCGGCAGCCGTAGCCCGTCGGCGGTGATCTCGATCATGCCAGCCGATTCCTCGGGTGGCAGCTTGCGGAACCCCATCGACGGCTCTGGCCGGACCGGCAGGGGCAGGGCCTGGATGGGCGCAGCTTCGGCCTGTGCAGCCGGCACGGCGGCGGACGCCGAGGCGACCGGTGAGGCCGGTACTGCATCGCCCACCACCCGGGGCGACTGGCCGTCCAACCTGAATCCGAAGACGATGCCGGCGGAAGCGGCGATCAGCGCGAAGACGAAAAGGTAAGCGGCGACCAGACCCCAACGGGCCGGCCGCCGCTTTGCCGTTACGTCGCCGCTTTGGCCGGAGCGGGCCACAGCGTCATTCCCGAAAGGGTCTCAGTTGGCCTTGCCGCTGTAGAGCGAGATGCCGCGGATCAGGTCTGCCGCGCGCAGCAGCTGGTAGTCGGCAGCCTGCTCCTTCGGCGGCTCGTCCGGATCGCCAGACGGCGTCGCCTGGGGAGTCGTTTGACCGGCGGCCTTGTCGTCGGTCTTGTCGCCCGGCTTGCCCGCTTCCGGCTTGGCATCGTTGGGCTTGACGGGGGGCGGCGGGGCGACGGGCTTGTCGTTCGGGTTGGTGATCGAGCGGCGCAGGTTCTCCTCGCGGAAGCTCGAACGCTGCTGGATGTTCTCGATCTTCGCGGGCTCGACCTCGATGTCCGGCTTGATGCCTTCCTTCTGGATCGAACGGCCCGACGGCGTGAAGTAGAGCGCCGTGGTCAGGCGGATCGCGCCGCCGCCGGTCACCTGCATGATGGTCTGGACCGAGCCTTTGCCGAAAGAGCGCGTGCCGAGAACGATGGCACGGCGGTGATCCTGCAGCGCGCCGGCCACGATCTCGGAGGCCGAGGCCGAGCCGCCGTTCATCAGCACGACGATCGGCAGGCCGTTGGCGACGTCGCCCGGCTTGGCGTTCCAGCGCTGGACCTCGTCGTTCTTGCGCGCCTTGACCGAGACGATCTCGCCCTTGTCGAGGAAGGCATCGGACATCGCGATCGCCTGGTCGAGCAGGCCGCCCGGATTGTTGCGCAGGTCGATGATGTAGCCCTTGAGCTTGTTGCCCGCTTCCTTCTTCAGCTTCTCGACGGCGTCGAGCACGCCCGGCGTCGTCTGCTCGGTGAAGGAGGTGACGCGGATGTAGCCGATGTCGCCGCCCTCGAGGCGGTACTTGACCGGCTTCACCTTGATCGTCTCGCGGGTCAGCGACACGTCGAACGGATCCTTGGTTCCGCGGCGGATCGAGACCTTGATCGGCGTGCCGACCTTGCCGCGCATCTTCTCGACGGCTTCCTGCAGGGTGAGGCCCTGCACCGGCTCGCCGTCCAGCGCGAAGATCAGGTCGCCCGGCAGGATGCCGGCCTTGGAGGCGGGGGTGTCGTCGATCGGCGACACGACCTTGATGACGCCGTTCTCCATCGTCACTTCGATGCCGAGGCCGCCGAACTCACCCTTCGTCTGGACCTGCATGTCCTTGTAGGACTTCGGGTTCATGTAGCTCGAATGAGGGTCGAGGGCGCTCAGCATGCCGTTGATGGCATTCTCGATGAGCTGCTTCTCTTCCACCGGCTCGACATAGTCGCGGCGGATGCGCTCCAGCACGTCGCCGAACAGATTGAGCTGTTGGTAGAGCTCGCTCTTGTCGCCGCCGGCGGCCTTCGGATCGGCCGGCTTGTTCTGCGCCAGGGCAGGAGCGGCCAGGAAAGCCACGGCCGTGGCGAATGAGGCTAAGCGCAGAAAGGTCATTTGGGTGCCTTCAGGAGGGAAGTCGCCAGGGGCTTCGAGGCCCGGCGATCCGGTGTTTCAGCGTGGGAGGGAGGATACAGGGGCGTCTTTGGCAGGATCAAGGCGTCGGGCTTCCGCACCACTTCACAAATCAGGCAGAGGTTGCGGCCGCTGGGCGCGGAGTGGCCAGGATGGCCGGCCGCGACGCGGTGGAGAGCATCGACTTGCCCGTCATTTCCGCAGGTTGCGCCACTCCCATCAGGGCGAGCAGCGTGGGTGCCACGTCGGCCAGCTTGCCGTCGGCCAGCGAATGGACGGCCGCCGGTGCGTTGAAGAGCAGGGCCGGCACGCGATTTAACGTGTGCTGGGTGTGCTTCTGGTGCGATTGCTCGTCGAACATCTCTTCAGCATTGCCATGGTCGGCGGTGACGAACATCGAACCGCCGGCCGCCTGGATGGCCTGCATCAGCCGCCCGAGGCAGCCGTCGACCGCCTCCACCGCCCGCGTGGCGGCGCCGAGATCGCCGGTATGGCCGACCATGTCGGTGTTCGCGTAGTTGACGACGATGAGGTCGAACTTGCCCGAGCCGATCGCCTCGACCAGCCTGTCGGTCACCTCGGGTGCGCTCATCTCCGGCTTCAGGTCGTAGGTCTTGACCTTGGGCGACGGCACGAGGATGCGCTCCTCGCCGTCGAACACACGCTCCTCGCCGCCGTTGAAGAAGAACGTGACGTGCGCGTACTTCTCCGTCTCGGCGATGCGCAGTTGCTTCAAGCCGGCCTTCGATACGGTCTCGCCGAGGCCCATCCTGATGATTTCCGGCGGGAACAGCGTCTTCAGGAACGGATTGAGCGCCGCCGAATAGTCGACCATGCCGACCTTTGTCGAGAAGGTGACGACCCGGTTGCGATTGAAGCCGTCGAAGCGCGGATCGAGCAGCGCCGTCAGGATCTGGCGCGCGCGGTCCGAGCGGTAGTTGAACATCAGGAGGCCGTCGCCGTCCTTCATGCCGGTGTAGCCGTCGATCACGGTGGGCAGCACGAACTCGTCGTCGAGATTGGCGGCATAGCCCTTGTCGACGGCTTGCTTCGCCGTCGTCGCATGCTCGCCCCGTGCATCGACCATCGCGTCGTAGGCCAGCGTCACGCGCTCCCAGCGCTTGTCGCGGTCCATCGGATAGAAGCGGCCGGACACGGTGGCGAAGCGGATCGGCAGGCCGGGCTTCAGGCCCGCCTGGATATGATCGAGGCACTCCAGCGCGCTGCGCGGTGGCATGTCCCGGCCGTCGAGGAAGGCGTGGATCCAGACCGGCACGCCATGCCCTGCGAACAGGTTGGCGAGAAAGACCAGATGGTCCTGGTGGGCGTGCACGCCGCCCGGCGAGGCAAGGCCGATCAGGTGCAATGCCGCGCCTGTCGTCTTCAGCGTGGCGATCGTCTCGACGAGGATCGGGTTCCTGGCGAGAGAGCCGTCCTCGATGGCATTGTCGATGCGCGGCAGGTCGGGCACGGCGACACGGCCGGCGCCGAGGTTCATGTGGCCGACCTCGGAGTTGCCCATCTGGCCTTTTGGCAGGCCGACGAACGTTTCGGATGCATCGATCAGGCCCTGCGGGCAGGTCGCGACCAGCCGGTCGAAGTTGGGGGTGCGGGCGCCCAGGATGGCGTTGTTCGAGCGCTCGGGACGATGGCCCCAGCCGTCGAGGATGCAGAGCAGGACCGGACGCGACGCCTTGTCGGTCATCACGAGGCCTTCCGCGGCTGCGGCTGGGCGCGCTCCACGGCGTTGAACTTGTTGGGGCAGCTCAGCTCGCGCGGATCGGTGTTGGGATTCTGGTCGGGGACCTCGATGGCGCAGAACACGAACTCGCCGCGCGGCTCGCCGTCGATACTCACGTCGTACGTGTAGGTGCCGGGCGGGTCGCCGGGAATGATGCACCAGGACCGCTGCAGGACGCCGTCCTGCACGGTCTCCAGCATGCGGGTCGTGGCCTTGGTCTTGTCGGCGCTGACTTCCGTCTCGGGGCCGGCGATCACCTGCTCGGCCGGCTGCGAGGTCGTCAGGACCTCGCGCAACGACACGACGCGGTTGGGACCGCCGAGGTACATGCGCCATCCGAAGCAGGCACGATGGAACAACAGCGGAATCGCGTTGGTCTCGTAGTGGCGCTGCTTGCCGTCCTCGCCGGTGATCGAGACGTACGGGATGCTGCGCACGGACTTGGGAGCCGGCTTTTCGACGGGCTTCGTCGGGCTCGTCGACTGGGCCAGGGCGGCGCCGGTAACGGCGGCCAGGAGGAGGGCGGAGGAGGTGGCCGCGAGCCACCGGGAAATTGCGTGCATGGGTGCCAATGTAGCCCCGGTTTTTCGTCAGAACAGAGGCAAAATCGCCGGTATTTCACGCCCGGTGATAGGGATGTCCGGCGAGGAGTTGCTGGGCCCGGTAAATCTGTTCGGCCAGCATCCCGCGGGCCAGCAGATGAGGCCAGGTCATCGCGCCGAAGGACAGGACCAGGCCGGCTTTTCTCAGCATCGCCTCGGTGTGCCCGTCGGCGCCGCCGATGAGGAAGGCCACGTCCGACACGGACGTGTCGCGCCAGCTCCCCAGACGGGCGGCGAAAGCCTCGCTGTCCAGCACCTTGCCGCGGCGGTCGAGCATGACCAGGGTCGCGCCGGCCGGCGCCGCCTCCAGCAGCAGTTCGCCTTCGCGTTGCATCAGCTGAGGAGCGGGGAGCTTCCGCTTCTCCTCGACCTCGCGCAGCGTGAGCGGCCAGCGGATGCGGCCGGCATAGTGGTCGTAGAGATCGCGCTCCGGCCCCCGTGTGGCGCGGCCGATGGCGGCGATGGTGATCTTCAAGCCACGCTCAGGGCGCGCGTTTGCGCCGGGCCGGGGGCTTTCTCGCCGTCTTGGGCGCCGCCCGCTTGGCGGCGGCTTTCTTGACGGGCTTGTCGGCGGCCTCGTTCTCCAGCGCCCACATCTTCTCGAGCGCATAGAAGGCGCGCGGCTCGGGGCGGAAGACGTGCACGACCACGTCACCGGCATCGACGAGCACCCAGTCGCCGGTCTGCTTGCCCTCGACCGGCGTGTAGCCGTGGCCGGTCTGCTTCAGCTTGTCGGCGAGATGCTCGGCAATGGCGACGACCTGACGGTTCGAGCGGCCCGAGGCGATCACCATGTAGTCGGCGAAGGCGGACTTGCCCTTGAGGTCGATGACGACGACGTCCTCGGCCTTGTTGTCGTCCAGGGACTCGCGCACCAGTTTCAGGAGCGAGTCGGAGGCTTTGCTTCGGTCGGGAAGCTGGCGGGTCTGGTCGGGGATGGTCTTTCCTTTCGCTCTGGTCCGGGGCGGGCGCACGGCGCGGATCGCCGTGGCCGAATGGGTATCCAGCCTGCTCGGGATAAAGCACCAGGCCGGCGGCTCGCAAGTGGCGAGCTGAAGGGCCTTGGCGGCGTGCAGCCGGAAACGCTCGAAGGTGCGCGGCGCCGTGGAGGCCAGCGCGGCATGGCCCCAGCCCGGGCGCGCGAAGGCGGCGATCGGGATGCTGCCGAACAGGTCGCGCCAGCCCGCCCAGTCGACGAGCTGGGGCAGGATGTCGGCGCCCATCAGCCAGACGAACTTTGCGTGGCGGTAGACCCGCTTCAGCGCCCGCACCGTGTCGAGCGTGTAGCGCGTGCCCAGCACCAGCTCGGGCGCATCGACGCGGATCCTGGGATGGCTGGCGAGCTGGCGGGCGCGGGCCACGCGGCTCGGAAGCGGCTCCATGCCGTCGCCGCTCTTCAGCGGGTTCTGCGGCGAGACCAGCCACCACACCTCGTCGAGGCCGAGCCGCTTCATCGCCTCCAGGCTGATGTGCCGGTGGCCGGCATGGGCGGGGTTGAACGAGCCGCCGAGCAGGCCGATGCGCCGATTCGTGGCGCGCGACACGCCCGGCATGGGGTGCAGGGTCACGGTCTAAGGGTGCCCTTGCCGCGCACGATGTTCTTGTAGGTGGTCAATTCGACCAGCCCGACCGGACCGCGCGCATGCATGCGGTTGGTCGAGATGCCGATCTCGGCGCCGAGGCCAAACTCGCCGCCATCGGCAAATTGCGTGCTGGCGTTGTGCATCACGATGGCGCTGTCGACCTCGCCCAGGAAGCGCTGCGCGGTGGCGTCGTTGTTCGTGACGATCGATTCGGTGTGCTGGCTGCCGTAGCGCGCGATGTGCTCGATCGCGCCGGCGACGCCGTCGACCGTGGCGACCGAGATGATCGGCTCGAGATATTCCGTGCGCCAGTCCTTCTCGCTGGCGGCCAGAGCCTTGGGATCGCGCTTCTGCACCTCGGCGTCGCCGCGCACTTCGCAGCCCAGCTCGTGAAGCCTGTCGAGCACCGGCTTCAGGTGCGTGTCGAGCGCGGCGCGATCGATCAGCAGCGTCTCGGCGGCGCCGCAGACGCTGACCCGCCGCATCTTGGCGTTGGCCACGAGGTCGCGCGCCATCGCGACGTCGGCATCGCGATCGACATAGACGTGGCAGATCCCATCGTAATGGCGCAGCACCGGCACGCGGCTTTCCTGTGTCACGCGGTCGATCAGCGAGCGTCCGCCGCGCGGCACGATGAGGTCGAGCCAGTCCATGGCGCGCAGCATCTCGCCCACGGCGGCGCGGTCGGTGGTCGGCACCAGCGCGACGCAATCCTCCGGCAGGCCGGCTTCGCCGAGCGCGCGGCGCAGCAGCTCGACGATGGTGCGCGAGGAATGGAAGCTGTCGGAGCCGCCGCGCAGCACGACGACGTTGCCCGACTTGATGCAGAGCGCGCCGGCATCGGCGGTGACGTTGGGGCGGGCCTCGTAGATCACGCCGATGATGCCGATGGGGACGCGCACGCGGCTCAGTGCAAGCCCGTTGGGCCGCTGCCATTCCTCGATGATCGCGCCGACCGGATCGGGCAGGGCGGCGATGTCGTCGAGTCCCTTTGCCATCGCCTCGACGCGCGCATCGTTCAGCAGCAACCGGTCCTGCAGGGCGCTGGTCATGCCGGCAGCCCTGGCCGCTTCGATGTCGCGCGCATTGGCGGCCAGGATCGCGGGCTTCTCGGCGCGGATCAGGCGCGCCGCGTTGGCGAGCGCCTTGTTCTTCGCGTCGGTCGGGGCGTTGCGCAGCGCGGCGGCCGCGGTCTTCGCGCGACGGCCGAGCTCGGCCACGATGGCAGCGGCGTCTTCCGTCGCGGGCTTGGTCTGGACGTTCATGGGACGCTCCGTCTCTTCACTCGACCACGAGGTCGTCGCGATGGACGATCTCGTCGCGGCCGCGGAAACCCAACAGGCGCTCGATCTCGGCGCTCTTGCGGCCGGCGATGCGACGCGCATCGTCGGCGGCGTAGGCGACCAGTCCGCGCGCCAGCACGCGCCCGCCATGATCCTTCACGTCGACCACGTCGCCCCGGCGGAATTCGCCCGCGACCGAGGTGACGCCGGCCGGCAGCAGGCTCTTGCCCGTCGAGAGCGCGCGCACCGCACCATCGTCGACGATCAGCGTGCCGTTGGTCTTGAGCGAGCCCTTGATCCACTTCTTGCGCGCCGACAGAGGCGAGGCTTCGGGCAGGAACCAGCTGCAGCGCGCGGTGCCGTCGATCAGAGCGCCCAGTGCGCCGACGCCGCGCCCGTCGGCGATGGCCATGCGGCAGCCGGCGGCCATGGCGATGCGCCCGGCCATCAGCTTCGTCACCATGCCGCCGTTCGACATCTCGGACGCGGCGACTCCCGCCATCGCCTCGATCTCGGGCGTGATCTCGCGGATCTCGGGGATGAACGTGGCGGAGGCGTCGCTGCGCGGGTCGCCGGTGTAGAGTCCGTCGATGTCCGACAGCAGCACCAGCGTGTCGGCCGAGATCATCTCGGCGACGCGCGCGCCCAGGCGATCGTTGTCGCCGAAGCGGATCTCGTCGGTCGCGACCGTGTCGTTCTCGTTGATGACGGGAATGGCGCCGAGGCCGAGCAGCGTCGCCATCGTCTGGCGCGCGTTGAGGTAGCGGCGGCGCTCTTCCGAATCGTGCAGGGTCAGCAGGATCTGCGCGACGGTGATGCCGTGGCGCGCCAGCGCTTCCTGATAGGCCTGCGCGAGGCGGATCTGGCCGGTCGCGGCGGCGGCCTGGCTCTCCTCGAGACGCAGCGGACCTGGTGCCAGCTTGAGATGCGTGCGGCCGAGGCGGATCGCGCCGGACGATACGAGCACGACCTCGCAGCCGCCCTTGTGCAGGCGCGCGACGTCGTTGGTCAGTGCTTCGAGCCAGTCCCGCCGCACCTCGCCCTTCGCCTCGTCGACCAGGATCGAGGAGCCGATCTTGACGACCAGCCGCCGGGCGCCGGCGAGGGGGGTCATGCCGCTTCCCGGGAGGGTGCGCGCTGCTTCTCGACGAGCTTCATCAGCTCGTGCAGCAGGGGCTGCACGCCCTGGCGGGAGACCGCGGAGATGACATGCACGGTCTTGCGGCTGGTCTTCGCGAGCGCGGCGCGCTTGGCCTCGATGTCTTCCGGCGTCATGGCGTCGGTCTTGTTGAGCGCGAGGATTTCCTTCTTGCGCGCGAGATTGCCGCCATAGGCCTTCAGCTCGCGGCGCACCGTGCGATAGGCGTCGACCACGTCGTCCTGCGTGCCGTCGACGAGGTGCAGCAGCGCGCGGCAGCGCTCGACATGGCCGAGGAAGCGCGTGCCGAGGCCGGCGCCTTCATGGGCGCCCTCGATGAGGCCGGGAATGTCGGCCATCACGAACTCGCGCGCGTCGGAGCCGTCGCCCACCTTCACCACGCCGAGGCCGGGGTGCAGCGTCGTGAAGGGATAGTCCGCGATCTTGGGACGCGCGTTGGTGTTGGTGGAGAGGAAGGTCGACTTGCCGGCATTGGGCAGCCCGACCAGGCCGATGTCGGCGATCAGCTTGAGGCGCAGCCAGAGCGCGAGCTCCTCGCCGGGCCAGCCCGGATCGGCGCGGCGCGGCGCGCGGTTGGTCGAGGTCTTGTAGTGCAGGTTGCCGTAGCCGCCGTCGCCGCCCTTGGCGATGATCACGCGCTGGCCGATCTCGGTCATATCGACCAACAGCGTCTCGTTGTCCTCGGCGAAGATCTGCGTGCCGCGCGGCAGGCGCAACACGATGTCCTTGCCCTTGCCGCCGGTGCGCTGGCTGCCCATGCCATGATGGCCGGTCTCGGCCTTGAAATGCTGGGCGTAGCGATAGTCGATCAGCGTGTTGAGGCCGTCGACGCATTCGGCGATCACGTCGCCGCCGCGCCCGCCGTCGCCGCCGTCCGGTCCGCCGAACTCAATGAACTTCTCGCGGCGAAAGCCCGCGCAGCCGGCGCCGCCGTTGCCGGAGCGGACGTAGATCTTGGCCTGGTCGAGGAACTTCATGGGATGGGGTCCAGAAACGAAAAGGGGGAACGGCGAGCCGCTCCCCCTTCTCAATCCGATGGGATGGGAACGGCTATTCGGCGGCCAGTGCCGGCGCCGGGAGAACGTTCACCTCGACCTTGCCGCCCGCACGGGTGCGGAAGGACACGACGCCGTCGATGGTGGCGAACAGGGTGTGGTCGCGGCCGAGGCCGACATTCTCACCCGGGTTCATCTTGGTGCCGCGCTGGCGGACCAGAATGTTGCCCGACACGACCTTCTGGCCGCCGAAGCGCTTCACGCCGAGGCGCTTGCCGTCGGAATCGCGGCCGTTACGCGAGGAGCCGCCTGCTTTCTTATGTGCCATCGTACTACTCCGGTCGCTCTGCTCAGGCGACGATCTGTTCGATCTTGACCACCGTCAGGTCCTGACGGTGGCCGTTCTTGCGCCGCGAATTCTGGCGACGGCGCTTCTTGAAGATGATCACGTGCTCACCGCGGGCCTGCTTGACGATCGAGCCCACGACCTTGGCGCCGGCCACGGTCGGGGCGCCGATCTTGTCGCCGACCATCAGCACGTCGGTGAATTCGATCTTGGCGCCGGCCTCACCGTCGATCTTCTCGACCGTGAGCTGGTCGTCGGCGGCGACCGTGTATTGCTTTCCACCCGTGCGGATAACGGCGATCATGATAACACCCGGCTTGAGGTTCCCCGGCCTGAAAACGCCGAAAAACACGAAAGAACGCGGCGGACCCGCAGGGCCCGCCGAAGAAGCGCGGAATATACGCATGCCCGCTCGTGAGTCAACGCCGTAGGCGGAAGGCCGGTCTGCCGGCCGGACCGCGCCCGGGAGGCCGAAAAGCCTGTCATTTCAAGGGCCTGGACCCGGCCCGGCCGGCTGCGGCATCACCGAAGTGGGCGATCCGGGGCTTTTTTCCGGCATGCCGCACGCTTCCTCGCGGGAAGCAGTTGCTCCTCCAAAGACGCCCGCCTATAAACCCGCGCGCCCGGAGGGGTGCTAGAGTGGTCGATTAGGACAGTCTCGAAAACTGTTGTGCGTGCAAGCGTACCGTGGGTTCGAATCCCACCCCCTCCGCCATCCATCCTCGGAAAGGCCAGTTTGCAGAGCGGTGCTCGCCCGTCTTCGCGGGTGCGATCGGAAGAGCGACAGGCTTGCGGGCTCGTTCTGGGGCGCGTCTCGCTCACGGGCTCAGGAACTGACCATCCTTGATGCCGGACGGCTTTCCGACGACCAGCATGATGCGCTGACCGCGTGCGGTCTGGCCTCGTGCGATGAAGCTGTCGCGCCGGTCACCGGCCTTCCGCTCATAGGTCCCCTTGCCGCTGAAGGCGCCCTTGAAGCACGTCAGGGAGAACTTTCCCGAGCGCCGAGAGTCCGCGGTGAAGGTGCCGTTGCACACCTGTTCTCCGCCTTCGTTGGCGACCGTGAACGAGACAGATGAATCGCGTCCCAACACACCATCGTAGCGGGCCACACCCTTCATCTGCCTGACATTGCTGACGTCGTCCCGATAGACGAGGGTGAAGGGATCAGGGCGACTGCCGGCTGCGGGCTGAGCCATCGAGGGACGAGGCGACAGGTCGAGTGCCAACCCCATGACCATGGCAACAGCCACGCCAAATGCTCTGACGCTACAGGTCACGGGCCCCGTCCAGGCGGTTTCTGATGCGCACACTCCATGGGATCGGTTCGAGTGTTGCGCACGTTGCCTGTGCCAGCAACAGCTCGGTTATGTGGTCCCGCGAACACGAAGCACGTGGACGCGCCGCAAGCCTGTCTGCGCTCAGCCTTCTACTTCTTCCTGCCGCGCCTGGCCGTCGCAGGCGGCTTCAGCGCCGCCGCCAGCGCCGCCACGCCACAGCGCATCGCCTCGCCATGCGATTCGTCAAGGAAATCGTGCGTCGCCAGCCCCTGGCCGATCTCCTTCAGCAGGTCAGCCAGCAGGTAGTAGTGCAGATGGACGGTGATTTCGCGCCGCTCCTCCCCAGTGCGCACAAGGCGCAGCATTACCTCGTCGGCTTCGACCTTCACGTCGAACGACGCCTCGCGACCGAACGACCCCATGTAGGTCTTGTCGGGGAAATCGACCGAAACCTCCGCCTTGTCGGAAATGGGTTTCATTGCTGCTGCCTGCCTTCCTGTGCCGGATTTCGACTTTAGAGGATGCAACTCCGAAACATTTGACATGGCGCAAGTGCGCCGCGCCTCATCTCGTTAGGCCGAGAGAGGAATTGGTTGGGTCAACCCAAGCCCCAACCTGTCGTTTCGCTGGCCGCCGTGTCACGATCCCGGGCCACGATCGCGGCTGAAAACAATATCGGGGAAGCGAGGAGGACAGGCATGCAACCGGGGAAGAGACTGATCGGTAAGGTGGCGCTCGTGACGGGCGGCGCGTCGGGCATCGGCGCGGCAACGGCCAGACTGTTCGCCCTGCACGGTGCTTCCGTCGTCCTCACCGACAGCAACGCCACGCTTGGCAAGGCGATGGAAAAAGAGATCGTCGACACGGGCGGAACGGCGACCTTCGCGACCCAGGACGTACGCCACGAGGCGCGGTGGGCCGAGATCGTGGCCGACGCCGAGAAGGCCTATGGCCGCCTCGACATCCTGTGCAACATCGCCGGTATCTCGGGCCGCGATCCAAAGCTCAACATCCAGACCAGCCTGACGGCCGGACCGCGCCTTGCCGACCAGACGCTGGAGCAGTGGAACTGGGTCATGGAGATCAACGCCACCGGCGTCTTCCTCGGCACCAAGGCCGCGGTGCCAGCCATGCTGCGGGCCGGCGGCGGCTCGATCATCAACATCTCGTCGATCTGTGGCATCGTCGGTTCGCACGCCAATGCCGCCTATCACGCCTCCAAGGGCGCGGTGCGGATCTTCTCCAAGGCCGCGGCGATCCAGTACGCGCCGGACAAGATCCGCGTGAACTCGGTGCATCCGGGCTTCGTCGATACGCCGATGACCGTGCCGGGCCATTCCAATCCCGACGTCGCCCGCCAGCGCCTCGAAGCGACGCCGCTCGGCCGCTTCGGGACGCCTGACGACATCGCGGCGGGCTGCCTCTACCTCGCCTCCGACGATGCCGCCTGGGTCACCGGCAGCGAGCTGGTGATCGACGGCGGCATGACCGCCAACTAGCCGATGGCTGGCTGAACGTGCGAGCGGTGATTCCGGCGGCGTCGGTAGTCGTTCGCGAGGCGGCTGGGTACAATTTCGCGGACGGTCCACGATGCCGTGGTCGATCGGTGTAGGGCAGGGGCGGTTATGGATTGGGTGCGTATCCTGGCCTGCGTGACAGTGGCGGTGGACCAGGAGCTGACGCTGTCCTTGCCGTGCGGTCGGCCGGCATTCGCCCGCACCTCCGGGTTGGCATGACGACGCAGACTCCGGAGCGCTGGCCCGACATCGTGCTGGTCAACGGCCCGTCAAGTGCGGGCAAGACCACGCTTTGCCGCGCCCTGCAGGCGGCGATTCCTTTTCCCTATCTCGTCGCGGGCTTCGACGACTTCATCCTGATGTCCACGCCACGCTACTACCGCGGCGCCGATACCGGTCGGCAGGCTGAGCACGATGCGTTCACGGCGCTGGGTGTCGAGATGGTGACGACATCGGCGCCAGGAACGCCGCCCGCCGTCGCGGCGCGTTTCGGGCCGGTATTCCGCCGCCTTGTACAGTCGATGGCGCCTGCGGTGCGTGCGCTGGTCGACGGCGGCAACCCCGTCATTTTCGACCATGTTCTGCACGATCGCGCCATGTACGAGAGCTTTTCTCGCTCTATGGCCGGGCTGGATGTCTTCGCGGTCGGCATTACCTGCCCGCTCGGCATCCTGGAAGCGCGCGAGCGTGCCCGTGGCGACCGCGTCATCGGCCGGGCGCGGGGACTTGCCGACATCGTCCATACGTTCTGCGCGTACGACGTGACGGTCGATACCGGTGCCATGCGAACCGAAGCGTGTGTGGCCACTATCCTTGAGGCCCTCGCCGGGCGCGCGCCCGGCAAGTGATGTGGCCTGGCCGCTGGATTCGGGACGCTTTTGTTCGATGGCGATCTGCCGGCGATCAATTAAGCCGCCGGAGCGCTTCGCTCACTTGAAGAAGAGCGCGATCCCCGGGAAGGCGATGATCAGCAACAGCACGGCGAACATGATCAGCGTAAAGGGCTGGGTACCGGCGAAGATGTCCCAGAGCGTGATGCGGGCGTCGTTGAGCGTACTTTTCACGACATAGACCGAGATGCCGAAAGGCGGCGTCAGAAGGCCGATCTCGACGGCGACGACGGTGATGACGCCGAGCCACACCAGGTCGATGCCGAGCGCCTTGGCCACCGGCAACATCAGCGGCAGCACGATCAGCATGATCGACGCCGAGTCGATGATGCAGCCGAGGAACAGCACGATCGCGATGAAGACGGTCAGGAAGCCGGCGACGCCGAAGCCCAGGCCCGCCATCCATTCGACGATGAACTGCGGCAGGCCGGACAGGGTCAGCATCCGGCTGTAGAGGTTGGCGGCGATGATCAGGAACAGCACCGAGACGGTGATGCGGCCGGTCTCGACCAGCACCTTCCAGAAGATCGCGGGCGTCAGGCGCCGCTTGGCGAGCGCCAGTGCCAGGGCCCCCAACGCGCCGACCGCGCCGGCGTCGGTCGCGGTGAAGATGCCGCCGTAGATGCCCCCCAGGACAACGAAGATCAGCAGGACGACCGGCGCCACCTTGACGGCCGCCTCGCTCAGCGCCATGCCCGGCACGTTCACGGCGGCGGTGCCGCCCACGTAGCCCGGAAACAGCCACGCCATGGCAACGATCGCGACGGAGAAAGCGATGGCGAGGACGAAGCCTGGCATGACGCCCGCGAGAAACATGGCGCCGACCGACTGCTCGGACAGGAATGCGTAGAGAATCATCAGCAGGCTGGGCGGGATCAGCATGCCCAGCACCGACGAGCCTGCGACGACGCCGGTGGCAAAGCGCGGGGTGAAGCCGAAGCGCAGCATCTCCGGCACGGCGACCTTGGTGAAGACCGCGGCCGAGGCGATCGAGATGCCGGTGATGGCCGCGAACACGGCGTTCGCCATCACCGTCGCCACGCCCAGCCCGCCGCGGATGCGGCGAAGCATGCTGTTGGCGACCTCGAAAATGTCCTTGCCCAGTTCGGCCGTCGCCACCAGCAGGCCCATCAGGACGAACAGGGGGACCACGCCGAACTCGTGGCTGGCGATCGAGTCGCTGGTCGCCTGCGCCATCAACGCCAGCGCCACGTCGATGTTGTCGCGCATCAGCCAGACGCCGACGAAGGACAACAGCAGGAGGGAGATGGCGACATGCAGCCCGGCGATGATCAGAACGACCATCATGGCGAGCGAGACGATGCCGATGCCGAGCGCTGTCATGGCGTACCCCGCAGCGCCCTGCGTAAGTCGGCAAGGGCGAGGAAGATGTAGGTCAGGCAGGTGAAGGCCGAGCCGACGACGGTGATCAGTCGGATCGGCCACGTCGGCGCGGTGAAGTCGCCCAGCGAGCCGACATAGTCGCCGATATCCCATGCCGACTTGAGTTCGGGCATCACCGCCATGACGACGATTGCCATCATCGCCGCGCCGATGAGATGGAACAGGCCCTGGATGACGTCGGCCAGGCGCGGCGCGCGGGTCACGAGGACGTCGGTCAGCAACTCGGCCCGCACGAACCGGCCGGCCCACAGCGTATTGGGAAGCTGCATGAAGACGATGCCGACGATCGCCAGCGACACCAGTTCGGTGGTGCCGCGCAGCGGGCTGTTGAACACGGAGCGGCCGACGATGTCGACGTTGATCAGCACCAGCAGCCCGAAGATGGCCACCGTCCCCAGCGCGTTCATGACGCCGGTGATCTGGTCGAGGCGAAACGGCTGGGGCCGTCCGTAGGATTCAGCCTTTCCGGCGCTGTCGACGCCGGCTTCCAATTCCACCGCCTCAGGCCTTCCAGTCCCGCACCGGCTTGACGCCTGCGGCCTTGAGCGCCTCGATGTAGGCGTTGACCAGCGGGCGTGCGGACTTGACGCCCTGCTTCTCGAGCTGGCTTGCCCAGGCATCCGGCAGGTTGGGCAGCATTGCCGCCCACTTCGCCCGCTCGGCGTCCGGCAGGGTCGTGACGTTGGCGCCGGCGGCCCGCAGGTTCTTCACCGCCTCCTCGGCGAGAGCCGTCTGGGTCCTGGCGAATTCGGCGTCATAGGCTCTGCCCGCCTTGCGCACGGCCTCCTGTGCGACCGGCGGCAGCTTCTGGAAGCTGCGCAGGTTGAAGGCGAGCGAGCCGGTGTACTGGGCGCCGAGATTGCAGAGGGTGATGTGCGGCGCGACTTCATGCAGCTTCGCCGACCAGACCGGCGACATCGACACGATCGCGCCCTGCGCGACACCGGTCTGGATGCCGTTGTAGTAGGTGTTGAGGTTGCCGGAGACGGCGACCGCCCCGGTGCCCTGCAGCCAGTTGGCGATCGGGCCCGGTACGAAGATCTTCTTGCCCGCGAGGTCGGCGGCGGAATTCACCGGAAAGTTCGTGACGAGCTGGTATCCGTCGATGGCGACGATACCCAGCACGATCATGTTGTTCTTCGACCAGGCGTCGTTCATCTCGGTGAACTGGCCGTTCAGCTTCTGGACGATGGCGCTGACGGTGGAGATGTCCGGCGAACCGAACGGGACCTGCAGCGTCACCTGCTGGAGCGGGAACTTGGCGGCTTCGAAGATCTGCGACACGAGGCCCGCATCGGACACGGAGGTCTTCAGCGCATCGCTCTCGGCACCGAGCTTCGCCACGGTGCCGCCATAGGCCTTGGTCCATTCGATCTTCACCGGCGAGCCGGCGGCGGCGAGCTCGCGGTCGATCGTGCCGAGGAACGTCTCGTCGAGCACCTTGACCCAGTTGAACACCGGCGGGTGGCCGCAGGTGACCGTGAACTTCAGGACCTGCTGCGCCCGCGCAGCCTGGGTGCCGCCAAATGCAACGAGCCCGGCTGCAGCCGATGCGCCGATGAACTGCCTGCGATCCATGGTGTTTCCGCCCCTTCGTGTTTGTTGCCCGCAGGCTAGGCGACGATATGCAGCGGGATCAAGCAGGGAACTGATCGGGTTCTGCCACTCGGTTGCGTCGACGGGCGAGAGCCTCATCTCGTTCGGCATCCCTCGGCGCATCGATTCGCTTTGGCTCGGAAAACAGGGAGAAGGTCAGGGCCAGTGTGGCCACTTCGGCTTTGCGGGGTGCCGTGCAACGCGGCAATCTGGCCCCGACAGGCCAGTCATCAGGTGAACGTCGGTGGAGGAAGGACAAGCAATGCTGAAAGTCCCTCCGCCGCATCAGTTGGCCATCGCCGTCGCCTGTGTCGTCCTCAACCTGGCTGTAGGCAAGATTGCCAATCTGCTCTCCTTGCCACTGTCCCTGGATACGATTGGCAGTTTGGCCGGAGCGGCACTCCTTCCCCCCGCGCTTGCCATCGCGGTCGGCGCCATCACGGCCGTTCTCGGGTGGACGGTCATGAGTCCGGTGTATCCGGACTACATTGGCACTCAGATTTCAGTCGTGATTGCCGCGCTCGCGATGGTGCGACTCATCGGCTTTGATCGATTGTGGAAAGCCGTCATCCTTGGAGTGTCGGTCGCGGTCGTGGCGGCAATGGTTGTACCAGTGACGGTTTTGGCAAGGACGGCCATCGATGCCGTTCCAATCGCCTCCGGGCAAAGTATCTGGAGCGCCGTGACAGTCGATGGACTGCTGATCGATCTCGCCGACAAGCTGGTCGCCGCGCTCATTGCCTGGGCTCTCGTCCGGAGGCGGTTGCGCGGCACCTGGTAGTGCGGCGGCGCCGTCACGAATCTCCAGGTGCGAGGCCCTCAGCCGCAAGCAGCCTGATCCTGGAAGGCTGCTGCGGCTGATGCCCCGTCCTTGTCGAGTGTGCTAGCCGCGGTGCAAGGCGCAGATCTTGTTGCCGTATGGATCGCGCAGATAGGCCAGATAGAGCCTGGCCGCTCCGCCCTCGCGCCAGCCGGGCGGGTCTTCGATGGTCTTGCCACCGTTGGCGACGCCGGCATCGTGGAAGGCTTTTACTTTCTCGGGGCTGTCGCAGGCGAATCCGATCGTGCCGCCATTGGCATGGGTGGCTGCATTCCCGTCGATCGGCTTGCTGATCCCCAAGATGCCGGCCGGGGTGCGATAGAAGACCCTGCCCTTTGGATCGGCCTTGCCCTCCGGCACACCGATGGCGCCGAGCACCGCATCATAGAATTTTTTCGAAACGGCAACGTCGTCCGCGCCGACGAAGATATGCGAGAACATTCCTGAACCTCTCCCTCATCCGGTCGGCAACCCCTCCGACCAACAGTTACACCGTTCCAATCTAGCTCAAATCCACCGCGGACGAGCGAAACATGCTGAAACGTTCGACACTCGGAATTTCAGCTCTTCACATCGTAAGCGCAGCGGAATCCGATATAGACGGCGTGGAAGCTGGCGGCCTTCCACTGGGCGCCGTCGGTGCGGGCCTGTTCCGGGCCGTACCACCAGGATCCGCCGGCGGTGAGGGCGTCGTCTCCGCGCCGGTCCGCCATCCACTCCCAGACGTTGGCGCCCATGTCGTAGAGCCCGTTCACGCCGCGTTTGGTGGTCGCGACCGCGACGTGCGCCCGGCGGTTGTTGTTCATGCCGTCGGGCGTGTCGCCCACCGGATACGGATAGGTCTGCCCGCGGACGTAGCCGTCGGTCGGTCGGTCGCGCTGCTCGGTGTAGGCAGCCTTTCGCCACTCGGCGATCGTCGGCAGACGGCCGCCGACATGCCGGCAAAAGCCTTCGGCCTCGGCCCAGGTCACATGCACGGCCGGCTCGGAGTCCTCTCCTGGCTGGCCCTGCGGACGCTCGTAGGTCCAGCCTTGCCGCCGCGTCCATCCGCCGGTGTATTCGAAACCGCCGCCCTCGCGCTCGGCCGCCGTCCGGAGCGCCGTCGCGCGGGCGAAGGCCCTGAACTGGCCGATCGTCACTTCGGTCGTGTCGATCTTGAAATCACCGATGCGAATGGCCTCCGGCCGTTGCGCGAGGCAGGGGGCGGCACTTGCGACGACGACAGCCAGGGATGCGGCAACGATCGTAAGTCGCAGAGGGATCGTCGGCGTCATGCAGCCAGATGTTCCCGCGAGAGGGGATCGCGGGGGTGTAGCGCGGGATGCAGCCTCTGCCGTCCGTACCCGTTAACATCCATGTCCGAACGCCCCCCACCTCGCGAAGAGATGCCCATCCTCGATCCGCCGCCCGCGCCCGGCAAGCCCACGCCTGTCGAGCGCATCCAGAAGCTGCGGCTGCGCGTGCGGGTCGTGTGGTGGAGCGCGGTCGCCCTCACGGTCGTGTTTGCCGGTGTCGCCCTGTGGATGGGTGTCGGTCGGGGCGACCCCTTCGCGTTGTTCTTCGCTGTCCTGGCCGCCTGCTGTGCGCTGGCGGGCTACGGGACGCTGCTCGCCGTGCGTCGCCCGTCGGCGTCGTGACCGCCCTGTATGACACCTGACCAATGACACCTGACCCTGGAGGAACCATGAGCGCTCAACCGGAGAAACCCGATCCCAACGAGGCTTCGGCCAGCTACAGCGGCACCGGCCAGGCCAAGGACGCGCGCCGCGAGGAGAAGCGCAAGACCGGCGTTTACGGGGCCGCCGCGGAAGAGGGGCCGGGCTACGAGCGTGAGGACGAGGAGAAGGGCGGTCGCTACGGGCTGGAACCGACCGTGGAGCGTCCCGAAGACGAGGGCAGTTCCGAGACGGGGGTGCCCCCGGCGGACCGGAAATTGGATAAGGTGTCGGACCGCAAGTGACGCCGGCTTCCGGCAGGAGAGTTCATGGGCCAGCCGATTTCCGAAGCCAAGAAGGCGATTTTCCTCCAGCGGGCCGAGGCCCGGCTGAATTTCGCCCGCAACCTGCCCGTGGAGGCTCCCAATCGGGAGGCCAAGATTCGGGAGGCGGAGAAGGCGCTGCAGACCGCGCTCGCCTCGAAGACGGCTCCCGTCAGAGCGGGCGGTGGGCGCAAGCCGGGCAAGGCCCAGAAGAAGCGCTCCCGGTGAAAAGCGTGTGCCTTCAAAACGGCGCGATTTCGACATCGAAAATGGCTACAATTCGCCCAGTGATTAATTGTTCGTTGCCACCTTTCCGGTGAGGGAATGTCGATGCTGAAGAAAATCGCCGTGGCCGCCCTGGTTGCCCTTCTTCCTGCAGCGCCCGCTATGGCCGAGCCGGCCATATGGACCTGGACGGGCTATGGGCTGAACGTCCCGGGCAGCGGCAAGTGCCCGACCTACAAGATGGTGATCAAGGTCACGGTCGTCGGAACGACCGTGGATGGATGGTTCCAGCAGGAAGGCCGCCCCGAGCGCGGCTTCAAGGCGTCGCTGGGTCCCGACATGAAGTTCAAGACGACCACCATCGTGGGCGGCGGCAACAAGATGGACGTCGTCGGCTCGGTGAAGCCGGGCGACGCCAAGATCATGCTCGACGGCTACTGCCTGTTCGAGGGCCCGCTCAAGCCGCAGTGACGGCGCCGACGAGGGGCCGGGTTCTGGATCGCTAGCCGGCGATCCAGAACGTGTCGGGCTCGTAGAGCCCGATGTATCCGCCCGGATCCCAGGCCCAGTAGCCCTTCTCGGGCACGTTGCGCACCTTCTTGCCGACCGTCACCGGCTGGCGCACCTCGTTGACCGTGCCGATCGAGAAGACCTCGTCGGCATTCACCGCAAGGATCTCCTCCCAGGCCTTGCGGCGGCCGGCGCTGTCGGGCGCCTGCTCCCACTGCTGGAGCAGCGCCAGCAGCTTCTTGCCGACTTCCATGTCGCAGGGCTCGCCCTGCTTGCCCTTGGACTCGACGTAGAGGCCCCATTTCGGCCATTGCAGGCCGCCCTGCATCACCGGCGTGAACTCGCGCGGGCTGGTGTCGGGCGTCGGCGCCGCCGTGGTCACGCCGGCATAGGCGGTCATGATCGCCTCGCCCGACGTCGTGCGCAGGCGGAAATTGTCGGTGGTCTGCGGCTTCAGCAGCGCCTTGATGCCGATCTTCTTCCACTGGTCGACCACCAGCGTCATGTTGTCGACCTCGTCGGCCTTCTCGCTGGAATGCTCGATCACGAACATCGCCGGCTGGCCGTTGGGCAGCAGGCGGATGCCGTCGCTGCCCTTCTTCGTGAGCCCGATCTCGTCGAGCAGCTTGTTGGCTGCTTTGACGTCTTGGGTCGCCCACTTGGTGGCGTACTCCGGCTTGAACAGCGGCGAGCGCGGCATGATCGTGTTGGCCGACGGCTTGGCGAGGCCGCTGTAGACCACGTCGCTCAACTCGTCGCGGTTGATCGCCAGCGACAGCGCGCGGCGGAAGCGGACGTCCCGGTTGAGCTTGCGCCAGGTCTCGTCGTTGGCGTTCATGTTGGGATAGAAGGCGACTTCCGAGCCCGAGCCCTTTTCCCACAACAGCGCCTTGATGCCCGAGGTCTTCGCTGCGTCGCGCAGGAAGGTGTAGTCGCGCAGGCCGAGATAGCGCGGCTGCAGGTCCGATTCTCCCAGGCCCGCCTTGGCGGGGATCAGGTTCGACGCGACCACGGTCATGATCACGTCGTTGATGTAGGGCAACTGCTTGCCCTTGCCGTCGATGCGATGGAAGTAGGGATTGCGCACGAAGACGAAGCGCTGGGCGGGCGGCACCGTGGTGAGGACCCACGGGTTCAGCGTCGGCAGGTCGACGTTGCTGTTGCCGTAGATCGCGTCCTGGCGCTTGAAGACGTTCGACCAGCGGCTGCCCTTGTAGCGCTTGAGGATTTCCTCCTCTTCCGTGTACTTGCCGTGCAGCGTCTTCAGGTAGTGGGCCGGGCGGAACAGGAACAGCGGGGCGGCGCGCGCCTGGCTTTCGATGAAGTCGGGGTTGGGCTTGTCCCACGTATAGCGGATCGTCAGCTCGTCGAGGATCTCGACCTTCGGCGGCTTTCCTTCGACCAGCAGTTCGACGGAAGGCCCATTGGGCGACAGATCCTTGTTGTTGGCGATGTCCTCCCAGAAGAAGCGGAAGTCCTCGGTCGTGAAGGGATGGCCGTCGGACCATTTGTGTCCGGCGCGCAGCTTCAGGGTGAATTCGCGGCCTTCCTTGACCTCGTAGCTCTCGAGGATGTCGGGATGCAGCTTGAACTTGTCGTCGTAAACGATCAGGCGGGTGTAGCTGTAGATCGTCATCAGGCGGGTGTCGCGCGTGGCCGCGACCAGCATGTTGAGCTGTCCACCATGCCGGCCCGGACCATCGGCGCCCGAGAAGCTCTCGATGACGCGGGGCTTCAGCGGAAGGCGCTTGTCGATCGGCGGCAGGGCGCCCGATTTCACCTTGTCGAGGAGGCCCGGCGTCTCCTGCAACGCAGGCAACGGATTTGCGGCAAAGACAGGCCTCGCGACCAGTCCCATCAACAGTGCCTGCGTCAGAACTCGTCTCTTCATCGCCAGCCTCACCGTTTGTCCTGCCGGGGTCTTGAGCGACCCTCATCCTGACGCCAGTATGATGCAGAACTAAGGCAGAAATCGCCGCTTTTTTGAATAATCCCCGCCGACCGAAAGGACGCAGCCGCCGGCGGGGCCCGTCAGGCCAGCCTTGAGCGGTAACCCGGTCCCGGCCTAGCATCGAACAAACAGGGAAGCGGGTGGGAAATGGTGCGCCAGCAACGGACGCAGGTCGGCATTGTTGGCGCGGGGCCGGCCGGTCTCCTGCTCGCGCGGCTGCTGAAAACCCACGGAATCGAAAGCGTCATCCTCGAAGCCCGGTCCCGAGCCTATGTCGAGGCCCGCGTCCGGGCCGGGGTCCTCGAACAGGGGACGGTGGGCCTGCTGGAGCAGGCGGGTGTCGCCGAGCGGCTGCATCGCGAGGGCCTGGTGCACGGGGGCGTCGAACTGGCCGTCGACGGCCGCCGCTTTCGCATCGATCTCGCCGGCCTCACGGGAAAGGCCGTTACCGTCTATGGCCAGAGCGAGGTGACGCGCGACCTCATCGCCACACGCCTTGCCGGCGACGGGCCGATCGTCTGGGAGGCCGCCGACGTCGAACTGCACGATCTCGAAAGCGATCGACCACGCGTGCGCTATCGACAAGACGGCGGGGAGCATGAACTCGCCTGCGACTTCATCGCCGGCTGCGACGGCTTCCATGGCGCCAGCCGCGCATCGATCCCGGCGACCGCCGGCCAATCGTTCGAGCGAGCCTATCCCTTCGGCTGGCTGGGCATCCTGGCCGACGTGCCGCCCTGTTCCGACGAGTTGATCTATGCCAGCCACCGTCGCGGCTTCGCGCTGGCGTCGATGCGCTCGCGCACGCGCAGCCGCTACTACATCCAGTGCAGCCTCGACGAGAAGATCGAGGAGTGGCCCGACGACCGTATCTGGGAAGAGCTGAAGAATCGCTTCGGCCCCGACGTCGCTCCGCACATCACGACGGGGCCTGCGCTGGAGAAGAGCATCACGGCGCTGCACAGCTTCGTCTTCCTGCCGATGCGGCACGGAAAGCTGTTCCTTGCCGGCGACGCGGCGCACATCGTGCCGCCGACCGGCGCCAAGGGCCTGAACCTCGCGGCCTCCGACATCCACTACCTGTCGCGCGCGCTCGAAGCCCACTACCGGCGCAACGACGCAACGCTGCTCGGCGCCTACGGCGAAAAGGCGGCGGCCCGCGTCTGGAAGGCGGAGCGCTTCTCCTGGTGGCTCACCCTGGCGATGCACAAGCTGCATCCCGAGCACAGTTTCGAGGCCGAGATGCAGCGGGCGGAGATCGACTACCTGGCGTCATCGCGGGCCGCGCAGACGGTGTTCGCCGAGAACTACGTCGGATTGCCGTTCTGAGGCGCTTCCGGCCGCGGGCCGCCGCTGGTAGCGTCATCGCAAGCAATGAATGAAACGCAGGTACGATGAATTCCGAGGCGCGTCGTTTCCTGACGCTCGATGCGACGCGCGGCATCGCGGCCATCTGCGTGATGCTGTATCACTTCACGGCAAGCGGACTGGCGTCGACGGCGCTGTTTCCGAACGCGGTCGTAGCCGTCGACTACTTCTTCTGCCTGAGCGGCTTCATCCTCTCGTTCACCTATGAGCAGCGGCTGCGGGACGGCATGACGGCCGGGACATTCATGACGCGGCGCCTGGTGCGCCTCTATCCGATGTACCTGCTGGGGCTCCTGCTCGGGCTCGGGGCGGAGCTTGTGGCGCCGAGCCTGCCGACCGGGTGGAGCCGGCTCGTTATGGCCGCCGGCATGGCGCTGCTCTTTCTGCCGGCGTTCGCGCCCTTCGCCGTGCGCACGGGAACGCTCACGATCGACGACTTCATGTTTCCGCTCAATCCGCCGGCCTGGTCGCTGTTCTACGAGCTGGTCGTCAACTGGATCTATGGCATCGCGCGGCCCTCGACCCTGGCGATTGTGATCGTGATGGCCATCTCCTTCGCCTGTTACGCGCAGAGCGTCCATTTCCATACCGTGCCGCCGGGCTTCAGCATCGGCTCGTTCGGCGGAGGCCTGGCGCGTGCCCTGTTCTTCTTCCTGGGCGGCGTGCTGGTGTTCCGCCTCTGGCAACGCGTTCCGCCGCGCCTGCCGGCGCTCTGGCCGATCGTGGCCTGCGTGATCCTGGTCGCGATCTGTGCCTTGCCCTATGGCAGGTTCACCTACCTGGCCTCGGCGCTCTTGATCCCGGCTCTGGTCTGGTCGTCGACCGTCGAACCGGGCACGCGCGTGGAGCAGCGCACCTACGCGTGGCTCGGCGAAGTGTCCTACCCCGTCTATGCGCTCCATGCCCCGCTGGTGATCTTCCTCCAGCCCGCGACCATGTCGCCGGGCATGCCTGCGTTCTCCTTGCCGTTCGTGCTTCTCGTCGCCGCCTGCGTCGTCATCGCTGCCTTCGTGATGTCGCGCGTCTGGGACATTCCCGTGCGCCGCGCCCTGGCCCGGCCGGCCGAGCGATTGCGGGCGATGCTGGCCGGCATAGCAGCCAAGCCATGAGCAGATTGTCACCCACTGCCGAATGGATCGGCCGGATCATCCTGGTCGCCGTTTCGATCCTGATCGCGCTGGTCGGCCTCGAACTGGTGACGCGGTTCAATCGCGGCAGCGAATGGTTGCTGCGCTGGCCGAACTTCGTACTGGCCTCGCAGGCCCGCTTCGAGGGGGAATTGCAAGGCCAGTTCGCCTTCGATCCGCGACTGGGCTTCGTGTCGCGGCCCGGCTTCAAGTCCTCCGAGGCCAATCATGACGCAAGCGGTTTCCGCGTCATTCCCGAAGGCCAGGCCGTGCCGGCCGGTGCGCCGATCCTCGCGACAGGGGATTCTTTCACCTACGGCGCCGAGATTGCCGATGGCGGCAGCTGGCCCGCGCTGCTGCAGGCCGATCTCGGGCGGAAGGTGCTGAACGGCGGCGTCGTGGGCTTCGGTCTCGACCAGATCGTGCTCCACACCGAGCAGCTCGTGGCTCGGGACAAGCCCGCCCTCCTGGTGGTCGGCTTCATCGCCGACGATCTGCGGCGCAGCGAGTATCGCCGCCTGTGGGGCAAGGAGAAGCCATACTTCGACCTGGTGGACGGCAAGCCCGTCCTGCGCAACGTGCCGGTCTCGCCCGACGCCGCCATCCCCTGGCACCTGCGCGTGCTGCGCGACGTGTTCGGTTGGTCCGCCCTGCTCGAGACGATCATGCGGCGGGTGGGCGATCCCTATGAGTGGCAGGCGGCGGGAGTCCGTGTCCTGCCGCGCGGGGCGGGCGAGGCACTCGCCTGTCCGCTGATGGAGCGGCTGGCGGGGCTCGGGCTTCCGACCCTGGTCGTGGGTCTCTACGCGCCGCCGGTCTGGAACCTCGATCCGCGCCCGCCGTGGATCGTCGACGAGATCCGCCAGACCCGGGCGGTCCTCGCCTGCGCGGCCAAGGCCGGTGTGGGCACGCTCGACACCTACGAAACGATCGATCGAGCCGCTAAGGATCCTGGCAAGGCCGCGATTTTCTTCAACTTCCACATGTCGGCGGAGGGCAACCGTCGCATCGCCGCGGCCATTGCCGACGCAATCAGGAGCGGTGCGGCCCGGCGCGCGGGCCCGTAGCTACTTCCGCCAGCGCGACACCAGGATCTGCGCCCCCACGACGATGCCGGCATAGGCGGCCACGCACAGCGCCAGCAGCACGACGTCGACGAGGGTCGGGGCCTGCAGGAGCGCCATGATCCGGTCGCCCATCAGCGACACCACGATGAGGCCCGGCAGCATCCCGAACAGCGTTCCGACGATGAAATCGGCGAACCGGATGCCGCTCGCGCCGAGCGCCAGATTGGTGAGCGTCCCCGGCGCGGCCGGCACGATCCGCAGCCCGACGACGACGAGCACGCCGTGTTCCTTCGCCACCCGGAGAATGGGCTGCACCCTGGGACCGAAGTTGCGGGCGACCGCGTCCTTGCCGAGAAGCGCGCCGATGAAATAGGGCGCCCAGCCGCTGAAGAACACGCCGACGGCGGAGTAGGCAAAACCGGTCCAGCCGCCGAAGACGGTCGCCGTTGCCAGGATCACCCCGTGGATCGGGAAGACGACCATGCCTGCGATCAGGAACGCCGCCACGACCACGGCCGGCGCCCACGGATGGCCGCGTGTCTCCGCGAGCCACTCGCCGATCTTTGCGGGCGTGACGATGCCCAGCGAACCGACGGTCCACCAGGCCGCGGCAATTCCGGTGATGACGACCAGAAGGGCTGCAACGGCGAGCAGGAAGCGAAGGCGCATGTCGCGGTGACTCGGGGCAGGCGGGTTACGGCTGGGAGCCGAAGACGAAGCGCTTGTCGAGCCGGTACTTCGCCCAGTAGCCGATGGCGAGGCCGATCACGCCGCCCACGTAGCGCATGGTCGTCGTCTGGAACGTGTACCAGAAGGCCAGCTCTACCGCCCAGAAGATCGCAGTCGTCGCGATGCCCATGGCGGCATAGAGCAGGAACGTCATGAAGTCGTGGGTGGGCGAGGCCGGCCGGTAGGCGAAGATCAGGCGCTTGTCCCAGGTGTACTTGATGATCAGGCCGACGCCCGTGCCCGCGATCATCGAATAATAAAGGCCGGTACCGCCCATGAGGCGCCAGACGACCTCCTGGCTTGCAACGTTTCCCAGCGTTGCAACCAGCGCCCCCGCCAAATATATGACAACCAGATTCATCGACGTCGGCAATATATACAGGTCACGGGATCAAGGGGGAATTACGTGCCACGCCCGGTGAACAGGGTCCTTTTCGTGGTCCTTCTGGCTCTTATCGGCGCCTGCCTTCTGTTCAAGGTTGCCGAAAGCGTCAATCGCCTCCTGTCGACGGACATGGTCGCGGTCGCATTCGCCGAGGGTGGCGACGACGCCTATTACTATCTGACCATCGCGCGCAACGTCGCCCGGGGCGCCGGCATCACCATCGACGGGGTGGAGTGGACGTCGGGCATCCAGCCGCTCTGGGCCGTCCTCTGCGCCATCGCCTATCTGGCCGGTTCCGACCGGGCTGCCTTCGCGATTCTCTACCTCGCAAGCTACGCCTTCTGGATCGGCGGTGCCGTTCTGCTCGTCCTCTTCGTGCAGCGCGCGACGCGCCTGCCTTTTCCCGTCCTTGCCATACCGCTGGTCGCGGGCCTGTTCTTCTGGGACCGGCAGCTGAACGAGCTCTATGTGAACGGCATGGAAAGCGGCCTCTACATTTCCGCCCTCCTGCTGTTCCTGGTGGTCGCGCAGCGCAGCGCGGGAACGACGGTTCTCACGCCCAGCCTCCGCCGTGCCGCGGCGATGGGGCTGAGCGCGGGCATCCTCATGCTCGCGCGCAACGACGGCGTCTTCGTCTGCGCGTTCGTCATGCTGGCGCTGTTGATCGCCGACCGCTCGCGGGCGCGCTTCTACGAACTGGTGATCGCGGGCGTGATCGCCTGCATGCTCGTGCTTCCCTGGATCGCCTACTGCTACTGGGTGGCGGGCCTGTTCGTGCCCCAGAGCGGCGTGGCGACCTCGGTGGCGCTGAGGCCGTTCAGCCATCCGGCCGACACGATCCGGGCCTTCATCGTGTCCTTCGTCCCGCTCCTGTTCGTCCGCATGAGAGGATTCCTCACCGAGCCGCCGATGGTCGGCGGCGTGCTGGCGGTGCTCCTGACCGTGGGGCTGCTGGTTGCGGTGTTCCGCCCGCGATCCAGTCTGGCAGACACGCCGACGCGTCTCGTCCTGCTGGCTCTCGCAGCATCGAACGTCGTCCTGCTCGCCTACTATCCGCTGGTCAGTTCCGCGGTCCAGTTCTACGAGCGTTACTTCGGCCCGGTGAAGCTGCTGATCGTCATCCTGCTGTCGCTGGTGATCGTCGCCGCGGCGAGGCGGTTCGAAGCGTCCAGGGTATTCGCCGCCACGGCGTCCGCGGTCCTGGTCGCCGCCATCCTGTCCAATGTCTACTGGATCGCCGAGCCCTGGGGCGTGCCCTACAGGGGCTACTTCGGTTCCTCGGCTTATGCGCTCGCCCGGTCGCCGTTCATGTCGGACGGGTCGCGCATCGGCATGATGGAGTCGGGCCGCTTCGGCTTCATGCTGCCCGACCGCGTCGTGAACCTGGACGGCAAGATGCGGGTTCCCGCCCTGCGCGCCCTGCAGCAGGGCAAGCTCGATGAAGAGATCCAGCGCGGCAACTTCGACTACATCCTGCTGAACATCTTCGACGAGGCCTTCTTCGACGAGCGCGCGCCGGCATGGCGTCAGCGCTACGTCCCGGCCGGCAAGCTCGGCACGCTCGCCGTGTTCAAGCGCAAGCCGCAATAGGCTACTGCGGCCAACCGAGTTCGATCTCGACGACGACCGGCCTGACCTGCCGCATGGCGCTGTCGGTCGACAGGAACTCGACATCGCCGTTGACCTTGTCGAGCGCGTCACCGGGCGCGTCCTTCGGCGGATCGAAGCGCAGCGAGAGGTTGCAGCCGCCCACCGGCTTGTCGAGGCGTCCACCGTCCCAGCTGTTGCTGTAGCCGCCCAGATCCCAGCCGAAGCCCGTCAGCGTGAAGGGCTTGCCGTTCATGGTCTCGATCTCGGCGAGTGTCGCGCCGTTGGCGACCGGCTTGTCGAGGCCCGTAACGGCGACCGGCCAGGTCGAGCCGTTGCGGATGATCACCACGTTGGGGCGCGCATAGGCCTCGTGCCAGAGGATGTCGATGCGCTTCTCCGGGTCCTTCGCGAAGATGGCGGTGCCGGGCTCCGTGTTGCCCTCGCCGACGGGAATGTTCGCGCGCTCGACGTTCTCGGCGCCGAAGATGCGCGCAAGGGTGCGCTCGTCGGCGTTGCGGGCGAAGGGGCCGGTGCAGTCCAGCACCGAAGGAACCTGCGCCGATGCCAGCGTCGGCGTTGCGACGACAAGGCAAAGCAGGCAGGTGACGCGCAGGGGGAGGGACATTCCGCCTTCTATCACACAAGGCGGCTGGCGTGCCGTGCGGCCTCTTCGAGCCGAATCAGACCGGCACGGCGGCGGCCATGTCGCCCCGTCCGCGCTCCAGCATACGGTGCGCAATCTCGGTCTCGCCCAGGACGATGAGATTGGCGCCGAGCTTCTCGAAATGCTCCACAGTCGCGCTCGAATGGGCGCGCGCGAGGATGTCGAGTTTCGGATTGGCGGCGCGCGCCTGCTGGATGATCTGGCCGGCCTCGAAAGCCTCGGGAATGGTTACGTAGAGGCGACGGGCGCCGCCGAGGTTGATGGCGGCGATCAGCGCGGGTTCGGCGGCGTTGCCCGAGAACACTTCCGCCCCGTCCCGCCGTGCCCGCTCGACGCCCGCGTCGCTGGCTTCGACGACGACCAGGCCGCCGCCGCCGTCGCCCTTCAGGCCGGCGCCGACCAGGGCGCCCACCCGGCCATAGCCGATCACGATGTCATGGCCGCTGAGGGTCGTGGGTACGAGGTCGGTGGCCGGCTCGTCGGGCTTGGCGGTCGGCGCCGCCTCCTTGTCGGTGCCCAGGCGTTCGAGCATCGTGAAGATGAACGGATTCACCATGATCGACACGATGGCGCCGGCCAGGATCAGGTCACGCGATTCCTTCGGCACCATGTTCAGGCTGATGCCGATGCCGATCAGGATGAAGGAGAACTCGCCGATCTGCGCGAGACTTGCCGAGACGGTGAAGGCGGTCGACCGGCTGTGGCCGAAGGCGCGGACGATCAGGTAGGCGGCCACCGACTTGCCGACGACGATGATCGCAATGGTGGCGATCACTGCCAGTGGCGCGTCCACGAACACGCTCGGATTGAGCAGCATGCCGACCGAGACGAAGAACAGCACCGCGAAGGCGTCGCGCAGCGGGATGGCTTCCTCCGCCGCGCGCTGGCTGAGGTCGCTCTCGCCCAGCACCATGCCGGCGAAGAAGGCGCCGAGCGCGAAGGAGACGTCGAAGAAGTAGTGCGCGCCGTAGGCGACGCCCAGCGCCACGGCATAGACGGCGAGCCGGAACAGCTCTCGCGAACCGGTATGCGCGGTGTGGTGCATCAGCCACGGGATGAGCCGCCGCCCGACGATCAGCATGATCGCCACGAAGATCGAGACCTTGGCCAGCACGATGAGGAGCGAGAACAGGATCCGGGTCGCCGGCACGCCGTTGTCCGCCGTCGCCAGCGCCAGCGCCGGCAGGAGGACGAGCGCCAGCACCATGGCGAGATCCTCGACGACCAGCCAACCGACGGCGATGCGGCCGCGATGGGTCTCGAGAATGTGCCGGTCCTGCAGGGCGCGGATCAGGACGACGGTACTGGCCACGGAGAGTGCCAGGCCGAACACGAAGCCCGCCAGCGGCGTCCAGCCGAGAATCCAGGACAGGCCGGCGCCCATCAGGGTGGCGACGGAGATCTGGCCGACGGCGCCGGGGATCGCAATGCGCGCGACCGAAAGCAGGTCCTTCAGCGAGAAATGCAGGCCCACGCCGAACATCAGCAGGATGACGCCGATCTCGGCGAGCTCGGTGGCGAGGGCGGGGTCGGCGGTGAAGCCCGGCGTATAGGGACCGACCATGACGCCGGCGAGGAGGTAACCAACGAGCGGCTGAATGCGCAGCCGCTGCGCGATCAGACCGAAGATGAAGGCGAGCATCAGACCCGCAGCAATGGTGGCAATGAGCGGGGTATGCTGCTCCGGCATCCGGTATTTCTCTCCGCGAGTGAATGGGCCCATCCGATGTGGCGTTCGCCGGCGGAAATTGCAATCTGTCTGAAGTGGACTGGGAGGATTTGAGATGACGATATCGCGGCGCAAACTTCTGGGAACTGGCGTGGCGCTGACGGCAACGGCCGCCACGGGCACGCCCGTTCTGGCGCAGAATTTCCCGGCCAAGCCCATTCGCTGGATCGCCCCCTTCGCGGCCGGCGGCAACTACGACCTGACGTCCCGGCTGGTCGGCGAGGCGATGTCGCGCAATCTCGGCCAGCAGGTACTCGTCGACAACCGGCCGGGCGCCGGTGGTCTCGTGGGCGCCGAGGCGGCGGCGAATGCGCCCGCCGACGGCTACACCGTCGTCATGGGCAGCTTCAGCGTGCTGTTCGTCTCGCCCTACCTCGCGGGTAAGCCGTCGCTGGTGCCGCAATTCGCGCCGATCAGCCTGCTGTCGACCGTGCCGATGATCCTCGTCGGCAAGCCCGACGGTCGCTTCGCCGACATCAAGGCCGTGCTCGCGGAAGCCAAGGCGAAGCCGGGCACGGTGAGCATCGGCCACGCCGGCAACGGCACGACCAACCACATCGCCATCCTGCGCCTCGAGGTGAACGAGGGGGTGAAGTTCAACATCATCCCGTACAAGGGGTCGGGCCCCGGCCTCAACGACCTGATGGCCGGCCAGATCGACCTCTACATGGACCAGCTCACGACCTCGCTGCCGCACATCAAGTCGGGCAAGCTGAAGGGCATGCTGGCGATGAGTCCGAACCGCGTCGCGCAGATTCCCGACATGCCGTCGCTCACCGACATCGGCAGCAAGCCGTTCGACGGCGGCACGACCGCGGGTCTCCTGGCGCGCGTCGAGACGCCGAAGCCGATCCTGACCACCCTGAACGGCAGCGTCGTCACGGCATTGAAGGAACCCTCCGTGGCCGCGAAGCTTGCCGAGCTGGGCGCCGTCCCGCGGCCGTCCACCATGGAGGAGTTCGCAGCGTACATGAAGGATCAGGAAGTCGGCGTTAGCGCACTTGTGAAGTCGGGTTTGTTGAAACCCGAGTGAGCGGGTGTCATGTCCACGACATGACAACTCTCTTCAGGACGATTGCGCTCGTGATGGCCTTCGCCATGGCCGGCGCTGTAGCGGGATGCGCGAACTCGGGCATCCCGCAGGATGGTCGCTACCAGACCCACGGTACCGGCTGGGACAACTGGCGAGGCTGATAAAAACAAAGGGGGGATCATGAAGATCGACAGGCGCGGGCTTCTCGGGGTCGGCGCCGCCGGCCTGGCAATGGCTGGCGCGTTGGCCGGCAGGGCACGGGGCGCTGCGGCGCAGACCTTCCCCAGCAAGCAGATTCGCTGGGTCATCCCCTTCGCCCCAGGCGGCAACTACGACGTCACCGCCCGCATCGTCTCCGATCCGATGGGCCGCCATCTCGGCCAGGGCATCCTGATCGACAACAAGCCGGGCGCCGGCGGCGTCGTGGGCCTGGAGGCCGCGCTCAACACGCCGGCCGACGGCTACACGATCTCGATGGCGAGCTTCACGGTCGCCTACGTCGCGCCGTTGTTCGCGGGCAAGCAGCCGCTGCTGCCGCAGATGGCGCCGGTCAGCATCCTGACGACAGTGCCGACGCTCGTGGTCACGCGCGCCGACAGCCGCTTCAAGGACATGAAGAGTGTGCTGGCCGAGGTCCGGGCCAAGCCGGGCACCGTCACGATTGGCCATGCCGGCAATGGCACGACCAACCATGTCGGCATCCTGCGCCTGCAGCTGAACGAAGACCTCAAGTTCAACATCATTCCCTATCGCGGCGCCGGGCCCGGCATCGCCGACCTGCTGGCCGGCAATCTCGACCTGTTCACCGACCAGCTCACCAGCTCGATGCCGCACATCCAGTCCGGCAAGCTCAGGCCGCTCGCGACGTTGAGCCTCCAGCCCGTGCCGGACCTGCCCAACGTGCCGACGATGGGCGACATCGGCCTGAAGCCTTTCGACGGCAACACCACGGCCGGCGTGTTCACCCATCCCGATACGCCCAAGCCGGTCATCGCCCGCCTGAACGAAGGCGTGGTGGCCGGCCTCAAGGACGAGGCGGCCAACAGGAAGCTGCGCGAGCTCGGCGCCATCGTGCGCCCCTCGACGCCCGAGGAATTCACCGCCGCGCTCAAGGCCGACGAGGCCAACGTGTCGGAGTTGCTGAAGCTTGGGCTGCTGAAGCCGGAGTAGCAATTGCTTCCCCATTCGAATGGGGAAGTGCCCCGTCATAAGGGGCGATGGGGTCATGGGCGTTGCAAACGCCATGACCCCTCCGTCGGCGCAAGACGCCGCCACCTCCCCATTTGAATGGGGAGGAAATGACTCCTAGCTGATCTCCTTCATCACCGACCACAGGTCGGCTTTGCGTTCGAAGCCGATGCCCGGCGAGTCGGGCAGCGACACGCGGCCGTCGACCACGGCGCAGTCGTCGGCGAAGCCGCCGAACGGCGCGAAGACCTGCGGGTAGGATTCGTTGCCGCCACACTGCAGGCCGACGGCGATGTTCAGCGCGAACTGGTGGCCGCCGTGCGGCACGCAGCGCCGCGGCGACCAGCCGTGCGCCTTCAGCATCTCGATCGTGCGCAGGTACTCGACCAGCCCGTAGGAGAGGGCGGGATCGTATTGCAGGATGTCGCGGTCGGGACGCAGGCCGCCATGGCGGATCAGGTTCCGCGCATCCTGCATCGAGAACAGGTTCTCGCCGGTGGCGAGCGGCGGCGCATATTCGGTGGCGAGTGCGGCATGCGCCAGATAGTCGAGCGGGTCGAGCGGCTCCTCGTACCAGCGCAGGCCGAAATCCTTGATGGCGCGGCCGAACTCGATCGCCGTGGTGAGGTTGAACTTGCCGTTCACGTCGACGGCCAGGCGCTCGCCGGCGCCGACGATCTCCAGCACCGCCTCGATGCGCTTCAGGTCCTCGGCCAGCGGCACGCCACCGACCTTCATCTTCACGCACGAATAGCCGAGGCCGAGATAGTGCTTCATCTCCTCCTGCAACCCTTCGAGGCCCTTGCCGGGGTAGTAGTAGCCGCCGGCGGCATAGACCCACGCCTTCTCGTCGGCCTGGCCGCCATTGTAACGGTCGGCCAGCAGCTTCCAGAGCGGCACGCGCTTGGCCTTGGCGACGGCATCCCAGATTGCCATGTCGAGCACGCCGACCGCGACCGAGCGCTCGCCGTGGCCGCCGGGTTTCTCGTTGGCCATCATCGCCGACCAGCATTTCGCCGGGTCGATCAGCCCTTCGGCATCGAGCAGCGACTCGGGCCTGGCCTGGCTGAGCCGCGGGATGAAGCGCTCGCCCAGCAGCCCGTGCTGCGCATAGCGGCCGTTCGAGTTGAAGCCAAACCCGACCACCGGCCTGCCGTCGACCATCACGTCCGTGACCACGGCCACGACCGAGGCGGTCATCTGGCTGAAGTCGATGTAGGCGTTGGCGATGTTGGAGCGGATGGGGGAGACGATGTCGCGGATGGCGACGATGCGCATGGCGTATCCGTGGCTGGAGTTGGGCGGTGGCTTTATCCAGAGGTTTTATAGAGGCTCGGGCGCAGCGGCCAGCCACGTAAGGGGATCGCGAACGTCCGAAGCGCAGTCCGGTTCCCCAAATATATTGGGGCTGCGCGCTCGAACATCTGATGCCGTTTCGCGTAGTATGGGTCAGATGCGGCTCGATACTACTTTGGCTGCGCCCGGACGATCCTCCGCCCGCCACATGCTGCGTGCAGCCACGGCAACGCTTCATGCGGAAGTCGACGCGCGCTTTTCCGGACCTTTCGACACCGACAGGAATGCTTACGAGGCGTTCCTGACCGTTCTTGCGCGCGCGGTGCTGCCGCTGGAACTGGCCCTCGAGCGGGGAGGGGTGGGGCGGCTCCTGCCCGATTGGCGGGAGCGCCGTCGTTCAGAGGCACTGAAGCAGGACCTCGACCTACTCGGCATCGCCGTGCCGCCGCCGGTGGAGGTGAGTGTGACCACGGACGAGGCGCGGCTGTTCGGTCGGCTCTACGTGCTCGAAGGGTCGCGACTGGGCGGGAAACTGCTGGCAAAACGTGCCGCGGAAAGCGATGACCTGCAGGTGCGCGCGGCGACGCACTATCTCGGCCACGGGGCGGGGAGCGACTTCTGGAGAAGCTTCCTGCAGCGTCTGGAGGCGTCCCAAGCCGTCCTGGAGTCGCCGCAGCGGACCCTGCTCGGTGCGCGCGAGGCGTTCGGCCTGTTCGGCGCGGAGCCTGCGCATGTCTGACGGAAGCCGCGCGACACCGGTCGATCTGGAAAATTGCGATCGCGAGCCCATCCATCTGCTGGGCGCGGTGCAGCCGTTCGGCTTCCTGCTGGCCGTCGACAGCACTCAATGGACGATCACGCGCCTCTCGCGCAATGCCGGGGAGTGGCTGGGCGCCGGGCCGTCGACGTTGATCGGGCGACCGATCGAGGATGTGCTTTCGCACGACGCGATCCATCTGATCCGTGGACAGTTGCAGACCGCGCTCTTCGCAAACACGGTGGCGCGCTCCTTTGCCGTCCCCCTGCTGAACGACGGGCGGGGCTTCGACATTGCGGTGCATGTCGTCGACGGGTCCATCGTCATCGAATGCGAGCCCTGCATGCACGAGGAGGGCGTGAACTCGGGCGCGCTCGTTCGCGCCATGATCTCCCGCCTGCAGCAGGCTTCGGAACTCCGTACCTTCTATCGCGTGGCCGCCCGCGAGATGCGCGGTCTCACCGGCTTCGATCGCGTAATGGTCTATCGCTTCGACCATGACGGATCGGGCGAGGTGATCGCCGAATCGGCGCGGGGCGGCCTCGAATCCTATCTCGGCCTGCACTACCCGGCCTCCGACATTCCGCGGCAGGCGCGCATCCTCTACGAACGCAACTGGCTGCGCATCATTCCCGACATTTCGTCCCGGCCCGCCGCCGTGGAGCCCGGTCTCATCGACGGCCGGCCGCTCGACCTGTCGATGAGCGTGCTGCGCAGCGTGTCGCCGATCCACATCGAATACCTCCAGAACATGGGCGTGGGCGCGTCGATGTCGGTGTCGATCCTGCGCGACGGCAAGCTGTGGGGCCTGTTCGCCTGCCATCACTATGCGCCGCACAACGTGCCGTTCGAGCGGCGCACGGCGGCGGAGCTGTTCGGTCAGATGTTCTCGCTGCTGATGGAAAGCCGCGAACGGGACAGCGAAGCGAGCTACGAGACGCGCGCCCGCAAGCTGCACAACCAGCTCGTCACCGTGATGGCGGCGGAAGCGACCCGCTTCGACAGCATCGTCTCGCATCTCGACGAGATTGCCGAGCTGCTGTCGTGCGACGGCATCGGCGTGTGGACCGGCGGACATGGGACCCTGCAGGGCATGTCGCCGACGCAGGATCAGTTCGCCGGCCTGATCGACCATCTGAAGCGTCGCAATCTGGGTGAGGTGCTGGCCGCGCACGAGATTGCGGCCGAGTATCCGCCGGGCGGTGCGTTCGCCGATCGCGCGGCCGGCATGCTGGTGGTTCCGCTGTCGCGGCCGGCGCGGGACTTCCTCGTCTTCTTCCGCAAGGAAGTCGCGCGCTCCGTCAACTGGGCGGGAGATCCGAACAAGCAGGTCAGTGTTGGTCCATTGGGTTCGCGCCTCACGCCGCGCAAGAGCTTCGAACTGTGGTGCGAGACGGTGCGGGGACAGTCGATCCCGTGGCAGCCGGTCGACGTGCGCATCGCCGAGAGCCTGCGCGTCAGCCTGCTCGAGGTGATCCTGCGCCTGTCCGATATCACCGAGGTCGAGCGCCGGCGCGCACAGGAGCGGCAGGAGCTGCTGATCGCCGAACTCAACCACCGGGTTCGCAACATTCTGGGCCTGATCCGCGGCGTCATCTCGCAGAGCCGCGATCCGTCGCTCACGGTCGATGCCTTCACCGAGGTGGTGGGGGGACGCATCCAGGCGCTGGCGCGGGCGCACGACCAGATCACCGCGGACAATTGGGGCCCGGCGTCGTTCCGCGGCCTGGTGGGGGCGGAAGCGGGGGCCTATCTCGGCGGCAAGGCCACGCGCGTGCGGCTGTCCGGTCCGGAGGTGCTGCTGGAACCGCAGGGCTTCACGACGCTCGCGCTGGTCATCCACGAGCTGATGACCAATTCGGCCAAGTACGGGGCGCTGAGCGACAGTAGCGGCCACATCGAGATCGGCACCCGGTTCGATGCCGAGAGGAACCTGCATGTCGCCTGGACCGAGCATGGCGGTCCGCCCGTCAAGCCGCCGACGCGCCGCGGCTTCGGCTCGACGGTCATCGAGCGATCCATCCCCTACGACCTGAAGGGCGAAGCGACCCTCGACTACGAGGCGAAGGGCATCCGGGCGACGTTCATGATTCCGGCCGTCTATGTCCGTCCCGCGCCGGGTGCGGTGGACGAGCCGGCCGAGAAGACGATGCCCGAGGTGCAGGCGGCCGAGCTGCCCCGGGAGGTGCTGATCGTGGAGGACAACATGATCATCGCGCTCGACGCGGAAAGCGCGTTGCTGCGTGCCGGCATCGAATCGGTCCGCGTGGCGTCGAGCGTCGCGCAGGCGCTGAAGGCCATTGCGACGCGCGCGCCCGACTTCGCGCTGCTCGACATCAACCTCGGCCGTGAGACGAGCTTCGCTGTCGCCGAGCAACTCGCGTCGCTCGGCATCCGGTTCGTCTTCACGACGGGCTACGGCGAGGACATCGCCTTTCCGCCGAAGCTGCTGGGCGTGCCGCGCGTGCGCAAACCCTACACCGGCGACGCGCTTCTGGCCGCGATGCGCCTCTAGCCCGCGGCGAAGACGTTGCGGCGGTTCTGGCGGAACAGCAGCCACCAGGCCACCGCGCCGTTCAGCAGGTTCCAGGCGATGCCGTTGATGAAGGCGGCCCGGTACGAGCCGGTCATGTCGAACAGCACGCCGCCCATCCAGCCGCCCAGCGCCATGCCGATCAGCGTCGAGGATATGGCGAGGCCGACGCGGAAGCCTGCTTCCTTCGGCGGGAAATACTCCCGCACGATGATCGCATAAGACGGCACGATTCCACCCTGGAACAGGCCGAACAAGGCCGAGGCCAGGTAAAGCGAGTTCACCGAATCGTCGACCAGATAGAAGACCAGCGCGACGCATTGCAGGGTCGAGCCCAGCAGCAGCGTCTTGACGCCGCCGACCCGGTCGGCGATCCAGCCCGAGGCGATGCGGCTCACGATGCCGAAGCCCAGCATCAGCGACAGCATCTCCGCACCGCGCGCCACGCCGTAGCCGAGGTCGGCGCAGTAGGCCACGATATGGACCTGCGGCATCGACATGGCCACGCAGCAGCCGATGCCGGCGACGACCAGCACCGCTTGCAGCGCATTCGGCGACAGGCCGAGCGAGCGCGGCGAATGAATGGCGGCACCGGCCGTTCCCGCGGCGCCCGTCATCTGCTCCTGCGGCGGCTTGCGGCGCAAGGTCAGGGCCAGCGGGATCATCGCCACGAAGCACAGTGCACCGGCGGCCCAATAGGTGACGCGCCAGCCATGATCGTGGATCAGCATCTGGATGATCGTCGGCCAGATCGCGCCTGCGAGATAGTTACCCGAAGCCGCGATGGCGACGGCGATGCCGCGGCGCTTGTCGAACCAGTGCGAGATGTCGGCCACCAGCGGCGCGAAGGTCGCGGCGGCGCTGAAGCCGATCAGCACTTGCACGGCGGCGAACAGCGCCAGCGACGGCGCGAACGGCGCGGTCGCGAAGCCGATGGCGAGGCCGGTGGCGCTCAGGATCGCTGTGAGCACGATGCCACGACTGTCGACCAACTTGCCCCAGGTGACGCCGCCGGCGAAGAAGCCCAGCGTGTTCATCGTGTAAGCGAAGGAGATGTCGGCGCGGGTGATGCCGAGATCCTGCTGGATCGACGGCAAGGCGACGACAAGGCACCACATGCCGATGCCGCCGACCGTGCTCAGGGTCACGCTGGCGGCAAGGCGCCACCAGGCATAGCTCGACTCGACGCCGGACATGATCAGCCGCCGACCGCGCCCTGCGTATTGACGTAGAGGGCGTACAGCGAGTGGCTGGCCGCCATGAACAGGCGGTTGCGATGGCGCCCGCCGAAACAGACGTTGGCGCAACGCTCGGGCAGGTCGATGTGGCCGATCGGCTTGCCTGAGGCATTGAACACGCGCACGCCGTCGAGCTCGGCCGAGCCCATGCCCCAGCCGCACCACAGGTTGCCGTCGACGTCGACCCGGAAGCCATCGGGCGAGCCGCCCGGTCCGGCGTCGATCAGCACCGAGCCCTTGCCCAGCGAGGTGCCGTCGGCCGAGACGTCGTAGGACAGGATCGTGCGGTGCGGCTCGGCGCGCGAGGCCACGACATAGAGCTTCTTCTCGTCGGGCGAGAAGGCGAGGCCGTTGGGGCCGGGAATGTCGTCGGCCATCATGGCGAGCTTGCCGGTGGTCGGATCGAGCCGATAGACGGCGGGCTTGTTCTGGCTCTCTTCCTTGTGGCCCTCGTAGTAACCCAGGATGCCGAAGGTCGGATCGGTGAACCAGACCGAGCCGTCGGACTTCACGACCACGTCGTTGGGCGAGTTGAGGGGCTTGCCGTTGTAGGAATCCGCCAGCACCGTGATCGCGCCGTCATACTCGAAGCGCACGACGCGGCGGGCGTCGTGCTCGCAGGCGATCAGCCGGCCGCGGCGGTCGCGCGTATGGCCGTTGGCGTTGTTCGAGGGCTTGCGGAAGATCGAGACGTTGCCCGTCTCCTCGTCCCAGCGCAGCACGCGGTTATTGGGAATGTCGCTCCACAGCAGGTAGCGCCCGTCGCCGAACCAGACGGGCCCCTCGGACCAGCGGCAGCCGGTGTAGAGTCGCTCCACCGAGGCCAGCATCAGCCGGTGTAGAGTCGCTCCACCGAGGCCAGCATCAGCCGGTACTGGTTGAACGAAGGATCGAGCACGCGCACGGCCGGATCGGGGTAGCGCTCGCTGGGCTGCCACATCTTGGTTTCCTCGTTTCATTCTTCGGGGAGAGACTAGCGCCTGCTGGGCGCTGGCGTCTCGCGAACGTTGCGGGACTGTCCGTCCGGCTTTGGAAGTCTCGGCCGCCCGAATTGCATGGCAGACGGTGCCGGAGGGGAGAAGGTCCCTCTTTGGAGTGCAATCATCGACTGAAGCGGGCATATTCCTTTCAATCTCCGGGGGAGTGTCGCGATGAAGGTGTTCGCCGTGATCAGGTTGCTGTCGTTGCTGCTCCTCGCCATCCCGGCAACGACCGGCGGGGCGGCGGCGCAGCAATATTCGTCGACCTTGAACAAGGCAGACGACGTCATCACCTTCTATTACCGCGATCCGCGGCCGGAACGGCTCGTGGGCTGGCTGGATGCCTTCGGCGGGAGACGGCAGGACTGGATGGCCTATCCTCCGGTGGCCGGGTTCTTCGCCATCGTCTTCGCCACCCAGCCGGCCTGGATCGACAGGCTCGTGCCCCCGCAACTCGATGCCCGTCTGGCCGACACGATTGCCGCTGCCCTGCGGCTCTCCGGACAGACGGCCTCGACGGGTCTCCAGGCTCGTCTGGCGCAGGCCGGGACGGACCCGACGCTCGCGGCGCAGTTTGCCGGCCTGCCGAACCGGCTGATAAGCCTGCGGATCGCTTCGGCGACCCATCTCGACATCTTGTGGGGCGCGTCCTTCGCCAGCGGCGACGGCCGATATGCCCTCATGATCGCCGACTTCCTCGCCCGGGTCGCCAACCGGTCCGAGCCCATCGCGCTCGACATCGCGAGAATTGCCGCCGGCATGGCGCGGCAGGACTACGGCGAACTCGCCAAGCTCAAGGACAAGTACGAACGCGGGCTGCTGATCGAGATGGTCTATGCCGCGACCGCGGCCTGGGGACTCACCTCCAATGCGCGCCAGCATGCCTTTGTCGACGCCGTCGTGAGCCAATACATTTCGCGGCATTCCGGGACGCTGGCGGCCAAGATCCTGTCGGTGATGAAGGGGTCGTAACGGCGGGCCGCGCGGCCGATGGGTTCCGGTGTGCGGCTTCCGCGTCCATTCCGCAGGACAAGAAATCGCGGGAACGGTCAACCGGGCCTGTGATATACCGCCGGACCTGTTCGCCTGCGAAGGCGGGCCAACGTCAGCTCTACGGGATGGTTGTGATGAAGCCGACCTTTGTGACCATTGATCGACATCCTGGCCGCTCCGCCCAGACCATCGGTGTGGCGCGCGCGCTCGGGACCGATGAGACCCTGATTCACGAGCCGTCGGTCGGCGTCGTCGGCACCAAGGGCGACAGTCAGTGCTACCTCGGCGTTCTCTCGAAGGTCGACGCGATCCATGCCCAGCTCAAGGCTCGCATCGGCACCGGCCCGAACCAGCTCAAGATGCGCCTGGTCCAGCCCGAGTACACGATCGCCACCTCGGACGGCATCCGCAACGGCACGCGCGAGATGCGCTATTCGCTGATCGGCCGCGAAGTGACGCAGGACGCGCTGTGCGAGCATCTGAGCGCCACCGGTCTTGCCGGCACGATCGCGGTCGTCGCCTGCGACAAGCCGCCGGTCGGCACGCTCTCGGCGCTGCTGGAGCACAATCTGCCATCGATCATCATGTCCGACGGCGCCATCCATCCCGGCAAGGAGCCGAACACGGGCGAGCCGCTCGACATCGTGAGCGCCTACCAGGTCGCCGGCCATCCCGATGCCGACTATCGGCACCTGATCGCCTGCCATGCCTGCCCGGGCTATGGCAGCTGCGGCGGCATGTTCACCTACAACACGATGCAGACTTTCATCGGCGTGGTCGGCATGCAGCCGCTGCACATGGTGGCGCCGCCGTCCGACGATCCGCGCCGCACCGGCCAGTTTGCGGCCGAGCTGGTCGATCTGCTGGCGAACCTGATCAAGAACGACCTGAAGCCGCGCGACATCGTCGTGCGCGATTCGATCCGCAATGCGGTGATCGTGTCGATGGCCATCGGCGGCTCGACCAACGTGGTGCTGCACGCACCGGAGATTGCGCGCGCGGCTGGCTTCGCCGACTTCTGGAAGGACGTCATGACGCCGGAGGAATTCAACTACCTCTCGCAGCATGTCGTGCCGGTGCTCACCGACGCGCGTCCCTACGGCAAGTACTCGATGGTCGACATCGACGAAGTCGGCGGCGTGCAGGTGATCGTGCGCGAGCTGCTCGACGCCGGCCTGCTGAACGGCGACGTGCTGACTTGCACCGGCGAGACGCTGGCCAAGCAGGTCGAGCGGCTGGGCGCCAAGAAGGCCGACGGCCGCGTGATCTATCCGGTCGAGAAGCCCTACAAGCCGACCGGCGGACTACGCATGCTGGGCGGCAACCTGTCGCCGGACTTCTCCGCGATCCTGAAGCTCGCGGGCGTCGAAGGCGGCCTCGAGGACAATCTCTTCCGCGGCCGCGCCCGCGTGTTCGAGGGCGAGGCGGGCCTGCTCAAGGCGCTCGACGAGACACCGGACACATTCCAGAACCACGACATGATCATCGTGCGGTACGAAGGACCGAGCGGCGCGCCGGGTATGCCGGAAATGCTCGACCCGACCTCGCGCATCACGACGCTGTGCCGCGAGCGCAATATCGTCGTCGCCCTGATGACCGACGCGCGCTTCTCGGGCGGTTCGGTCGGCCTGGTGATCGGCCATGTCGGTCCCGAAGCGGCGATCGGCGGCCCGATCGGGCTGGTCGAGGAGGGTGACGAGATCGTGGCCGATCTCAACATCAACGAGCTGAACTGCACCCAGCTCGCCGACCCCGCCACCTACGCCAAGCGCAAGGCGGCGTGGGACAAGGTCGTCGCGGCCAATGGCGGCCTGCATCCCAATTGCGGCACCGCCGATACGCGCCTGCTCCATCGCGCCCGCACCAGCGCGGTGCCGGCGACGCGCGGCGGCGGCCTGCATCCCAACCGCGAGGTCTGGGTGCGCGCGCCGCGCAAGGCCGAGCGGCAGGACTTCAAGCTGCGCAACAAGCACCGGCCGGAAGCCAACAAGAGCTTCTGAAGGGCCAGCGGACTTAGCTGAAAACAAAAACGCCAGAGGATCAAACCTCTGGCGTTTTCATTGGAGCGCTCTAATCGCCCTCGACGCCGTACGCCGCCTTCGCGGCTTCCTGGCTGACGAGGCCGAGTTTGACGTCGCGTCTGACGGCTTCGGGGTCGCGCGTCGCGGGATCGCCGTAGCCGCCGCCGCCGGGCATCTCGACCACGAGACGCTCGCCGGCGGGGATGGTCTGGAAGCCCTTGGCCTTCAGCTCCCGTCCCGAGGCCAGCGACAGGCGACCGTTGCCGCCGGGCTTGCCGCCGTCGCGGCCGCGCGCCGGATATTTGACGCGCTCGAAGGTCGCGAAGATGCCGAAGGGCGCGCCCTCGCGATGCTCGACCTCCATCACCTGGCCGAGGCCGCCGCGCTGCTGGCCGGCGCCGCCGGAATCCTGACGGTACTCCTTCTTCCACACCACGACGGGCGCGATAGTCTCGGTGATTTCGACCGGCACATTGCGCACGCCCGAGGGGAACGGTGTCGCCGAAAGTCCGTCCAGCGTCGGCCGTGCGCCGGTACCGCCGGAATGGAAGGTCGTCACCATGAAGGGCCGGCTGTTGCCGCCCTTACCCGTCATGCCCGTGCCGGTCATGCCGTGGCCGGCGCCGAGCTTCAGGTTCCAGAGGTTGGACGTGCCCTCGGCCGGCACCTGGCCCGGGATCACCTGGTGTAGCGCGTCGAAGCAGACGTCGGGCAGCATGTGGCCGATGGTGCTGCGCGCGTTCACCGCCGCGGGATACAGCGCGTTGACGATCGTGTTCTCCGGCGCCGTGACCAGGATCGAATCGAGCGTGCCGGCATTGTTCGGGATGGTCGGTGCCACGACGCACTTGATGCCGAAGGCGGTGTAGGCCTCGGTGTAGCACATCGGCGAGTTGATGCCGTAAATCGACGAGCCCGACGTGCCGGCGTAGTCGACGGCGATGTGGTCGGCATGGATCGTGACGGCGGCATGCAGGTCGATCGGCGCATCGTAGCCGTCGATCCGCATATGGCCCTTCCAGGTGCCCCGCGGCAGCTTCGAGATCGCCGCGATCATGCCGGCGCGGCTCTTCTCGATGATGTGCGTGCCCAGCTCGTCGAGATTGTCGATGCCGTGCTCGGCCATCATGTCGGAGAGCCGCTTCTCGCCGATGCCGTTGCAGCCGACCAGCGCATGGATGTCGCCCTCGACCTGCACCGGCTCACGCACGTTGGCGCGCACGATGCGCATCACGCTCTCGTCGATCACGCCCTCGCGCATCAGCGGCAGCAGCGGCAGGAAAAGGCCCTCGTGGAACACCTGCCGCCCGTCGGGCGATTGGCCGAGACCGCCGATGTCGACCACGTGCGTGGTGCAAGAGAACAGCGCCACCAGCTTGCCGTTGTGGAATGCGGGCGAGGTCACGACGATGTCGTAGAGATGGCCGGTGCCCTTCCACGGATCGTTGGTGATGTAGGCATCGCCTTCCTTCATCGTGTCGACCGGGAATTCGCGGATGAAGTGGATGACGCTGCGCGCCATCGAGTTCACATGGCCCGGCGTACCGGTGACGGCCTGCGCCAGCATGCGGCCTTCGAGGTCGAACACGCCGGCCGAGATGTCGCCGGCCTCGCGCGCGCTGGTCGAGAAGGCGGTGCGCACCAGGGCGCGCGCCTGCTCCTCGACCACCGACAGCAGGCGGTTCCACATCACTTGCAGGCGAATGTCCGCTGGCGTGCTCATGCGCGGTCCTCCAGGACGATCTGGCTCACGGAATTGATGCGGGCGGTGAAGCCCTTCGGCACGACGGTCGTCGTGCCGTCCTCGACGATCAGCGCCGGCCCGTCGAATGTCATGCCGGGCTTCAGCGCCGCGCGCTCATGGAGAGCGGCCTTCTCGCGCGCGCCGCTTGCGGGATCGAGCACGTCGCGATGACCCGACGGGGCCGGCGCGGCAGACGCGGCGATGGCCTTCGCCGGCGCCGGCAGCGGCCGGTCGGTGGCGAGCGACAGCGTCCAGGTCAGCGCCTCGACCTCGAGCTTGGGAATGGCGCGGCCGAACACCTGCTCGTAGGTCGCCTCGAAGCGGCGGCGCAGTTCGCGCGCCGCGTCGGGCGCGAAGGGCTCGTTGGGCAGCGGCACGGCAATCTCGTGGCCCTGTCCTCGATAGCGCATGAAGGCCTGGCGCGATTCGACCAGCGTCTCGCCGGGCGCCGCCGGCCGCACGACGGCCTCCGCTTCGGCGCGCATCGTGGCGAACAGTTCGTTCAGCATCCTGGAGTCGAGCATGTCGAGCCGCTGATGGCGCGTGCGCACGACCTCGTAGGCGATGGAAGCGCGCAGGAAGCCGAAGGCCGAGCCGACGCCCGCACCGACCGGCACGATCACCTGCTTCATGCCGAGCTTGCGGGCGAGGCGGGCGGCATGGAGCGGTGCGGCGCCACCGAAGGCGATCAGCGCGCGGTCGGCCGTGTCCTTGCCGTTCTCGACGGCATGCACGCGAGCCGCACTCGCCATGGTCTCGTCCACGATTTCGGCGACGCCAGCCGCCGCGCCCTGGGCATCGGTCTTTAGCGGGCCGGCCAGCGCCTGCAGTGCGGCCTCGGCCTTGTCGCGGTGGAGCGGGATCGCGCCACCGGCGAAACGCGTGGGATCGAGGCGGCCAAGGGCCGTGTCGGCGTCGGTCACGGTCGGCTCCGTACCGCCGCGGCCATAGCTCGCCGGGCCGGGCACACTGCCGGCCGAATCGGGGCCGACCTGGATGCGGCCCAGCGCGTCCAGGCGCGCGATCGAGCCGCCGCCGGCGCCGATCTCGACCAGCTCGATCACGGGAATACGCACAGGCAGGCCGGAGCCCTGCACGAAGCGGTAGGCGCGCGCGACCTCGAACTGGCGCGAGCGCTGCAGTTCCAGATCGTCGAGCAAGGTGAGCTTGGCCGTGGTGCCGCCCATGTCGAAGGCGACCGCCTTGCGGGCGTCGTTCTCGGCGGCGACCGTACGCGCCAGGATGGCGCCGCCGGCCGGACCGGATTCGACCAGGCGCACCGGATAGCGCCGCGCCGTGTCGACCGTCGTGATGCCGCCCGACGACATCATCAGCAGGAGAGGGCCTGCGATGCCTTCCTTCTTCAGGTCGGCTTCGAGCTGGCCGAGATAGCCCGCCATGCGCGGCAGGACGTAGGCGTTGGCGATGGTGGTCGAGGTGCGCTCGTACTCGCGGATCTCGGGGCAGACCTCGCACGAGAGCGAAATTGCCACACCCGGCAGCTCCTCGGCGAGGATCGCGCCGGTGCGGCGCTCGTGCGCCTCGTTGGTGAAGCTGTGCAGGAAGCAGACGGCGACCGCCTCGATCTTCTCGGCCTTCAACTGCACGGCGACGCGGCGCACGGCGGCTTCGTCGAGCGCCAGCAGCACGGCGCCGTCGGAGGCCACACGCTCGGGCACGCCGAAGCGCAGGTCGCGCGAGACCAGCGGCTGCGGCCGCTCCATGTAGATGTCGTACTGCTCGAAGCGATGCTCCCACGCCATCTCGACGGAATCGCGGAAGCCTTCGGTGGTGATCAGCGCGGTCCGCGCGCCCTTGCGCTCGATCAGCGCGTTGGTGGCGAGCGTCGTGCCGTGCACGACCAGGCTCACATCCTGCGGCCGGCATGTCGCCTCGGCGAGGATCGAGCGCACGCCTTCCAGCACGGCGCGCTCGGGCGCGTCGGGCGTGGTCAGGATCTTGATCGAATGGGAGGTCGTGCCGGTTTCGAGCACGACGTCGGTGAACGTGCCGCCGATATCGACGGCCAGACGGGAGGACATTTCTACTCGTTGATCTTGATGTTGCCCTTGCGCACCACGTCGCCCCAGGTGACGGAATCGCGCTTGAGGAAGGCCACGAAGTCGGCCGGGGGGAGAAGGGCTGGGGTGAGGCCGTTCTCGTCGTACTTCTTCTTCACGTCGGGCTGCGCCATCACCTTGGCGATGGCGTCGTTGAGCCGGTCGACGATCGGCTTCGGCGTATTGGGCGGGGCGGCGAGCCCGTACCAGTTCTCCGCTTCGTAGCCCTTCACGGCTTCGGCCATTGCCGGCGTGTCCGGCAGGACCGGCCAGCGCTCGGGCGAGGTGACGGCCATGGCGCGTGCCTTGCCGCCGCGAATCAGGCCGAGCGTCGCGGGATCGCCGAAATAGGCGTCGACGATGCCCGTCGCGAGATCGTTGAGCGCCGGCCCGGTGCCGCGATAGGGCACATGGATCATTTTCAGGCCGGACATCTGCGTGAAGAGTTCGCCCGCGAGATGCTGGCTGGTGCCGATGCCGCCGGAGGCCCAGCGCAATTCCTGCTTCTTCGCCAGCTCCATGAATTCCGGCAGCGTCTTCGCCGGCAGGTCGTTGCGCACGGCCACGATGAAGGGCATGCGCACCAGCCGCGTGATCTGTGTCAGCGTCGTCGGATCGTAGGGCATCTTGCGCAGGTGCGGCCCGGCCGTGAGCGTGCCGGCGCCGGTTAGCGACAGCGTGTAGCCGTCGGGTGGCGCATGCGACATCGCCTCGACGCCGATGATGCCGCCGGCGCCGCCCTTGTTCTCGATGACGATGGTCTGACCGAGTTCCTTCGACAGCGGCTCCATCATCAGCCGCGCCGTCAGGTCGACGCCGCCTCCGGGCGGGAAGGGCACGATGATCTTGATCGGCCGCTCGGGGTACTTGCCCTGCGCCGAGGCGGCACGGGCGACGAACGGCGATGCGAGCGCTGCGACCAGGAGTTGGCCCAGAAGTTGGCGACGAGTGTTACGCAAACAGACCCCCTTTGGGCGCAATGCTCAGAGCGCCACCTTCCTGAAAACCTCGACGAAGCGATCGACATCCTGCTCGTCGTTATAGACGTGCGGGCTGATGCGAAGCCGGCCGAGCCGCGGCGCGGCATAGACATTCTCCGCCGCGAGCTTCTTCGGCAGTTCGTCGGACATGCCCTTGGGAAACTGCAGGCAGATGAGATGCGGTGCGCGCAGCTTGCGATCGAGCACGCGGACGCCCGAGTTGGCGAGTCCGTCGGCCAGCCGGTCGGTGAGCATACCGAGGCGCGCCACGATGGGATCGTTGCCCCAGCCGGCCATCATCTCCATGCCGACCGCAGCCATCTCCAGGGTGATGAAATGGTCGCGCTCGCCCATGTCATAGCGGCGCGCGCCGTCGGCATAGGAAAGATCGCGGAAGTAGACCTTCTGCTCGGCGGCCACGCCCTTGCGCGCGGGCGCGGTCTGCTCCAGCGGCACGCCGTTCTGGTGGCGTTTGGCGACATACATGAAGGCGCGGCCATAGGGGCCCAGCACCCATTTGTAGGTCGGGAAGATCAGGAAATCGGGATCGAGCGTCTTCACGTCGATGCGGCGGACGCCGGCATCGTGCGTGGCGTCGACGAGGAAGGCAGCGCCTTCGCGGCGAACCGCCTCGGCGATGCGCGACAGGTCGAGCGCGCCGCCGTCCGACCAGTGGACCGAAGAGATCGAGACGAGGGAAAGGGGCGCGGCGTCCGCAGCACCGATGGCGTCCAGTACCGCCGTCGTCCAATCCCCGTCGGCCGGCTGCTTCACCTGTTCGACCGTGTAGCCGCCCTGTTCGGCGCGACTCATCCATTCGAGCACCGGCGAGGTGTGATCGTCCTGAAGCACGAGCACGCGGCTGCCGCGCGGCAGGCTCATCACCTTGCCTGCCGTCGACACGCCGTAGCCGACCGAGGGGATCAACGCGACGTCGACGGGATCCGCACCGATCAGAGCGGCGGCCGCCTTGCGCGCCCGCTCGTACTGGCCGGACATGAAATCGGCATCGAGTTTCCAGGGCTGGCCCTTGCGGCCCACGCCGATGCGCCCGGCTTCCTGGACGGCGAGCGGCAGGGGGCTCCAGGCGGCGGCATTCAGGAAGCACACGTCGCGCGGAATGTCGAACAGATGACGCTGGGAGCTGAGCATTGGGACCGCCGGTTTGGACTGGCGGCGAGCCTAGGCGATTGCCGGGCAAAGAAAAAGGACGCCCGTCTCGCGACAGGCGCCCTTTCCTTTTAGTGCGTACAGAATGCGCGCGGCGTTAGCCGTCGATCGCCTTCTTCACCGCGTCCTTGGCCTTGCCGACGGCCTGCTGGGCTTCGCCCTTGCGCTCCTGAATCGCGCCTTCGACCTTCAGCTTGTCGCTGTCGACCATCTTGCCGACGCCCTGCTTCACGTTGCCCATCGCCTCGTTGGCGAGACCCTTAACCTTATCGCTGGTGCTGCTCATGACAGTCTCCTCTTCGATCTGTTTGGTGCCGCTTCAACGCCGCATCGCTCAGTCCGTTCCGGGAATTCTTTCTGCCCCGCCTATGCCTTTTTCCCGTCGGGAACCGTTCGCATTTCCCGACGTTAAACAGGAACGCGCTCGGCGCGGTCGCTTGATCTCGGTGGCCCTCGAACGCGGCGTGTAGCGGTCGACGGCCTCTTCGCGCCCTAGGCACCCGAGGCGCGAGGGGACGATATGGCAGCAACTGATTTCGACTTCGGCTCGGCGTTATTTCTCGACCTGGACGGTACGCTGCTTGAAATCGCTGCGACGCCGGAGCTGGTGGTCGTCCCGCCTGCGCTGCCGGGGCTTCTGGCGCAATTGCATACTTTGCTGGGCGGTGCTCTCGCCATCGTGAGCGGGCGCTCGCTCAAGACGATCGACCAGCTCCTCCAGCCTTTCACTTCCGCTGCGGCGGGCGAGCACGGCGTGACCCTGCGCTTCAGCAACGGAACGGTCGAAGAGATGCCCGCGGGCCTGGCCGTGACGCAGGCGTGGCGCGATTCGCTCGTCGCCGCCACCGAACGCTGGCCCGGTGTCCTCATCGAACCGAAGCCGCACGGCTGCGCAATTCACTATCGTCTGGCGCCCGAGCGTCACGACGATGTCTGGCGCGTCGTGCGAGCGCTGGTGCCTGACGATCATCCCTGGTTCCGGCTGATCCCCGCGCGTGAAGCCGTAGAGATCGGTCCACGCTCGACCTCGAAGGGACACGCGGTCGAAAGATTCATGAAGGACAACGTTTTCAAGGGCCGGCGGCCGATCTTCGTGGGGGATGATTTCACCGACGAGGCGGGCATGAGCGCCGCGCGCCGCCATGGCGGCGAAGGACTGCGCGTGCAGGAAGTATTCGACGGAGATCCTGCCCAGGTGCGGGCGTGGCTGGCGCGCAATGCAGAGCGCCTGGCTGGTGCATCAGATGTCGTGGCGGCGGGAGCCTCGGCATGAGCAGTCTCGATCTCGGAGTCGTCGGCAACTGCTCCATCGCCAGCCTGATCGACAAGAACGGCCGCCATGTCTGGCACGGGCTTGGCAGGCTCGATGGCGATCCGGTGTTCAATGCGCTGCTCGGCGGCAAGGATCCGCAGGCCGGTTTCATGGACGTCGTCGTCGACGGCATGAAGGAGAGCCGGCAACGTTACGTGCCGAACACCGCGATCCTGGAGACCACCATCGACGGCGCCGGCGGCACGGCTCGCGTCTGGGATTTCGCACCGCGCTTTCGTCGCTTCGGGCGCATGTTCCGCCCGCCGATGCTCGTGCGGCGGCTCGAACCCGTCGCGGGGCGGCCCCGCATCACGCTGCGCCTGCGGCCGACCTTCGGCTACGGCGCGCACAAGTCTCAGGTCACGGTCGGCAGCAATCACATCCGCTATTACGGCGATGCCTCCGTGCTCCGTCTCACGACCGACGCGTCGTTGAACTACGTGATGCACGAGACGGAGTTCTCCCTCGACCGGCCGCTGACCCTCATCGTCGGCGCCGACGAGAGCATCACCGACAATGTCGACCAGCTTTCGCGTTCGTTCCTCAGCGAGACCGAGGTCTACTGGCAGGGCTGGGTCCGCGACCTGAACATTCCGTTCGACTGGCAGGTCGCGGTGATCCGTGCCGCCATCACGCTGAAGCTCTGCAGCTACGAGGATACGGGCGCGGTCCTGGCGGCGCTGACGACGTCGGTGCCCGAGGCGGCCGGCACGGTGCGCAACTGGGATTACCGCTTCACCTGGCTGCGCGATGCGTTCTTCACCGTCACGGCGCTCAACCGGCTCTCGGCGACGCGCACGATGGAAAGCTACGTGCGCTTCATCGTCGACGTCGTCGAAACCGGCAGCAGCCGCGGCGAAATCCATAACGTGGCGCCGCTGTTCCCGATCGCGCCGGGCACCGACACGGTCGAGCGCCTGATCGATTCGCTGCCCGGCTATCGCGGCTATGGGCCCGTGCGTATCGGCAATGCCGCGGTGGGCCAGCGGCAGAACGACGTCTACGGCTCCATGGTGCTCACGGCCGCGCAGATGTTCTGGGACGAGCGACTGCCCCGGCAGGGCGATGTCGAGCTTTATCGCCAGCTCTGCGTCGTCGGCCACGAGGCGCATCGCGCAGCGCTCACGCCCGATGCCGGACTTTGGGAATATCGCGAGCGCGAAGAGGTGCATACCTTTTCCGCGGCGATGTGCTGGGCGGCCCAGCATCGGCTCGGCCTGATCGCGCGCCGTGTCGGCCTCGACGGCGAATCGCGCGAGTGGCTCGCCAAGGCAGGCGTGCTGCGGCAGGAGATCCTGCAGCGCGGCACCACGTCGGATGGCTGGCTGTCGGGTGTGCTCGATCGCGACATGGCCGATGCCTCCAGTCTCGTCTTCCCCGAGATCGGGTTGCTGCGGTCCGACGATCCCCGCTTCCACGCCACGCTCGACATGGTCTCGAAGAAGCTGATGAAGAACGGCTTCCTGATGCGCTACGTCGAGGCCGACGATTTCGGCGCCCCGTCCAACGCCTTCCTGCTCTGCACCTTCTGGTACATCGATGCTCTGGTCAGCGTCGGCCGGCGCGAGGAAGCGCTCGAACTGTTCAACAACGTGCTGTCGCGGCGCAATCACGTCGGCCTCCTGTCGGAGGACCTCGATCCGCGCACCGGCGAACTCTGGGGCAACTTCCCGCAGACCTACAGCCAGGTCGGCCTGATCCTGTCGGCAATGCGGCTCTCGCGGAGCTGGGAGGAGGGCCTTTGGCACGCCTCGTAATCGTCTCCAACCGGGTGCCCGTGCCCAAGGCGCGCGGCACGGCCGCCGGCGGCCTTGCGGTCGCCTTGAAGGACCTGCTGACGCCCGGCGCGATGTGGTTCGGCTGGAGCGGGCGGTTGACGTCGGATCCCTCGCCGCAGCCGGCCATCGTCGAGGCACGCGGCGTCACCTATGCGACCGTGGACCTGACGCCGGAAGCCTATCGCGGATTCTATGTCGGCTTCGCCAACGGCGCGCTGTGGCCGCTGCTGCACTTCCGTCTCGGCCTCATGCATTTCCGCCGCGAGGATTACGAGGGTTATCTTTCGGTCAACCAGTCCTTCGCCACATCGCTGGCGCCGCTGCTGCAGGGCGACGATACCGTCTGGGCGCACGACTACCATCTCATTCCCTTCGCCCGCCTGTTGCGCAAGCAGGGCTTCGGCGGCCGGCTGGGCTTCTTCCTCCACGTCCCCTTCGTGCCGCCGTCGATGATCGAGGCGATGCCGGTGGCGCGCGAGCTCGTCGCCGATCTTTGCGCCTACGATCTCGTGGGCTTCCAGACGGAGGAACATGCCCGCGACTTCCGCGATTGCGCGCAGCGGATGCTGGGCGCCACGGTGGACGGCGAGTGGATCCGGCTCGCCGGTCGCCGGGTGCGGGCCTTCGCCGACCCGATCGGCATCGATGCCCAGGCGTTCGCACGGGACGCCGAACGAGCGGAGAACGACAAGGCGGTGCAACGTGTTGCCGAGAGCCTGTCGAACCGCTTTCTCGCCATCGGCGTCGATCGCCTGGATTATTCCAAGGGTCTTCCGCATCGCTTCGAGGCGTTCGGCCGGCTGATCGAGAAGCACCCCGAGCACAAGCGCAAGATCCACTTTCTGCAGATCTGTCCGCGCTCGCGCGAGGAGGTCGACGAATATCGCAAGCTGCGCACCGAACTCGACCGCCTGGCGGGGCGCATCAATGGCCGATTCTCGGAGTTCGACTGGACGCCGCTGCGTTACTCCACGCGCGGCGCGCCGCGCGCGACCTTGGCGGGCCTCTACCGCCTCGGCCGGATCGGTGTGGTCACGCCGTTGCGCGACGGCATGAACCTCGTCGCCAAGGAGTACGTCGCCGCCCAGTCGGACGAGGATCCCGGGGTGCTGGTCCTGTCGCAGTTCGCCGGTGCGGCCCAGGACCTGACGGAAGCGCTGATCGTCAATCCATTCGATCCCGACGCCATCGCCGACGCCATGCATGTGGCGCTCACCATGCCGCTGTCGGAGCGGCGGGAACGCCACGGTGTGCTGAAGGAAAAGGTCATGCGGACGACGGCCGAAGCCTATTGCCGTCGTTTCATCGACGCCCTCGAGGCCCCGGCCTTCGCGCGTGCTGCTTAGGAAACAAGGCCGAAGGCCGCCGGATAGACGATCAGGCCGTCGTAGCCGTCGAGCGCGCCGGGCACCAATTCCAGCGCCATGAAGGACTCGCCTTCGAACGGCGCATCGAGGCCGCTGGCCAATTCCGCCGAGAAGCCGAAGCGCGGATAGAATTCAGGGTGGCCGAGCACCACGACGGCCTGCCACTCGCGGCGCCGCGCCAGCTCGAGCCCGGTTTCCACCAGCGCGCTGCCGATACCCGAGCGCTGGCGCGCCGGGTGAACGCACATCGGCGCCAGCGACAGGGTCGGCACGGCGTCGTCATCGACCATCACCGTCAGCGCGCTGAAAAGGATGTGGCCGACGATCATGCCGTCGTCGACCGCCACCAACTCGACGGCGTCGATGAAGGCCTCGCGCAGTTCCTCGACGAGGCCGCCTTCGAACGTCCCGCCGAAGGCGAGGTCGTTCAGGTCGCGGATCGCAGGATCGTCCGCCGGTTCGCGTTCCCGGATCACCACATCGTGGCCGCCGCCCGGCCCGGCCATTCCCGATCGTAGGTTTCGCCGCCCACCCGCTCGCCGCTCAGCGCGGCCAGGATCTGGCCGGCGCTCGGCAGCGACTTGGGATCGACATGCCGCGCGGGATTCCAGAGTTCGGAGCGGACCAGCGCCCGCGCGCACTGGAAATAGATCGCATCGACTTCGATCACGGTGACCGAGCGCGGCGCCTTTTCCTCGACGGCGAACGACGCCAGCAGGTCCGGCGCGACGCTGAGATGGGCGCGGCCGTTGACCCGCAACGTGTTGCCGACGCCGGGAATCATGAACAGCAGCGCGACCCGCGGGTCGCGCACGATGTTGCGCAGCGAATCGATGCGATTGTTGCCGCGTCGGTCGGGCAGCATCAGCGTCTTCTCGTCATGTACCCGCACGAAGCCCGGCCGGTCGCCGCGCGGCGAGCAGTCGAGACCCTCGGGGCCGGACGTCGCCAGCGCGGCATAGGGTGAGGCTTCGATATAGGCGCGATAGTGAGGCGTGATCCAGTTCACCTCCTTCACCGTCGCGGCTTCGAGCGGCTGTCCGTAGATTGCTTCGAGCTCGGCTTCCGTTCTCAGGATGTCGGACATGAGTCTAGGCCCACTGCGCAGGAGAAGTGCCGAGCGGTTCGGCGGGTCTGGCATAAAAGGCGGGTGTCTCGCCGAGCTGCACCACCGGCTTCAGGTGGCGCAGGCGGCCGAGCGGGCCGACGCTTTCGGTGAGAAGCGGCAGCAGCGTGGCCTCCGGCAGTTCGGCGGCGCCCTTCGAGGCGTTGACCGTGCCGAGGTTCGCGAGCCAGTGCGCGACCTGGACCAGCGATACGCGGACCTGCCACGAGCCGCCCTGTTCGACGCGGCGGGCCAGCGCCACCAGCGCGCCCAGCGCGCCGAGGTAGCCCGCGATGTAGTCCAGGGCCTGGACCGGCAGGTTGCGCGGCTTGTCCAGCGAGCCCTGCGTCGCGGCGAGGCCGGTCACGTTCTGGACGATCGAGTCGAAACCGCGCCGTGACGCCCAGGGGCCTTCGTGGCCGTAGGCGCAAAGGGTTACGCAGACGATGCCGGGCCGCAGCGCCGCCACCTGCTCGGGCGAGAAGCCGCGCGCCGCCAGCGTGCCGGGGCGGTAGCCCTGGGTGAAGATGTCGGCATCCTTCAAGAGCGCCTTCATCGTCTCGACGCCGGCTTGTTCGCGCAGGTCGATCCAGGCGCAGCGCTTGCCATGGCCGGTGTCCATCAGAAGCTCGGCTTGATACGGCAGATGCGGCGCCGCGACGTGCAGCACGTCGGCGCCGTTCTCCGCCAGCACGCGGCCGCTCGTGGGGCCGGCCAGCACGCGCGTGAGGTCGAAGGCGCGCACACCGGACAGCGGCCGGTCGCCCTTCGGCAAAGGTTCGGCCGGTGCGTCGCCGATCTTCACGATGTCGATCAGCGGCAGCTTCGCGACCGCGACGCCATGCGGATGGGCGTTCCATTCCTCGCGGCTGCGCGTCAGGCCACCGACGCAGCCGCCATCGGCAATCGCCTGTTCGATCGCGAGCCCGTCCCATTTGGCGACGGCGGCCGCCAGCGCCTCGCGCGTGTCGCCATCGGCGCCGGCGATCCGCAGCGCCCCCGCGCGATGGTGCGGGTGGTTGGTGTGGATGAACATGTGCCGGCCGTCGCGTGTCGGATAGTGGCCGGACAACGGATCCCAAGAGACCGGCCGCTCGCCGTTGCGCAGCACATAGGTGTTGGAGCGCAGCGACGCGGTCGCGGCGTTGAGGTCGATGTCGACCGACTGCGGCTTGCCGGTCCGCAGCCGCCACAGGTCGGAGACGGCAAGGCCGACGGCGCCCAGCGCCGCGGCGCCGGCCGTGCCGACGCGCCAAGGCGTCTGGAAAACCGGATCGCCATCGCCGGTGATCGTGAGCCGGTCGTCGGCCCGTCTGGCGCGGCCGAGCTGGCCCAGGATCGAGTAGGCCAGATCGTGGTTCACTTACCGCCCGCCATGATCTTCGTCAGCAGCGCCATGAACTCGGTGGGGCAGGTGATGTGCGGATTGTGGCTGCTGTCCAGCTCGTGGCAGGTCCAGCCGGCTTCGCTCCTGGCGCGGTCGGCGAACTGGCGGAACACGTCGCCCGGCCCGTTGCGCGTCGCATAGATGTAGTCGCGCGGCGGCAGCGGCTCCTTGGACCCGAGCTTGATGCGCTGCTCGAAGGTCTTGATCGGCTGCGGACGGCGGCGCGGGCTGGCCCAGGCGACATCTTCCGGCGCGGTGTCGGACGGCATCGGGTTGATCGGCAGCTTCCAGCCCTCACCATCCTTCTCCGCGCCCTTCCTCATGTTGCCTTCGGCCTTGGGACCGACCAGGTCGAACAGGCTCTGGCCGTCACGGGGAGCGAAGGCGTCGATATACACGATGCGTGCGAGACGGCTGCCGACCCGGTCGGCGACACCGGTGGCGACCATGCCGCCGTAGGAGTGACCCAGCAGGACCACGTCGTTCAGGTCCTCGAATTCGATCTCCGCCACGATGTCTTCGACGTGGGTCGAGAGGTCGACATTGGGGGTGGCGAGGTGGGCGCGCGCGCCCAGGCCCGTATAGGTCGGAGCAAAGAACTGGTGGCCGGCCTCACGCAACAAAGGCCGCATTTTCTTCCAGGCCCAGGCGGCCGACCATGCCCCATGCGCCAGAACGATATTTGCCATGACCTTACCTCCCGCTGGCGAGCCAACATTTTCAGTGCTACTACGACTTACTCTCAATGAGCAGCCAACCAACCATAGCACTTGGCACCGCCCGCGTGGGCTTCCGTGGCCGCATACATGCCATCGCGGCGGGACGCGTCGCCGCAGGCATGCCGGCGCCCGAACTCGAACGCCGCCTGATCGAGCTGGGCTTCGTCGAGGGCGCCGACGTCGAGGTGCTGCACCAGGGCCTGTTCGGCCGCGATCCCATCGCGGTGCGGGTCGCGCACACGACGATCGGGCTTCGCCGCCGCGAGGCCATGGCCATCCTCGTCGAAGTCGGAGCCTGACCGTGAACGCCACCGTCTCCGCCACACCGGTCGTCGCGCTGGTGGGCAATCCGAACTGCGGAAAGACGGCGCTGTTCAACGCCCTGACCGGCAGCCGGCAAAAGGTCGCCAACTATCCGGGCGTCACGGTCGAGAAGAAAGTCGGCCCGCTGACCACGCCGGCCGGGCGCACGGTGCGGGTGGTCGACCTGCCGGGCACCTATTCTTTGCGGGCGCGCTCGCCCGACGAGGAGGTGACGCGCGATGTCGTGCTGGGGCGCACCCAGAACGACGTGATCCCCGACCTCATCGTGTGCGTCGCCGACGCCTCCAACCTGCGCCTCGCCCTGCGTCTCGTGCTCGAACTGAAGCAGGTCGGGCGGCCGGTGATGCTTTCGCTCAACATGATGGACATCGCGCGCAAGCGCGGCATCGAGATCGACACCGAAAAGCTCGGGCGGGAACTCGGCCTGCCCGTGGTGACCTCCGTCGCCGTGCGCCGCGGCGGCACCGATGCGCTGCTGGCGGAAGTCGATCGTCGCCTCACCGCCGCCGAAGGCGCCGGCCGGACTTCGTGGACCGCGCCGGATGCGGCCGCCCTGCGCAGCGCCCAGCGCGAGGCCGATCGTATCCTCGCGTCCGTGGTGAAGGGCCAGGGCAAGCCCGACAGCCTCACGACGCGTGTCGACGCCGTGCTCCTGCATCCGGTGGCCGGTCTCTTCGTGCTGCTCGCCATCCTGTTCGTGATGTTCCAGGCGGTCTTTGCCTGGGCGCAACCCGGCATGGACGCGATCGAGGCGCTGTTCCACTTCCTGGGCGACCTGGTCGCGCGCCTGCCGCTGCCCGATCTGCTGGCCAGCTTCCTGAAGGACGGGCTGATCGGCGGCGTCGGCAGCGTGATCGTGTTCCTGCCGCAGATCGTCATCCTGTTCTTCTTCATCCTCCTGCTGGAGGACCTGGGCTACATGGCGCGCGCGGCGTTCCTGATGGACCGCATCATGGGCGGCGCCGGCCTGCACGGGCGCGCCTTCATTCCACTGCTGTCGTCCTTCGCCTGCGCCATCCCGGGCATCATGTCGACCCGCGTGATCGACGACCGCCGCGACCGGCTCACCACCATCCTGGTGGCGCCGCTGATGACCTGCTCGGCGCGCATCCCGGTCTACACCCTGATCATCGGCGCCTTCATTCCCGACCGCGAGGTCTGGGGCTTCATCGGACTGCAGGGGCTGGTGATGTTCGGCCTCTACGCGGTGGGCATCGCCAGCGCGCTCGCCGTTTCGTTCGTGGTCAAGCGCCTGATCTGGCGCGGCAAGCCCGGCGAGCCGTTCATGCTCGAACTGCCCGACTACAAGCTGCCGCAGGTCAAGAGCGTCGCCATCGGCCTGTGGATGCGGGCCACGATCTTCCTGAAGCGCGCCGGCACCATCATCCTGTCGATGATGATCCTGATCTGGGTGCTGGCCACGTTCCCGCAGCCGCCCGAAGGCGCGACCGAGCCCGCGATCAACTACAGCCTGGCGGCGAAGATCGGCGCGGCGATCCAGCCGCTCACCGCCCCACTGGGCTTCAACTGGCAGATCAACGTCGCGCTCATTCCCGGCATGGCGGCGCGCGAGGTCGCCGTCGGCTCGCTGGGCACCATCTACGCGATCAGCGGCGGCGAGGAGGCCACCGACAAGATCGCCCAGGCGCTGAGTTCGCAATGGAGCATCGCCACGGCGCTGGCTTTCCTCGCCTGGTACGTGTTCGCGCCGCAGTGCGCGTCGACGCTGGCCGTCATCCGCCGCGAGACCGGCGGCTGGCGTTGGCTCTGGGTGACGTTTTTCTACATGCTGGCGCTGGCGTACGTGGCGGCCTTCCTCACGTACCGGATCGCCGTGGCGTTCGGTGGAGGGTAAGCATGGCCAACGGTCCCAAACCGCAGCGGCGCACGTTCCGTTACTGGCTGCAGCAGCTTCATCTCTGGGTCGGACTGATCCTGCTGCTGCCGCTGGTGATGATGGGCATCACCGGCGCCGTGCTGGTCTACGCGCACGATATCGAGCACCTGCTGGGGCAAGCCGGTCCCGAGGCGAAGACAGTCGGCGAATGGCAGTCGGCCGCGAAGCTGATCGAGGCGGCCAGAGCCGCGAACAGCGAGCCCGGTCGCATTCCCATCGCGGTGCGCTGGCCCATCGAGGTCGGCGAGCCGGCGGCGGTGCGCTTGTCGCGGCCCGGCATGGCCAGTGAGCGGCCGCAGTTCCGGGGAGGCCAGCAAGGGGGGCAGCAGGGCGGTCCGGCGACGGGGGCGCCGGCGCAAGGCCGCGTCCCGACGCAGAGTCCGTTTGCCGGCAGCCTGCAGATCCTGATCGATCCGGTGTCGCTGCAGGTCCTCGAGACACAGCAGGCGATGACCGGCTGGGTGCGCTTCTTCCACGACCTGCACGGCCACATCTTCATCCCGGGCGGCGTCGGCCGCGAAATCGTCGGCTGGCTGGGCGTGGCGATGCTCGTGCTGGGCTGCTCCGGCCTCTATCTGTGGTGGCCCAAGCCCGGCCAGTGGAAGGCGGCCTTCACGGTGCGCCGCAAGGCCAAGGGCCTGCGCCTGAACCGCGAGCTGCATGGCGCGATCGGCATCTGGTCTCTGCTGATCTTCATGCTGGTGAACTTCACCGGCGTCTATCTGGCCTTCCCGCAGCAGATCTCTGCGGCGGTGAACACGGTCTGGCCCGGTCGCGACATGCGCGCGGCGATGTTCCAGGCCCGCGTCGAGCCGATGCGCGGGACCGCCCCGATGGATGTCGACGAGGCCGTCGAACTCGCCCGCACGCGCGTTCCCGGCACGCGCTTCCTCAACGCCTTCCTGTCGGTCCGTCCCGACCAGGCGCTGCGCGTCGGTCTCATCCGGCCCGGCCACGAGGAAGGCGCGCCGATCATCACGGTGATCGTCGATCCCTACCGCAGGACCGTGGTCGACGTGTTCGATCCGCAGGCCATGTCGACCGGCGAGAAGATCATCGCCTGGCAGCGCGCGCTGCATTACGGCATCGGACTGGGTGGCGTTTACAAGTTCCTGGTGTTCGTGTCGGGCGTCATCATCCCGATCTTCGCCGTCACCGGCTTCCTGATGTGGTGGATCAAGCGCCGCAATCGCCGCGCCGGCGAGCGGGCCCGGCAGGCAATCCTGCACGGCGCGGGCCAGGCGGCGGAGTAGTCGCCAGACGATGGGTGATGCCGTTGCGCTGGAGCCGAAGATGCTCGGTGCGCCTCGGCAGGCGGGAACCCAGTGTGCAGGCGTAGTCACGAAAAAGTGGCAGATGGGAATTCCGCAAGTAAGAGGGCAACTCGTCAGCCGCCGGGTGCGTAGTACCGACAATGGCGCGGGTTGTGCCGCGCAGAACGGAGGTACTGATGTTGAAGCGAATTGCACTCACCACCCTGGCCGCCGTCGCCACTTTCGCGACGGCAACTGTCGCCACCGCGCCCTTCCAGCCGGCAGATGCGCAGGCCTTGGGCGACCGGGATCGCGACGGCATTCCGAACGTTGTCGACCAGTACAACAACCGCCCGAATCAGGGCTGGGGTGACAGAGACCGCGACGGCGTTCCCAATCGGTACGATCGTCAGGACAACCGTCCCAATCAGGCTTGGGGCGACCGGGATCGTGACGGCGTGCCCAATCGCTACGACCGCCAAGACAATCGGCCCAATCAGGCTTGGGGTGACAGAGATCGCGACGGCGTTCCCAACGCTGTAGATCCGTACAACAACAATCGTCGCTTCCAGTAAGCCGGCAGACGATCAAGAATTGCGGGGCGCTTCGGCGCCCCGTTTTCTTTTGCTATTGGTGCCGGCGCGGCCGTTTAACGTCCGCCAATGTGCGACAGTCTCACAGCGCAGGCTTGGTGAGCGAGGGTCCAGTCGTCGCCTCTCTACGAGGTCGGCTGTCGTAAGACTTCAAGATCTTCCTCAACCCGCAATCGCCGTGAAAGGACTGCGGAGTGACGGATCGAGCCGTCCTGCCGGGTCCAGCCACTTCACCAGGACGGGAGCGGTCCCTTGAAGATGAAGAAGGCGCCGCCGCAGATCAGGGCGAAGCCGACGAGGTGGTTCGAGGTGATGCGCTCGCCGAGGTACAGGACCGAGAAGGCGGCGAACACGGTGAGCGTGATCACCTCCTGCATGGTCTTGAGCTCGGCGGCCGAGTAGATCGCGTGGCCGTACCGGTTGGCCGGGACGGCGAAGCAGTATTCGACGAAGGCGATGCCCCAGCTTGCCACCACCACCAGCCACAGCGGCTTGTCCGTGAACTTCAGATGCCCGTACCAGGCGAACGTCATGAAGACGTTGGAGACCAGCAGCAGGACGATGGGCGTGATGGTGGCCGGCAGGAGGGACATCGATCGGGTTACTCCGGTTTGATCTGCAGCTTCTTGATGAGCGGGACGACCATCTTGTCCTCGGCGTCGAACATCGCCGCGGTCTCCTGCGGCGTGGTCGGATAGGCCTCGGCCGTGAGGTCGGCGAAACGCCGGACGACGGCCGGGTCCTTCAGGACCTTGACCATCGCCTCGTTGATCTTCGCCACCACCTCGGGCGGCATCTTGGCCGGACCGAACAGGCCGGTGAAGGTCGCGAAGGTGAAGTTCTCGAGGCCCTTCACGCCGCTTTCCTTGAAGGTCGGCACATCGGGAAGCTGCGGCACGCGCTTGTCGGACGTGACGGCGATCGCGCGCAGCTTGCCCGACTTGATGTTGCCGATGGCGGCGTTCAGCTGGTCGACCTGGGCCGGCACCTGGCCCGCCATCACGTCGATCATGGCGGCGCCCGATCCCTTGTAGTGGACCAGCGTGTACTTGGTGTTGGTGGCCTCGCCGATCAGCTCGATGGCGAGATGGTTGGTGGTGCCGACGCCGGAATCGGCCACCGTGAACTTGCCGTCCTTACCCAGCGCAATGAAGTCCGCCAGGGTCTTGATCGGCGAGCTGGGCGGCACGACGAGGACGGCCGGCACGCGCTGGATATGGGTGATCGGCGTGAAGGCCGTGCGCCAGTCGTAGGGCGCATTGCCGTAGATGGCGGGCACCGCGACCAGCGAGTTGGCCGAGACCAGCAGGCTGGTGCCGTCCGGGGCCGAACGGGCGACGATGTCGCTGCCGATCATGCCGCTGGCGCCGGCCTTGTTCTCGACGATGACGGTGGTGCCGGTCACCTCGCGCAATTTGTCGGCGATGATACGGGCGGTGACGTCGATGTTCCCGCCCGGCGCATAGGGCGCCATGATCTTGATGGGCTTGTCGAAAGCCTGCGCGAAAGCCGTTCCCGACCCCAAGGCAAGCCCGGCAAGTGCTCCAATGACCGCTACCAGACGCATGGATTCCTCCTGTTCATGTTTGGGAGGAGCCTAGAAGAACGTCCCCGGCCGCGCAAAGCTCCGATGCCTGCGCGGCCCGCGTTGCGGACGGTCAGCGCGTCGGTGGCCGGTGCTGCGCCCACGGCCGGGCGGCTTCAAGCAGCGCGCCCATCCGCAGCACGTCGGTCTCGGCACCCCACTTGCCCACGACCTGCACGGAGGTCGGCAGCCCGTCGGTGCCGAAGCCCGACGGGTAGGCGCAGGCGGGATGGCCGGTCAGGTTGAAAGGGTACTGGTAGGAGGTCCAGCCCTGCCGGGTGATGCCGCACTTCACGCCGTCGATCATGACCTCGTCGTTGGCCGCGTCGTGCGTCACGTCGAGCGCGGTGCGCGCGTTGGTCGGCATCACCAGGAAGTCGTAGCGCTCGAACAGCGACTGGATCTTGCGGAACAGGGTCGTGCGCGCGAACTGCGCGTTGCGGAAATCGGCCAGGGTGAACTTGGCGCCGCGCTCCATGAAGGCCAGCGTCACCGGATCCATCTGGTTCTGCCACTTCGGCAGGTACTGCGCGCAGAACACGGCGAAGTTCGCCTGGTAGAGGACGCGGCCCTCGTATTCGATCCAGTCGATCTTGTCGGTGACCTCCTCGACCTCGGCGCCCATCGCCTCCCAGGCGGCGAGTGAGGCGCGGGTATTGTCGCGCACGTCCGCGGCGACGCGCGGATTGGCGGTGCGCTCGATGTAGCCGATGCGCACGGCGGCGAGGTCGGCGCCCGACAGCTTGGGCGACAGCGGCTTCTGCGCGCTGCCCGACAGGGTCCACGGGTCCTTGTCGCTGGGACCGACCAGCGCGGCGTGCATGATCGCGGCGTCGGTCACGGAGCGCGCCAGCGGGCCGGCATAGATATTGTTGCCGTAGGCATCGCGCGTCGTGTCGTAGGGCACGGCGCCCAGGGTCGGCTTGAGGCCGACCAGGCCCGAGCAGGAGGCGGGTCCACGCACCGAGCCCGCGCCGTCGGTGCCGAGCGACAGGGGGCCGAGGCCCGCCGCGACCGCAGCCGCGCCGCCACCGCTGGAGCCGCCTGGCGTGCGTTCCAGGTTCCACGGATTGCGTGTCACGCCGAACGGGCCGTCGGTCAGTCCCTTGACGCCGAACTCCGGCGTCGTCGCCTTGGCGAAGATGACCGCGCCGGCGGCGCGCAGGCGCTGGACCAGGAGATCGTCGGACGCGGCGGGGCCGTTGCCCTCGAAGATCGCCGAGCCGTGGCGCGTCGGCGCGCCCTCGACGTCGACCAGGTCCTTCACGCTGATCGGGACGCCGTGCAGCGGCCCCAGATTTTCACCCCGTGTGACGGCTTCCTCGGCCTTCTTCGCCTCCCGGCGCGCCTGGTCCACTATGACCTCGCGGAAGCAGTTGATCGTGGGGTTGGCCCGTTCGGCCGCCTTCAGGACCGCGTCGAGATATTCGACGGGCGAAAGCTTCTTGCTGCGGATGAGGGCGGCGGCCTGAACGGCGGGGGTGAAGAGAAGATCTGTATCGGTCATGGCGCGCACACTAGCCCATCCTCGACACGGTCTGCACGCTGCGCTACGCCCGCTGCCGATGTTCTCGCTTCCCGTCCTGGCGGCACTCGCGGTCGTGGCCGTCGTGACCTCGTTCGTCTCCGGCATCTTCGGCATGGCGGGCGGGATGCTGCTGATCGGTTTCCTGCTGATCTTCCTGCCCGTGCCGGTCGCCATGGTGTTCCACGGCGTCATCCAGATTGCGGCCAACGGCTGGCGCGCCTGGTTGTGGCGCCATCACGTGAACTGGAACGTGGTGCTGCAGTTCGGCGCCGGCGCCGGGGCTTCACTGGTCGTCTTCTCCTTCTTCGATTTCGTGCCCGACAAGGCGCTGGTGCTGATGGCCGTCGGCGCGACGCCGTTCATTGCGCTCGCGGTGCCGCAGCGCATCGCGCCCAACATCGAGCGCGGCGGGCAGGCCTTCCTCGCGGGTGCGATCGGTGGTGCCATCCAGCTCGTCTCCGGCGTGACGGGTCCACTGCTCGACATCTTCTATGTCCGCACCGGCATGACGCGGCAGGTCAATGTCGCCACCAAGGCGGCCGCCCAGGTGCTGGGCCACCTGACGAAAGTCCTCTACTTCGCGATGGTGATCGAGGGCCCGGCCGGGCGCGATCCCGAACAGTGGCTCGTGATGGCCTACGCCGCGGTCTTCGCAGTGATCGGGACGACCTTGTCGCGCAGCTTCCTCGACCGTATGTCGGACAAGCAGTTCTATCATTGGACGCGCCGGGTGATCCTGGCGCTGGGCGCGGTCTATGTGGGGCAGGGCATCTGGCTGATGGTGACGCGATGAGCACTGTAAAGGATCAGGTCCGGGCGCTGCTCGACCGGCTGCCGGACGATTGCACCTTCGCCGACGTGCAACGCGGCATCGCGGTCATGATGTGGCCCAAGAGCGCCGATGGCAGCCTCGAGCCGCCCAAGCGCGTGGACCCGCAAGAAGTGAAGCGCCGCCTGCGCGAATGGATGAAATCGGAGGGTGAGAAATGAAGGACCGTGTCTCGATCGACCTCAAGGACGGCGTGGCCGACGTCCGCCTGATCCGCGCCGACAAGATGAACGCGCTCGATCCGGCGATGTTCGAGGGCATCATCGAGGCAGGCGCGAAGCTCGCCGCCATGCCGGGCCTGCGCTGCGTCGTGCTGTCGGGTGAGGGCAAGGCCTTCTGCGCCGGCCTCGACATGGGCAGCTTCGCCGCGATGAAGGCGGAAGGCGACGCGGTGCCGGGCGTCCGCGATCTCACCAGGCGCACCCACGGCATCGCCAACCGGCCGCAGCAATGCGCCTGGCTGTGGCGCGAGCTGCCGGTGCCGGTGATCGCGGCCGTCCATGGCGTGGCGTTCGGCGGCGGCTTCCAGATCGCGCTGGGACCGGACATCCGATACGCCACCGCCGATGCCCGCTTCTCGGTGATGGAGATCAAGTGGGGCCTGGTGCCCGACTTGGCCGGCACGCAGCTCATGCGCCATCTGGCGCGCGAGGACGTGGTGCGCGAGCTCACCTACACCGGCCGTATCTTCAACGGCACCGAGGCCCGCGAGATGGGTTTCGTGACCCGCGTGGTCGAGGACCCGCGCGCCGCGGCACTGGAGACCGCCCGCGAGATCGCCTCCAAGAGCCCCGACGCGATGCGCGCCAACAAGCGGCTGCTCAACGCCGCCGTCGCGACCGATGCCGCTTCGGGCCTGATGATGGAATCGGTCGAGCAGCAGAAGCTGATCGGCTCGCCCAACCAGCTCGAAGCCATCATGTCGAACCTGCAGAAGCGGGCGGCGAACTACAGGGATTGAGTTTCAAATTGCTTCCCCTTTGCGGGCTCCGCAAAGGGGAAGTGCCCTCGTCTTACGAGGGCGATGGGGTCATGACCCCTCCGGCCCTGCGGGCCACCTCCCCATTTGAATGGGGAGGCGAGCGAAAAGCCTTACCGTCCCTTGAACACCGGCTTGCGCTTCTCGACGAAGGAGGCCACCGCTTCCTTGTGATCCTCGGTGCGCGAAGACTGCACCAGGCGCTCGGCCTCGCGGTAGTGCGCGTCCGAGTAGTTGATGTGCAGCGCTTCGTCGAGATTGTCCTTCATGTGGCGCAGCGCGACGCGGGGTCCCTCGGCGATCGACTTTGCGAACGCGAAGGCTTCCTCCTGCAGCTTGGCGTCGTCGACCACGCGGTTGACGAGGCCTATGCGCTCGCAGCGCTCGGCGCTGACCTTCTCCGACGTGAACATCAACTCGCGCGCCCGCATCGAGCCGATGGTGCGCGTCAGCAGCCAGGAGATGCCGTAGTCGCCCGAGAGGCCGATCTTGGCATACCCGGTGGTGCAGAAGGCGGACTTCGCGGCGATACGGATGTCGCAGGCCAGTGCGATGGCGAGGCCGGCACCGGCCGCGGCGCCGGGGAGGGCCGCGATGGTGGGCTTGCGCACGGCGACCAGCGCGCCGGTGAGGTGCGTCTGCCGCCAGCGCAGGTCGGCCAGCCGCTCCTCGTAGGTCATCTGGCCGCGCGGGCCGCGGCCGCCCATGCCCTTCACGTCGCCGCCGCTGCAGAAGGCGGTGCCGGCCCCGGTGATCAGCAGGGCGCCGACGGCATCGTCGTCGCCGCGCGCCTTGATCTGGTTGCGCAGCGCCTCCGTGAGGTCGGGCGACATCGCATTGCGCGCCTCGGGGCGGTTCAGCGTGATCAGCGCGACGCCGTCGCGGACGCTGCACAAGAGTTCGGTTGTGCCGGTATCGATTTCCATGTGACCTTCTCCTTGCCATGACATTCCCGGTCACCGAACACACCGTCAAGACCGCCCGTCACACGACGGGCTATCTCGCCTGCGGAGCGAAAGACGCCCCGCTGCTGATCTTCGTCCATGGGTGGCCCGAGCTGTCGCTGTCCTGGCGGCACCAGCTCCCGGCCTTCGCGGCGCTGGGCTTCCGCTGCATCGCGCCGGACATGCGCGGGTACGGCCGCTCCAGCACCTACGCCCGCCACGAGGATTTTGCGCAGGAAGAGATCGTGGCCGACATGGTCGAGCTGCTCGCTTCCCTGGGGCGCGACAAGGCCGTGTGGATCGGCCACGACTGGGGCAGTCCCGTCGTCTGGAACATGGCGGCGCATCACCCCGATAAGGTAGTGGGCGTGGCGAGCCTGTGCGTGCCGTATCTCTCCACGGGCTTCACGCTGGAGACCGTCGTCCCGCTGGTCGATCGCTCGATCTATCCGGAAGCGCAGTTTCCGGCGGGTCAATGGGACTACCAGTTCTTCTACGAGGAGAGTTTCGACAAGGCGTGCGCGAGCTTCGACGCCAATCCGCGCAATGTCGTGAAGGCGCTGTTTCGCAAGGGTGATCCGTCGCGGGTCGGCAAGCCCGCGCCGACGTCCATGACGCGCAAGGGGGGTGGCTGGTTCGGCGGCGGCGCCTGTCCCGACGTGCCGCGCGATCCCGACGTGCTGACCGAGCAGGACGTGGAAGCCTATGCCGCCGCACTGACCCGGAACGGCTTCTTCGGGCCCGACTCCTGGTACATGAACCACAAGGCCAACGGCGCGTACGCCAAGCGCGCCGCGAATGGCGGCAGGCTGGCGATGCCGGTCTTGTTCCTGCACGGCGCCTACGACGCGACCTGCGAGACCATGACCTCGAAGCTCGCCGATCCCATGCGCCGCGACTGCGCCGATCTAACCGAGGTCGTCGTGCAATCCGGCCACTGGATGGCGCAGGAGCAACCCGTCGCCGTGAATGCGGCGCTGGCCAAGTGGCTGGCGATGAAGCTTTCCACGTACTGGGCTTAGGTCAGGACGCGCTTTTCGCCCTCAACGCCGCAAACCGGTCGAGGCTTTCCTTCGGCCAGAGTTCGTTGCGGTCGTAGTACTCCTCGACGGCGGGAACCCCGGCGGGCAGGGTGACCCAGGGTTGCTTGCTCATGGTGAAGATGTGGACGTCGGGCGGCAGCCGGTCGGGTTCGTCGAGCGTGCCGACCCGCACGAAGCGCACGGTCGGTCCGGCGCCCGAGTAGTTGCTCCACACCGCGATGCGGCATTTCGGGCAGCGCGCGATCTTCTGGCCCTTGCCGCTCAGGCTCGGCGTGTCGATCACCTCGACCTCGCCGCCCAGCTGCTCGACGCGGTCGGCCTCGATCATGGCGTTCATCGCGAAGGCGGTACCGGAATCGCGCTGGCACCAGCGGCAGTGGCAGCAATTCACGAACAGCGGTCGCGAGGCGAGCCTGTAGCGGATGTGGCGGCAGGTGCAGCCGCCTTCGAAGGTTTCCGTCTGGCTGGTCATCGCATTCGTCTCCCGGCTAAGGTCCGCGCCTGAATTCATCTGGGCGGAGAGTAGACATGGCCGGACGGCTGCAGGGCAAGGTGGCGGTGGTGACGGGTGCGGCGCCGCGCGGCGAGGGCGTCGGCAACGGCATGGCGACGGCGCTGCTGTTCGCGAAGGAAGGCGCCAGGGTTGTCCTCGTCAATCGCAGCGCCGAACGTGCCGAGGCGCTGGCCAAGCAGATCAAGGACGAAGGCGGCGAGGCTTCGGTGTTCGCGGCCGACGTGGCGAAGGCCGAAGAGGCCGAGGCGATGGCCGACTTCGCCATGAAGAAGTACGGCCGGCTGGACATCCTGCACAACAATGTCGGCATCGGCGGACCGGGCACGCCCGAGACGGTGACGCTGGAGACCTGGAACAAGGTTCTCGAGGCCAATCTCACCACGACGATGCTCTGCACCAAGTCCTGCCTGCCGCGCATGAAGGAAGGCGGCGGCGGCTCGATCATCATGGTGTCGTCGATCGCCGGTGCCGTCGGCCTGATGGGCAGCGCCGGCGCCGTGGCCTATGCGACGGCCAAGGCCGGCCTGCACGGCTTCACCATGTCGGTCGCGGCCGACTATGCGACGCAGAACATCCGCGCTAACTGCATCATCGTGGGTTCGGTGCATACGCCGATGGTGGCGCATCTCGGCGCCGAGGCGCGCGACCGCCGCAAGAAGATGGTGCCGATGCAGGTCGAGGGCACGGCCTGGGACATCGCCCACGGCGCGGTCTATCTCGCCTCCGACGAATCGCGCTGGGTGACGGGCATCCTGCTGCCGATCGACGGCGGCCTCGTCGCCCTGCGCGCCTGGCCGCGATGATCCGGCCGCTGGCCGCGCTCCTCGTGGCGGTCGTTGCGATCCCCGCTTGTGGTCTCGCGCAAAGCCAGATGGAGCTCAATCAGCAGGCCGGCGTCGCCTTTCAGGACGCCGACCGGCAGCTCAATGCGGTCTACACGAAGCTGAGGGCGCGGCTCGGGGCCGAGAGCCGCGCGCGACTGCAGTCCGCCGAAGAAGCCTGGATCCGCTTCCGTGACCAGGAATGCGCGTTCATCGGTTCACCGACGATCGGTGGTTCGATTCACGGGATGATCGTCGCCCAATGCCAGACGCGCCTCACGCTCGTGCGCGTGAAGGATCTCGAGGCGCAGCTCAACTGCCAGGAAGGCGACCTGTCCTGCGTCAGGAACTAGAGGTGGTTCTGTGGTCCTGAGCGAAGCGAAGGACCTCACAGAACGACTAAAGTAATCCGTGGCGGGCGTGAGATCCTTCGCTTCGCTCAGGATGACAAGAATTGCTCCTACGAGGCTTTCGAGGCCCGCCGCTCGTGGTGCCACGTATAGAGGCCCGACGCCACGATCACCGCGGCGCCGGCGAGGGTCCAGTGGTCGGGGATGTCGCCGAATACGATCACGCCCAGGATCGTGACGAAGACCAGCAGCGTGTAGCTGTAGGGCTGGACCGAACCGGCCTCGGCATAGTCGAGCGCCTTGATCAGCGCGTAGTGGGCGAGCGCGCCCAGCGAAGCGATGGCGATCAGCAGCGCCCATCCCGTGGCGTCCGGCCAGCGCCATTGCAGCGGTCCAATCAGGGTCGTCGCACCGAACGCCACGAACGCCGACCAGACCAGCGTCGTTTCGGGCGTGTCGGTGCGCGAGCAGAGGCGGATCAGGATCTGGTAGGCGCCCCACAGGATTGCGCCCGCCACCGGCAGCAACAGCGCCCAATCGAGTTCGCGGAATCCCGGACGCACGATCAGCATCACGCCGACGAACCCCGCGGCCACGGCCGCCCAGCGCGCGGGCCCGGCCTTCTCGCCGAGGAACAGCACGCCGAGCGCGATCACGATCAGCGGCGAGGTGGCGGCAACGGCGTGTGTGTCGGCCAGCGGCAGGTAGCGGAAGGCCAGCACGAACACCGCACTCTCGACCACCGCCAGCAGTGCGCGGCTGAACTGCAGCCACGGCCGGTTCGAGCGCACGGCCGCGCGCAGGCCGCGGCGGCGCACCACGAACCAGGCGAACAGGCAGAAGATGGCGTAGCGTACCCACATCATCTGGCCGATCGGATAGTCGGCCACCATCCACTTGGTGATGGTGTCCATGCTGGCGAAGCCCAGCATGGCGAGCATGGTAAAGATCGCGCCGCGCGACGTGTTGTTGCGGCCGGGTGCGGCCGCGGGAGCCGTCATTCCGCGGCGGCGACGCGCTGCGCCGGAGGCCGGAAGGCCGGGATCACGCGCTCGGCGAAGAGCTTCAGGCTCTTCATCGTCTTCTCGCGTCCGTAATAGGGCGGGTAGTGCAGCAGCAGCGAGGTCATGCCGGTGCGCGCCTGCATCTCGCGCAGGCGTGCGATTACCGTCTCGGCCGAACCGTGCAGCAGCGTGGTGTTCAGCAGCTCGTCGTAGCTGAGCTGATTGCCCTTCTCCGACACCGAGCCCAGATAGCCCGCCGTGCCGGTGCCGCCGAAATGCGCGATGTGGCGGACGATCGCCTCCTCGGTCTCGGCGCGCGCCTGCGCGTCGGTGTCGGCGATGTAGACCCAGCGCGCGATGTCGATCTGTCCCGCGGCGGGGTTCTTCGAGCGCTCCGCCGAGGCTTTCGCCAGCTCGCGCTTGTAGAGCGCCGTTTGCGCCGCCAGCGTCTCGATGCCCGGCAGGGTCGACAGCATCAGTCCGAAGCCGTTGCGGCCGCAGTAGCCGATCGAGCGGTCGGTGCCGCCCGCCATGTAGAGCGGCGGATGCGGCATCTGCACGGGCTGCGGCAGCAATTCGTAGGGCTCCGCGACGGTGCCGCTGAAATACTTGCCCTTGTGGTCGTAGCGATGGCGGTGGAAGGCGTCGAACATCAGGCCGACCGCCTCCTCGACCATGTCGCGGCGGCCCTCGAAATCCTTGCCGAGGCCCATGAACTCGTAGGGCCGATAACCCGAGCCGATGCCCAGCATGACCCGGCCGTTCGACAGGATGTCGACGAAGTTGGCGTTCTCCACGACCCGGATCGGGTCGTAGAGCGGCAGGGTGATGACGCCGGAGGCCAGCTTGATGCGGCTGGTCTTCGCGGCCAGGTAGGCCATGTAGGCGAAGCAGTCCGGCATGATGCCGTAGCTCGTCGAGAAATGGTGCTCGGCGATCCACGCCGTGTCGTAGCCAAGCCGTTCCGCTTCGACGATCTCGTCGGTGGTGCGCGCGTGCACCGCACGATGCGGATAGGGCTCTTCCTTCGGATTGGCGTGCGACGTGAAGAGGATGCCGAATTCCATTGCCGTTTTCTCCCGCGGCTTATTCGAGCTTGATGCCGGTATCCTTCACCACCTTGGCCCAGTTTTCGACCTCGCGGCCGCGCCATGTATCGCTCTGCGCAGGCTTGTAGAGGACAGGCTCGGCACCGAGTTCCTTCAGGCGCGTGGCGACCTCGGGAATCTTCGTCGCCTTGTCGATCTCGACATAGAGCCGCTCCAGCACTTCCGGCGGCGTGCCCTTGGCGGCGAGGAAGCCCTGCCAGCTGCCCGTGACGAAATCCTTGATGCCGGCGGCCTCGATGACGGTCGGAAGATCCGGCGCCAGCTCGTTGCGCTTGGCGCTCGACACCGCGAGGCCGCGCAGCTTGCCGCTCTTCACGTGCGGCAAGGTTGCGATCATGCCGTTGAACAGCGCGTCGGCGTGGCCACCCGCGACCTGCTGGATCGCCTCGGCGCCGCCCTTCATCGGAATGAAGGTGATCTTGAGGCCGAGCGAATGGGCGAACAGCGCGCCGGCGAGATGCGGCGCGCTGCCGAGGCCGGCGGTCGCATAGTTGAGCTTGTCCGGATTGGCCTTGGCATAGGCGATCAGTTCGGCCGCCGTCTTGTAGGGACGGTCGGGCGCCGCGGCGAGGAGATGCGGCGTGTAGGCGAGCACCGTGACGGCGTTGAAGTCCTTGGTGACGTCGAACGGCAGCTTCATCACCGACGGCGAGATCGTGAGGTTGCCGAGGTCGGTCAGCACCACCGTGTAGCCGTCGGGCGCCGACTTCGCGATCATGTCTACGGCGATGTTGCCGTTGGCGCCGGTGCGGTTCTCGACGACGACCGACTGGCCGAGGGCCGCCTGCAGGTGCGGCTGGAGCAGGCGCGCGAGGATGTCGGACGTGCCGCCCGGCGCATAGGGAATGATGATCCGGATCGGCTTGTTGGGAAAACCCTGGGCCCAGGCGTTGGTGACGATCGCCGGAGCGGCCATCGTTGCGGCAGTCAAGGTGAGAAGGTGTCGGCGGCGCATGCTTCGCTCCCATAAGTATTTGTTTTGCCGACACTTTAGGGGGCAGGCTGGCTGAACACCAGTAATCCGCTTGACTTCGCTGCGCTGCAGCATCATATACGCGCCAGCCCGCAAGTTGGCGGGCTTACAAAGATTTCTCGCGATCGCGCGACGCGCCCCATTCACTTGTGACGGCGCCTCATCCCGAGACAATCCCCCAGGACAAGAGCCGTCCCAGCCGCGCGCGGGAACGGGCCTAACGCCGCCACAGATGCGCGTGCCCGGGATGGCATGCCGGGCGGCAAGTAAGGATTTTCAGTGAGTGAAGTTACGTTTGCGGATCTCGGCCTCGCCGAGCCGCTGCTTCGTGCGTTGAACGAGGCGAACTACACGGTGCCGACGCCCATCCAGGCGCGCACGATCCCCGCGCTGCTGCAGGGACGCGACGTTCTGGGCATCGCCCAGACCGGCACCGGCAAGACGGCGGCGTTCGCGCTGCCCGTGCTGCAGCACCTTTTCGAGAACAAGGAACGCGCCCAGCCCAAGAGCCCGCGCGCCCTCGTGCTGGCGCCGACCCGCGAACTCGCGGTCCAGATCGCCCGTAGCTTCGATACCTACGGTCGCGGCCTCGGCCTGCGCCTCTGCACCGTCGTCGGCGGTCTGGGCTACGGCCGCCAGATCGAGACGCTGGCGCGCGGCGTCGACATCCTGATCGCCACGCCCGGCCGTCTGCTCGACCTGGTCGAGCGCGGCAACGTGAAGCTCGGACAGGTCAGCTTCTTCGTCCTCGATGAAGCCGATCGCATGTTCGACATGGGCTTCATCCGTGACGTCCGTCGCATCGCGTCGTCGGTTTCGAAGAACCGGCAGACCCTGCTGTTCTCGGCGACGATGCCGAACGACATCGCCAAGCTCTCCTCGGAGATTCTCAAGAATCCCGAGAAGGTCGAGATCGCGCCGCAGGGCCGCACCGTCGAGAAGATCGACCAGCGCGTCTACTTCGTGAACGCCGGCAATAAGCGCACCCTGCTCAACCATCTTCTGACGGACGAGAGCCTCGAGCGGGTCATCATCTTCACGCGCACCAAGCGCGGCGCCAATCGCGTCGCCGAGGCGCTGGAAGATCGCGGCGTGCGTTCCGAGGCGATCCACGGCAACAAGTCGCAGAACGCCCGCCAGAAGGCGCTCGACAACTTCGCCCGCGGCAAGGCCCGGGTGCTGGTCGCGACCGATCTCGCCTCGCGCGGCATCGACGTGCAGGGCGTGACCCACGTCATCAACTTCGAGCTGCCGGCCGACGCCGAGAGCTACGTCCATCGCATCGGCCGCACAGCGCGCGCCGGCGCCTCGGGCATCGCGATCTCGTTCTGCGACGGCAGCGAGCGCGGCCAGCTCAAGGGCATCGAGCGGCTGACCAACCAGCGCATTCCGGTCGTGCCGACCCCGGCCAACGAGGACATGCCGCAGCTTCCGGCGATGCGCGCCCGCAGTGAAGACGACGATCGCGAGCGCGACGAGCGTCCCCGTGAGGGCCGTGGTGGTCCGCGTGGCGGAGGCCGTCCGGGTGGCGGTGGCCGTTCTGGCGGCGGTGGTCGTCCCGGTGGTCATCGCTCGTTCGGCGACCGTGCCAACCACGATCGTTCGCGCGGCGACCGTCCGCCGGCGCACGCCGACAGTCAGTTCCGCGGCGGCGACTTCTGGGATGCCCCGCAGGGTGACCGCCCCCACGGTGATCGTCCGCACGCTGATCGGCCGCAGGGCGACCGTCCCTATGGCGACCGCCCGCGTGGTCCGCGCCCGCAGGGTGATCGCCCGTTCGGTGACCGTCCGCGGGGTGATCGTCCCCATGGCGATCGTCCGCATGGCGACCGCTTCGATCGCGCGCAGGGTGATCGCCCCCAGGGTGACCGCTTCGATCGCGCGCAAGGTGATCGTCCTCAGGGCGACCGTCCGCATGGTGATCGCCCGCAGGGTGACCGCCCGCGGTCGTTCGGCGATCGTTCGAACCACAATGGCGGCGGCGGCCAGTATGCTCCCCGTCCGCACGGCGACCGTCCCCAGGGCGACCGCCCGCAGGGTGAGCGTCCCTATGGCGATCGTCCGCAGGGCCCGCGTCCCCAGTGGAAGGGCCGCCGCTTCGGCGGTGGCGGCGGCGGCGGCGGTGGCCGCGGTCGAGGCCGCGCCGCCTAGCTAGACGATCCCTTCCTCACGGAAGATCTCCAGGCACTTTGAAAGAGCGCGCTCGTACCGGGCGCGCTCTTTTGCCATCGAGGCCTCGTTCCAGTCGAAGAAACCGCCCCTGGTCTTGAAGCCGATGCGACCCTGGTCGACGTTGCGCTGCAGGACCGGTGGCGGCCCATCGGAATTGTTGAGATCCGGCCAGATGATCTTGGCGACGGCGCAGGTCGTGTCCCAGCCGGAATGTTCCTTCTGCGTGATCGGGCCGGCGGCGGCATAGCGGAAGCCGAAGGAGAGACGCACCGTCGCGTCGATGTCTTCCGGCGAGGCGACGCCTTCCTCGATCAGCCACAGCGCCTCGCGCATCAGCGCGCCCTGGATCCGGTTGCCCAGGAAGCCGATCACGTCCTTCTTCACCTGGACGGGCCGCTTGCCCAACTCGCTCATGATCGCGCCCACCGTCTCGGCCAGCGCAACGTCGGTGTGGATGGAACGCACGACCTCGACCAGCGGGATCAGGTGCGCGGGCATGAAGAAGTGCAGGCCCATCATGCGATCCTGGGTCGCGAGCCCCTTGCCGATCTCGCTGATCGGGAAGCTCGACGAATTCGAGGTCAGCGGCACGCCGGGACGGGAGAGCTTCTCCATGTCCGCAAATATCCTCTGCTTCAGGGCGAGGTCCTCGGTCACCGTCTCGACGGCGATGTCGATCCGGTCCCAGGGCGCTTCTTCCAGCGTCGCATATGCCGCGAGGCCCGAGACGTCTTCCGGCTTGCCCATGGCCTTGAGCGCCCGGGCGGTGGCCGCCGGCAGCCCCTCGCGGGTCGAGGCGGAGCGCGACACGACGTCCACCTTCCAGCCGCCGCCCAGGAACATGGCGATGATCCCGACGCCCATCGTGCCTCCGCCCAGCACCAGGGCGTGTCGTTCGCTTTGCGGCATTCCTTGTCCTCCCGTATCGACGCGTGCCCCCTGCCGGGGCAGTATCCGGCCCAAGTTAACCGGATTTTCAACGTGGGAGAAAACGTATGAGCGCCACCTTCAAGGACCTCGGCATCAGCACCGAAGGCGCGGTCGGAATCGTCGAGATTCAGCGGCCGCCGCACAACTTCTTCGACAATTCGCTGATCAACCAGATCGCCGATGCCTTCGAGGCGTTCGATCGCGACGACAAGATTCGCGCCTATGTGCTGTGCGCGCAGGGCAAGTCGTTCTGCGCCGGCGCCGATTTCGCCAATCGCCCGCAGACCGGCGCGAACGAGAGCGGCAAGCATCTCTACAAGGAAGCGACGCGCATTTTCCGCGCGAAGAAGCCGAGCGTCGCAGCGATCCAGGGACCGGCCATCGGTGGCGGTCTCGGCCTCGCGCTGGCGCCCGACTTCCGTGTCGCCGCCCCGGAGGCGCGCTTTGCCGCCAACTTCACCCGCCTGGGCTTCCATCCGGGCTTCTCGCTGACCTTCACGCTGCCGCGCCTGATCGGCCAGCAGAAAGCGAACCTGATGTTCCTGACCGGCCGCCGCGTCGGCGGTGAAGAGGCGGTGGCGTGGGGTCTGGCGGATGTGCTGGCGCCGCTCGCCGACGTCCGCAAGGAAGCGATCAAGCTGGCGCAGGAGATCGCCGAGTCCGCGCCGCTCGCGGTGATGTCGACCCGCGAGACGATGCGCCGTGGCTTCGCCGATGCGGCGGAAGCGGCGACCGAGCGCGAGCTGACCGAGCAGGAATGGACGCGCAAGACCGAGGACTTCAAGGAGGGCGTCAAGTCCTACGCCGAGAAGCGCCCCGGCAACTGGAAGAACCGCTAGGGAGCGTTCCATGGCTCAGGTCTCGGGCAAGGTCGCCATCGTCACGGGCGGTGCTTCC
>OFDN01000120.1_pt1 | contig 76200 bp, 81 predicted proteins | sample 1520971 | NCBI WGS metagenome assembly OFDN01 (sample SAMEA94257418, study PRJEB24077) | hot springs metagenome | biome: Aquatic biome; feature: Geographical feature; material: Water | place: India | collected 2012-06-12 | depth 5 m
TGCCTCGATACGCCGCCCTCCTCAGCCCGTCATCACCCAGTTTCCCGCATAGCTCCGATCGTAGGCAGATGATCGCTGGCGGTTCCAACCGACGCCGACGATGGTGTCAGTGTGTAACCTTCTCCCCGTCACCATGCAAGCGGATGACGGAGGCCGCGGCGGGTATGGGCGGAGACAAAAAAACCGCCGGTGTCAGCACCGGCGGTTTGCAAGGGACTGGCGGTTCAGGGAGGAATCACACCATTGCCAACACGAACACGCTCCCGGCACGGGTTGTTCCCCGCGATCCGATGCATACATCGATTGGAGAGCCGCGCCACCGGGCGTCGGCCACTGGCGGAGCGACACCTGCGTGTTAAATCGTTTGAGCAGCGGGCGGCGCCTTCCTGAGCGCGGCTGTTCGCGCCATATCACGGATATCCTTGCGGATCATCGTCGGCTGGACGGGCCGGAAATCGCTGGCAGGCCATTGCAGCGCCTGCGTTTGACATGGGACGGGGAGAGACATGGAGGAACGGACCCGGCACCTGATGGAGCATCTGCCCTATCTGCGCCGATACGCCCGGGCACTGGGCGGTTCGCCGGCGCGGGGCGATGCCCTGGTGACGCGCGCTCTGGAAAGCGTTTTGGAGGACGACGACGCGACGGACCTGACCCGCCCCGCCCTCTACCAGCGTTTGAACGCGCTCTATGACGAAGGAGGTGGAGACGCCCGTCGCTCCGACCATCCGGTCGAAGCCGCGCTCTACGCGCTGGGCGAAGCCGACCGGCGCCTGTATCTGCTGGTCAACTTGGAGGACGTGGCGCTTCCCGACGCCGCCGACATCCTCGGCATGGCCCCGGAGAATGCCGTGGATCGCCTCTCCGCGGCGCGCGAGGCGGTGCGGACGCGGCTGACCGCCGTGATCATGATCGTCGAGGACGACGCGATCATCGCCTTCGATCTGGCGGAGACCGTGCGGGGCATGGGCCACATCGTGTGCGGCACCGCGGCGACCATGGACGAGGCGCTGTCGGTGGCGGCGGAGCACACCCCCACCCTGGCTCTGATGGACATCCGGCTGGCCGAGGGCGACAACGGCATCGAGGTGGCCCGTGAGCTGCGGCGCCAGCGCTTCCTGCCCGTCATCTTCGTCACCGCCTTCCCCGACGAGCTGACCAAGCGCGGGCTGGAGCATCTGGGGCCGGTGATCCCGAAGCCATTCACCCGCGAGCACATCGAACAGGCCATCACGCGCGCCGTCTTCATGCCCCACCCGCAGGAAGCGCCGGAACCAGTGCCGCCGGCCTGACGCCAATTAGCGGAAGACCACCGTCTTGCTGCCGTTGAGCAGGACACGATGCTCGATGTGCGCCTTCACCGCGCGGGCCAGCACGACGTTCTCGATGTCACGCCCGATGGCCACCAGGTCGTCGGGCGTCATCGTGTGGTCCACACGCTCCGCCTCCTGCTCGATGATCGGCCCTTCGTCCAGATTCGACGTCACGTAATGCGCGGTGGCGCCGATCAGCTTCACGCCGCGGGTATGCGCCTGATGATAGGGCTTGGCGCCCTTGAAGCTGGGCAGGAAGGAGTGGTGGATGTTGATGGCCCGCCCGGCCAGCCGCCCACACAGTTCCGGCGACAGCACCTGCATGTAGCGGGCGAGCACGACCAGATCGACCCGCTCCTCCTCCGCGATCTCCAACAGCCGGCCCTCCTGCTGCGGCTTGCTGTCGGGCGTCATCGGCAGATAGTGGAACGGGATGTTGTGCCACGCGGCGAGCTGGTAGAAGTCGCGGTGGTTGGAGACGATGGCGGGGATCTCGATCGGCAGGCCCCCCGCCTGGTAGCGGTAGAGCAGATCGTTCAGGCAGTGGCCGAACTTCGACACCAGGATGAGCACCCGCTGGCGCCGCTGCGCGTCGTGCAGCTTCCACTCCATGCGGAAGGGGCCGGCGACATGCTCGGTGAAGTCCCGCTCGAGCTCCGCGTGACCCGGTGCTCCCTCGGTGGCGGAAAAATGCACCCGCATGAAGAACAGGCCGGAAAGCCGGTCGCCGAACTGCGCGCTCTCGATGATGTTGCAGTGCCGTCCCGCCAGGAAACCCGCCACGGCGAAGACGATACCGACGGTGTCGGGGCACGAGACGGTGAGGATGTATTCGGCGTGCGGCGAGGTCATGAAGCGTCGATCCGTCGGGTGGGGAGCATCGAACGGCGCCTCCCCTAGCACGAACCGGGCCGTATTTCACGTGTGCATCGCGCTGCCGCTCCCGCTCGGGTCGCGGCAGCGGCAGGCGCGGATCCGGGGGATCGCCGACTCAGGCGTTCATGCCGGGATGACGATACACCATCGGGCCGCCGTCCTCCTTCTCCTCGCCGCCCTTTTCCGGCATCTTCGGCTGCGGCAAAGCGTAGAACATCGGCTTGTCCGGATCGTTCGACTTCTCGAACGGAAGATTCATCGCAAGACCGGACTTGTTCTTGTCGGCCTCCTTCATGGCCTCCTGGAGCTGCTTGGCCACCTCTTGGTTCCAAGGGAGCTTGTAATAGCGCGGCTCGCCGGCACCTTCCATCATCAGCCACAGATAGATGCCGGCGTTCTCCTTGATCTGGGCGCCCAGCACCGTCGCCCGATCGGTGGCGGCGCGCGCCCATTCCAGACGCACCGGCTTCGGCTTCGACAGCAGGTCGGTCATGCCGGCGTAGGCCACCGGCATGAAGCCGACCGACACCACGACCGCGACCAGCTTGATCCACACCCGGCGCGGCGACCAGATGGCGATGGTGGCCAGCGCGGCGGCAAGGGCGATGGCGACGGACTGCATCTCGATCAGATGGGACATCACGACTTCCTCCAGGCGCGCAGCGGGGTGAACAGGCTGTGGACGCTGCCGGCCGTGAGTTCGCCAGTTTCCCCCAGCTTGAAGCGATAGACCGTCAGTTCCTGGCCTTCGCGGTCCAGGTCCACGGTGGTGGCGAGGATCTGCCGGGCCGTCTCGCCATCCGGCCGCTTGACGCTGGTGACCACGGTCACCGGGATCGGCGTCACCATGGACTTGTTGCGGTAGAGATGGACATTCACCGCATACTCGCCGGGCGGGATGCCGCGGCTGTAGGCCACCTCGTAATTCAGCTTCGTGGGATCCGCGTTGCGGCCGAGATCGTCGCGCAGCAGGTTGAAGATGACGCCGGACTTGTTGGAGTAGCCGATCGGAACGTCGCCCGGCGCGCGGACCCACAGATCCACGTCGGCGTCCAGTTCGTCGGGCCAGCGCACCTCCACCATAACATTGCCGGGGCTGGTCATCCCATCCGCCTGGGCGGCCGCCTTGGCCTCCGGACGGATGTGCGGCAGGAGCAGGATGACGATCGCGACAAACCCGCACAGCGCCAGGGTGATCACATCGCGGAAGACGGTTCCTGCGTCGTCCTCATCGAACTGGTCAAGGGCCTGCATGGCGCTCACCGACCGCGACGATCTCGGTGATCAGGTTGACGGTGGCACCCGCCAGCATGTTCACGTTGATGTTGAGCCAGATGTTGAGCACGCCGCCGACCAGGGTGGTGTAGAGCGCCACCGCCATGCCGTCGATCAGCCTGGACACCATGGGACCGATGGCGGCCACGTCCCCCGCCTTGTCCGGATCGACGCCGGACAGCGCCATGATGAAGCCGATCACCGTGCCGATCAGTCCGAGGATGACGAGGGTGGAGGAGATCTGGCGGGGCACACCGATCCGGCTGGATAGCTTGAACTTGAGCGACGACGCGGCGATGGCGCGCGCGCCGGAGTCGCGCCCGCGGACGTCTGCCAGATAGCGCTGGGCGCGCGACGGCACGGACGGATCGAACTCCTTGGCGAGGTTCATCTCCATGCTGGTGCGCCAGATTTTCTGCGCGCAGACCGCGACACCGGCCAGGAAAACCACGAAGATCAGGAGGCAGAGGTGCGTCGAATCGGATTGGACGATGGGATCGATCAGTCCCTCGGCCCAGGCGGCGGACAGCAGGGCGAAGCCGACGCTGTTGACAACCGCGAACCGAAAGGTCAGTAGGTAGCGCTGCGAGACGAGGGAGAGACCACCGGCGGCTCCACGCGACCGGCTTCGCAGCACGGTCGGGATGGTGCCCCGCGCGTGGGGGAGGGCTTCAGCTGCGGCATCCGACATGAGCGACACTCCAGAAAACGGGCGGCTTCGGGTGCACCGTCGCAAGACGTGTGCCAATGGTTCGTCGTCGCTCTTGCCCTTCCCCTGTCCGAAGCCCGTTCGACCATCTATGCGCTTGGCCGGTTTGAGCGTTTCGGTGCATGACAACCCGCACGTGAACAGACTGTGCCAGCAGACCGAGTTCTGGAAATTGCTGTAGATCAAGCCGGACCCGGGTTCTGGAAAATTTTCTGCATAAATATTAAGCAAGGACGGGCCGCCCGCCAGGCTCGGCCTGATTGTTGTGCAGTTTTGATGCCATCACGCTCGTTTGCGCGTCATCTCCGCATGGGGCGTTGGACAATGCGGCACTCCGCCGGCGCTGTTGGGCTAGCGTGGCGACCGCCAATGCAACCGGCGCGGGCCAGACGGGAACCGGTTGGTGGACCTTCGGAATCAGGCGTCGGTGAGCATCGGGCAACCGGCCATCGGGCGCACCGCACGCGATGACACACGCTGGCAAATTCCAGCGGATCGACCGTCAGGCCAATCGATGTTGCGGTGCACAAGGAATGGGCCGATCAGCTTGATCGGGCAGCGGTGCGGATCGGACGCTGTTCGGCGTCAGGAACGGATGTCACAGCCGGAAAAAGGAAAGCCCCTTCCCTCAAAGCGCGGGAAGGGGCATCGTAGGCGCACTCCGGAGCACCGGAAGCGCCGCGTCAGGCGTCGCGGTAGTGTTCCAATTCGCGGCGGAGGCTGACCGCTTCCTGGCGGAGCGTGGCCAAGCGCCCGGTGTCCGGGGCGACCTTGTGCTCTTCCGCCTGAAGCTTGTCCTCGATATCGCGCTGCTCCTGCCGGATGATGTTGAACAGAGCTTTTCTCAACATCGCATCCTCCCGACCAGATGGAAGAACTCTAGACCAATTCACGACGATCATCAAGGAAAGTGTTGGACTGTGTCGCGCGCGCATCGGTTGGGGTCCCGTCCCCCTGACAAGGCGCCTCACCGTCCGAAGGTCTTAGCCCCGGTGCGCTTGACAGGGCTTCCTTGCAGACCCATTGGTTAACAACTCGGCGCGGGCGTCGCCGTCCTGCGATCCGTCCACCACGCGCTCAAACCAGCCTCCGGAGGGGGAGACCGGCCAGTCATGGGCTCAGGAATGGACCGCAGGCTTCTTATACGGATCGCGTGCTCGGCGCCGGTGCTGCTGGTCGCGGCCGAAGCGGCTGCCGCCGACGCTCTCCGACCGACCAAGCCGCCGCGGCGCCGCGTCGTGATGATCGATCCTGGACATGGCGGCCGCGACCCCGGTGCCATCGGTGTCCGCGGCACCCTGGAAAAAGAGGTGACCCTCGCCATCGCGCGCGAGACCGCGCGCCGCCTCGATCAGCAGTTCGGGGTTCAAGCCGTCCTGACCCGGCGCGACGACCGCTTCCTGGCGCTGTCCGAGCGCGTCGCGCTTGGCCGCCGCTCCGGTGCCGACCTGTTCGTGTCCATCCACGCCGACAGCGCGCCAGCGAAGGAAGCCCGCGGCCTTTCCGCCTACACCCTGTCCGAGGAGGCGTCGGACAGCTTCGCCAGCGCGCTCGCCAAGCAGGAGAACCGGGCCGACGCCATCGGCGGGGTGGACCTCGGTGACACCAAGAAGGTCGTCCGTGACATCCTGTTCGATCTGGCCGCCCGCCACACCAAGCACGCCTCGCTGGTGGCGAAGCGGGGGCTGGTGACGGGCGCCGGCCGCGACCTTCCCCTGCTCGAGAATCCCATGCGATCGGCCAACTTCGCGGTGCTCAAGGCGCCCGACGTGCCGTCGGTCCTGATCGAGACCGGGTTCCTGTCCAACGAGGAGGACGAAGCCATCCTGCGCGATCCGAAGGCCCGGTTGCGCATCGCCGCGGTGCTGGCGCGCGAATTGGCCGGCGTGGTTTCGCGCGATCCGTTCGCCTGAGCCGTGCGGCTCCGGATCTCGCGAGTGCAGCATAGATGCATCACCCACAGGCAAAAGAATGAAACCCACAGAATCCCGTTGCAAAGCATCCTCCGGCACGATTTCGTCCCGCCGCTCGCCTTGGCGGCGGATGCTGGAACGGAGGCTGGTGGTGTCGATGGCGGGGCGGTGTTGGGCGGCGGCGGGGCTGGCCGTTTTGGCCCTGGGCACGACCGGCTGTGCGCCCCTCCTGCTCGGCGGCGCGGCTGCTGGCGGCGCCGCGGTCGCCTACACGGAGGAGCGTGGCATCAGCGGCTTCGCCTCCGACGCCGAGATTCAGGCCAGGATCAACAATCTGTGGTTCCAGCACTCGCTGGATCTGCAAAGCCGCTTGGACATGACTGTGGACCAGGGGCGGGTGCTGTTGACCGGCAAGGCCAAGGACGCGCAGATGCGCCTCGATGCCGTGCGTCTCGCCTGGCAGGCCGACGGCGTGAAGGAAGTGATCAACGAGATACAAATCGACAACGAATCCGGAATTCTGGATTCGGCCCGCGATACCTGGATCAGCACACAGTTGCGCGGGCGGCTTACGTTCGACAAGTCCATCCATTCACAGAACTTCAGCATCGATACGGTCAACGGCGTCGTCTATCTGATGGGCGTGGCGAAGAGCCAGGCGGAGCTCGACCGCGCGATCAACCACGCGCGTTCCGTCGCCAACGTCCAGCGGGTGGTCAACTACGTGCGCGTGATCGGCTAGAGGTCATCCGGAACCGCCATGGCACCGACCGTCGCCCTCGCCCGCCGCCTTGCGGCCGCCTTGCTCGCGGCGGTGTTGCTGGCGTGCGCGCCGCCCGCCCTGGCGCAGGACACCGGGCCCGCCAACCGCCTGTTCGTGCAGGCGATGCAGCTTCTCCGGCAGGCCGACCAGACCTACGACATCGGCGAGGAAAGCCGTCTGCTGAAGGATGCGGACAAATTGCTGACCGAGGTCATCACCAAGTACCCGGACAGCGCCCTGGCGGTGCAGCTCGTCACCAACCAATTCGTCGGCGATTTCGATTTCTTCGAGTTCCGCAGCCGCATCCGTGCCTTGGTCTGCAACGAGCCGCAGACGTCGCTGTGCTTCCTGCACCGCATCGGGGAGCTTCTGCCCCCGGTCGAGACGCCCATCACCACGGCCCGCTGGGACTGGCTGTCGCTGGCGGTGGGGTACCAGCAGCTCGGCGACGCCGGACGCGGCAAGGAGATCATCGCCCCCTTCGTCAGCGCGGTGCGGCGCGGGGCCGTGGCCGATTCCTCCGGGCAGGACCTGTTCGTCGCGCGCGCGCTGTCGCTGATGGGGCAGATCCCGCTGGCGCTCGAGATCACACGGCAGATCGCCGATTGCTCCACCCGCGTCTACAACCTGTCGGACATCGGCAAGGCGGCCCTGTGGAAAGGCGACCAGGCCACGGCCGCCGCTCTGGCGGAGGAAGCGAGCAAGTACGCCTCGGCCAACCGTTGCACCTGGGAGCTGGGCCTCGTGGCGCAGGCGCTGCTGCGCGCCGGCCGCGAGCCGGAGGCGCGGACCCTGTTCCTGAACACGGTGGAGACGCAGTTCTCCAAGTTTCGCGAGACCAAGGCCGACTGCTGCCCGCCCGAACTGGCCGTCGCCGCCGCCGAGATGGGAGAGCCCAACCTGGCGCTTGGGCTGCTGCGCACCGTACAGGACGAGAACCCCTGGACCATTCCCGCCGTGCTCGGCCGCCTCGCCCGCCGCGGCGAGACGGCGCTGACGCTGGCCTACGCCGAGGAGGTGCCGGACGTCGATGTGCGCGGCGAGGCCATCGCCGAGCTGATCGAGGCGGCGCTGAAACGCAACGAGCGCGCGGTGGCGGAGGATCTCTACCGCCGGCTCGGCCGGCTGGTGGAGGAGGCGCAGGGACGCCGCCCCGGCCTGCTGGCGCAGCGCGCCAAGACCCAGCGTCTGATGTACGCCGACGATCGCTGGCGCCAGACCTTCATGGCGGCCATCGGGGCGGCGGAGCGGGCCAGCAATTTCGTGCGCCGCGACATCGGCGCGCCGCTTCTGGCTGCGCTGGTGAAGATCGAGACCGGCCTGCCGATGCTCGATTGAGGGGCGACGGGATCGACCCCGTCGCCTGAAACAAAAGCTTGATTTGCGTGCCCGTTCGCGTCCGCGCCATGGTGCGTCGCCTGCAATCCCACGGGGTCGAGACGATGAGCACCGACGCGTTCCGGGAATACAACGTGCTGTTCCTCTGCACCCACAATTCGGCCCGCAGCATCATGGCCGAATGCGCCCTGCGGCGATGGGGCAATGGCCGCTTCCACGCCTTTTCCGCGGGCAGCCATCCGGCCGGTGCGCCGAACCCGCTGGCGCTGGCGATCCTCAAATCCTACAATTTCAAGACGGACCTGCTGCGCAGCAAAAGCCTGGAGGAGTTCCTGGCCGACGGTGCGCCGCGGATGGATTTCGTCTTCACGGTCTGCGAAACGCTGGCCGGTGAAGGCTGCCCGACCTTCCCCGGCCAGCCGCTGACCGCCCATTGGCCGATCGAGGATCCGACACTCAAGGAAGGGACGGAGGAGAAGCGCCTGCGCGCCTTTCGCCGTGCCTATGTGGAAATCGAGACCCGCTGCAAGATCTTCGCGAGCCTGCGGGTGGAGAGCCTGGACAAATTGACGCTCCAGTCCAGCCTGAACCTGATCGGCCGGCACCAGAGCGCGTCGGGCGAGGCCAATACCGCGCTTTGATAAGGGAAAACTGCGTTTGCCGTCGCGGCGGCGACCGATCCTTACGGTTCGCGGGTTTCGGTGTTGACGTAGATCAATGCCGCCGCGGACCCAGCTCGGCGAAATACCCCCACGCGCAGTGCGATCAAATACCCACAAAATTTATATGGGTATGATCCCCGCCCGCCGGACTCCCCGGCGGTGCGGAACGGTCGCTGCGATCACCGTGAACGGCAGCGGGTGCCAAACACGGGGAATGCCTGGGATTGGGGGGAAAAATGCCCGACGGTCATGTGTCCAACGGTCTTGTGGATGCGAACGCCGAGCCGTTCGCCGGTCTCGACGACTATGAAGGCGCGCTCGGCGGCCTGACGCGGCGCGAGTTCTTGCGCTACTGCACCGGCATCGCCGCGACGCTCGGCCTGTCGCCGGCGCTCGGCGTGGACATCGCCAACGCCGCGGTGGCGCAGGCGGCCCGCCCCACGGTGATCTGGCTGTCCGGCTCGGCCTGTACCGGCTGCACCGAGACGCTGCTGCGCACCAACCACCCCACCCTGGAAACGCTGATCCTCGACACGATCTCGCTGGACTACAACGAGACGCTGTCGGCCGGCGCCGGGCACCAGGCGGAGAATTGGAAGCTCCAGGCCATGAAGGCCAACTGGGGCAAGTACATCATGGTGACCGACGGCGCCGTGCCCACCGGCAACGGTGGCGTCTACTGCAAGGTCGCCGGCAAGACCTACATAGAGGCCGTCAAGGAGTGCGCGGCGGGGGCCGCCGCGGTGATCTCGATCGGTTCCTGCTCGTCCTGGGGCGGCTGGCCCTCAACCGGGCCCAACCCGTCGGGTGCGGTCGGGCTGAAGGACGTGATCAAGGACAAGCCGGTCGTCTCCATCCCCGGCTGCCCGCCCAACCCTTACAATTTCCTGTCGCTGGTGCTGCATTTCGTCACCTTCGGCAAGCTGCCGGAATTGGACGAGAAGAACCGGCCAAAATTCGCCTATGGCCGCCTGATCCACGAGAACTGCGAGCGCCGCCCGCATTTCGACGCCGGCCGCTTCGCCATCGAGTTCGGCGACACCGGCCATCGGCAGGGCTGGTGTCTGTACAAGCTCGGCTGCAAGGGACCGGAGACCTACGCCAACTGCCCGTCGATCGGCTTCAACGACGTCGGCCAGGGCACCTGGCCGGTGGGCACCGGCCATCCCTGCTTCGGCTGCACCGAGCAGGGCGTGGGCTTCACCAAGAGCATCCATGAGCTGGCGACGCTGAAGTCGGTGAGCCCGCCCAACAGCTACCCGGCGGTGGCGGTGGACAAGGGCGAGGGGTTGTCGGCGGGTGCGGCGGCCGTCGTCGCCGGCATCACCGGCGCCGCGGTCGGCGCCGGTGCGGTGATCGCCGGCCGGCTGGGCAAGCAGGACAAGGCGGACGCCGCCACCTCCACCGGGAAGGAGTGACGGCCATGGCCCTGTCCCGCCGCAACTTCCTGCGCAAGGCCGCGACGGGCGGCGCCGCGGCGGCTGCCGCGGCCTGCACCGCCGTCGCAGCGGCACCGGAGGCGAACGCCCTCCAGCGCCCGCCCAAGCCGATGCCGCCCGAGGCCGTCGGCCTGCTCTACGACAGCACGCTGTGCATCGGCTGCAAGGCCTGCATGACCGCGTGCAAGGACTCCAACGGCCTGTCGAAGGAGATCGACACCGTCGCCCAGCCCTGGAACGAGGGCACCTGGGACACGCCGGTCGAGCTGTCGGCGAAGACCTTCAACATCATCAAGTGCTTCACCGACGGCGCCGCGTCCGAGAAGGACCGCGAGAAGGACGGATTCGCCTTCATCAAGCGTCAGTGCATGCATTGCGCCGACCCGTCCTGCGTGTCCGTGTGCCCGGTGTCGGCGATGACCAAGAACGCGACGACGGGCATCGTCAACTACAACCCCGACGCCTGCATCGGCTGCCGCTACTGCGTGCTGTCCTGCCCGTTCGGCGTGCCCAAGTACGACTACGACGACCCCTTCGGCAAGATCGGCAAGTGCGAGCTGTGCAGCCACCGGCTCGCCGAATCCAAGCTTCCGGCCTGCGCCGACGTCTGCCCGACCGGCGCCACCCTGTTCGGCCGCAGCGAGGATCTCCGCAAGGAGGCGCACCGGCGCGTGGCGCTGAAGGCCGGCGAACGCACCGAATACCCGCGCGGCGACATCGGCGGCAAGGTCGGCGGCCAGCGGCCGGGGCACGAGGCCACCGTGCACGCCGTCTACCAGCCGCACATCTACGGCGAGACGGAGCTGGGCGGGACCCAATGCATGGCGGTGTCAGCCGTGCCCTTCGACAAGCTGAACCTGCCCACCAACGTGCCCGAGTACGGCTACCCGACCCTGTCGGAGGGCATCCAGCACACGCTCTACGCCGGCATGGTCGGACCCGCGGCGGTCTTCGCCGGTCTGGCCTGGCTCGCCCACCGCAACGCCAAGGACCATCCGGAGGAGTGACGCCATGTCCGCTCACGCTCACACGCCGCTGGGTGGCCGGCTGTTCACCCTGCCCTTCCTGATCTGCCTCGCCCTGGTCGCGGTCGCCGCCTCAATCCTGGTGGAACGTTACCAGTATGGGCTGGGCGCCGTGACCAACCTGTCCGACGGTTATCCGTGGGGCATCTGGGTCGCCGTCGACATCGTGATCGGCACCGCCTTCGGCTGCGCCGGCTATGTCATGGCGCTGCTGGTCTACATCCTGAACCGTGGCCAGTACCACCCGATGGTGCGCCCGGCGGTTCTGGCCAGCCTGTTCGGCTACGGCCTCGCCGGCATCGCGGTGCTGGTCGATCTCGGCCGCTACTGGAACTTCTGGCACCTGCTGGCGCCCTGGTACGCGCAGCCCAACTCGGTGATGTTCGAGGTCGGCCTGTGCGTCGCCGCCTACTCGACTGTGCTTGTGATCGAGTTCGCCCCCGCCTTCCTGGAACGTTTCGGCATGGCGAAGGCGAAGGCCGCGCTCAACAAGGTGCTGTGGATCTTCATCGCGCTGGGCGTGCTGCTGCCGACCATGCACCAATCCTCGCTCGGCACCATGATGGTGATCGTCGGGCACAAGCTGTCGCCGCTGTGGCAGACGCAGCTTCTGCCGGTCTTCTTCCTGGCGACCGCGGTGATGATGGGCTTCGCCATCGTGGTGTGGGAGGCCGTGCTGTCCAGCCTGAGCTTCCAACGCCCGCAGGAGACGCCGATGCTGCGGAAGCTGGCCGGCATCATGGCGGTGCTGGGGCTGGGCTTCCTTGCGCTGCGGCTGGTCGATCTGCTGGTGCGCGGCCAGCTCGCCACCGCCTTTGGCGGGCCGCTGTCCGGCATGTTCTGGAGCGAGACGCTGCTGCTCGCCACCGGCTCGCTGATCCTGCTGCCCAAGGCCAACCGTGGGCGGACGCGGGCGCTGTTCGTCGCCTCCTCCCTGCTGCTGGCGGGCGGCATCCTCTACCGGCTCAACGTCTACCTCGTCGGCTTCACGCCCGCGGTCGGGCCCTGGCACTACTTCCCGTCGGTCAAGGAAATCATGGTCACCGTCGGCATCTTCGCGCTGGAGGTCGCTCTGTACCTCGTCTTCGTGAAGACGCTGCCGGTCATGCACGCCACCAACGCCGTCCAACCCAAGCACGGCTGAGTTTAGGAGGAAACCAACATGGCTCAGCGAGTCGTCGTCGATCCGGTCACCCGCATCGAGGGCCATCTGCGGGTGGACTGCGAAGTGGACGGTGGCAAGGTCACCAAGGCCTGGGCGTCGGGACAGATGTGGCGCGGGATCGAGCTGATCCTGCAGGGCAAGGACCCGCGCGACGCCTGGGTGTTCGCCCAGCGCATCTGCGGTGTCTGCACGACCGTGCACGCGATCACCTCGGTGCGCGCGGTGGAGAACGCGCTGAAGCTGGAAATCCCGCTCAACGCGCAGTACATCCGCAACCTGATCCAGGGCGCGCACGGCGTGCACGACCACATCGTGCATTTCTACCACCTGTCGGCGCTGGATTTCGTGGACATCACCTCGGCCCTGAAGGCCGATCCGGCGGCCACGGCGAAGCTGGCGAACAGCCTGGCGGACTGGACCAACAGCTCGGTGCATGATTTCGCGCAGGCGCAGAAGCGGCTGGCCGCCTTCGTGTCCACCGGCCAGCTCGGCATCTTCGGGTCGGGCTATTGGGGCCACCCGGCGATGAGGCTGCCGCCGGAAGCAAACCTGATGGCCGCCACCCACTATCTCCAGGCGCTCGACTACCAGCGGCGCATGAACAAGGTGGTGGCGATCCTCGGATCCAAAACCCCGCACATCCAGAACATGGCGGTCGGCGGCGTCTCCAACCCGATCAACATGGACAGCCAGTCCACGCTGACGCTGGAGAAGCTGATGTATGTGAAGCAGCTCATCGATGAGGTGGGCAGCTTCATTCACAACGTCTATCTGCCGGATGTGGCCGCCATCGGCGCGCTCTACGCGGATTGGACCGCCTATGGCCGCGGCGTGGTCAACTACCTGTCGATCCCCGACATGCCGATCGACACCAAGGGCACCCAGTTCGCCCTGCCGTCGGGCTATGTGGACAACGGCGACCTGACCAACGGCTTCACGCCCGTCAAGGACTTCCACGACCCCTACTTCGAGAAGGGCGTGAAAGAGAGCGTGAAGCACTCCTGGTACCAGGGTGGCAAGGGACCGCTGCATCCCTATGACGGGGAGACGATCCCGAACTACACCGACTGGCAGGACGAGGGGAAATACTCCTGGATCAAGTCGCCGACCTTCTACGGCAAGCGCGCGCAGGTCGGTCCGCTGGCGAATGTGCTTGGCCTCTACGCCGCCGGCCATGAGCGCACCCGCTTCTGGGTGCACGCGGTGCTCGACAAGGTGTCGGCCATCGCCGGCACCAAGGTGGGGGTGGACGCGCTGCACTCCACCATCGGCCGCCACGCCGCCCGCGCGGTCCGCTGCGTGGTGCTGTGGGAGGAGATCGGCAACCAGTGGACCCGGCTGATGGAGAACATCGCCAAGGGCGATACCACCACCTGGAACAAGCCGGTGTTCCCGAAGGGCGAGATCCGCGGCTTCGGATTCCACGAGGCGCCGCGCGGCATGCTGTCCCACTGGGCGGTGATCGAGAACGGCAAGATCAAGAACTACCAGGCGGTGGTGCCCACCACCTGGAACGCCGGCCCGCGCGACGAGGAGGACCAGATCTCCGCCTATGAGGCGGCGCTGCTGGACAATCCCGTGGCCGTGGCCGACCAGCCGCTGGAGATCATCCGGACCCTGCACTCCTTCGACCCGTGCCTCGCCTGCGCGGTTCATCTGACCGACACGGAGAGCCGGAACACCTATCAGGTGAAGGTGAGCTGACGATCTGGTACGTGGACGGTGGCGGGCACGCGACGCGCGGACCCGCCACCGGCTGCCCTTTCCTCCCGACACAGGTTCCCCCATGTCCATCCTCGTCCTCGGTCTCGGCAACATCCTGCTTCAGGACGAGGGAATCGGCGTCCGCGTCGTGGAGGCGCTGGAGGCCGCGTGGGACATGCCGGCCGGGGTGACCGTGGTGGATGGCGGCACCGCGGGCATGGACATGCTGGACACCATCGCCGGCTACACGCACATGGTGGTCGCCGACGCGGTGAAGACCGGTGCGCCGGCCGGCACCATCGTGCTTCTGCGGGGGGAGGAGGTGCCGGCCTTCTTCCGTGGCAAGCTGTCGCCGCACCAGGTCGGCCTGTCCGACCTGCTCGCCACCCTCTCCCTTCAGGACGAGGCGCCGGAGACGGTCACCCTCGTCGGCTGCGTGCCCCATGGAATGAAGACCAGCCTGGACATGACGCCGGAGATGGCCGCAAGGGTGCCGGCTATGGTGGAGCTGCTGGTCGGCGAGCTGCGCCGGCTGGGCGCGGAGCCGAAACCGCGGGGGTAACGGACGGGCGGCTTCGGGTCAGCCCATACCCGGCGGCGTCATCAGGTCGCCCAGCTTGGCGAACAGATAATCCAGGTCCTCCGTCGCCAGATCCTCGTACTGGGTGAGGATACGCTCGATGACGCGGCGGCGGTGCCGCTCGCGGTCGTGCTCCTCCCCGTCGTAGGGCGTCTCTTTCAGCACATCGATGGCGATGCGGCAGGCGGGCAGAAGCTCTTTCGGCAGCTTGGCCCGGTCATAGATGCTCTTCAGGCCGAGCCGACCGGCATCGTGGATCAGCAGCCGCGCGTTGGTCAGCGGCACGCCGGCGAGATGGGACATCGCCGCCTCGAAGAAGGCGACATCGCCGGTGCAGAGCGCGCGCACCAGAAGCGACGCGTTGAGCCGCCCGTTGCGGGAGAGCTGCGCCACCAGACGCTCCAGCGCCGCCTCGTCGTTCTGCCCGGTCAGCAGCGTCACCGTAGCCCGCTCGCGACTTTGCAGGATGACGTCGGCCGCCACCTGGGCCGGCAGCTCGTGATGGCTGACCAGATAGGTCTGGAGCTTCTCCGACACCACGGCGACCAGCCGCTCCGCAACCGTGATCGGCAGCTTGGAGCGTTGCACCAGCGGCTCCTGCACCGCCGGGCTGTTCCCGAAGCGGTCGATGACACGCCCCAGCGTTCCTTCGCCCAACTCCGCTCCCTCGTTGGCGACGAGGGCCGCGACCGCAACTTCCGACCCGGTTTCGATTAGCGCGTCGGCAACGCCGGCAGACACCTCCGGACGCTGGGCGATCGCCGTGTGCTTGGCGTCGGTGCCGGTGCGGATGATCTCCACCAGATCGGCGTCGGTCAGGACGCGCGACACGCTGAGGATCGGGATCGCCACCGCCTCCACGTCGCGCGCCATGATCAGCGCCACGTCGCGCGGCAACGCCGGGTTGGCCTTCAGGTTCTCGGCCAGCGATTGGCGCTCCCCGCAGGACGGCGTCGCGCGCCATCATGCGGATGATCTCCTCCGCCAGCTTCCGCTCGGACTCGGTCAGCGCGCTGCCATCGAACTGACGCGCCACCTTGCTGGCGAGTTCCGCCCGCGTCGCCGGAGACGGATCCGTCAACAGACGCGTGACGTCATCCTTGGACAGATGCTCCGACATGGACGCGTACCCTTCCCCCCCAACGTCCCGAGCTGGCCGCCGGGAAACGAACACTTTAGACAAGCATCATCCACAAGGGTTGCGCCTTTGTTAACGCCCACCCGTCTGCGGCTATTCGCCGGCGAACCGGGCCGGCGCGGTCGCGAAGAACGGTCGCCGCCGGGACCCGCGCAACGCCATGCTCACCTGCTCGATCTGGTCGTCCACATTGATCGAACACTGCGAGGTCACCTCGAGATCACGATCCTCGTAGACATTGGCGCCCGGCCCTTCGGCGGCCCGCCGCGCGATCACGCGGTCGCGCTCCTCGAGAAGTTCGATGATCTGAGGACGGAACAGGCGGACCAGCGCGGTGATCCACCGGTTGGTCGCCCAGGACGGCCGGGCGTGGTCGATGACGAAACCGTCCAGCATGCGCACCACGTCGGAGGCGGCGTACCAGGTTTCGCCTGTCACCCACCGGTTGGTGGTGAACAGCCGCACCGGCGCGCCCGCCGTGTCCATGGCGATGCCGATCAGGTGCGACAGCGCGTCGTTGTCGCCGGGCGGCGGCTGGTGATCGGCCAGCGGGGCCGGTGCGATGCCGGACGGCATTCCCAGTGGGCGCAGGAAGGTGTGGAAATGCCCGTGATCGCCAGCCGGCCGCTCGTCCTCCGGGTGGCAGTGGTAGTAGTACTGCGCGTGGTACTCGGCGTCGTAGACGTCGCCCGGGGGATAATGACGCCATTCATAGAGCGTGCCGTTGCCGCGCAGCAGCTCACCCACAACCGTGTCACCGGTCTTGGCAAGCACGCGCCGACAGGTCCGCACCTCGCTCCCGGCCTCCGCCAGTGCCTGGAGTTCCTCACGGGGCAGAGCGGTCAGGTCGCCCATCGGTCGTTCAATCCCAAACGAGAAGATGCCCCAAACGTTATGAGGATTTTCCGGTGCCGACAAGGCCTCCGGCGCCGCGTCGGGGTCGGGGTTCCCGTCACGACGCTCGTTTGACGGCGTTGCCGGTGCGCAGCGTCCATTCCACGACGCGCTTCATCACCTTGCCCAGCGCCTCGTCGAAGGCGGCGACCACGGCCGGGAAGCCGGGGCCGGCGATCGGCTCCACCGCATCGAAGGTTTCGCCCGCCTCGATCGTGCGGCGGGGCATCGCCACGATCTTGGTGACGATGCGGACATGCACCCGGTCCGGATAGCGGTCGTTGCTGGCGGAGTATTCGGCCTGGAAGTCGCGCAGATCGGTCTTCAGCACGAAATCCGACCGCAACCCGACATTCTCCCGCCCCACCGAGACGATGCGCCGGCTGTCCTCGAAGGACTGGATCAGCAGACTCTGCACCATGGCCGGAGCGCGATCGGTCCACGACACCTCGGCGAAATAGTCGAGCGCGGTCTGGTTGCGGATGACCGCCACCCGCGGCGTGTCGAGACCGGCGGTGGCGACGGGAAGCTCGACCAGGAGCTGCCAGTTCGCCTTGGGCAGGCTCGGCTCGAAGCTCGTCTTCGGCGTGAGGGTGTAGAGCGCCGGCGGGTTGGGCGTCAGCGCCGTGCAGCCGCCCACCGCTCCCGCCGCACCCAGCGCCAGGAAACCGCCGAGCACCGTGCGGCGCCCCGGCCGACGCCGCGGGTCAGTCGTCAGAACCGTCATCGTCCACGCACCTGCACACCTTGGTTCGTACCGCCGAACAGGAAGTTCGACGGATCGTTCTCGATCCGCGTGATCACCCGCGAGAGCTGCCCGGACAGATCGCGCAGTTGGGTGATCAGCAAGGTCAGTTCATACAGCCCCGTGGCGGTGAAGTCGCGCACCGGTTCGCGGTTCTCGGTCACGAAGCCGGTGAGCTGGGTGGTCGCCTGCCGGAGGCTGTCGGTCAGCGTCTTCACGCTGCCGTCCAGCGTCCCCAGGGTCTGGCGCGCCTGCGCCATGGTCGGGCCGAGGTCGGCGGTCGCCCCTTCCAGCGACGAGGCCAGCCCTGCCACCGCCGCCAGCGTGGCGCGGGCCTGCTGCACGGTCCCGTCGAGACCGGCGGAGGCGCGGGCCAGTTCGTCGGACACGGTCTTCACATTGGCCAGGGTGCCGGTGATCGCCGCCTGGTTCTCAGGGCCGAGCAAGCCGGCCACCTTCTCCGTCACGTCGACCACCCGGGCTAGGAGCTGCGGCGCGGCGTCGACCACCTCGGCCAGGGTGGACGGGCGTGACGGAATCACCGGTATCCCGGAGGTTGATCCCTTCAGCCGCTCGCTCATCGCCGTGCCGCCGGAGATCTGAACATAGGCGCCGCCGGTCAGTCCCTGCACCTCGAGCGAGGCGATGCTGTCCGTCTTGATCGGCGTGCCCTCCTGGACCTGGATGGTGGTGCGGACGCGGGTGACGTTGTCGGGATCGAGCCTTACGTCGGTCACGGTGCCGACGGGAAGGCCGCGGTAGCGCACGGGGCTGCCCTGCTGCAGCCCGGTCACCGAGCCGGAGAACTGGACGTAGTACACATCGCGCTTCTCCTCCAGCTGGACCTTGGCGATCCAGATGGTGAAAACGAAGAGGCTGGCGAGCAGGGCGAGCACGAAGCTGCCGACGAGGATGTAGCTGGCGCGGGTCTCCATGGTGGCCTCAGCTTTCCGCACGGCGCGCGGCGCGGCCGCGCGGCCCGTGGAAATACTCGTGGATCCAGGGATGCGGATCGTCCAGCAGATCCGCCAGCGTGCCGACGCGGATCTTCTTGTCGATCAGCACGGCGATGCGGTCGCAGATCGACGTCAGGCTGTCGAGGTCGTGGGTCACCATGCACACGGTCAAACCGAGGCTCCGTTGCAGATTCCGGATGAGCTGGTCGAAGGCCGCGGCGCCGATGGGGTCCAGCCCCGCCGTCGGCTCGTCCAGGAACAGGATGTCGGGGTCGAGCGCCAGGGCGCGGGCGAGGCCGGCGCGCTTGCGCATGCCACCCGACAGCTCCGACGGGTATTTGCGGCCGGCGTTGGGAGGCAGCCCGGCCATGCCGATCTTGACCCGCGCGATCTCCGACGTCAGGTGTGGCGGCAGGTCGGTGTGCTCCTTCAACGGGACCATGACGTTCTCCGCCACCGTCATGGAGCTGAACAGCGCGCCGTCCTGGAACAGCACACCGGTGCGCGCCTGGACGGAAATGCGTTCGGAATCGGAAAGCTGGTCCATGTCGTGCCCCAGCATCTCCACCCGCCCGGCGGCTGGGCGGATCAGCCCGAGGATCTCCTTCAGCAGCACGGACTTGCCGGTGCCGGATCCGCCGACGATGCCGAGCACCTCGCCACGCCACACGTCGAGGTCCAGCCCGTCGTGCAGCACCTGCGGCCCGAAGCGGGTGACGAGCCCACTCACCCGGATGACGAACTCCGGCTCCGACGGCGACGGGGCTTCGGCCGTAGGGTTCCGGGCGGTCTGGTCGTCAGGTGCCATGGCCGATCCCGTCACAAGCCGAAGAAGGAGAAGGCGACCGAGAAGAGCGCGTCGAGCACGATCACTAGAAAGATCGATTCCACCACCGCCTTGGTGGTCAGCCGGCCGACGCTTTCCGCACTGCCCGACACCTTCAGTCCCTCGTAACACCCGACCATGGCGATGACGAGCGCGAAGACCGGCGCCTTCGCCATGCCGACGATGAAATGGTTGACGGTGACGGCCCCGTGCAGCTGCCGGATGAATTGCCCGAAGGAGATGTCCAGCACGGCCCAGCTCATCACCGCCCCGCCGAACAGCCCCATGATGTTGGAATAGAAGGCCAGCAGCGGCATGCTGATCATCAGCGCCAGCGCCCGCGGCAGTACCAGCAGCTCCACGGGGTCGAGGCCCAGGGTGCGAATCGCGTCCACCTCCTGGTTCACCTTCATGGTGCCGATCTGGGCGGTGAACGCAGAGCCGGAACGGCCGGCGACGATGATGGCGGCGATCAGGATGCCGATCTCGCGCAGGATCGAAACGCCCAGCAGGTTGACGACGAACAATTCGGCCCCGAAGCGGCGGAGCTGGTCCGCCCCCTGGAAGGCCAACACCACCCCGATCAGGAAGGACAGCAGCCCCAGGATCGGCAGTGCGTTCAGTCCGGTCTGCTCGATGTGGAACATCACCGACTTGGCCCGCAGCCGGCCGGGATGCAAGGCCAGTCTTGCCACCGCCACCGTCATCAGGCCTAGGAAGTTAACCAGCTCCAGCGCCCCATGGCCCATGGCGACGGTGGCGCGCCCAGTACGTTCGACCATCGCGGTGATGAGGTGCTGACGATCCGGTTCCACCGGCACCGCGCAACCAGTGCCGCGCACCGCATCGAACAATGCGGCGTGCGCAGGACGGATACCCGTGACCTCCACCGCGTGTCCCTCGGCCTTCAGACGGTCGGCCAGACGGGCGAGAAGATAGGCACCAACCGTGTCGAGCGCGTCGACCTTCGACAGGTCGATGCGGATCGCCGCCGCTGCACCCTCCGGCCGCAGCGCCTCCAGCCGGTCGCACAGGCGGGGGGCACCGCGCAGGTCCCACCGTCCGCCGGCCACGACGGCCAGCGCTCCCGCCCCTTCGGTATCGGTCTCGACCCACGCCTCATGGGGCTCCATCCGCCCTGCCACTCCCTATGCCACACGTCGCTTCCGAGCAAACGTCGTTCAACCACGCCGCAGGGTCAACGCATCGCATCCACATTAAGCCCGATTTGCGGTAAACGGATGACCATCTACGGGGAAACGATCCCGTATCCTGCGACCGTTCCCATAGGACCGACACGCCATGAACCTGAAGGACCATATCCGGGGGATCCCGGATTTTCCGAAGCCGGGCATTCTCTTCTATGACATTTCGCCGTTGCTGGCGCATGCGGAGGCGTGGAAGGTCGCGGTCGAGCGATTGGCCGAGGCCATCCGGCCACATAAGCCGGACCTGCTGGTCGGCATCGAGTCGCGCGGCTTCCTGGTGGCGGCACCGCTGGCGCTGGCTCTGGGCACCGGTTTTATCATGGTGCGCAAGCACGGCAAGCTGCCGGGCGACAAGGTCGCGCACAGCTACGATCTGGAGTACGGCACCGACACCATCGAGATCCAGTCCGACGCCGTGAAGCCCGGTCAGCGGGTGGTCGTCCTCGACGACCTGCTCGCCACCGGCGGCACCATGGCGGCGGCGATCCGCTTGTTGCAGCAGGTGGGGGCGGATGTTCGCGCCGCCGGTTTCCTGATCGAGCTGACCTTCCTGCAGGGGCGCGACCGGATCGGCATACCGGCCACGTCGCTGATGGCCTACGACGAGTGAGGAGCGACGCGTGACAGCGCGGACGCACGTCGCCCACGGCGCGGGCGTCCGCCTGTTATTTGTGCACTGAAGACCCCCTGGGAACGGCTTTTCGGCATGTTCACCTCTGGCACGGGCCTTGCCAGATCACCGGGCAGCCCCGTTGCCCTGAACACGCGATGATCGATCTCCTGGATTCGGCGTCCCGCCTGCCGACCCTACTGCCAGTCCGCCCACCGGAGACGGTGTCCATGCGCACCCGCGACGGCGCACGGCTTGACGCGGACATGCTCCGGCCGGACGGTCCCGGAAGCTGGCCGGTGCTGCTGATGCGGGTACCGCATGGGCGGCGGGCCGCCCTGTCCAGCCACTACGCCCACCCCCGCTGGTACGCCGCCCATGGCTTCGTGGTCGTGGTGCAGGACGTCCGCGGCACCGGCACGTCGGAAGGCCGCTTCCGCCCCTTCGAGGCGGAACGGGACGACGGTGCGGACGCCGTGGCCTGGGCTGCCTCCCTTCCCGGCTCGTCCGGAACGGTGGGCATGATGGGGTGTGGCTATGCCGGGATGGCGCAGCTTCTGGCGCTCGCCGCGGCACCTCCGGCTCTGAAGGCAGTGGCCCCGGCGCTGGCGGGTTGGGATGTCTACGAGGATTGGGCCTATGAGGGCGGCGCTTTCCGCGTCGCGGCGGTCATGCGCATGGCGCTGCGCCACGCCGCCGAGTCGGCCCGGCGTGTGGACGACGGCACCGCCTACCGCGCGCTGGCGGAAGCGGCAACGCGGCTGCCAACCGACGACGAAATCCCCTCGCGCCCGAAGATCCTGCGCGACTATGGCCGCTACACCCATTACGACGACTGGCTGACCTCCCCGGTCCCGGGCGGATCCTGGGACGGGCTTTCGCCCCGTGCCGCACTGGCCGACCAGCCGCCGGACGTGGCGGTCCTCCAGATCGGTGGATGGTTCGACCACCGGCTGGCCGGTACACTGGCCGCCCACACCGCCTGGTCGCCACGAATCCCCTGCGGGCTGGTGGTTGGCCCCTGGGGAGACGAGGGGTGGGCCGGGGGCGACGCGGCTTTGGATATGGACCGGCTGCACGTCGCGTGGTTCAGCCGGGTGTTGCGCGCCCTGCCCCTGCCCGACCACCGTCCGGTGCAATTCTATGATCTTCTGGCACGCCGCTGGCGCAGCGCTGATCCTTGGGCGGATGGCCGGCGGGTCACGCTGCATCTTGGAACGGACGGGCTGGCCGACCGCTCGCCGGGCAGCGGGCGGCTTGGCAACGAACCGGAAGGACCCGGTCTGGATGTGGTGGTCCATGATCCCTGGTCGCCGGTGCCGGCCCTGGGCGGCCATGGCATCCCGGCGGAGGGGCTGGCCGATCGCGCCGCGATCGACGGCCGGCCGGACGTCGCCTGCTACACGATGCAGCCGCTCGACCATCCGGTGACCCTGTGCGGCGCGGTGGTGCTGGATCTTTGGGTGGAGGCCGACGCGCCGTCCTTCGACGTCAGCGCCGTGCTGTCCGCGGCGATGTCAGACGGGCGGGTCCTGCACCTGACCCGCGGCCATGCGCGGGTGGAACCGGGCACATCGACGCGCCCGCTTACGATTCCCATGCGCGCCACCTGCGCCACCCTGCCGACGGGCAGTGCGCTGCGGCTGAGCCTGGCGGGGGCCTGCTATCCCGCCTGTCCGGTCAACCCGGGAACCGGTGCCGAGCCGGGCGAGACCCGTCAGGTCGATGCGCAGCCGATCACCATGCTGATCCACAGCGGCCAGGAGCGCCCATCGCGGGTGACGTTGACCGTCACGGACGGCTGACCGGCTCGGGCTCCTCCAGTTGTCCGGCCAGGGAGCCCGCGGCGCCGACGAGGCAGACATCCAGACTCTGGTTCAACAGCCCCATCATCACGTCGCGGAAGGGCGTCTTGTCACCGACGGACCAAGCCCGTTGCATCGTGTCGAAATAGGCGTCGCGGTTGGCCTCCCGCACCACCACCGGCGGATAGCCGGCCCGGTTCAGGATGAGGTTCCCGAGAAGCAGCGCCACCGTGGCGTTGCCGTCGTCGAAGGGGCGCACCGCCATCATCCGGTGGTGCGCCTCGAACGCGGTGTCGGGGCTGGGTTCCGCCCGCCGCAGCCAGCCGCTGAGCGCCGACATCGACACGCGCACCTTGGCCGGATCGGGAGAGGCACCGGCGCTGGCGTCCTTCAACGGACCGTCGCGATAGCGGCCCGCCACCTGGCCCACGCCGTTGAAGAGCAGGCTGTGGAAGGCCTGGATTGTGCGCTCCGTCACCACCCCGCCGGATTGGAAGGACAGGCGGGCCATCAATTCCAGCGCCCGACGGTGGTTGAGGATCATCCGCTGGTCGCCGATGGGCCGGTTGCGCAGCACCGGTTCCCCCTTGGCGAACAGGAGCATCACCTCCCGGCGGGTCAGGCGGTCCCCCTCGACCACCGCGCAGGCGACCGTCGTCTCAAGCTCGAACCAGTCGGCAAGCTTGGCGACGACGTTCAGCGGCAACGGCCGGGCCGCGTCAAGCGCACGCTTTTTCTCGGCGATGTCGTCGGCCAGTGCCATGCGCCCCCATCCCCCTCAGAGCCGCCCCAACCGCAGCCTGGCCATCTTATCCGGCAGCCCGGCACCCCGAAAGAGCGCTGTGTCCGATCACCGCACCCCCTGCGGGCTTTTGCCGCTTGAAGGGCGGCAAATGTCGTACTTCAATGGATGCAAAGAGAACCCGACCGTTGGATTCCACCGGCGCCACGCGCGGGAAAGGACGGATCGCCATGAATTATGTCGCCTGGGATTCCTCCATGAGCGTCGGCGTGGACGTCCTCGACAGCGATCACAAGCAGTTGATCGGCATGTTCAACGGACTGCTGCAGAAGGGCATTGCTGACCGCGACCGCGAGGATCTCCGCGCGCTTCTGGACGAGCTGACCGCCTACACCGCCGGGCATTTCGCCCGCGAGGAGGAGGTGATGGAGCGTGGCGGCTTCCCCGACCTGGAGTCGCATCTCGCGGCACACCGCTATTTCACGGACGAGATCATGAAGCTGAAGGACTCCTTTAGCGCCAGCCACACCGTCATGCTGCGCATCGATCTTGTCCTTCTGCTCAAGGACTGGTTCATCGAGCACATACAGACGGTCGATGCCCAGTACCGCCCCTACGTCCAGGCCCCGACCGACGGCATGCCGGCCGGAGCCTGAGGGACACGGTCACTCCGCCGGATGGTGCGCCACGCCGGCCGGCACCGTGGTCTCCTCCTCGAAGGGCTTCTTCTTGGCGAGATAGCTGTAGACGGTCGGCACCACGAACAGGGTCAGCAGCGTTCCCAGCGTCATGCCACCGACGATCACCGCGCCGATGGCCTGACGGCTTTCGGCGCCCGCACCCTTGGCCATGGCAAGCGGAACGGCGCCCAACACCATGGCACCGGTCGTCATCAGGATCGGACGCAGCCGCAGCACAGCCGCCTCCTCTACCGCCCGCCGTATCTCGACACCGCTGCGCTGGAGCTGGTTGGAAAATTCGACGATCAGGATACCGTGCTTGGTGATCAGGCCGACCAGCGTGACGAGGCCGATCTGGCTATAGACGTTCATCGTCGCCCCGGTCCATTGCAGGGCCAGCAGCGCCCCGGTCATCGACAGCGGCACCGTCAGCATGATCACGAAGGGATCGATGAAGCTCTCGAACTGGGCGGCCAGCACGAGATAGATGAACAGCAACGCCAGGATGAAGGTGACGTAGAGTCCGGCCGAAGAATCGCGGAATTCGCGGCTCTGCCCGGCGTAATCGGTCTGGGCGGCGTTCGTCAGAACCCGGTCGGCCGCCGCCTCCAGGAACTGAAGAGCCTCGCCCAGGGCGTAGCCCGGAGCCAGCGTGGCGGTGATCGTGGCGGAGCGAAGCTTGTTGAAATGGTTCAGCTCGCGCGGCGATACCCGCTCCTCGATCCGCACGAGGTTGGCCAGCGACACCATCTGCCCGGTGTTGCCACGGACATAGATTTGGGCGATGTCATCGGGGTTGCGGCGATCGAGGTTGGCCACCTGCACCACCACGTCGTACTGCTTGCCTTCCCGCTTGAAGCGGGTGACCTGCCGGCCACCCAGCAGTGTTTCCAGCGAGCGGCCGACCGTGTCGATGTCCACGCCAAGGTCGGCCGCCTTGTCGCGGTCCACGGATATGCGCAGTTCCGGCTTGTTCAGCTTCAGATCGGTGTCGAGGTTGACGAGGCCCGGGTTCTTGCGTCCCTCCGCCAGCATCGCATTGACCATCTTCTGGAGCTCGGCGTAGGGCAGCGACGTCTGGATAACGAAGTTGACCGGCTTGTCGGTCGCCCTTTGGCCCAACGACGGCGGATTCTGCGGGAAGGCGAGCACACCGGGTATCTGCGCCAGTTTCGGAGCCAACTGCGCCACCACCTGCTGCTGCTTGATGTCGCGATCGTCCCAGTCGCGCAGGCGGGTGAAGCTGAGCGCCTGGTTGACCACCGGCGACCCCACAACCATGAAGAACTTCTCGATGACCGGGACCTGCGCGAACTCACGCTCCATCATCTGCGTGTAGCGGCTGGTGAAGTCGAGGGTCGAGCCCTCCGGCGCGATGGCGATGCTGACGATGGTGCCGCGGTCCTCCACCGGGGCCAGTTCCGACTTGATGCCCTTGAGCAGCACGTAGCTGCTCGCCGCGACCCCGATGCCGATCAGGATGATCAACGGACGAACCCGCAGAGAGCCGCGCAGCACGCGGCGGTAGCCGTTGGTCAGGCCGTTCAGGAAGCCTTCGATCAGCCGGAAGACGATGCCGTGCTTCTGCTCATGCTTCAGCAGCTTCGAGCACATCATCGGCGACAGCGTCAGCGCCACGAAGCCGGACACGATCACCGCACCGGCGAGCGCCAGAGCGAACTCGGTGAACAGGCGGCCGGTGCGGCCGGTCATGAAGCCGATCGGGGCGTACACCGCCGCCAGCGTGATGGTCATGGCGATGACGGCGAATCCGATCTCACGGGAGCCCGTCAGAGCGGCTCGGAAGGGACTCATCCCCTCCTCGATGTGACGATGGATGTTCTCCAGCATGACGATGGCGTCGTCCACCACCAGGCCGATGGCGAGCACCATAGCCAGGAGCGTCAACGTGTTGATGGAGAAGCCGAAGATGTACATCAACGTGAAAGTGCCGATCAGCGACACCGGAATGGTCACCAGCGGCACCAGCGTCGCCCTGAGCGATCGCAGGAAGAAGAAGATGACCAGCACCACCAGCACGATCGCCTCGACGATGGTGTGGAACACCGCGTCGATCGACTTGGCGATGAAGATCGAACTGTCGTAGCCGATGTCGACGACCATGCCATCGGGAACCGCCTCGCGGATCTTCGGCAGCACTTCATAGACCGCCTTGGACACGTCCAGCGGGTTGGCGGTGGACTGCTTGATGATGCCCAGCGACACGGCGGCGCGGCCATTGAAGCGGGCGGCGACGCGCTCGTCGCGGGCGGCGAGTTCGGCCCGCCCCACATCGCGAAGCCGGACGAGATAGCCGCCCTCGTCGCGCAGGATGATGTTCTCAAACTCCGCCGGCGTGCGCAGGTCGGTCTCCGACACGACCGTGAACTCGCGCATGCTGCTTTCCACGCGGCCGGCCGGGATCTCCACATTCTGCCGACGCAGCGCCGCCTCGACATCCTGCACGGTGATGCGGTAGGCGGCGAGCCGCTGGGTGTCGATCCACAGGCGCATCGCGTAGCGACGCTCACCGAAGATGCGCACCTCGGCCACGCCGGGCAGGTTCTGCAGTCGGTCCTTGACATAGCGGTCGGCGTAGTCGGTGACCTCCAGCGCCGTGAAACGGTCGGAGGAGAAGGTCACGTGCATGATCGCCTGAGCATCCGCCTCGACCTTGGCGATGACCGGTTCGTCGATGTCGTCGGGAAGCTTGGCGCGGGCACGGGCCACGCGGTCGCGCACGTCGTTCGCCGCCTCGTCCACGTCGCGGGTCAGGCGGAAGGTAATGGTGATCTGGCTGCGCTCCGACCGGCTGATCGAGGACAGCACGTCGATGCCCTCGATTCCGGACAGGGTGTCCTCGAGCGGCTGGGTCACCTGGCTCTCGATGACCTCGGCCGACGCTCCCTTGTACTCGGTGGTCACGGTGACCACCGGCTCGTCGATCTTCGGATACTCGCGCACCGACAGGCGCTGATAGGATACCAGCCCGATCAGCATCACAGCGAGGCTCATGACCGTCGCCAGCACCGGCCGGCGTACAGACAGCTCCGACAGCGTCATGGCGTCACGTCCCGGCCGGCTTGGCGTTGGTCACACGGACGGGGACCCCGTCGCGCACACGGATTTGCCCGGAGACGACGATCACGTCGTCGGGTTGGAGCCCTTCGGCCACCTCCACCTCCGCGTTGCGGCGGTTGCCGATGCGCACCTTGGTCTGCTTGGCACGGCCATCCACGACCTTGAAGACGAACAGATCCTGACCGACCGAGGTGATCGCCTGTTCCGGCACCAGGATGGCGTTGGGGGTGACGGTCAGCGTCAACTCCACCCGCGCGAACAGGCCCGGCCGCAGCGTCCGATCGGTGTTCGGCACGCGGGCGCGGATCACGACGGCGCGGCCGTTCACATCGATCAGCGGGTCGATCGCGTACACCTCACCCTGGAATCGGCGGCCGGAAAAGGCGTCCACAGCGACGGACAGGGCCTGCCCGATGCGCACGGCCGGCAGGTACAGCTCCGGCACCCGGAAATCGAGCTTGAGCGTGTCGATCTGCTCGAGGTTGACGAAATCCTTGCCCGGCTGGACCACGTCCCCCACCGACACCTTGCGCAGACCGACCACGCCGTCGAACGGCGCGTTCAGGGTGAGCTTGTCGAGCTGCGCCTTGGCGAGCTGGAAGGCCGCGTCGTCGGCCAGCAGCTTGGCCTGCGCCTGCTCGCGCGCCCGGCCGGCACCGCTTCCCTGGCGGAACAGCTCCTCGGCGCGCTGCAGCTCGCTGCGTGAAAAGGCCAAGCTCGCCTGCGCCTGGGCCAGCGTGGCGCGGGCCACCGAATCGTCCATGCGGAACAGCACCGTTCCGCGGGTGACCACCTGCCCTTCGGTGAAGGCGATCTCGGTGATACGCCCCGCCACCTCCGGACGGATCACGACGGACTCGTTCGACACCGTCGAACCCACCGCCGTGACCGTACGCGCGATACTGCCGACCCGTACCGTTGCCGCTTCGACCGGAACCGGCGCGTTGGCCGCCGGGGCGGGTGCCGCCGTCGGGGCGGGGGGCTTGCCCGTACCCCCGGTCACCGCCGCCGTCAGCGTTCGCACGCGGTCAGCAAGCTGGTCGACCGACCCGTTCTCCTGCACGAAATACCAATAGCCCCCGGCGCCCAGCGCCAAAAGCGCGGCGAGAACGGTGGCGCGGAACATCGGACGCATCGGCTGCTCGCTCGGCCCGCCCCGCACGGTGGGCACGCTGGTTCCCGGGTGCGGCCGGGGCGGATTGCCGCTTCCGAAAACTATATCCTTCAGTGACGTCCGCTTGTCGAGCGGCAAGAGCTTACCGGCCGTAAGGCATAGACAGCATCTTTCGTCGGTCAGCGCTCACGGGACTTAAGGATGCCGCGATGGCCGCTGCCGTCCGCTTCGATCAAGACTCAATCAGGAGTTGCCGGAATCGACCAGAGAACCGCTTTTGATGCGGAGCCGCGTGCCGCCGGAACACGACAGCTCCAAATCGGCGGGATCACCGGCGGTGAGCGGACCACCGGTGCCCACGCCCGCCGCCCGGCCGCCGTCAACATCGATGCCCGGCGAACAGCAGGGTGCGCTTCCCGCCGGCAGGATGGCGCGGATTCGCCCGTCCTCGATGCGCAGATCGGCCAGCACGGTCCCGTCGTCGCCGGCGCTCTGGGTGAAGGCGGGCCAATCCGCCGCGGGAGGATCGAACCGGATGCGGGCGCGCTTGAGCCAGTATTTTCCGTTCGCGGGAAGACGCATCGTCGGCATCGTCGGATAGGGACGGGATGGGCAGCCTGTTCGGCCCGACGGATCGGCAGCGTAACACGAGTGTCACGGTTTGTGGGCGCCAAAGCGTGGCTGTTGCCGCGCCGTTTGCGGGCTCGTACAACTCGGAACAGCCGCCCCGCTCCCGCAACAGCGCCACGGATGCCGACGATGCTGATCGCCCAGATCACCGACCTGCACATCACCGCACCCGGCGGGCGGGCCTGCGGCGGCATCGACACGGCGGAGCCGGTGGCCGCGGTGATCGCGCAGCTCAACGCGCTGGAACCGCGCCCGGATCTGGTGCTGGTCACCGGCGATCTGGTCGATACCGGCCGGGCGGAGGAGTATGCGGTGGTGGCGGAGCTGCTCGACCGCATCGAGATGCCGGTCCGCATCCTTCCCGGCAACCACGACAACCGCGACAACCTGCGCCGCGTCTTCGCGCCGCGCGGCTGGGTCCCGGCGGATGACGGCCCCTTCATCCAGCAGGTGGTGGAGGACCTGCCGCTGCGGATCATCATGCTCGACTCGGTGATTCCCGGCCACACCGACGGGGAATTGGACGACGCGCGGCTGGAGTGGCTGCGCCGGCGGCTGGCGGAGGCCCCCGACCACCCCACCATGGTCGCCATGCACCACCCGCCCTTCGTCAGCGGCATGCCGGGGCTGGACCGCTACCGCTGCGCCAACGGCGACCGGCTGGCGGCGATCATCGAGGCCTACCCCAACGTGCTGGCGCTGGTGTGCGGCCATCTGCACCGCCCGGTGTCGATCCGCTGGGCGGGCACGCTGGCCTTCGTGGCGCCGTCGGCCGCCCGGCAGATCGCCTTGCGCATGGGGACCGACATGCCCTTCGCCTGGACGGCGGAACCGCCGGCGATGGCGCTGCACCTCTACCGCGGGGCGGAGGGGCTGGTCTCGCTGACCCGCGGGGTGGGCGAGGAGTTCGCGCCGACGATCGTCAGGAACTCCTGAAAGTTCGCGCACAGGCCATCGCGGAACGCGCGCTCGTAGGCAGCGTTCAGATCGCGCTTGCGCCCGATGGCGGCGGCGAAGGCGGCGCGGAGTTCCGGTCTGCGGATCGGGTAGTCACCGGCGGCCAGCCGTTCCAGGACATGGGCATAGCAACGCTCCGCCCGTGCCCCCGCGTCGACGGCGAAGGTGATGGACCCCTGCCTCTGCCGGTACTCGTAGAGCGGTTCCCTCACCAGCGGCAACGACCCGACCCGGTCGAGGACGCAGACGTTGAAGACCACGTCGTCGCAGAAATTCACGTCCTCCGGCCAGCCGTCGGTCAGCTCCCGGCGCACCATCGGGAACATTGGCACCGAGGTGGCGAGGAAGAGGTTGGCGTCCAGAACGGCGGGGCCGTCCGCCACCGGGAAGAGGGTGGAGAGCGGCGCCCCGTCCTCGTCGCGGACGACCGCCACATTGTCGGCCGCGGCCCCGTGGCGGTGCGCCAGCGGCACCAGCCTGGACAGGCGGCCGGGCAGGAAACGGTCGTCGGCGTCAAGCGGCGCCACCACGCCGAGCCGGGCCGCCTTCAGCCCGGCGTTGCGCGCCGCCGGCGCGCCGGTGCCGACGCCGCCGGAGGAAACGAAGCGCAGCCGGGGATCATCGATTCCGGCCGCCGCCAGCGTCGGGCGGTAATCGGTGCCGTCGTCGGACACGATCAGCGCTTCCCAGTCCGGCCAGTCCTGGTCGAGCAGGCTGCGCGCCGCGCGGGCGATGGTGTCATGCGCGCGGTAGGCCGGTATGATCACCGATACGCCGATGGCGGCCACGAGCGCACCCCTTCCCATCGCCGTCCGCACCGCAAGGTGCGATCCTTGGCCCGTTGAACCTGGGCACGATCCGGGCTATGTGACGAGGTGGAACGCACATCGCGCGGTTCGAGTGAACCCAGGGAGACCCTATACCATGGCGAAGGACGGATACATCCGGTTTGACGACGAGCGCGATCCGGAGGAAGAGAAGAAGGAAGCCGCTCCGCCGCCGTTCGCCGCCGTGCAGCAGAACCTGTTCAAGGCCCGCACGGTGCTGATCTTCGGCCAGATCGACATGAAGCTGGCCCAGGCCGTGACCGCGCAGCTCCTGGCGCTGTCGCAGGAGAGCGACGACCCCATCCGCGTGGTTGTCAACTCGCCGGGCGGCCATGTGGAGGCGGGTGACACCATCCACGACATGATCCGCTTCGTGAAGCCCGAGGTGAAGATGCTCGGCACGGGCTGGGTGGCGTCGGCGGGCTGCCACATCTACCTGGCGGCGAAGAAAGAGAACCGCTTCTGCCTGCCCAACACCCGCTTCCTGATCCACCAGCCGCTGGGCGGGACGGGCGGTCGCGCGACCGACATCGCCATCGAGGCGAAGGAGATCATCCGCATGCGCGAGCGGCTGAACAAGATCATCGCGCGGGAAACCGGCCAGTCGCTGGAGAAGGTTGCCAAGGACACCGACCGGAACTACTGGATGTTGGCCGACGAGGCGCGGGAATACGGCATCGTCTCGCACATCATCGAGACGGCCGAGGAACTGCGCTGATGGTCGCGGCCCCTCCCCTGCGGGAGGGGCCGTGCCTAAGTCAGGCGTTGAGCGCCCGGGCGAGTTCGTCGCGGCTCATCTTCGAGCGGCCGGCGATGTTGCGGCGCTTGGCCTCCTCATAAAGATCCGCGCGCGTGGCCTTGGTTCCGGCCTCGGCGATGCGCTCGCGCCGCTTGGTGCGCTTCAGATTCTCCGCGTTCTTCTTTGGGCTTTCGTCGCGTGAGGCGCCGGCTTCGTGCAAGGCAATGGCGATGGCCTGTTTCGGGTTCCGCACCGTGCGTCCGCCGTTGGCCTTCAGCTCATGATGCTTGAACTCGTGCATCACGCGCTCGACGGTGTCCTGCTGGGCCTTCGACTGCTTTGCCATGGCTTTCCCTCCGTTTCCGGACCTGAAAGCCAGAACGTCCGTACAGGGGTGGTTGTTGCGCTCAGACGCGCAACGCATCGGCGATCATCCCGGCAAGCGGCAGGGCGTTGGTGGGGTGCGGAACACCGTCGCAGGACAGAATCTCCACACCCATGGCCGCGAAGCGCCCGGTGACGGCCGGCTCGTGCAGCGCGTGCACGCCGAACACACGGAAGCGCCCAGCCCCCCGCGCACGCGCCACCTCCAGACAGGACAGGATGGTCATGCCGGAGCTGATCACGTCGTCGACGATCACCACGGACCGGTTGGTCAGATCGATACCGTCGGGCAATTCCACCGTCACGTCTCTGTCGCCCCGCCGCACCTTGCGCCCGACCGCCCACGAAAGACCGAGCGGCTGCGCGACCGCCTGCACCAGCGGTTCGGCCTCCTCGTCCGGACCGATGATCACACTGTCGTCCGACACCCCCTCATCCGTCAGGTGACGGACGATCGCGCCGGCACCGGACAAGGCCACCGCCGGCCGGCCGCCAAAGACCGCGTTCAGGGTGTGCGTGCGGTGGAGGTGCGGCTCGATGCAGACGAAACCGTCGAACAGGGTGCCCAGCCATTCCCCGACCACCGTCTGGCTCACCGGCTCGCCGGGGCGGAAGATCGCGTCCTGGCGCATGTAGGCCATATAGGGGACGACGAGGCAGAGATCGGTCGCCCCCTGCCGTCGCAGGACCGACGCTGCGAGCGCCAGTTCGACCAGCTTGTCGTTCGGCCGGTCGAGTGACCGGTAGACGATCGCCCGATCGACGGCAACGGGCAGCCGCACAAGGCTCTCACCGTCCGGAAAACGATGGAGTTCGGCGATGTGGCACGGCAGACCGAGCGCGTCGGCGAGACGGCGGGCGCCTTCGGCTGATTCCGGAAAGCCATAGACGCCGGTGTAGCGCGCCATGTCCTCGCCTCCTCCCAGGGCTTCAGCGGTTGCCGACACTTTCACCCGCCGCGTCCGCCGATGGCAAACCCAAACTCGGCGGATAGCCCGCAAGAAGGTGGTACGCCTCCGGAAGCCTAACCCTTGCGGCTGGAACCACCGTCCCCCGCCGGTGTGCTGCCGGCGAGATACTGCGCGGCGGCCCGGATCAGGAACTCCGCCACCGCCAGATCCCCGGCGTTGCGATCCGCGCCGCCGAGCCGGTGGCGCCCGTCAGCGTCGATCATCCCGGCGGCCACGGCCTGCGCCGTCAGCCAGGGTCGGCGGTCGTCCGGTGGGACGTCGGCCACCCGCGCCTCCAAATCGCCGCAGGCAACGTCGATGGCACCCAGCCCGGGTCGGTCGGCGGAGAGATACGCGACCTCGCTCGACGGCGTGGCGTCACCGGCATAGTTGCGGGCGAGCAGCGCCGTCTCCAGCGCCAGACGGAAGGTGGTGCGGCGCGGCGCCCCCTTCCGGCGCAGCCGCAGCGCCATCATGGAGAAGAGCTGGGCCACAGCCTCCGCGTGGTCGGAAGGGACCTCGTCCAGGATGTCGATGATCTCGGCCGTCACCGCGTTGCGCGGCGCCTTCGCGCCCGGCCGGACCACGGAGGTGGAGAAGGTCGCGACCAGGGTGCGCAGCGCGTCCACCTGCTCTTCCGGTGTGATGCGGCCGATGTCGTCCGGTTCGAACATGCCGTGATCTCCCTTCGGGGATGCGGTCCCGGGGATGAACGTGGGAGGTGCGGGACGATCCTCAAGCCGGCTCATCCGGTTCCTTCGGGACAGCGATCGTCTCCGCCCGCCGGGCCATCCACTGGAACGCCGCCAGCCCCAACAGCATGAACACGTCAACACCGAAGAGCAGGACGGGGTACAGCAGATCGGACTTCTCCCCGGTGCGGGACTCGAAGATCAGGACCAGCGCCTCGAGCGCGACGGCGATGATGATGATCGTGATGAACTTTGTCAGGGTGCGACGCGATTCGTCGGCGCGGCTGAGCTCGGGATCGCGCATGGCCTGCTCCTCGTGCAGGTATTTGGCGATCTCGAACACCGCGATGCCGAGCACGACCAGCCCGATTCCGTTCAGCGCGCCGTGCGACGCCTCCATATGCTGCATGGTCAGGATACCCTGCCCCATGCTGATGATCCCCATGATGATGAAGATGAGCGCGAACACGCCCAGTACAGCCGCGGTGACGACGTAGAGCATCATCGAGAACCGGTCGATCAGCGTTCCCATCCCCATTCCTTCCGAAGTCCGCGGAACCATGCCGCGGGCAGCGTGTTGAAGCAGCCGTTACACAGGGGATAGAAACTCGGCAGACCCCGTCGCGGCCCGTCCGCGGCGGGGTCTTTCTTGTCTTACCCCCACCTGGACCGGGAGCGGGCGCACGCGTTATCCTGGAATTGCGGCCCCTCCCGGCCCCGCGGATCCCTGCCGATGAACGACACGACAGCCTCCCTGCGCACCCTGTTCGAGCGGTATCTGACCTGCCCGACGACACCGGACCTGGACGAGTTGGAGCAAGCCCTGCGCGGCTACCAGACCGATTGGATCCGGACCCGCGCCGGAGCCGGGGCACCGCCGGCCGCCACAACAGGCAAGACCACGCCGGTCAAACCTCGTTTCAAGATTTCCGACACCGACCGCGCCGTGCTGGAACGGCTCGCCGACGGCTGGGTGCCGACGATGGCGGAGGTTCCGCGTTGGGCGTGGTTCGAGGACCGCGAACTGGTGCGGCTGGAGCCGGACCCGGGGGACAGCGACCGCAGCATCCTGCGTCTGACCGACGAGGGATGGCTGACCATCGGCCGGACGCCTCGCTGAGGCCACGTCGATCAAAATCCTTGCGGAGGCGCGCTGCGCGATCTGCTAAGAGATCTCCCCCGATCGCGGACCCGTGGCCCCTGGGACCACCGGGACGACCGCACCCACGTCGGCGGATCGGCGCCGGAAAGGAACTGTGCGATGTCGAACCTTCACAAGCGTGCCATGGAAGCGGTGTTGAGCGCGGCCGAACAGGACATCGTCACCACGCTCAAGGAACGCGGGATCGAGGACCGCATGAGCGAGGATGGGGACGAGACCGTCCTCGACGTCGCCATCCTGCACGCCTACCGCATCTTCATGCGCATCTGCGAGGAGAATGGATTGCCGGCGGACGCCGACCTGTTCGCCGAAGTCGCCGCCGAGCTGGCCGAAGATGTGGCTCAGGAGGCCGACCAGGACTGACCCAACCGAGATCAGCCCGGTCCCGACCTCGCACGGCGCCGCTTCGGCTTTCTGGCCGGACGCGGCGTTGCGAGGGTCACAAGGGCTTCCTGGTTGCGCCGCGCCGCCGAAACAAAGGCGCTCGTCCAGATGCCAGCCGCCTGATTGGCCCAACTCAGCCACAAGCTGTAGGGAGTGCCCTTCATCGTCGTGCTCCGTCTGCTGCACCGCATCAACGCGATCGAAGAAAGAAGGGTTCCCGATGTCACCAGTCCAGTCGGAATTCGAGCAGCTCTCGCCCGCGGGGCACGGCTGAGAGGCGCACACCGTACGCTTCGGCGAAACGTCCGGTGACAAAGGCGTGAACGGTGCGCGGTGTCAGCGCGTCCACCGCCGTACGCCCCGCAAGGGCCGCCTCGGCGTCCGGGTTGAGGACACCGGGTCGCCCGGCCGCCATCAAGCGGATGCAGCCGGACTCGGCCGTGCCCTCGCTGTCGATCGAGACGGTGCCACCGTGTGTCAGCGCCTCCTCGGCCAACATTACCGTGTTGAGAAGCGTCTTCCCGATACCGGGACGGGCGGCGAACGCCGCCGGCGGCGTGCCGGGCGCCCAGTCCAGCCGCGTTCGCGCGCCTTCCAGCCATTCGGCTGCGGTCGTACGCACCCCCTCGAAGTCCCGCATCTCACGCCCGGCCAGACCATAGGCAAGCCGGAACAGCCGCAGGCGCCGGTCGGCCTGCGTGGAGGAGTGGCCGATGAGCTTCACGGCCTCGCCCAGGAAACCACCGGATGGCCCGTCCTCCATCTCCTCGATCAGTTCAAGCCCGTTGTGGATGGCGCCGACCGGGCTGATCAGGTCGTGGCACAGCCGTGAGCAGACGAGTTCGACGACATGGATGTCCATCATCGCTCCTTGATGGTGGCGGCGGTCCGCGGAACTTCCGGAAGCCCGGCCCCTTCTTGTAGCATCGCTCCGGCCTCGGAGCGCGCGGCTTTTCGTTGGAGACCGCAGGATGGACGATACACTTGCACCTGGTGCCTATGTGCGCCACCCGACCCGTCCCGACTGGGGGCTGGGACAGGTCCAATCCGCGATCGGCGCCCGTGTGACGGTCAATTTCGAGCATGCCGGAAAGGTCCTGGTGAACACTGACGTGATCGTGCTCGACCTCGTCGATCCGGATGACGAGCCACCCGACGCCGCGGCTGTCACTCCGGCTTGAGCGCCAGCAGGACGAAGAGCGTCTGCTGGAGGAACGAGAAATTGTCATCCGAAACCAAATAGATCAACGTCTCCCCGTGCCGCCCGGCGGCCACTGCGATGCCTTCGAAATTGTCGGTGAGCAACGGCCGCTGGAGCCTCGCCAATTCCTCCCCCTCGGCGATGGCTCCCCCGACCAGCGACGCCGCCGGTACACGCACGACGCGGGCGGCCCATCCGCCCAACAGCGACACGTCCCGTTCCAGGACGATCGCGTCGCCATTCGGCAGCGCCGCCGCACCGGTCGGCCGAAAGCCGTCCCGCGAGCGGTAGGTCAGGCGTTGCCAGTCGCCAGCGGTGCGGACAGGCGGTTTGCCGATCCACGCGTTGTGGTGGTCACCGTCGCCATCCTCCTGGATCGCCAGGATGCGGCCGTCGGGGAACACCGTCATCGCCTCGAGCCCACCATTGCCCGGCGCCTCCTCAAGCCCTGGCGGAGTCGGCAGAACGGCGGGCGTCACGTCACCGCGGCCGAGGCCGGGGGAATAGCGCAGGATGCGGTGCTCCCGTTCGAAGGCGACGAGCCAGCTTCCGTCCGGCAGCGCCGCGATCTCCTCGGAATCCGCATTGCGTTTGCTATCCGCCCGCCCACGCTCCAGCGGAAGCGGTCGCTGCACGACATCGGCGATGCCGGACAGCCGCCCATCCCCATCGAACAGGAAGCGGCCACGCACCACCCGACCGACATCACTGACCGCAACGAACTGGCGCCCCTCGTCGATTACGACGAGCCCGGACAGCCCGCCGACCTCGGGCTCGCTCAGGGCAACCGCACCGCGGAAGACGAGCGAACCGACCGTCGCGAGATCCGGCCGCTCCGTATGCAATGGAATCGGACGGGTCTGGTTCGGCCCGCCAAGCGCGGCGACACACCCGGCGATCCCGGTTCCGGCAATGCCCAACGCAAGGGCGATGCGAAATGAAAGGCGCATGCTGCGGGGTACCACGCGACGAGGGATGGCGGAAACGCCATTATGGGGTGGCCCGAACCGGCAATCCACCACCGTTCCGCGGTATGCGGGCACCGCGTCCGTCCGACGTCTGGAGCCATCCCTGCTGATCGTGAACTCTCACGCCGCGGCGGATGTATGAGGCACGGCGACGGAAGAACGTCATAAATGGCCGCAAGCTCTACATCATCAGGATTACTTCAATTGCACTGACATACTGGGGTGTTTACGTGCATAATTCCGGACACACCGTGGATTTTAATCACTCTGTGGTTCCAACAGGTTCATGCCGATGCCGCCCAGGCCAAGCCCAGTGACCATTGCACCGGATCGTCCAGTCTCCGGCCCCTCGGGGGTCGGCGGGACGGACACGGGAGCGACCATCGCCCCGGATCCCGTGGCGCGGATCGCGGAGCTGGAAGGGGAACTGCGCGAACTTCAGCATCGCGCCAAGAACAGCCTCCAGCTCGTCATCAGCCTGCTCAAGCTCCAGGCCGGACGCATACGCGACCCGGACGCGCGCGCCGCTTACGAGCATACGCTGCTGCGGATCGAGGCGTTGGCCATCCTCTACCGGCAGCTCCACGAATCCGGCAGCGGCACCCATGTGGACTTCGGCCGCTATGTGCGGGCGCTGTGCGAGGCCGTGCAGGAAGGAGCGTTCGGCACCGCCTCGACCATTCCCATCGCCGTCGAGTCGGACGCGATCGACATCGGCCTGTACGAGGCCATGCCGCTGGGTCTGATCATCGCGGAGCTGGTCACCAACAGCCTGCACCACGCTTTTCCCGAGCGCGGCTGGATCCGCGTGTCGGTGACCCGCACGGGGGAAGCCCGGGCTCGCCTGACCGTGGAGGACAACGGCCGCGCCCTTCCCGCCGGCTTCGACACCACCGCCGAGGACGGGCTGATGCTGGCGGAAGCCCTGGCCTCCCAGCTCGGCGACACGCTGGCCACCGAATCGGACGCCTCGGGAACCATGGCCAGCGTCACATTTCCCTTCTGAGGCAACGGGCGGGCTCCGGCCTCAGCCCTGCTGGTGGTTGCGGTGCCCACCGTCGGCGTGCGGGTTGCTGTGCGGGTGGTGCATGGGAGCGGCGGGTTTCACCGATCCGGCGAGCCGGTCGTGTACGGCCTTGAGCGGATCGGCCTCCGCGGTCAGAACACATTCGATGCCGCGCCGCGCCATGTGCTTCACGAACCCCTCGCCGGATGATCCGGCAATCACGACGTCCGCGCCGTCGATGGGGTGCGTACGGCCGTCGCCGAAATGATGCAACACATCATCCGGACCAAGGTCGAGCCGTCCGGACGGAACGGGTACGCCGCAGCCCGCGTCGAACAGCAGGAAGCGGCGGGCCCTGCCGCCGTGCGTGGCGACGGTGCCATCCTCGAGAACGGCGACGGCGATCTTCATGCGGACTCTCCGGGCGGTCGGCAGCGGGGCCACCATCCTGCACCGTCGCGCCCTCGCCGCATTGAAGCGGGTCAATTCCTGGTATGCGACCGGTCAGCGCACCCGCTCCGAGTCGTCCGCAACAACGCGGGGGAAACGCAGGATGAAGGTGGCGCCCTGCCCCGGCGCGCTTTCCAACGCAATCCGTCCCTTCAGCGTGCGCGTCACGATGTTGTACACGATGTTCAGCCCCAGTCCGCTGCCACCCGATCCGCGGTTGGTGGTGAAAAAGGGTTCGAACACCTTCTCATGCAGATCCGGCGCGATGCCCTTGCCGTCATCGCCGTAGCGCAGTTCGACCTCGTCCGGCCCGATGGCGCGGACGGTAATGGACAGCCTGCCCTTCTGGCCCGGCGAATAGGCGTGGATGATCGAATTCATCACGAAGTTGGTGATCACCTGGCTGAGCGCGCCCGGATAGCCGTCGACGATCAGTTCCTCCGGGCAGTCGACATCCACGGTGTGCGCCGCGCGGCGGAGCCGGACGCCGAGGCTGCGCAGCACCTCCTGGATGTAGTCGCGCAGCGCGAAGGCCCGGCGCTCGCCGCTCGCCTGATCCACCGCCATCTGCTTGAAGCTCTGGATCAGTTCCGCCGCCCGGTGGATGTTCAGCAGCAGCAGTTGCGTCGCTTCCTGCGCCGTCTCGATGAACTCGGCGAAATCCGGCTTGCGGAGAGAACCGTTGTCGAAAGCGTCACGGATGGTCTTGGTGCGTTCGGCGAGCATGGACGCCCCGGTCAGGGCGTTGCCGACAGGCGTGTTCACTTCGTGCGCGACGCCCGCGACCATCGAGCCGAGAGCGGCCATCTTCTCCGACTGGATCAGATGCGCCTGCGCGTCCTTCAGGTCTCGGAGTGCGGCCTCCGCCTGCTCCTTCGCCGCACGGACCGCCTCGTCCGCGCGGATGCGCTCGGTGATGTCCGTGTGCGAACCGACCAGCTTCACCGTCCGTCCGGTCGTGTCGCAGACCTTGATGGCACGGGTGTAGATATGGACCACATGCCCCTGGCGGTGCCGGTAGCGCTGGACGATCTGGCATTCGTCGATGACGCCGTTGACGAAATCGAACGCCATCCGGTTGGAGGCGGCGCGGTCTTCGGGCAGGATCAGTTCCGACCAGCGGTCGATGGTGTTGACCATCTCGTCCTTGCCGTAGCCCAGGAGCGACCACCATTGTGGCGAGAACCAGATGGTGCCGTTGATCACGTCCCACTGCGAAATCCCGTCCCTTGCGGCCCGGATCGCCAGTTCGAACAGCTCGCGACTGTCGGCCAGTTCGCGTTCGGCACGCTTGCGATCGGTGATGTCGGTGTAGGTCGTGACGAAGGCGCCGTCCGGCAGCGCCTGGGTCAAGGTCTCCATGACCAGTCCGTCGGGCCGCATCCGCTCGTTCCGCCGCGGCAGCGGTCCCAGCACGAAGGCGAGCCGGTCCTTGATGATCTGCTCCACATCGCCGGGGCCGTAGCCGCCGCGCTCCGCCACATAGCGCGTGATCTCCACCAGCGGCTGGCGGAAGTAGCAGAAGCCGCTTTCGATCTCGAGAAGGTCAAGCACCCGCTGGTTCCACGCCATCAGCCGGAGATCCCGGTCGAAGGCCATGACGCCCTGGCTCAGCCCTTCCAGCACCGCACGCGAGCGCTCCCATTGCGCCTCGAGATCCTGCTCCATCCCCTTGCGTTCGGTGATGTCGTTGACGCAGGACAGCAGGGCGTCGGACCCGTGGAAGCGGAACCGGCGCACCGACAGCAGGACCCAGACCTCATGCCCTTTCGCCGAGTGAAGGCGGGTCTCGAAAGCATCGACGCGACCGCCATCCCGGTCCAGCTCCCCCAGCATCCGGCGTTGGTCGGCGGGATCGACGAAGAGATCCACCATCGTGAATCCGCCGCCGTCGAGCGCCACCCCGAACAGGTCCGCCGCGGGCTCGTTGGCGGTGAGCACCAGACCGTCGTCCAGCCGGGTGACCAGCAGGGGAAAGGAGACCGCCTGCAGGATCTGACGCTGCGCCTCGTCGGTGCGGGCGCGGTCGGTGAGGTCGGTGAAGGACCGGACGAAGCCTCCGCCGGGCAGCGGGCTGTGCCGCACATCAAGGATGGAGCCGTCCGCCCGTTGATAGCGGTAGGCGAAGGAATCGCGGCGGCTGGCACCGGTGACACGGAACGTGACCAGGGTCTCGACATCGCCTGGCCCTTCGTCCCCCCGCGCCGCCACATGGCGCGCGAGATCGACGAAGGGCGTGCCCGTCTTCAGCAACGTGTCCGGCAACCGGAACATGTCCGCGTAGCGCCGGTTCCAGACCGCCAGACGCAGGTCTGCGTCGAACCCGCAGATGGCATCGGTCATCGAATCGATGGCGGTGGCGAGCAGCGCCTGCTTGGCCGCCAGCTCGCGTGCCCGTTCGGCGATACGTTCTTCCAGCGTCACGGTGCGCTGGCGCAGCAGCACAGCCGATTCAGCACCTTCCCAGATCGCTGCCGCCCGGCCTTCTTCCGCCTCACCGCCCGGGTCGGCCTTGCAGGACGTGGCGATGACGGTCAGGATCTGCCCATTGCCCTCGTCCTCCGACAGCACCAGCACGACCGTTCGGGCCTGAGGTGCGAGAAGACGGAGGTGCTGGCCCTCCGCCAGCGCCTCGGCGAGCGCGGATCCGTCCCGCTCCTGCGGATCGCGCAGGGTCCCGGCGGCCAGAAGCGCATCCAGCGTTGCGGCGAGCGTCCCGCCCAGCGGAGCACCAAAGGATGCGCGGAACCGCGCGTTCACCCAACGCAGCCTCCCATCCGGATCGAAGCGGGCCGTACCGGCTCCCGCCATGGGCACATCCTTCCCAACACGACCGGCCCGACGCCGGACAAGCGAGAGCATACCCCAACGGCAGGCCCCGGCAACATGTGGCGAATTTTGCACACCCTCTATCAACCTGCAATTAAAGTCACCCCTGCGACCAGAACCAAGGGTCGGCGGAGGCTGCCGCTGCTTCAGCGGTTCGGGGGCGTATCATGGAAGCGATAAGCGCGTATGCCGGGCTATTCCTCACAGCCCTGCTCGCGGCGACGGTACTGCCAGCGCAGTCGGAGTTCCTGCTGGCGGGGCTGCACGTTTCCGGTCGCTACGACGACACGCTGCTGGTCCTGGTCGCCACGACCGGCAATGTGCTGGGCTCGGTGATCAATTGGGCGATGGGCCGCTACCTCATGCATTTCCAGGACCGCCGCTGGTTCCCGGTTAAGGTGGCCCTCGTCGAACGGGCGACCCGCTGGTACAACCGGTTCGGCGTGTGGTCCCTGCTGCTGGCCTGGGCGCCCTTCATCGGTGACCCGCTCACCCTGGTGGCCGGCATTCTGAAGGTGGATCTGCGGCTGTTCCTGCTGCTGGTCACGGCCGGTAAGGCGGCGCGCTACTGGGTGCTGGTGGCCACCCTGTGAAGCGCGCCGCCCCCGTATCACGACGCCTTCTCGCGCATCAGCACGAACTCCTCCGCGGTGGAAGGGTGGAGCGCGATGGTGCGGTCGAAGTCGGCTTTGGTGGCTCCCATGTTGAGCGCGATTGCCAAACCCTGCACGATCTCCGGCGCATCCATGCCTATCATATGGCATCCCAGCACCCTCTGGCTGTCGCCATCGACCACCAGCTTCATAAGAACGCGCTCGTCGCGACCGGACAGCGTGTGCTTCATGGGGCGGAAGCCGGAGCGGTAAATGTCAACCTTCGCGTGGCGCTCCCGCGCCTGCGCCTCCGTCAGTCCGACCGTGCCGAGCGGTGGCAGGGAGAACACACCGGTCGCGATGTTGTCGTAGCGCACCTGCATCGGATTGTCGTTGTACAGCGTCTCCGCCAACGCCCGTCCCTCGGCGATGGCGACCGGCGTCAGGTTCACACGGTCGGTCACGTCGCCGATGGCATAGATGTTGTCGACACTGGTCCGTGACCAGTCATCGACCTTGACGGCCCCGCCGGCCGCCAGTTCGACGCCGGCCTCCTCCAGCCCCAGGTCGCGGGTGTTGGGCCGCCGACCCGTCGCCGCCATGACGAGGCCCGCCGAATGCTCGCGGCCGATGTGGTCGTGCACGGTGAAACCGCCCCGCCCCTCCTCGATCCTGACCGGCTTGGCGCGCGCCAGGATTTCGATGCCGCGCTTGCGCAGCTCCTTCGCCAGTTCGATCCGGATGTCGTCGTCGAAGCCGTTCAGCAGCTCGTCGCCACGGATCATCAGCGTCACTTCCGCACCCAGTCCGCGGAAGATGCTGGCGAACTCCACCGCGATGTAGCCGCCACCAAGGATCAGGACGGACCGCGGGAGGTGGGACAGGTGAAGCGCCTCGTTCGACGTCACCGCGTGGTCGATTCCGGGGATGGCCGGCAGCGATGGCCAACCTCCGGTCGCGATCAGAATGCGCTTCGCGGTCACGCGACGGTCCCCGATCTCCACCGTGTGGCGGTCGATCAGCCGCCCGGTGGACTGGAACAGGGTCACACCGGCGTTTTCCAGCATGCGGATGTAGATGCCGTTCAGCCGGTCGATCTCGCGGTCCTTGTTGGCGATCAGGGTCGGCCAGTCATGGACCGGCACATGCGTTCCCCAGCCATAGCCGGGCGCGTCGGTGAAGGCATCACGGAACTGGGCGGCATAAACCAGCAGCTTCTTCGGCACGCAGCCGCGAATCACGCAGGTTCCCCCGACCCGGCTGTTCTCGCAGATGCCCACACGGGCACCGAAGGCAGCCGCGCGCCGGCTCGCCGCGACACCGCCGGAACCGGCACCGATGGTGAACAGGTCGAAATCGAATTCGGCCACGCGGGTGTCTCCTTCCCGATCCCTTGTCGAACGGGGAGTTTCCCCTGTTCCGCCACCGCTGTCGAGACGGACGCGGTGTCAGCGGACCAGCATTTCCTGAAGCAGGACCCCACGCACGCGCAAAGGACGAAGTTCCCGGTTCGCGGCGACCGTCACCACATCCTTCACGATGCGCGACCCGTCCGCCCCCGACAGCTCCGACGGATGGATATCGGACATGCCACTGCTGAGAGCGTTGACGATGCGGGGCTCGAAGGGCTTCACGGCCTCCGCCGGGGTGCGCGGATCGAACTCCAGCAGGACGCGCAGGTGCAGGGTGCGCAGCCGGTAGCCGTCGGACAGGGTGAGGCTCATGGCCGGCAGCGGCACATAGGTTGGCATCCGGCTCGCGATGTCGCGCTGGGCGACGCCGGGCGGTTTGGCGACCGCGCGCAACGCAAATGCGCCACCGGTTCCCAACATCGCCATCGCTACGAACAAAGCGGCGAACAGCAGAAGGCCTGCGTTAGAGCGACGCACGCGCGCGCCGAGCGGAACCATCCTGCGGTTCCCCGTAAGCGCGGCTGACATGGCCCCTCCGCTTCCATCGTCCGCGGCGAATCCGCGGAACATCATGGACACGACCGTATTACTCTTCCCCGATGGGGTCAAATATCGGTGTTTTAGGCAGAGTTCTGGAATGTCAGAGCGAAATTGCCAATTCCGAAAGCACGGATTTTAAGGATGTTTTTGTTTACAGGAAAACAAAAGGCCGGAGCTGATGCTCCGGCCCGATAGCGAACGTCCGTGGACGCTCAATTCACTTGTTCTCGGAAAGGAACGCGATGAGGTTTTCGACGGCCGTATCGGCGTCGGCCTTGTACTTCGGCGCATTCTTCAGGCCGGCATAGGACATGGTGCCGCCCGGAACCACTTCCTTCGGGGCCAGCAGGTAGGCCTTCAAGTTGTCCGGCGTCCATTCGAGGCCAGCGGCCGCCTTTTCCTGCATCGGCTTGGAGTAGCGGAATCCGTCGACAGCGCCGGCCTTGCGGCCGACAATCCCGAACAGCGACGGGCCGACGCGGTTCTTCCCCGCCTCGACCGTATGGCAGGCCATGCACTCCTTGAACACGTCCTTGCCGGCCGCGGCGTCGCCCGCCGCCTGAGCGACCGAGGCACCCATGGTGAGGCCGGCGACGACGCCAACGCTCATCAGCAGCTTCTTCATCGACCATATCCCTTCAATGAAACACCAGGACGGCGACCACCGCCCGAACGGTGCGCAGCATACACATTCCCGCAGACCGGGAAACCCCGGCCGCCACGAACGCAAGCGGACAATCTGCCGCACCAGCCGGCCTCAGTGTCCCCAAGACAGGGCGGCGAAAAGGACGACCGCGAGGAGCAGCGCCGCCCAGGGAAGATAGAATCCCGATCCCCCGGATCGGCCGGGCAAAGGCAGCGGGATCTCCGCCGGCGGTGCCATGCGGGCGGGGGTGACCGGCGACGGAGCGGCGGCGGCCGACGGCGGCGCCACGGTCGCTTGCCCGGCCGAGACCGCGGCGGCCGGGGCCTCCTCCGGTGCCGGGATACCGACCGTACGCGCGAATTTCGCGAAGAAGTCTTCGGCCATCTTGCGGGCGGTGCCGTCGATCAGGCGGGACCCGATCTGCGCCAGCTTGCCTCCGACCTGCGCATGGGCGGTGTAGGACAGCAGGGTGACGCTGTCGCCTTCGGGTTCCAGCCGAACGTTGGCGCCTCCCTTGCCGAAGCCGGCCGCCCCGCCGGACCCCTCCCCGGTGATCGTGTAGCCGTGCGGCGGATCCAGGTCGCTGAGCGTCACCTTGCCGGAGAATTTGGCGCTGACCGGGCCGACCTTGGCCGCCACCTTGGCGGTGAACTCGGTGTCGGAGAGCTTCTGCACCTCCTCGCACCCCGGGATACACTGGCGCAGCACCTCCGGATCGTTCAGCGCCGCCCAGACGCGCTCGCGGGGGGCTTCGATCCGATACTGACCCGACATGTCCATGACGTCCGTCCTCCACCCTTTGCCTGCGGCGGTCGCTCCGCCTGTTCGCCACGGCTGGACCATAGGGCATCCGCCAGGCTCGCGCATCCATCCCTGCGCGTCCCGGCCGCGCCTTCGCCTATCGAACGAGGCACCTCCTCCTGGCATAATCCGGCGGTCGCAGAGGAGTGCACGTGCCATGGCCCCATCCGTTCCCATTCTCGCCCTCGTCGCCGCGTCCTTCATCGCCCTGGCGTGCGGGCCCGCGGGAGCGGCCGGCGATCGCAATGCACTGTCGGATGAGACGATCGGGCTGATGATCGACGACAGTGGTCCCGGGCAGGCCGAAGCGCTGCTGGGGGTGCTCTACCTCAGAGGCATGCGGATCGAATCGGACCCGATCGCCGCTTCAGCCTGGCTGGACCGTGCGGCCCGCGCCGGACACCCGGCCGGACTCTACGGCGCGGCCCGCATGCACGCGGACGGCATCGGCGTGCCGGTGGACACAGGCCGCGCCCGCCAAATCCTGGGCAACGCCGATCCCGCGCGCTTCGGACCACTCGCCGATGCCGTGCGGCGGCTGAGGCGGGACCTCGGTCTACCGGAGGAGGTGGCGGTCACGGCGTCCCCACCGGATCAGGGCACGGCCAAGCCAGCGCCGTTCGCGGCGTCGGCGGAAGCGGAAAACCTGCCACCACCACCGGCAGCGACCGAAGCCGCGGCACGGCCCGTGCCAGTCGTGCGCCCGGAACCGGCGGCCATCGCACCGGTGGTCACGGCCGAAGCGACCTTGCCCGCCGCGCCGGGACCGGGTGAGCCGGCGCGGGGCGAAACGGCGCAGGGCCCACCGGTGCTGGCTGAACCAGCTCCGACCAACCCGCCCGCAGCCGCTGCGGAACCCACCCCTGTTGTGGCCGCGACCGAGGCCGCATCACCGCCGTCCCCGATAGCCCCCATAGCGACCGAGTCGCCACCGTCGGCGGCGTCCCAGCCGCCGGAAACGGTCATCGGGCCGTTCGCCCAACTCGCCACCTTGTTCAGCGAGGCATCAACAGCCAGCGAGATGACCCGAATCCGCGGCATCGTTCCGCCCCACCTTTTGCAGGGGCGCGAACTGTCCGTCCGCACCGTGAAGCTGGGCGACGGGCGCGCCGCATGGCGGATCGTTGCCACGGGCTTCGCCCACCGCGACGATGTGCGCATCTTCTGCGGGCTGGTGACCGCCAGCGGCCTTGGTTGCCTCCCCCGACAATGACCGGCGCTCAGGATGGCGGAACGCAATTCTCGACGATCGCCGCGCAGGAGGGCAGGTGCGAGCCGGCCGGATAGGTCAGCCGCTGGACCACGCCGCCGCTGATCGTAAAGGTCGCCTCGCAACCGCTCTCGCCACCCGAGCTGAACAGCGGCAAGCCGAAGCCGAGCCCCACCCCCACGCCACCGCTGCCGCCTCCGACGCCGATGCTCGTGGAGGGACCGCCACCCGCGTAGCCCGGCCGCTGGACATAGGTGAAGTACTCGTTGCCCAAAGCCTCCGCCTGCCGGGCCGGCACTCCGGCGCAGGACAGAAGGCGCGCCTTCGGCATGCCCACAAGCTGGCTCTGCGCCCGCGTCGCCACCTCTCCTGCAGGCCCGGAGGCGCATCCAGCCAACATCAGGGCCACCGCGGCCGACATCAACCCCAAGGCTATGCGCATTGCAATCTCCCTTTTCCGGCTCCCATGGGTGCGACGCTCAGGGAACGTATGGTCAGGATTCGGGTTCCGCCACGCTTCCGGCCCCGCCGCGCGGGGGATGCGCACGCGCAACACTCCAGCCCCGATCGCCCCTGTCCATCGCTTCACACGGGTGACACCGGCATGAACGTGATATGACAGCCTCCGAATGGTACCGATTCGGGACGTTTCATCATGACCATCGTCCATCTTGCGCTCGGCAGCAATCTCGGCGATCGCGGGGCCAATCTCGAGGCGGCAATCCATGCGCTGGCGGCCCGCGTCTGGATCGACGACCTGTCAGCCATCTACGAGACGGCGCCCATGTACGTCACTGACCAGCCGGCCTTCCTCAACATGGCTGTCCGAGGCCGCACTGATCTGTCGCCCGTCGATCTGCTGCGCTTCGTGAAGCGGGTGGAGGCGTCGCTCGGCCGGGCCGTGGACGGCGAGCGTTTCGGTCCCCGTCCGATCGATGTGGACATTCTGCTCTACGGCGAAGCCCAGGTGGCGTTGCCGGACCTGGAGATCCCGCACCCCCGGATCGCGGAACGCGCCTTCGTTCTGCGCCCGTTGGCCGATCTGGGACTGCAACTCCGCCACCCCGTGCTCGACCGCAGTGTGGAGGAGTTGCTCGCCGCCGTCTCCGGCAAGGACACTGTCCGGCTGCACGCCGCCCGCCTGGACGGTCTGGCCTCCGCGCCACTGGCCCAGGCGGTGTGACGGGCCGCACTGGCAATCCACGGAGTGCCCGCTATAGTGCCTTCGCGTCGTGGCGAAGCCGCCGCCGTGGAGAGTGTCAGACCGTGGGCAACGATTTCGCAACGCGCCGCACCGGCCAAGCCGGCGGGGATGATACTTACACGATCCTGCTCACCGGCTTCCGGGCGCCCGTTATCCTGCCGGGCGGGGACGGTGCGACGGCGCGCTTCGACCTGGAACTGACCGTCCTGCATCCCGGACCGGGCTTCCCGGACGACATCGCGGCGGTGATGTCCTATGAGGACATCGTGCAGGCGCTGCGGGCGTTGTGCGCCGAGGAGACAGCGGCCGACGCGGGGCGCCTTGCCGAAAGGGCCGCCGATTTGACGATCGACCTTCCGAAGGTGACCAGAACCCGGGTTTCGGTCGCCCTGTCCGACGCGCGCGCGGATCATCCCGCCCGCGGGGCTACGATCGTCCGCGAACGGCGCTGAAACGACATCCCACCAGACCGCCGTTCGGGCGCTGACTGCGAATAGCTCTTGGCGTATTGTTTCCAATTGCGCTAGGCTTGCGCAAATATGTTGCGCACATATATTCAACGACAAGGGCGCCGCAAGACGATGGCGCCTAGTGGGAGGAGACCATGAATCATCGCCGGGAGCCGACCCTGTCCGAACTGTTGGACGAGCCGATCGTGATCGCGATGATGGCCCGCGACGGGTTCACTCGCGATCACATCCAGCGTCTTATCGAGCAGGTCCGTCACAATCGCCGCGATTCGGAGCGCGCACCGCTCGCCGCCTGAGCGGAGAAATCACCCGCAACCGTCGTGCTCCAGGACGTCACGAACGACCGCCAGGACCTCCCGCGGCGTGAAGGGCTTGTGCATGGTGCGGAACGTGACCAGCGCCTCGGCGACCGGAAGCACGTCGAGCGACGACCGCGCACCGCCGCCGGAGATCGTCACGATCCGGTTGGTGGGGAAGGGTCGCTGCGGCTCCATAATCGTCGCCAGACTGTCCTGGTTCGGCATGAGGATGTCTGCGATCAGAGATCGCAGGGCGCCTCCCGGGATCGCGCCACCTCTCCCCGCCAGTCGCGTGCACCGGTCGCCTCGTACCCTCCGCGCGCGAGGGTGCGGAGCAGCATGGTGCGGACCATCTCGTCGTCGTCGATGACCAGAACGCTCGCCATTCGTCCCCCCTCATGTCGCGTCGTGGTAGGCCCGCTCGTCCCGGATTTGCTCGACCAACGCCCGAACCACGACGCGGAAAACGGCAGGCGAACGATCCATCCGATGCCGGCCGCGTCACTCGCCGCCCCCCTCCCGGTCGGCAACACGATGGGCACAGGCCAGAGCCGGCACGCCCGGCGACGACGCCATCCACCGCGGCGTGGCTCAGCCCGGTACCCGTGTCGACGGGCTTGGTGGCGAAGATCGGCTCGAAAATGCGCGAGGGTGGCTTGGTTCATGCCGCAACCGGTGTCCGTCGCGCTCAGCGCAGCGAAGCGCTCAGCCGGTGGGGGGCTCCGCGTGACCATGGCGGAATGGACCGCGTCAATGGTCGCGTGCGACACCGTGACGGCGATGTTGCGGGGTCCGCCGTTACGGTCAACAACGGCAATGATGGCGTTCCAGCAGAGATCGACGACCACCTGCTGGATCTGCGCCGGGGCGACCAGCACCGCACACCCATCGCCGCCACGATCGAACCGCAGGGACGCGCCGTGTGGGTGCGTCGAGGTGACCAGTTGCAGGGCGCTTTCAACGATGGTGGGGACTCCGCCGTCCGCCCCGAGCGCTGGGGTCACCTCCACCGCGACCGAGCAATGGTGCCCATCACGATGACGGGCCGGAAACTCGGCGCGCCAGGACTCGCCCCCGCGATGCAGCCCCTCATGCCACGGAACGGCTCGGCGCCCGTGGTGTTGACGGCGCTGGCGAAAGTGACGAGATCAGACAGGTCCTCAGGACCAATGCCGGTCAGCGCGATGAAGCGGTGGTTGACGTGATCCACGACACCCGCCGCGTCGGCCACCACGATGCCCGACGGGCGCCCCGCCACCGCTTGGATCGGGCCTGGGCGACGCGGGTCCCGGCGCATGGTGGTGCAGCAGCCCGGTGGGAACCTGCTCGATGCCAACGGCCCCCGTCCCGGACGGCCCTGGCGGACAGTGGGCGACCCGTCGTTAACAAGGCGCGAAGACCGAAGCCCCCGCCGCTCGAGACGGATGGCGGACGATCACCGCACCGACGCCACCCGGAAGGTCCGCTGCTGCTCGTCGTGCTCCGTGATGGTGATGTATTCGCCTTCGCGGAAGACATGCCGGTCGAAGCGGAAGATCGGCTCGTCGTCATCGGTGTCGGCCTCATCATAGTCGAAAAGCCACCGGTTGCCGCGATGAACCAGTTGACCGAACTGGTCGTCCTCGCCGCGCCAGAAACGGTGGACCGTGCAGTCGCCCTTGTGCGCGCGCCAAGCGGCGGCGTCGAAATGACCGTCCCCGTCAAGTGGGGCCTTGAACTCGTAGCCGTAGTCCGCGCTTCCTTCAGGGTGGTCGGCGGTACGGGCAAGTTCGAGACGGATCGTTCGCAGGGTCATGGCATCCCTCCTCGCTGGAATCGGACGCGGGTCCTCCGCGGACCCGCGCCCAGACTCCTGCGTCAATGACGGGTCATGCCGTCTGGTTCCGCTCCAGCCGCGCGGACTGGTGGTCCGCCATGAAGTGGCGGAGCACCATGACCAGCGTTGCGGCGTGGCGGTGGTTGCCGTGCGCCCTCGCCTGCGCGATGTCGTCGCGGATGAAGCCGGCGATGCGACGCTGGCCCTCCGCCGTGTGGACGAGATAGCTGCCCAGTTCCACCGCCACCATTTCGGGCAGGTGCTCATGCTCCGCGATCGCGTCGACCTCCTCCTCGGTAAGGTCACTGAGCGCGATGCAGTCGTCGATCGTCAACATGGGCCGTCTCCTTCCTAGGAGCCGGTCTTGTCCGGTTGACGTCCAACCGACGCGGGGCGCATGTCCAGTTACGGCACAGGGCCGCACGTCGATCCTCAATGGGCCATCAGCACCGGCAATCCGGCGTGATTGAGCACGTAGCGGGTAACACCGCCCAGGATCATTTCCCGCATCCGGCTGTGTCCGTATCCTCCCATGACCAGGAGGTCGCATCCAAGTCCGGCAGCGCGGTCCATCAGGGCCTTGCCGACCGGCTCCGATCCGGGCCTGACGATTGTGAGCTGAGCATCGACCCGATGCCAAGCCAGGTAATCGGCGATGCGACGACCGGCCGCAGGCTGCGTCACCGAGGTTTCCGCCGTCAGGACGCTGACCGCATCGGCGTTGGTGATGAAGGGCATGGCACCGGCGACAGCTCGCGCGGCCTCGGCGTTGCCGTTCCAGGATATGGCAACCGAACGGCCAATGGTCGGCGGTGCATTCTTCGGGACCAGCAGCAGCGGGCGTCCGGCGCTCAGAAGCGCGGTTTCGATGGCGGCCATGGCCTGGTTCGCCTCGCCACCCGACGGAACGGCGAAGACCAGCAGGTCGGACAGGCGGCCTTCGACCGGGACCACCTCGTCGATGCGTCCGACCACCTCGTGCCAAGATGCGGTCGGCCCCTCGATACCGAGCGGCGTGTCCGACAGTTCCACGGACGCCTCGGTGACCACCGCTTCGAAATGACGGCGCGCGGCCATCAGGCTGACGTTCGCTTCGGCCTCGGCGGACCGCATGATCTCTTCGACCATGGCTCCCGACATGCCTTCACCAAGCATCGGAACCGCGTCGCGCGGGTCCAGCTTGACGAACAGCGCGGTGACATGGGCGGTGAAGTCACGCGCGACCGCCAAGGCGGCCTTCAGCGCGACGGGATCGGTTTCGGCGCCGGCCAGCGGCACCAGGATCGTCTTGAGCGGCATGTTCCTCTCCTCCCAGGACCGTCCAGCGGGCCCTGTGTGGGCTTCGTGGCGGGGGGCGGTTTTGTTCGCACCCTCATGATCGGATTGTACACCCGCCAGGTGTCGATCACGACCATGTTCAGGTCAAATCAGGGCTTCACGGGCGCATCGCAGCACCGCTTCCACGGATTGATCCGCGTCAATGCGCCGCCACGCCATGGAGCCAAGATCGTAGCTTTCCTGTCGGATCGCCACCGCGACGGTGGCGTCGGACGCATCGGCTCTACGCCCGCCGACGCGGTCGGCGCGCGCGGTCGCCTGGGCTGTCAGCCACAGACCGGTGAATGGAACGCCGCAGCGACCAGCGGCATCCGCAATCGCATCCCGTTCCTCCGGCCGGGCATAGACGGCGTCGGCGACCACCGAATGCCCGGCTTCGAGCGCCACGGTGGCGCGCCGCTCGATGGTCGCGTACACACGCTCGGTCACCGCCGGCGTGTAGGCCTCCTCCGGTAGCGCGGTTTCGGGTGCAACGCCGAACAGTGTCTTGCGGATAACGTCTGACCGCAGCACGAGCGCGCCCGGCGCCGCGCCAGCATCCGGCGCAAGTGCCCGGGCCACGGTCGATTTTCCCGACCCGGAAAGCCCACCGACCGCCACCAGCCGAGGCGATGGCGGTTCCAGCAGCGCCACCGCCAGTGCCAGATAGGAGGCGGCCTCGGTCCGTTTTCCGGCGGCGACGGACTCATCCGGTTGGAGACCCGCGGCGGCGGCGGCGATCTTGGCGCGGATCGACGCGCGCACCGACAGAAAGAGCGGCATCAGGGCCAGCCCGTCCAGCCCGCAGCCCCCGTCCAGGTAGCGGTTGAGCGCCACATTGGCAAGCGGACGCAGGCCGCGGTGTTCCAGGTCCATCAGGAGGAAGGCGAGGTCGTACAGCACGTCCACGGTGGCGAGGGCATCGTCGAACTCAATGCAGTCGAACAGGGTCGGTTGACCGTCGAGAAGGACGATGTTGGCGAGATGAAGGTCGCCGTGGCCATGGCGGACAAAGCCGGCGGCGGCACGGTCGTCAATCAAGGTCGCGCGGCGGTCCAAAGCGGTGGCGGAGAGCCGGGACAGCCTCTCGACGATCTCAGGATCGAGGATGCCGGACCGGCACCGCATCTCCTCCAGGTTCTGAAGGACGATGGCGCGCATGGCCGCCGCCCCACCGCCCGGACAGGGCGTCTCTGCCGCATGGAAGGCCGCGATGTGATCGGCGAGCGCACGCATGTGACCGTTGGTCAAACGACCGGCGACGGCCAGACGATCGAACAACCCGTCACCGTCGAAGCGCCGCATCACCAGCACAGCATCGACCGCCTCACCCGGCCCGCCGAGGGTGAGCCGGCCGTCGGCGCGCCGCATGATATCGACGACCGCTTCGTAGATGGCCGGTGCCGTCCGCCGGTTCAGGCGCAGTTCCACGTCGCACGCCGCGCGGCGGCGGTCGAGGGTCGAAAAATCGAGATACGGATAGCGCACCGCGCGCTTCAGCTTGTAGGCGCGCGACTCGACCAGAAAAACCACCGCCGCATGGGTGTCGATCCGCTCGACCGGCGCCCCGTCATGCGTGGCAGGGTCGGCCAGGAAGTCGATGACGGCCGTCTGGTCGTCGGGCGGCATGTGGTCGCTCATATCGGCAGTCTAGCACCCGCGCCACCACTGGCGGCAGGCACGATCGCATCATGCCCCATCGTGAAAATTGTCACCCGCTGGTATGACCAAACCGTTGACTTGCTCCCCCAACAAACACATCGTGTTGCACTGCATTAAGCATGGAGAGGTAGATCGGCAATGACCGACGTGGACTCGAAGCCCGCCCGCTCGATCCGTTCCCGCCGCGCTGCGGGAGAGACGGTCACCACCACCGACAGTGGAGCGGATATGGCAACCACCGAGGATCGTGCCGTGAAACCATCATTGCCGATCAACCGCCCCCTGCTGAAGGCGCCGCTGGCGCGTTTCGAAGCACCGGCTTCGCTCGACTGCGCAGCGCTGGCCGCCGATCTCGCGGCTTGCCTTAACCGTTTCGCCCAGGGCAGCGAGGAGGACCCCTTCTCTAACCCCGTGCTCCATCTGGCGCTCGAGATCACCCGTCGGCTTGAGGCCGGAGCGCTCGATCACGGCAGCCTGGAACAGCTCATCCAATATCTGTCGGCGGAGGGTCTGGTCGATCGCGCCGCCCGGCTCGGCCGTTGGCTGGGGGAGATCGATCCGGCCGCCAACGAGGAGCGGCTGCGGGCGTTGCTGCGGGCAGTGGCTCTGCCGGACGGTGCGTCGGAGCCGGTGCCGTTCGAGGAATTCCGCGCGACGATGGAGCGCGAAATCTTCGGAATGGTCATGACCGCACACCCGACCTTCAACCTGTCGGGCCAGCTCATGACCTGGCTGACGATGCTGGCGACCGGCCGCCACGTGGACGGCCGTCCTCTGGGGGAGGAGGAGCGCGCCGACGTCATCCGCCGCATGGCGCAATCCGAGCACCGGCCGGACACCGACATCAGCCTCGCCCGCGAGCACCAGCTGTCGCTGGCCGCCATCGCCAACATCCAGGCGGCGCTACGACGCGTCTATGCGCTCGTCTATCAGGTGGCCGCCGAGATCTATCCGGAACGCTGGAGCGACGTGACCCCGCGGCTGATCACCGTGGCGAGCTGGGTCGGCTACGACCTGGATGGCCGGTCCGACATCAAATGGACGGACACGCTGCACAAGCGCCTGAAGGTCGAATCCCAGCAGCTCCGTCATTACATCGACGAGATCAAGGCCGTCCGCTCGCAGTCGCCCGACGACGAGGAGCTGCGCCACACGCTGGAGCAGGTCGAGTCGCGGCTGGCACTCGCCATTCACGAGGTGTCGGACGAGATCGCCGTCTTCTCCGACCATGACCCGGACAGCCCCGACGCATACCGGCAGATCCAGCGCATCTCCAAGCGCATGCACGAGGGACAGCCCTACCGGCTGGTGGATGCGGCGTTCCTCGTGGAACGGGTGAACCGCGCCATCCGCCTGCTTTGCCCCACCGGCCAAAACTGCGGCATAACCGTGCTTCGGCTGTGCGTCCTGCGGGCGGAACTGGCGAGTTTCGGGCTTGGGATGGCGCACACCCACGTGCGCATCAACTCGACCCAACTCCACAACGCCATCCGCAAGGCCGTGGCGCTGGAGACGGCCCCCGACGACCCCCGTTACCGGCAGAGCTACATCGAGCGGATCACCCAGCTGCTCGACACGGTGGAACCGGTGACCGTGAATTTCGGCTCGCTCATCACCGAGCGCACTTCGGCCAAGCGGTTGTTCATGGTCGTGGCGCAGATGCTGAAGTATTCGGACGCCTCGACGCCTGTCCGTTTCCTGATCGCCGAGAGCGAGGCGGCCTTCACCATGCTCACCGCGCTCTACTACGCGCGGCTGTTCGGCATCGAGGATCGGCTTGATATCTCCCCGCTGTTCGAAACGGAGCGCGCCTTGGAGGTGGGGAGCCGCGTCATCGACGCGCTGCTGGAGAACCCGCACTACCGCGCCTATGTCGAGAAACGCGGCCGTCTGTGCATCCAGACCGGCTATTCGGATGCGGGCCGATATCTTGGCCAGACCCCCGCCGCGGCCAGCATCGAGCGGCTGCGCAACCGCATCGCACGCCTGTTCCGCAAGCATGACCTGAAAAACGTGCAGTTGGTCGTCTTCGACACGCACGGCGATTCGATCGGCCGCGGCGCCCATCCCGCAAGCTACGTGGAGCGGCTGTCCTACACCGCGCCGCCAGTTTGGCTTCAGACGTTGGCGGAAAGCGGCATTCCCTTCAAGCAGGAAGTCAGCTTCCAGGGCGGCGACGGCTTTACCCCCTTCATGACGCAGCCCGGCGCCTTCGCGATCGTCACGCGAATCCTGGAATACATGATGGGACCGCGCGCCGACGGCACCGGCGATCCTTTTTATGATGAAAACGACTACATCACCGAATTCTTCACCACAGTGAAGGAGTTCCAGGTTTCACTGGTGCGCGATCCGAACTACGCCGTTCTGGTCTCGGCCTTCGGGGCCAATCTGCTCTATCCGTCGGGAAGCCGGGCCACGAAGCGCCAGTATGACGGCGCTGCCAACATCGACCAGCAGAACGTGTCGCAGATCCGGGCCATCCCGCACAACGCGATTCTGCAGCAGCTCGGCCTGCCCGCCAACACGATCGGTGGGGTGGGCGCGGCCGTCGCCAAGGATCCTGAACGCTTCGCCACGCTCTACCAGCGGTCCGCCCGCTTCCGTCAGTTGCTGGGCATGGTGGAGTACGGCGCCGCCATCGCCGATCCGGACGCGCTGAAGGCCTACATCGACATGCTCGATCCCAGCCTCTGGCTGACGCTCGCGGCGCGCGCTGGCGAACGTGCCCGCGCCGACGAGATGCGGGTTCTGGCCGACCACCTGGAAGAAAATCCGGCCCATGTCCGCCAGATCCGCATTTTCCGTAAGCTCTTCCGCGATTTCACGATCCTGCACAGCGCGCTGGAACGCACAGGCCCCGGCTGCGGCAACGCGGTAAGCGAGCGCACGCAGGTCGGGCTGCGCATTCTGCACGCCGTCCGGCTGGCGCTGATCCACGAAATCTACCGGATGGCGACCCATGTCCCCGACTTCTCCAGCCAGCACCAGACGACGCGGGACCAGCTGATCGCCCGCATCCTGCATCTGGATATCCCGACCGCGGTCGCCCAGCTCAAGGTCATCTTCCCGGCAACCCCGGAATCCCCTCTGGTCGGCGATTTCGGTGAAACCGCGACCTATGTCAGCGATGAGAGCCAGAATTACCGCATGGAGAACGAGCGGCTTTTCCGCCCGATGACCGGTCTCTACGAACTGATTGCGCGAACCAGCAGTGCGGTCACCCAACGGATCGGATTCTTTGGGTGAGCCGGAGTGGAGCAAAGGTGGTTAAGCGTTTTTTGCATCGCCGCCAGCGTGTCTTTATTGACGTTATCGTAACGGATATCATGTAGTATGGGATCTTCGCGTGGTTCGGACACGGGCAGAGTTGTGATGGGCAAGCGGCTGGCAATCGTGGCGCTGACGGTGGCGGCGGGCTTTGCCCTGGCCGCACCCGCCCTTGCGCAGACGGCGCCACTCGACCGTCTATCCAATTGGAAAGTGGGAACACTCGCCTTCGGCACTCCGCCCTTCTCCGCGCCCGATCTTCCGGACCGCGTGTCGGACCTGCATGCGAAGGTGCGCATCGGCGGTTCCTCGGTGCCCGGTATCGAAGGTGCCTCGGTGAGGCCGTGGATCAGCGTCGAGTCGAATCAAGACGGCACAGCGACGGGAATGAGCGGCGTCCTGGTTGATGTGCCATTTGGCTCGTTTGTGTTTACCCCAAGTGTTGGGGCCGGCTACGGGAGCCGGTCCGCGCTGGAGCCGGCAGCGGGAATGGAGTTCCGATCGCAACTCGAACTCGGGTACGAGTTCGAGAACAAGTCGCGGTTCACCTTGGGCTACAGCCGCATCACAGGCGCGGGCAGCAACGAGAACCGCGATCCAAACAACGTGTTCGGTCTTTTCTACCGCGTCCCGTTCGGCGGTCAGTGACGGCGCGACAAGACGCCGCTTTCCTTGCTTAACCAGACTTTAAGGACGTCGCGTTCAAGTGGCGGTGGCGAGACCCGCACGCCGTCAGACATGAACCGTTGTCCTGGGGGGAGGAAAGTCCATGGCCGCCAAGCGCAAGACCGCCACCACGCAGCCTACCGTCGAAACCGGCGCCTCGGAAACCGGGGCCGAGGCCATCCTCAAGACCAACTTCTCCGATCCCGAAAAGGACGCCTTCACGCTGATGGCAGCGGCGAGCCTGCTGAGCGAGGCCGACTCGCCGGAGAAGGTCAACGTGGCGCTCGACCACAATCTGAAGCTCTGGATCGCGATCAAGACGGTCATCCAGGACGGTGGCAACAGCTTGGCTCAGGAAGTGAAAGACAATCTGCGCCAGCTTTCCCAATGGGTCGCCACCACCACCATGGAAGCCGGCTCCGGCGAGTTCGAAGGCAGCAAACTCATTGCGCTGGCGCGCGTGAACATGCACATCGCCGAGGGGCTGGTTCGCGGCCAGCAGAACAAGATGATCGAGGAGCGCGCCTACCGGATTTGGGAAGAAGAGGGATGCCCCGAGGGCAAGCAACTCGATCACTGGCTGCGCGCGGAGCAGGAAGTCGCCGAACTGTCAAAGGTGAGCTGACCCAACAGTCCCAGGCGGCGGTCGGCTACTCGGCCGCCATCAGGACGCGCGGATCATGGTCGGCGGCAGCCGGCGTGCCGTTTTCTTCCCCGCCGCCATGTGCGGGGTCACGGTACGTGGCCACATAGCGATCGAGCGCGACAAGGCAGTCGGCAAGCGTTCCGGAGCCGATGGCCTTGCAGTCCTCGAAGGCGTGTGGCTCCGGCCGCACCCAATGTGTAAGGTAGCAGTCCTCCCGACCGTCAAGTGTCAATGTCAGGGCGAACCGCCCTTCCCGGCCGATGCCGGCGTGGGCGGTGCGAAGGCGGGCCTGAACTTGATCGATGGTCAGGGCGCCGCGTCGGTTGTGTTCACTCATGTCAGGCAGCCTCCTCGAAGGCCTGGGCCACCATGCGCCGCGCCCAGGCGGCGTCGCGCGTCAGCGCGTCGATGAGTTCGGAGGCCGGTCGGGCCGCATCGGGGGCGGTGTCGGAACGCAGGAGCCGGCCAATCTGCATGGCCAGCCCCTCCGCCTCGTCCTCCACCCAGCGGATGAAGCGCCGGCGTCGCTCTCCCGCGTTCCAGTACCAGGCGGGAAGCTGGCCGTGGGTGCGCTCCACCTCCCCCTCCCAGCTTCCCATCCGGAACAGCCCGCTGGGGGAGCGGTCGGCCCGACCGGTCATGGACGTTTGACTGGACGTTTGAATGGATGTGGTCATGCGGCCTCTCGGCCATCCTCCTCCTCGCGGCGGAGGATCTCGGCCTTCTTCTGGGCAAAGAGCCCGGTGATGCGGTGTTGGGCGGCACGATCGACGGTTCCTATGTCGCGCAGACGGGTGCCGACGCCGGCGCGCCAGACCTCCTCCAGGTCGTCCAGGTCCAGGCAGCCACCCAGCCGGCGTTTGACCTCCGTCTCGAAGGCCTCGATGGCGGCGGGCTGCAGGTCGGGGTTGCCCTTGGCCGCGTAGAAGGCCTCAGACTCCTCGCGGTACTTGCTGTCGTCGAACTGGCCCATGTAGACATCGGCGGCGAGCCCGAGTTGCAGCAGGCATTTGCCGACCGCATCGGTCATCGACATCTTGAAGCACTCGTCGTCCGGCATCTCGATGCCGTTGCGGCGCCGGACCATCTCGGTGCCGCCCCATTGCGGCCCGGTCCAGCATTTCTCGCCGCCGGTCGGATCCAGATACCAGACGCGGGCACAGATGAAGACCATGCGTTCCGCGATGGTCCAGTCCACCTGCTCGTAGCCCCAACCTTTGCCCACTGGCCCGAAGGTCTCGGTCATCATCAGGAAGCGCCAAGTCGGATCAATTTGCGTCCCCCGGAATCCACCGGAGCGGGTGAACGGTTTGGTGGCTTTCGGGTCCGTGCGCTTCAGGCGGTTCCAGATGGTCAGGTGGTCCGCAGACCCCACGGCGGCCGGCGCCTCAGGTTGCGGCGCCTCGGGCATGTCGGCCTTCGCCGACGCACCGCCGGCGGCTTCACGCGTGCTTCCCTCGCGGACGTTTTCGGCGACGGTGTCGGACTTGCTCATACGGCCCATCGAAACGAATCCTTTTCCTCACAGGTCCTTGCGTTCCCCTCACCCCAGCCGGCGGCCAGAACGGCCTCCAGGCTCGGGGCAAGGGATTGATCAGGCATCCAGACCTCGGCGCCGTCGAGCGCCCGACGCGGCGGCACCCCGTAACGCAGCGACAACCGCCCGTCCCGATCGCGGCTGACATACACTCCATTGGCAAAGGCGATCCTGGCATCGCCCGGCATCAGCGCTTTCAGAGCGGTCTCCGCCTGCCTGACCGTTCGAACCGTGTGGCGCTGTCCCGCCAGTGCGGCGGCCAGCGCGGCGAAGCGGTTGTGGCGCCCCATATCGACCACACGGAGTTCCTCCCTCCGCGGGGCGTCCACCGGCTGTTTCCCCGTCGGCTCGACGTCGTTGACGACGTGCCACCAGAAGGCCTCAAGAGTGTCCAGGAGGCGGACGCCGTCGGACGGAGAGCGCTCGATCGGCTCGACCTCATGCCCGGTGGGGCGGAGGATCGACAGCAGACCACGTTCCATACCCGTCACCAGGAACTGGTGCTGGAGCTGCCACCAGTAACGCTCGACGAGCGCCGCGTTCGGCTGGAAGCCAGAGCTGAACTTGGCCTCCACGATGATGTCGGGCGTTCCTTCGGTCCCCTCTCTCTCCCAGGCGAAAAAATCGGGGTGCGCCACCATCCAGTCGAAGTACGGGTGCACCGCCGTCGCATCGGCGGCTACACAGGAAAGACCAGTCGCGCGCGCGACGAAGCGTGGATGCAGGTGTTCGGTCGCGATCCCGATTTGCACCGCCGGCAAGTAATCGAGGTTGGCAGGCTCGGCCCGACCTGTCTTCTCCCGCCACAGCGCCGGCCAATCTCCGGCCATGATCCGCGCCGCGTCGGACGACCCGACGCGCCCGGCACGGAGGGCACGCTGTTCATTGCTGATGGTCATGGGTTCAACCGTCCGATGCGTTCCCGCAACTCTCCGGCACGCTTCGCGGCCGGACTCATCAAATGGTGTGCGAACTCGCATCATTCAAGAACAAAAACAGAACCTTGAGCCTTGCAGTATCATTCTTCAGTTCAACTGGCTTGGTCTACCTTGTAAATATACATACAAAGTTTCCGGATATGACTGCACTATATAGAAATTTATCAATAAAATTGCACCTCGTTCGAATCGATTGAGCGAGTTATCTACAGATTTATGTCTTTACTATTATTCCTCACGCCAGCCGCCTTGACCTTTTTTTCCTCTACACTCGAAGGACTCGCAAAACATGCACCGCGACTCCGGCAACCCTTGCATCCGCAATACTGGCCGGGCCACATCCAGGGTCCGTGGATACCGGCAGGAGGTGGGGCGGGAAAAATCGGTAGGCGCAAAAGGCTCCGCCGCCAACCGTGACGACCATGTCACCAACCCGCGGTTCCAGCACATCGGGAGGTTCCAGCACGACCTTGTCCTCCGGCAACACTCCGGCCGCGTCGAGACTGCGTGAGGCGATCGTCAGAGCGAAAGCCCGCGACGACGCCGACCGTTCGACCGCCACACCTGTCCCATTCTGCTGCAGCGCGGCAGCCAGGAAGGTCTCCGCCGCGCGCCGTCCCAGGTCCAGCAGGGCCAACACCTGGTCGTGGTCGAGCAGCGGCACCCGCAAGACCGGCACAGGCTCCATTTCATCGATGAACCGTGGCTCGGCCCCGGCAGCCCGCGCCAACCGGCCAATCGTCTCGGTGCTGGGCAGACTTCCACGGGCTGGATCGCTGAGGAACCGCGTCAGGTTGCTCGGCGTGACCTGGGCCAGCCGGGACCAGTGGGCAGCACTCCACCCTCGCGCTTCCATCACCGATGTGGTCCAGCGCAGGAGCGCGCGCCGCGTGTCGTCCATTCCCCGACTCCCCGCCGTTGGTCCATCACCCGAAGGCCCGCCCGCCATCGGCGCAATTATCTGGCCGCGCTGCCACGACGGCACAAGGGATCCTTCCGGGCGACGGCGGGCTACAGTGACGCTTGCGCCGGCTCTGGACGCACCCCACCTTGCTGCGGATCATTGCAGGGAGAGGGACCATGATCATCACCACCACCGATTCCGTCGAGGGCCGCCGGGTCGTGGAGTATCTGGGCGTCGTGACCGGCGAGGCGATCATCGGCGTGAACATCTTCCGCGACATGTTCTCCGGCATCCGCGACATCATCGGCGGTCGCGCCGGCGGCTATCAGAACGCGCTCCGCGACGCGCGCGAGGCCGCCTTCGAGGACATGCAGGACATGGCTCGCGGCCGAGGAGCGGACGCGATCGTCGCCGTCGATGTGGATTACGAGGTGCTGGGCAAGGAGAACGGCATGCTGATGGTGTCGGTGAACGGGACTGCCGTCCGCCTCGGGTGATCACACGGACGGGGCGCACCACAATCCCAGCACCAACGGCATGTCAATGCCGGCTGTTTGCCATACTCTTTCTGGTCGGACCCACCCCGCGAGGAGCCCGGCGATGAGAGTTCCGTCCGTTTCGATACGCACCGTGGCGAACGCCGCGCGCGCCCTGGCCTTCACCCTGATGGCGCTGCTTCCGGTTCACACGGTGCGTGCCGACTGCCTGCCGATCGCCGGGCTTCCTGGCCTGTTCATGCCGGCGAGCCTGACGCTCGCGGCGGCCCCGGCATCGGGGTCGGTGCGGCTGACCTTCCTCGGCCACGCCAGCTTCCTGATCGAGACGGCGGGCGGGGTGACGGCGGTGACGGATTACAACGGCGTGTTCCGGCCGCCGATGGTCCCCGACATCGTCACGATGAACAACGCCCATTCCACCCATTACACCGAGCTTCTGGATCCCGGGATCGCCCATGTCCTCCGCGGCTGGCAAACCGGCGGTATGGCCAAGCACGATGTGGAGGTGAAGGATCTGCGCGTGCGCAACGTGCCCACCAACGTGCGCGACTATGGCGGAACACGGGTGGCCGGCAACTCCATCTTCGTGTTCGAGACGGCGTCGCTGTGCATCGCCCATCTCGGCCACTTGCACCATGACCTGACAGATCTGCATCTTGGCGAGCTCGGTCTGATCGACGTGCTGCTGGTGCCGGCCGACGGCTCCTACACCTCGAGCCACGAGACGATGCTGAAGGTGATCGACCAGATCAAGCCATCGGTGGTCATCCCCATGCACTGGTTCTCGCAGTCCCGCCTGGCCCAGTTCCTCGCACGGCTGGAAGGGACCTACACCGTGCGCACGATCGGCTCCGCCGATGTGACCTTGTCCCGCGCCACCCTGCCCCATCGCACCGTACTGGTGCTGCCGGGGGATCACTAAAGGTCGGCGTGCCTCACGGGCCGATGTAGTGGCCGGAGACGCTCCGTTGATCCGCGACATAGACCGAGCATCGGCTGTCCTGGTCCTCGAAGAAATAGACCTTGCCGGGCTCCCGCTGGGATTGGGCGTCGAGGAGATTGGTGCCGTTGCCGAACGCGACGCCGTATCGCTGCTCGGCGGCGCGCGCCCAATAGAAGCCGTCGACTTTCTGCACGAACGCGCCGCGGCGGCAAAGCTCGGACAAGCGCCGGTCCCGTGTGGCGATGCCGCGAAGCCCGTCCGGCAGCTTGTAGACGACCTGCGAACGAAAATACTGGGTCCGCGGCGGGTGGATCTCCGGAACCCCATAGGTGCGCATCGGGGGGCGCAGCGACGGGCCATCCGTCGGCGGGACGAGGCCGAGCCGTTGTTCGGCAAAGGCCGGTCCGGCCAGCAGCGCGGTCAGGAGGGCAAGGGATGGGGCGCGCATGGACACCTTCGGAAGGGGCGCCCCATGTTACCACCGTGTAACCGTCAACGCACGGACGGGTTGTCGGCAACAATGGCAAAATAGGGCAGCCGGCGCAACGCGTCGGCGACCATCAGGTCGGCGACGACGACGGCGAGCAACGAGGTGAGGCAACAACCGTCCCCATACAGAGCAAAGCCCAAGTCGCCGCCATGGCCCCCAACAGCGACACGGGCGTGAAGCTCACAAGCCGGCTTGTCGGCACCGTAAGTGGCCAGGTGGCCCAACCGTGACTTTCGCCAAGGGGACGTTCTGATTGTCACCGTATACCGCGGCGGTGATGGTTCCTGCAGAAGTGTTGAGGTTGGCGCCCCCGCCAGTTCTCGCGCGACAGGCCGACCGACGGGGTGGCAGCTGGATGGCAGCAACCGTTCACACCGTCCGTCGACGCGCGAACCAGTTCCGGCTCGGGCACATCGCCGACCGTCAACGACACAGCGGATAGAAGATTGTCCGCGACCACCATGATGGTGCGCTGTTATCCATGTCCGGCCCCATTGCGCCTGCAGTGCCCCGGTTCACCGACGAAGCGCGGTCGTGAGCTCGCCGCACCGATCTTTTCACCGTCGAGCTCTGCATTAGATAGCCAACATCACCATGTGATGAGATTACTGAAAAGTTAGCCCCGCCATCAAATTATGGACTACATACGCCGAAAGTTTTGGTGCGATTTTGCTATCGAATACATCGCCCGACAGGCGCAGGCAGAGTATTTCATGAACAACTCCGCCGATCGATCACGTCGCCGCCCCCCTCGGCAGGTTCGGTTGGCAGCCGCTCGGGGTGCAGGGTTGTGGCAGGCTCCGACACCCTGTGATAACCGATGTGCTCGAAACGTCAGGGAGGAGCGGCATGACCAGGGATCTCACCGTTTACGGAAATTTCAACTCGCAACCTGCCGCGCGCGTGGTGCTGTTCCTGAGCATGGCGGACGTGCCTTTCGCCTATCGCCACGTGGATCTGCGGGCCCGGCAACAGAAGAGCCCGGAATACCTCGCCATCAGTCCGTTCGGACGGGTGCCGGCGCTGCGTCACGGCGATCTGTGCCTGAGCGAGTCCGGCGTCATTCTCAGCTATCTCGCCGACCAGACCGGACGGTTCGGCGGAACGGACGAGCGGGAAACGCTCCGGCTGGCCCAATGGCTGTCCTGGATCGCCGACGTACTGCTGCCTCTCCAGCGGTCGCGCGCGATCCGGCGCTTCGGGCTGGATCCCAACGCCAAGGCATTCATGGACGGAGCGGCCGCCGCGGGCATGGCCCAGCTCGAGGAGCATCTGGCCGGCAAGGACTTCGTCGAAGGCGGACGCGTCACGATTGCCGACATCTTCGCGTTCCCCTTCATCGATCTGGCGCCGGAAGCGGACATTGACTTGGCCGCCTATCCCACCATCAAGGCGTGGTACCAGCGGATGCTGGCGCAGCCGGGCTGTAAGGGACAGTATGACCTCATGCCGCAGCAGGACGTCGGCTGAGGCGGAACCCGGGTCAGGGGTCGAGCGCGTGGCGGAAGCTCTCGAGCGCCCTGGCCCCTTCCTCCCGCAGACGGTAGGTGCCGCGCCCCACCCGTTCGAACCACGCGTACACGTCACGGCGCAGGATGGTGGCGACGTCGACCGGTGCACCGGCCGCCCGCAGTGCCGCGAGCGTCATCTCCCCCTGCGCTTGCAGGATCCTGGCACAGCGCAGAGCATCCTGACGGTAGGCGGTGACGATCGGCTGGCGGGTCGAACCGCCGCGGTTGGGATCGCCGACGCGCCGCCGGTGCTCCCCCAGCAGGCGTTTAAGCCGCTTGCGGTCCCGGCGGGGTGCGTAGGGGGTGGGATCGCACAGCACATCGACGCAGTGCGCCGCCGCCCGCGCCGCGTCCACCACCATCAGCCCCACGCCGAGGCGGCGGCACAGCTTGCGTATGTCCGCGTCATAGGGCGAAGGCGATGTACGCCTGCCCGGCTGCGGCACGGCGAGGTACACGAGGTCGGTCACCGCGAGCCTGTTCACGCCCTGCAAGACAAGCTCGAGCGTAAAGCGGCGCTTCAGCTCCACGATGACCGGGGGTTCGTCACCGCGGACGGCGAGGAGGTCGCAGCCGCCGACCTCCCCCTTCACCATATAGCCCTGCGCCTCCAGAAGGTCCTTGACCGGACCGTAGAGGTCCGTTTCGCGGGGCGCCGTCACGCTGCCAGCTTCTTACCCCGCAGGATCTGCAGGATCTCCGACGCCGCCTTGGGAATGTTGGTGCCCGGCCCATAGATGGCCGCCACACCGGAGCGGTACAGGAAGTCGTAATCCTGCGGCGGGATCACGCCGCCGCAGACGACCAGGATGTCGCCGGCCCCCTGCTTGCGCAGTTCCTCGATCAGGTGCGGGACCAGGGTCTTATGGCCGGCGGCCTGGCTCGACACGCCGATGACGTGCACATCGTTCTCGACCGCCTGCCGGGCGGCCTCCTCCGGGGTCTGGAACAGCGGTCCGATATCCACGTCGAAGCCGATGTCGGCGAAGCTGGTGGCAATCACCTTGGCGCCCCGGTCGTGCCCGTCCTGCCCCATCTTGACGACGAGGATGCGCGGGCGCCGGCCCTCCTCCTCGGCGAAACGGCCGACGTCGTCCTGGATCGCCTTGAAACCGGCATCGCCCTCATAGGCCGCGCTGTAGACGCCGGACACCGACCGGATGATCGCGGTGTGACGGGTGAACACCTTCTCCAGAGCCGCGGAGATCTCGCCGACGGTGGCGCGGGCTCGCGTCGCCTTCACGGCCAGATCCAGCAGGTTGCCGGACTTGTCCGCGGCCGCCGCACTCAGCGCGTCGAGCGAGGCTTGGCAGGCCGTCTCGTCGCGGCCCGAGCGCACGGCCTTCAAGCGGGCGATCTGCGCCTCGCGCACGACGGTGTTGTCGATGTCGAGCACATCGACCCTGTCGGGGTTCTCGACCCGGTACCTGTTGACGCCGACGATGACCTCCTCGCCGCGGTCGATGCGGGCCTGCCGACGGGCGGCGGCCTCCTCGATCATCAGCTTGGGCAGGCCGCTGTCGACGGCCTTGGTCATCCCACCCATCTCTTCGACCTTGCTGATCAGATCCAGCGCCGCCTTGGCCAGGGAGTGGGTGAGGTGCTCGACGTAGTAGGAACCGGCCAACGGGTCCACCACCTTCGGAATCCCCGTCTCCTCGGCGATGATGAGCTGGGTGTTGCGGGCGATGCGGGCGGAGAAGGGGGTGGGCAGACCCAACGCCTCGTCGAAGCTGTTGGTGTGCAGAGACTGCGTACCGCCCAGCACCGCCGCCATCGCCTCGACCGCCGTACGCACGACATTGTTGTACGGGTCCTGCTCGGTCAACGACACGCCGGAGGTCTGGCAGTGGGTGCGCAGCGCCAGGGAGCGAGCGTCCTTCGGCTCGAACTTCTCCTGCATCAGCTTGGCCCAGAGCAGGCGCGCGGCGCGCAGCTTGGCGATCTCCATGAAGAAGTTCATGCCGATGGCGAAGAAGAAGGACAGGCGCGGCGCGAACTTGTCCACCGCCAGCCCCTTGGACTTCGCCGCCCGCACATACTCCAGCCCGTCGGCGATGGTGAAGGCCAGCTCCTGCACCGCCGTCGCCCCGGCCTCCTGCATGTGGTATCCGGAAATCGAGATCGAGTTGAACTTCGGCATGTTCAATGCCGTGTACTCGATGATGTCCGCGATGATCCGCATCGAGGGTTCGGGCGGATAGATGTAGGTGTTGCGGACCATGAACTCCTTGAGGATATCGTTCTGGATGGTGCCGCTCAGCTTGTCCTGCGGCACCCCCTGCTCCTCGGCGGCCACAATGTAGCCGGCCAGCACGGGCAGCACCGCGCCGTTCATGGTCATGGAGACGGACATCTTGTCGAGCGGGATGCCGTCGAAGAGGATCTTCATGTCCTCCACGCTGTCGATGGCGACGCCGGCCTTGCCGACGTCACCGACCACACGCGGGTGGTCGCTGTCGTACCCGCGGTGGGTGGCGAGGTCGAAGGCGACGGACAGGCCCATCTGCCCCGCCTTCAGGTTCGCCTTGTAGAAGCGGTTGGACTCCTCCGCCGTGGAAAAGCCGGCGTATTGCCGGATGGTCCAGGGACGCACGGCGTACATCGTGGCGCGCGGGCCACGGGTGAAGGGCGGGAAGCCGGGCAGCTCCTCCAACTCCAGCCCTTCCAGATCGGCGGCGGTGTAGAGCGCCTTGACGTGGATGCCCTCGGGAGTCGTCCAGACGAGGTCCTTCAGGGACCCGTCCTTGCCGATGTCCTTCGCCGCCAGCGCTTCCCAGTCGGCCAGGGTCTTCTTCGGAAAATCGGTCATGGACGCTTCCTCCAAGCTCGGGCAAGCAAAGCGGGCGGGTCGGCCGCCCGGTCCCTTCCGGGACGGAATTATACGATGACGGACGGCGAGCCGTCCCGCGTCACGACGCCGCCGAGCGGCGCTCGACGACCCGCCAGGCGGCCTGCATGACGGCCGCACCCAGCAGGGTCTTCAGCAACGTCGCCGCCCAGAAGGGGGCGAGGCCCACCGCGTACGCCTTGTCGGCGCCGAACTGAACCGACAGCCACGCCACGCCGAGGGCGAGAACCACCGCATGACCGACGGTCATGGCGGCCAGAGCCTTCACGGGGCTGCGGTCCCAGCCGCGCTCGGCGAGCCAACCGATGACCACCGCCGCCACTGCGAAGCCGACGAGGTAACCGGCCGTCGGCCCCATGATGTAGGTGTAGCCCGGTGCCGGCCCGGCGAAGACCGGCAACCCGAACACGCCCTGCGCCAGATAGAGCAGCACGGTGGCCCCGGCCAGACGGCTGCCGTAGGCCATGCCGATGACCATGACCGCCAGGGTCTGCATGGTCATCGGCACCGGCCAGAACGGCACCTGCACCTTGGCGGACGCCGTAAGCAGCAGGCTGCCGAGCACCATCCAGACGAGCGCCCGGAGAAGCCCGCCGCGCGGGGCGATGGTGGCCAGCAGCGTGGCGTGGGATGGGGCAATGGTCGTGGAGAGGGGCATGGCGTTTCCTCCTTTTCCTATTCTGTTCTTTGCCGGCTCACGCGAATTCCAGGATCTTCTGATCCACCGCGAGGCTGGAGCCGGGGTTGGCGTGGACCTTGGAGACGGTGCCGTCCTGCGAGGCGCGCAGGATGTTCTCCATCTTCATCGCCTCGACCACCGCCAGAACCTCCCCCGCCTTGACCTCCTGCCCCTCGGCGACGGCCAACGACACCAGCAGACCCGGCATCGGCGACAGCAGGAACTTGGAGAGGTCCGGCGGCGCCTTCACCGGCATCAGCGCGTCGAGCTCGGCCGCCTTCGGGGTCAGCACCTTCGCCATCGCCTGGCTGCCGGAATGGAACAGCTTGTAGCCGATGCCGGTCGGATCGACCTGCACGCACACATGGAGCCCGTCGATGGTGGCGCGGAACAGCGGTTCGCCGATCTGCCAGTCGCTCCACACCGTCATGGCCTTGCCGTTCAGGGTGACGGCGTAACCCAGCCGCTGCGGGCTGCCGGGGACGGGGTGGACGTTCACCGGGTGCCGCTGGTCGTTCAGCACCACCACCCAATCCTCCCGCACCTTGGGCGTGAAGCCCTGCATGCGGCCGGAGATCTGGATGTTGCGATCGTTGATGCAGCGGTGGATGACCGCGGCCGTGGCGACCAGGATCGCCGGATCGTCCGGCGGCAGATCGGCGGCGTGGAAGCCGGTCGGGTATTCCTCGGCGATGAAGTTGGTGGTCAGCCGCCCCTCGACGAAGCGCGGGTGCGCCATCAGCGAGGCCAGGAAGGGGATGTTGTGGCTGACGCCGCGGATGTAATACTCGTCGAGCGCCTCCCGCATGCGGGCGATGGCCGCGTCGCGGGTCGAGCCCCATGTGCAGAGCTTGGCGATCATCGGGTCGTAGAACATCGAGATCTCGCCGCCCTCGAACACGCCGGTATCGACGCGGACGTGCGGATCCTCCGACGGCGGACGGTACTGGGTGAGCCGGCCGGTTGACGGCAGGAAGTTGCGGAAGGGGTCCTCCGCGTACACCCGCGCTTCGACGGCCCAGCCGTGGAGGCGTACGTCCTCCTGCTTCACCGTCAGCTTCTCGCCGGCGGCGATGCGGATCATCAGCTCCACCAGATCGAAGCCGGTGATCAGCTCGGTCACGGGGTGCTCGACCTGGAGACGGGTGTTCATCTCGAGGAAGTAGAAGTTGCGATCCGCGTCGACGATGAACTCGACCGTGCCGGCGGACTTGTAGTCCACGGCCCGGGCCAGAGCCACCGCCTGCTCGCCCATCGCCTTGCGGGTCGCGGCGTCGAGGAAGGGGCTCGGCGCCTCCTCGATGACCTTCTGGTGGCGCCGCTGGATCGAGCATTCGCGCTCGCCGAGGTAGAGAGCGGTGCCCTGACCGTCCGCCAGCACCTGGATCTCGATGTGACGCGGCTGCTGGACGTACTTTTCCACGAACACGCGATCATCGGCGAAGCTGGAGCGCGCCTCGTTCTGGGCGGAGCGGAAGCCCTCGCGCGCCTCCTCGTCGTTCCAGGCGACGCGCATGCCCTTGCCGCCGCCGCCGGCCGAGGCCTTGATCATCACGGGGTAGCCGATGTCCCGCGCGATGGTCACCGCCTCGCTGTCGTCGGCGATGACGCCCAGATAGCCGGGCACCGTGCTGACGCCGGCCTTCTTCGCCAGCTTCTTGGACTCGATCTTGTCGCCCATCGCCTCGATGGCGTGGGCGTCGGGGCCGATGAAGGTGATACCGGCCGCCGCCAGCGCCTCCTGGAAGGCGCGCTTTTCCGACAGGAAGCCGTAGCCGGGATGGACCGCCTGGGCGCCGGTCTTCTTGCAGGCCTCGACGATGCGGTCGATCAGCAGGTAGCTCTGCGCCGAGGGCGGCGGGCCGATGTGCACGGCCTCGTCCGCCATCTCGACGTGGAGGGCGTTGCGGTCGGCGTCGGAATAGACGGCGACGGTCTTGATGCCCATGCGGCGGGCGGTGCGGATGACGCGGCAGGCGATCTCGCCGCGGTTGGCGATGAGGATCTTGGAGAACATGGGTCGGCCTGCCTTCAGAGCGGGATGTTGTCGTGCTTGCGCCAGGGGTTGTCGAGCTGCTTGTTCTTCAGCATCGCCAGCGCGTGGTTGATCCGCTTGCGCGTTCCGAACGGCATGATCACGTCGTCCAGATAACCGCGCGAGGCTGCGACGAAGGGGTTGGCGAACTTCGCCCGGTACTCCTCCGTCCGCGCCTCGATGGCCGCGGGATCGCCCATGTCGGCACGGAAGATGATCTCCACCGCACCCTTCGGCCCCATCACCGCGATCTCCGCCGACGGCCAGGCGTAGTTGACGTCGCCGCGCAGGTGCTTGGACGCCATCACGTCGTACGCACCGCCGTACGCCTTACGGGTGATCACCGTCACTTTGGGCACGGTGGCCTCGGCGTAGGCGAACAGCAGCTTGGCGCCGTGCTTGATGATGCCGCCGTATTCCTGCGACGTGCCGGGCATGAAGCCGGGCACGTCCACGAAGGTGACGATCGGGATGTTAAAGGCGTCACAGAAGCGCACGAAGCGTGCCGCCTTGATCGAGCTGTCGATGTCCAGGCAGCCGGCCAGAACCAGCGGCTGGTTGGCGACGAACCCGACCGTGGAGCCGTTCATGCGGCCGAAGCCGATGATGATGTTCTTGGCGTGCTCGGCCTGGAGCTCGAAGAAGTCGCCTTCGTCCACGACCTTCAGGATCAGCTCCTTCATGTCGTAGGGCTTGTTGGCGTTGTCCGGCACCAGCGTGTCAAGCGAGTGGTCGTAGCGGTCCCACGGGTCCAGCGTCGGGCGCGCCGGCGGCTTCTCGCGGTTGGACGAGGGCAGGAAATCGAAGAAGCGGCGGATCTGCAGGATCGCCTCGACGTCGTTCTCGAAGGCGAGGTCGGCGACGGAGGATTTGGTGGTGTGGGTGATCGCCCCGCCCAGCTCCTCGGCCGTCACGACCTCGTGCGTCACCGTCTTCACCACGTCCGGGCCGGTGACGAACATGTAGGAGCTGTCCTTCACCATGAAGATGAAGTCGGTCATGGCCGGGGAGTACACCGCACCGCCGGCGCACGGTCCCATGATCAGCGACACCTGCGGGATCACGCCGGACGCCATGACGTTGCGCTGGAACACCTCGGCGTAACCGCCGAGCGAGGCCACGCCCTCCTGGATGCGGGCACCGCCGCTGTCGTTCAGGCCGATGACGGGCGCCCCGGCCTTCACGGCCATGTCCATGATCTTGCAGATCTTCTCCGCGTGCGCCTCGGACAGCGAGCCGCCGAACACGGTGAAGTCCTGGGAGAAGACGAAGACCAACCGGCCGTTGATGGTCCCGTGGCCGGTGACCACGCCGTCGCCGGGGACCTTCTGTGCCTCCATGCCGAAGTCGATGCAGCGGTGCTCGACGAACATGTCCAGTTCCTCGAACGACCCCTCGTCCAGCAGCAACGTCAGCCGCTCGCGCGCGGTGAGCTTGCCCTTCGCGTGCTGCGCGGCGATGCGCTTCTCACCACCGCCGAGGCGGGCCGCGGCGCGCATCGATTCCAACTTGGCCAGGATTTCTTGCATCAGGCGCTTCCCACTTCTTGATGCGGCTGCCTGGGGCCCGGAGAGGCCGGCGGCCATGCTCGAAACGGCGCGATTATTCACAAGATTTGCAAACGCGCAAAGGGCGCGTCGCCGAAAACGTGCGAATTTGCGAACACGTTCGCGCGCGAACTTAGAATGTTGCGATGACTGCGAACGCCGCATGGCGACTTCCGGCCACGGCCGATGTAGGATGGCACCGGCAGCACCGGTCGGACCATGCAGACGAAGAAGCTCTATCTCGGGTACAAGCTGCGGCGGCTGCGCGAGCAGCGCGGCATGACGCAGGCCACGCTGGCCAAGGCGCTGGAGCTTTCGCCCAGCTACCTGAACCAGTTGGAGAACAACCAGCGCCCGCTCACCCTGCCCGTCCTGCTGCGGATCACCGCGCTGTTCGAGGTGGACGTGACCAGCTTCGTCGAGGACGAGGAGGCGCGGCTGGTGGCGGATCTGCGGGAGGCGCTGGCCGACCCGCTGTTCACCGGCGCGCCCCTGACCACGGCGGAGCTTCGCAACGTCGTCACCGCCTCGCCCGAGCTGTCGCGGCGGATCCTCAGCATGCACCAGGCGTACCAGAAGCTGCACGAGCGCGTTCAGTCGCTGGCCGACAGCCTGTCCAGCTCCGACCGGGACGGGGCGGCGCTGGCGGGGGCGCAGTTTCCGTACGAGGAGGTGCGGGACTATTTCCACTACTGCAACAACTATGTGGGCGCCCTGGACGAGGCGGCGGAGCGGCTGTGGGAGACGGAGGGATTCCGCCCCGCCGACCTGCTCAACGACCTGACCGCGTACCTCAAGCGCCGGCACGATGTGCGCGTGCGCGTGGTGACGGAGGACGGGCAGGAACCCGCCATGCGGGTGTACGACGGGGAGACGGGCACGCTCAGCCTCTCCCCCCTGCTGACCGCGGCGTCGCGGACCTTCCACCTCGCCCACCAGATCGCCCTGCTCGGGCACGCGGACATCATCGAGCGGCTGGTGGCCGACGCGCATTTTTCCAGCGAGGACGCGAAGAGCATCTGCCGGGTCGGACTGGCCAACTATTTCGCCGGCGCGCTGGTCATGCCCTACCGCGCCTTCGCGCAGGCGGCGCGCGCGCTGAAGCACGATGTGGAACAGTTGCAGAGCCGCTTTTCCGCCAGTTTCGAGCAGGTCTGCCACCGGCTGTCGACCCTGCAGCGGCCGGGGCTGCGCGGCGTGCCCTTCTATTTCGTGCGGGTGGACATGGCCGGCAACATCACCAAGCGGCATTCGGCCACGCGCTTCCACTTCGCCCGGTTCGGCGGTGCCTGCCCGTTGTGGAACGTGCACGACGCCTTCGCGCAGCCGGCCAAGATCCTGGTCCAGCACGCCCGCATGCCCGACGGCACCGCGTACATCGGGATCGCGCGTACGGTGGTGAAGCGCGGCGGCGCGTATCTGCGCCCGTCGCGCCAGTTCGCGGTCGGGCTCGGCTGCGAGGTCAGCCACGCCGGGGAGCTGGTGTACTCCGCCGGCATCGACATCGCGGACGAGCAGGCGGCCGTCCCCATCGGGGTCAACTGCCGGATCTGCGAGCGCACCGACTGCCAGCAGCGCGCCTTCCCGCCGATCGGCAGCCAGCTGTCGGTGGACGCGCACCACCGCAGCTTCGTGCCGTACCTGTTCACCCAGGCCGGGCGGGCCGAGGAGCCCGCCTGACCCGTACGCCCCGTCTCCCCCGCCGCGGTCAGTGCGCGAACAGCACGGGCATGGTCATCTCGCGCAGGATGTTGCGGGTGTTGCTGCCGCGCAGGCCGAAGGGGAAGCCGTAATTGCCGTAGGCCCCCATCACCAGCAGGTCGGACGCCAGATCGGCCCCGCGGTTGAGGATCATGTTGGTGACGCCGGCCTCGTTCGGCGGCACCAGATCGACCTCCGCCGTCACCCCGTGGCTGGCGAGATGGGCGGCGATGTCCACCGGCGGCACGCGGCTGGCGACCGCCCCCTCCACGGCCCCGCGCAGCGACAGCACGGTCACGCTCTCCGCCTCGGCCAGGAAGGGGATGGAGTCGCCCAGCGCCCGCGCCGCCTCCCGGCTGCCGTTCCAGGCGACCAGGGCGCGGCGGCCGACGGTGGCGTAGGACCCGACCGCCGGCACCACCAGCACCGGCCGCCCGCTGTTGAGGATGACCTGCTCCACCAGATCCTCCGGCACCGGGGCGTCGCCCGCCGGGTCGTACTGGCCGAAGACGGCGAGGTCGGCGTAGCGGGCGCAGATCACGGTTTCCGCGACCACGTGGTTGCGCTCCCCGTGCGAGAGCTGCCACCACTCCCACGCCACCCCGGCGGCGGCGAAGGCCGCCTCGGCCGCGGCCTTGGCGGTGGATGCGGCCTCCTCCAGCGCGGGGCCGGCACGGCGGGCCACGATGCCGGGGCCGTAGCGGTCGGACTGCGCGAACAGCGCGGTGACGCGGGCGCCGAAGCGGGTCGCCAGTTCGGCGGCGAGCGCCAGGCGGACGGCGCTGCGCTCGCCCTGATCGAGATGAACGAGGATATGACGGAAGCCCATGGGCACTCCCCTTCTTCGGCCTTGTGATCGGCGTGTTGCGGCGGCCGGCGGTCCGGCCATCCGGTGGTCGGTCCCCGCCATGATGCACCAATCCGGGCCTGTTGTGCGCCGGCAAAGCCGCAGCCCCGCCCCAATGGAAAAGCACCGCATGGGGGCTGGCCCGCGCCGCGCCGACAGGGTAACCAGACAGACCCGCGGCAAAACCGTGAACGACCGTCCCTGGGAGGGAGAGATGACCGAGATTCCCCAACAGATGCGCCACATCCGCGCCAGCGGCCCCGGCGGGCCGGAGGTGCTGGCCCTGGACAGCATGGCGGTGCCCGCCCCGCGACCGGGCGAGATCCTGATCCGCGTCGCCGCCGCCGGGGTGAACCGGCCGGACGTCTTGCAGCGCGCCGGATCCTACCCGCCGCCCCCCGGCGCCTCCCCCGTGCTGGGGCTGGAGGCCGCCGGCACCGTGGCGGCGCTGGGCGAGGGGGTGACGCAGTGGGCGGTGGGCGACCGGGTGACGGCGCTGACCCCCGGCGGCGCCTACGCCGAGTATGTGACGGCCCCGGCCAGCAACGCCCTGCCCGTTCCCGACGGCATGGACATGGTGACCGCCGCCGCCGTGCCGGAGACCTTCTTCACCGTCTGGACCAACGTGTTCCAGCGCGGCCGGCTGCAACCCGGCGAGTGGTTCCTGGTGCATGGCGGCTCCAGCGGCATCGGCAGCACCGCCATCCAGCTCGCCCGCCAGTTCGGCGCCACCGTGGTGACGACCGCCGGCAGCGACGAGAAATGCGCCTATTGCCTGGAGCTCGGCGCCCACCACGCCATCAACTACCGCACCGGGGATTGGGCGGCCAAGGTCCGCGAACTCACCGAGAAGCGCGGCGTCGACCTGATCCTCGACATGGTCGGCGGCGACTACATCGCCCAGAACATCCGCAGCCTTGCGGTCGAGGGCCGGCTGGTCAACATCGCCTTCCTCCAGGGCAGCAAGGCGGAGATCGACTTCACCCAGGTGATGATCCGCCGCCTCACCCTCACCGGCTCCACGCTCCGCCCCCGCACGCCGGAGCAGAAGGCCGCCATCGCCGCCGAGCTGCGCGAGCGGGTGTGGCCGCTGCTGTCCGCCGGCACCGTCAAGGTCCACCTGCACAGCCGCTTCCCGCTGGCCGAGGCCGCCGAGGCCCACCGGCTGATGGAGACCAGCGCCCACATGGGCAAGATCGTCCTGACCGTGGACGAGGGCGCCTGACGGGGCGTTTCCACGCGACATCGTGCGACAGTTTTTGGCGGGTGCGCCCGTTGTCGCACGGGGCGCGATGGGGGTTTTCGGCGTCCCTTCAAGGGGTTGCGCGGAGTCGTTCGTGAGCGAAGGTGCGACGGGGGGGTCGCATGGACGGCGATCACCTCTCCCCCCCGGGGAGAGGTCGGCGCGCAGCGCCGGGTGAGGGGGAA
>OFDN01000121.1_pt1 | contig 75876 bp, 69 predicted proteins | sample 1520971 | NCBI WGS metagenome assembly OFDN01 (sample SAMEA94257418, study PRJEB24077) | hot springs metagenome | biome: Aquatic biome; feature: Geographical feature; material: Water | place: India | collected 2012-06-12 | depth 5 m
GGCGGGTCCTGCCGCATCAGCACGACATCGACATCCCTGCCGAGATCGAGCCGCACCCTCTCGCCGCGAGCGAAATGGTCGCCCTCGACCCGCTGCACCGTCACCGGGAAGGCGTGGGCGTGTAGGCGGTCGTCCTCGTCGAGCGTCAGGCTTTCGACGTGGTATTCGTAAAGCGTGTATCCGCGCGCCTGTGCGGCAAGCATCAGCGCGAAGGAGCTGTCGCCCGCGATCTTGATGCTGTCGATGGGGTCCATCTGGACCGCGATGCGCAAACTCATGAGGAACTCCGAGGGGTCAGCCGAAGGGCATCCAGGCGTTTTCGATGTGGGTGGGCCTATGGCCGGGTGCAAGCAGGATGACGTCGATGCGGATGTCCTCGCCCTGCGTGGCATAGTCCTGCCAGACGATCTCGACCGCAGCGGCGACGCGCGCGAGGCGGCGTTCGTCGATGGCGTCGGCAAGCGCGGCGGCGCGGGCGCGCCACTTGACCTCGACGAAGGCGACAAGGCCGGGTCTGCGGGCGATCAGATCGATCTCGCCCGCCTTGGTCTTCACCCGCTCGGCGACGATCCGCCAGCCCGCTTGCGCGAGCCACATGGCGGCCTGAGCCTCGCCCTGGCGGCCGCGCTGGTCGGCCTCGTGGCGCTGTTCGGGGGTGCGGGGCGGCCTCATGCGCTCTTCAGTTCCAATGCGCGTGCATAGAGAGTCGCGCGGTCGATCCCGGTCGTCCTGGCGACGATCCCGGCGGCCTTGCCCGGCCCCGCTTCGGCGAGCGCGGCGCGCAGCAGCGCGTCGGTATCGAGAACCGGAGCCTCGCTCGGGGCAGGCGGGCCGACGAGGAGCACGATCTCGCCCTTGGGCGGGTGCGCCGCGTAATGCGCGGCCAGCACCGCCGCGGTGCCGGAGCGGCATTCCTCGTGGAGCTTGGTGAGCTCGCGCGCGACCGCAACCTCGCGCTCGGGCCACAGCCGAGCGATCGCGAGCAGCGACTTCTCGAGCCGCGGGGCGGTTTCGTAGAACACCAGCGTCGCCGCCACGCCCGCCAACTCCTCGAGCGCCTCTGCCCGTGCCTTGTCCTTGACCGGCAGGAAGCCTGCAAACAGGAAGCGGTCGGACGGCAGACCCGCCATCGCGAGCGCTGCAATCGCGGCGCAGGGCCCCGGGATGCTGGTCACCATCACCCCCGCGCTGCGCGCCTCGCGCACCAGCCGGTACCCCGGATCGGAGACCAGCGGTGTGCCCGCATCCGACACCAGCACGACCGGCGCCTGCCTCGCCTCGTCGATCACCCGCGCGCGGGTCTCGGGCCCCGCGTGATCGTCGAGACGCTGGAGCCTTGCCTTGATCCCGTAGTGTTTCAGGAGCTTGCCCGTCACCCGCGTATCCTCGCAGGCGATCAGGCTCGCGCCTTGCAACACGGCGAGCGCACGCAGGGTGATGTCGCCAAGATTGCCAATCGGGGTTGCAAGGATATACAGCCCGCTTACGGGTTCCCACGCGGGAAAGGATGGCAGCGCCTCGGGTCTCACCGGTTGATCCATGGCGCACGACTGAGGGGTCGGCAAGAATGAAGCTTTGGCGAGGGCCGAATTGGGCGACGAATTGGGCCCGCTCGTGGGCCGCCGCAGCGCGGGCCTTGCATGGCCGCAACCTCGCGGTCGCCGGCGCCGCACTGCTGGCGAGCGCCTGCACGGTGGTGCCCAAGACCGAGGTCGTGACCGCTCCGCCCCCCGCCCCCGCGCCCGAGCCCTCGGCGACCGCGCTCCCGACCGACACCGGCCGCCACCGCATCGCGCTGCTGGTGCCGCTGACGGGCGATACCGCCCCGGTCGGCCAGGCGATCGCCAATGCGACCACCATGGCGCTGCTCGATACCGGCGCGGACAATCTGCGCATCACCACCTATGACACCTCCGAAGGGGTGACCACCGCCGCGCGCAAGGCGATTGCGGACGGCAACAAGCTGATCCTCGGCCCGCTCACCGCCGATGCCGTCCCGCAGGTACAGGCCGCCGCGCGCCCGGCTGGGGTGCCGGTGATCGCCTTCGCCAATGACGCGAGCGTCGCGGCGGCGGACGTCTTCGTGATCGGCCACCTGCCCGAACAGTCGATCCGCCGCTCGGTCCAGTTCGCCCGCAGCCGCGGCGCGGCGCGCTTCGCGGTGCTTGCGCCCGAGGGCGATTACGGCACCCGCGCGGTCTTCTCGCTCGAGAACGCGCTGCGCGACTACGGCGGTTCGCTGGTGCGCAAGGAAGGCTATGCCCGCGGCAACACCTCGATCGTCAGCGCGGCCGCCCGGCTGCGCGCGGCGGGCGGCTACGACACCGTGTTGATCGCGGATTCGGCGCGGCTCGGGGTCGATGCGGCAGGCGAGCTCAACAAGTCCGCGCGCAGCCGCACCCGCATTCTCGGCACCGAGCTGTGGAGCGGCGAGGCGGCGCTTGCCCGCACGCCGTCCCTCGAAGGCGCGCTGTTCTCGGCTGTGTCCGACCAGCGCTTCGGCCGCTTTGCCGACAGCTACGCGCAGCGCTTCGGCGGCCAGCCCTTCCGTGTGGCGACGCTGGGCTATGACGCGGTGCTGCTGACCTTGCGCGTCGCGCGCGAGTGGAAGGTCGGCGCGCCCTTTCCGCGCGAGCAGCTCTACGACAAGGGCGGCTTTCTCGGCGTCGACGGGGCCTTCCGCTTCGCCCGCAACGGCGTGGTCGAGCGCGCGCTCGAAGTGCGCGAGGTCAAGGGCGGCGATGTCATCGCGGTCGATCCGGCACCGGCGGGCTTCGGCAAGTAATCCCAAGCCCGCGCGCTGCACGGGCGAGGATGCGTATAAGCGCGAGGGGTGGCTTGTGAGGTGCGCGCGCGCCGGGGTATAGCCGCGCGCATGGCCGACACCTCTCCCGACGACCTTTTCGCCAACACCCCGACTTCGAGCGGCGATTACAACGCCAGCGCCATCGAGGTGCTCGAGGGGCTCGAGCCTGTCCGGCGCCGCCCCGGCATGTATATCGGCGGCACCGATGACCGCGCTTACCACCACCTCGCCGCCGAAGTGCTCGACAACGCGATGGACGAGGCGGTAGCGGGCCACGCGACCCGGATCGAGGTGCGGCTCGACGGAGGCAACCGCCTGTCGATCACCGACAACGGCCGCGGCATCCCGGTCGACGAGCACCCCAAGTTCCCGGGCAAGTCGACGCTCGAGGTGATCCTCTCCACCCTGCACTCGGGGGGCAAGTTCTCCGGCAAGGCCTATGCCACCAGCGGGGGCCTCCACGGCGTCGGCGTCAGCGTGGTCAATGCGCTCTCGGTCCACACCCGGGTCGAGGTGGCGCGCGAAAAGCAGCTTTACGCGCAGGAGTTTTCGCGCGGCGTCACCCAAGGGCCGATCCAGAACCTCGGGCCCACGCCCAACCGGCGCGGCACGACGGTGAGCTTCGTCCCCGATCCCGAGATCTTCGGCGAGCGCAGCTTCAATCCCAAGCGCTTGTTCAAGCTGGCGCGCTCCAAGGCCTATCTCTTTGCGGGCGTCGAAATCCGCTGGAAATGCGCCCCCTCGCTGGCGTCCGAAGACGTCCCCGCCGAAGCCGTGTTCAAGTTCCCCGGCGGGCTTGCCGACCACCTCGCCGAGCAGATCGGCACGCGCGAATGCGTCACCGCGCAGCCCTTTGCGGGCACACAGGATTTTCCGAGCATCGACGGCATCGGTCAGGGCCGGGTCGAATGGGCACTGGCCTGGCCGCTCTACTCGGACGGCTCGACGAGCTGGTACTGCAACACCGTGCCCACGCCCGATGGCGGGACGCACGAACAGGGCCTGCGCACCGCGCTCACCCGGGGCCTTCGTGCATTCGGCGAGCTGGTGGGCGCGAAGAAAGCCAAGGACATCACCGCAGACGACGTGATGACCGGCTGCGAGGTGATGCTCAGCGTCTTCATCCGCGATCCCCAGTTCCAGTCGCAGACCAAGGACCGACTCACATCGCCCGAGGCCGCGCGTCTGGTCGAGAACGCGGTGCGCGACCATTTCGACCACTTCCTCACCGACAACATGGAGCGCGGGAAGGCGCTGCTCGGCGAGGTGATGGAGCGCATGGACGAGCGCCTGAAGCGCAAGGCCGAGCGCGAGATCAAACGCAAGACCGCCACCAACGCCAAGAAGCTGCGCCTCCCCGGCAAGCTCACCGATTGCAGCGGCGAAGGCGGGCGCGAGACCGAGCTGTTCATCGTCGAGGGCGATTCTGCGGGCGGCAGCGCCAAGCAGGCGCGCGACCGCAAATCGCAGGCGATCCTGCCGATCCGCGGCAAGATCCTCAACGTCGCCAGCGCCACCGCCGACAAGATCCGCGCCAACAGCGAAATCGCCGACCTGATCCTCGCGATGGGCTGCGGCACCCGCAAGGATTGCGACGCGGCCAACCTGCGCTACGACCGCATCATCATCATGACCGACGCCGATGTCGACGGCGCGCATATCGCGACGCTCTTGATGACGTTCTTCTTCCAGGAGATGCCCGACATCGTGCGGCGCGGCCACCTGTTCCTCGCCCAGCCCCCGCTCTACCGGCTGACGGCGGGCAAGGAGAGCCGCTACGCCCGCGACGATGCGCACCGCGCGGAGCTGGAGGCGACGGTGTTCAAGGGCAAGAAGGTCGAGGTCGCGCGCTTCAAGGGCCTCGGCGAGATGAACCCGCAGCAGCTGCGCGAGACCACGATGGCGCCCGAAAGCCGCAGCCTGATCCGCATCACTCTGCCGCAGGAATTCGAACAGCGCGCAGGCGTCGCCCGGCTCGTCGACGAGCTGATGGGGCGCAACCCCGAGCACCGTTTCAACTTCATCCAGAACCGCGCGAGCGACGTGGACCGCGACCTGATCGATGCGTGACGAGGACGACGTGGCCGACATCATGGCCGGCGACCGCCGCATCGCCCGGCCCGACACCGCGCTGCCCGACTGGCACATGCCCGATGCCGCCTATCGCCCGGTGCCGATCGCCTGGTTCACCGCCGCCTTCCTGCTCCAGATGGTGGTGCTGAACTTCCTGTTCATCGTTCTGCTCGCCAAGCCGGCGTGGGTCACGATCACGCTCGCCGCTGCGGCCACCGGCGTGCTGGGTGCGTGGACCTGGGATCGGGGGATGAAGGCGGCGGGAGCAGGATGGCGGATTGCGACCGCGGCGATGCTGGCGCTGCAGCTCGGGCTTGTCTGCCTCGGCGCGGCGGCGCGCGGCTAGGTCGGCTCGCTCCGCACCCGCCGGAACACCAGCACGAACAGCGCGGCCAGCAGAAGCGGCATGATCGGCACGCCAAGATTTATCGCCAGCGGCCGCGCGAATGCTGCGCCTGCAAAGACGGCGGCGATGGTGATGCGCTCCCAGTCGGCAAAGCCCGTCTCCCGCGCCCCGGCGAAGAGGAAGGCCAGCGGGAAGGCCGTCAGCACCATGTCGTAATCGAGCACGAAGGGCGTCGCGAGCGGGGCTCCTGCCAGCACCAGCGCGGCAAGGCCCGGGGTGAAGGCGCGCAGCCAACCCGCCCTGACCACCGCTCCCGCCAGCGCCAGCGACACCGCCCCCTGCACCGCCATCGCCGCCGCTGCAGGCACGCCGAGGAGGCTGAGCCCGGCGAACACGCTCACCATCTTGGCGAACCCGATATTGCCGTCCGCCGTCGCCGTGCTGGCGGTGCGGGTGATCGCGAGCCAATCGGCCCACACTTGCGGCCCGAACGCCGCTGCCGCCAGCGCCGCGAGCGCCAAAGCTGCCGCGCCCGCGCCCACAATGGTGCGCCACTGCCCGCTCGCGAGGAGTGCGAGCGGCACGAGGAGGCCGAACTGCGGCTTGATCGTCGCGAGCCCGATCAGCACGCCCGCCAGCCACGGGCGGCGCCCGGTCAGCAGCAGCCCGCCGCCAAGCAGCGCCGCTACCAGGAAGGACGTCTGCCCGTGGGTGAGCGTCACGAACACCGGCGGGAAGGCCGCGATCAGCACCAGCGCGGGGCCCTTCAGCCCGAGCGCGCGGAACCACGCCCGGATCGCCGCGAGGAACGCCGCCCCCGTTACCGCCAGCCAGGCGGCGAGCGCGGGGAAATAGGGCAGCAGGCCCAACGGCCAAACGAAGGGGAGAAAATTGGGCGGGTAGAAGAAGGCGGTGTATTCGCCCGGCATCGCATAGAATTCGCGCTGCGCCGCGACATGCGCGGCGGTGTCGTAGACGTTCGCGCCCGCCAGGAGCATCCGCCCCGAGGTCCAGAAACTGATGAAATCGGTGCCGATCAGGAAGCCGTTGGCATCCACCCCGCCTTTCTGGGTCAGCAGCAGATAGGCGAGCGCGCCCGCATTCACCAGCGCGAGCAGCAGCAGATAGCCGCGCACCCGCCCGGGCTCGAGCCATTCTGCCTTGCGGATCACATCGCGCCCCATGGCCTTGCGTCTGCCCCGCAGGGCCGCGCAAGTCCACCGCGCCCGCGCACAGCCTCGGGGAAAGTCGCTATTCGGCGGTCGTGGTATGGATATGCAGATGGCCCTCGAGCGTGCGGTGCACCGGGCACTTGTCGGCGATCGCGATGATCTTGTCGCGCTGTTCGGCAGTCAGCGCGTCGCCCAGCAGCGTGATCACCCGGTTGAGCGCCTGCACCTTCGCGCCCTCCTCGAGCATGTGCGCGCAGTCCTCGGCATGGTTGCGCGCGTGGGTGAGGTGGATGCGCGCGCCTTCGAACGCCCAGCCCTTCTGGTCGGCGTACATCTTCATCGTCATCGCCGTGCAGGTGCCGAGCGCGGCGAGAAGCAGGTCGTAGGGCGTCGGCCCGCTTTCGTCCCCGCCATAGGAACGCGGCTCGTCGGCGATGAAGCGGTGGGCGGTGGTGTGAACCTCGGTACCGAACTTCCCGTGGCCGGTCTGCACCACCACGCCCTCGGAAGGCATCGGCCAGTCGGAGCGCAGCGGCAGGTAGCGCCCCGCCCAGCCCGCGATCATGGTGGCGGCGAAACTGGCGTCCTCAGCGCGGGTCAGCAGGTGATCGGCGCCCGCGAGGCTGACGAAGCTCTTGGGGTGGAAAGCCGCCTGGAACAGCGCGCCCGCGTGCTCGATCCCGACGATGGTGTCGGTCGGCGAATGGAGGCACAGGTAGGGCAGCCGCAGCGTACCGACGATCTCCAGCAGATCGACCTCGCCCGCCGCCTCTAGGAACGAGCGGCTGAGCGTGAAGGCCTGCCCGCCGATCCTGACCGGCCCTGCCCCGTCACGCCGGATCGCGTCGTGATCGCCCTCGATCACGTGGAGCACATGCGGCACGTCGGAGGGCGCGCCGATGGTGGCGATGGCCGCGACCTTGTCCTCGCCCAGCAGCGCCGCGGCGGCCAGCACCGCCGCGCCGCCGAGGCTGTGGCCGACCAGGAGCAGCGGGCCATCGAAGCGCGCGGCGAGCGCCTCGGCCGCGGCGACGAGATCGGCCATGTCGGTGGCGAAGCCTGCGCGCCCGAAATCACCCTCGCTCCCGCCGAGCCCGGTAAAGTCGAACCTGAGGCAGGCGATCCCCTGCCGCGCCAGCGCACGCGACACGGCGACCGCGGCGCGGCTCTGCTTGGTGCAGGTGAAGCAATGCGCAAACAGCGCGGCCCCGCGCACCAGCCCGGTGGGCAGTTCCAGCGCGCCTTCGAGCGCGTGACCCGCAGGGGTCGGGAAGGCGAGCGTTTCGGTCGGCATGATGTGTCTCCTCGCGGGCAAGCCTATGGAACATTTGCGCCGATCATGCGACCTGTCAGACGGTTTCCAGTGCCCCGCAATCAGGAGAGCGCCGATGCAGGCCCCCGTCTTTCATGCCATTGCTCTGGCTTTCGTCGTGGTGCTCGGCGCCCCGGTAGCAGCGCAGCCAGCGCCGGCAGCGGCCCGGCCCGCCGAGCCGAGCGCGCTCGAAGCGCGCAGCCTCCAGGTGGTGGAGCTGCTCAACGGCGAGGTGCAGCCCGGGGAGGTGTTCTCCGCCGCTTTCCGTGCGGCGATCGCCGATGCGCAGATCAAGGCGCTGTCGGCCAATCTCACCGCGCAGTTCGGGCGGGCGCTGGAGGTAAGCCTGCTTGCCCCGAGTGATGGCACCCGCGCGGCGCTGGAGATCCGCTTCGAACGCGGCATCGCCAAGGGCGTCATCGCGATCAACCCGGCGGAGAACAACCGGGTGAGCGAGTTGCGCTTCACCAAGGTGGATGCGCTGGCGGTGGTGGGGGACACGCCGCAAGCCATCGCCGCCGATCTCGCCGCGCTGCCGGGGAGCGTCAACGCGTGGTTCGGCCCGCTTGGCGGCACCGCGGTGATCGCACGCAATGCCGATCAGCCCCTCGCGCTGGGATCGGCGTTCAAGCTCTATGTGCTGGCGGCGCTCGCTGAGGACGTTAAGGCTGGGCGGAGCAAGTGGACCGACGTCGTCCCGCTGACCGAAAAGAGCTACCCCAGCGGGCAATTGCAAGATTGGCCCAGGGGTGCGCCGGTGACGCTCCACACGCTGGCCAGCATGATGATCGCGATCAGCGACAACACCGCGACCGATCAGCTTATCAAGGTGCTGGGCCGCGAGCGTATCCTCAAGGCCATGAAGGACAGCGGCCACAGCGATCCGGCGGCGAATGATCCGTTCCTCACCACCCGCGAGTTGTTCGTGCTGAAGACCTGGGACCGCAAGGCGCTTGATGAGTGGCGCAAAGGCGCGTCCGCCGAAAACGTAGTCCTCGAAGCTTTGCTGTCGAGCGAAGACCCCTCGCTCGATCAAGTCAACGCCGCCTTCGCGCATGGTCCCAAGGCGATCGACATCGAATGGTTCGCCTCGCCTGCCGACCTCGCCAAGCTCTTCGCCCATATGCGCAGGACCGGCGCGCCCGAGACGTTCCAGATCATGGCGATCAATCCTTCCGCGACCAATGCCATCAAGGCTAACTGGCGGTACATCGGCTTCAAGGGCGGCTCTGAGCCCGGGGTGCTCAACCTCACCTGGCTGCTCACCGACAAGGAGGGGCGCGACTGGGCGCTCACCCTCGGGTGGAACAACCCGGCCGCTGTGGTCGACGAGGGCAAGCTGGAAGCCATCGCCCAGCGCATCCTCCTGCTGCCTCGCTGACACCCATTCCATCACCACTTTGACTTGGCGAACTTTATTGCCACAACGCGGGGGCAGGAGGGGCGCATGCGATTCTTCATCGGAGCACTGGTCGTTGTCGCGGCGGCAATTGGGGGCTTGATTGCAGGCCTGCCGGAACCGGTACACGCAAGCGAGGCGCGGGCAATGCCCATGACTCGCATCTTCCTTGTCGACGATACCTGAGACAAGGTGGGGGAGGAACGCTCCGCCAAAGTCAATGATACCCTGCTAGCCGCCAAGATCCGGTTCGAGCATGCCGCGCAGGTTCAGAGGTCCGCTATCGTCCGCCTTCATGGCATCGCCGCGGAGGTCGATGGGACGACGTTGATGCGCCGCGCCTATCCCGACGAAGGCCCGCGCCTTGCTCTGTCGGCCGATGCACTGGTCTATTGCACAGGCCGGATCGAACTCGACGACTTCCAGCGCTTCTCCTACCCGCCAGGCGACATCCGGCGCAGCACCAAATACAAGAAGTTCGAGCGGGAAGTCGCTCTTTGCCTGATCGATGACGAGGGCGACGAGAGCCTCGATCGCGCTTTCATCAGTGGCGCGGTGTCCCCCGATGCGCTCCCTGCGGTGCCGATTGCCCCGATCGCCTATCGCATGGCCGTGCTGGAGGAGCCCGTCGATGCGCGGCTCGAGGTTCGGTTTATCAAAGAGAGCAAGAACGGTCCGCCAATCCTCCTCGTCTACACCAACATTCACAACGCGACCTTCACCGGATCCTATGTGTCCTACCTCGCCCCCACCGGGAAGATGGAGGATATCGACCAGCGAGCTAAACTTAATCCGGCGAAGCTGCCGCGCGTGCTCCAATATCAGGATGCGCAGATCACCGTGCTGAGCTATGATGCCGCCACGGAAACACTGCGCTACCGGGTCGACCGGCCATTCACGCAGGCGATGATCAAGATCCAGGCGATCTTCGAAGCCTACCCCAACGTCTACAACTTCCAATACGAGTAAGTGACTGCTGCCTCGCTAAACCGAGAGGCCCCACCCTCTTGCGCGAGGCCCCCTCGCCGCTTATCGCTTCGTGCGAAATTCAGTCTCACAAGGAAACCCGATGAGCGAGCAGCAGCGTTTCGAAGGCACCAAGTCCTATATCGCGACCGAGGACTTGAAGGTCGCGGTCAATGCCGCCGTCACCCTGCGCCGCCCGCTGCTGGTCAAGGGCGAGCCGGGCACCGGCAAGACTGTGCTGGCGCATGAAATCTCCAAGGCGCTGGGCGCGCCGCTGATCGAGTGGAACATCAAGTCGACCACCAAGGCGCAGCAGGGCCTCTACGAATATGACGCCGTGGCGCGCCTGCGCGATGGCCAGCTCGGCGAAGAGCGCGTTCACGACATCCGCAACTACATCAAGAAGGGCAAGCTGTGGGAGGCCTTCACCTCGCCCCAGCTTCCCGTCCTGCTGATTGACGAGATCGACAAGGCCGATATCGAGTTCCCCAACGACCTCCTGCAGGAGCTCGACCGCATGAGCTTCGACGTCTACGAGACGCAGGAGCGCATCGCGGCGAAGGAACGCCCGATCGTCGTCATCACCTCGAACAACGAGAAGGAGCTGCCCGACGCCTTCCTGCGCCGCTGCTTCTTCCACTACATCAAGTTCCCCGACCGCGAGACGATGCAGGACATCATCGACGTCCACTTCCCCGGCATCCAGAAGACGCTGGTCAAGAAGGCGATGGACATCTTCTACGACCTGCGCGAGGTGCCGGGGCTGAAGAAGAAGCCCTCGACCTCCGAGCTGCTCGACTGGCTCAAGCTGCTGCTCAACGAGGACATGCCGCTCGAAGTGCTGCAGGACAAGAACCCGGCCAGCGCCATCCCGCCGCTGCACGGCGCGCTTCTGAAGAACGAGCAGGATATCATGCTGTTCGAACGCCTCGCCTTCATGGCCCGGCGGAACCCGAGCTGAGCAACGTGGCACACGAAGGCGGCTGTTTCTGCGGCGCGGTTCGCTTCACGTGTCGCGCCGAGCCGCAAGGCGCGCGCTTCTGCTGGTGCCGCGATTGCCAGCGGATCGCCAGCGGTTCGGCGACGGTCAACGTGTTGTTCGACGAGGATGCCGTCACCTACACCGGCGAGATGACCCGCATCACCCGCGTCGCCGAAAGCGGCAACACGGTCGAGCGGGGGTTCTGCTCGGTGTGCGGCTCGCAGATGTACAGCCGTACCACGCAAGGCCCGAAGCTGCCGATGCGGGTGCGCGCGGGCACGCTCGACGATCCGGAGATCTGTCCGCCCACCATGATCATCTGGGGCAGGAGCGCGCCAAGCTGGGCGCCTTTCCCTCCCGGCATGCCGGTGCTTGAGGCGGGGCCCGGTTCGGCGGAACTCGTGCCCCCCCGATTGCCTCAGTCGAAGCTGTAGGCGAGCTCGAAATCGCCCCAGCGCCGCCCGCCGAAATAGAGCGGGACGTAGACATTGCGCACCACCACGTAGCTGTCGCCGTCGCCCTCCTGACGATAGACCGCCATCATGTAGGCATCGGAGGAGACCTTGGCCTTGCGGTCGATCGCCTCGAGCATGATCCGGCCGTTGCGGCAGAACTGGGTGTCGTGGTTGATATCGCCGGTGGGGGTGCGGCTGCGCTCGGTGAGGTGGGTGGGCAGGAACCCGTTCATGTCGGTGCAGGCCGCAGCCAGCACACGGGCATCGCTCGCCTTGGCGCGGTCGAGGAAGGGACGCCACTCGGCATGCGCCCAGTCGGTGAGACGCGTGCGGAACAGCGGCGGATTGGTACCGGGGACGCTCTGGTAATCGGTGTCGAACAGCGCCGCGATGGTGATCGCCCCGCGCGCCAGCGCCGCCTCGGTGTGCGCGGCGACCTCCTGCATCATCGCCTGCGCCTGGGCAACCATCGCGCTGTCCTCGGGGCTGAGCCCGGCGTGGACGATGCGGTCGAACATCTCGGAGGCGGTGATCTCCAGCTCCTCCATCTTGCGGTGGGCACCGTGGAGCCGGTCTTCGTTGCTGCGTGCGGCGGCATCGAACCCGGTCAGCACGCGCTGGACCTTGTCGACATGGCCGCTGATGGTGCCGGTCGAGCGGGCGATGACGTCGTTCTGCTTGTCGACCTCCTCGACCAGCGCGCCGACGTTGGCGATGGTGCTCTCGATCCGCGCAACGCTGGCGCGGGCCTCGCCGCTGGCTTTCGATCCGGCCTCGATCCGCCCGATCACGACCTCGGCCTCGCCGCCGAGCGCATCGATGGTGTGGGCGATTTCCTCGGTTGCCTTGCGGGTGTCGTTGGCAAGGCTCTTCACCTCGCTCGCGACCACCGCGAAGGTCCGGCCCGCATCGCCTGCGCGCATTGCCTCGATCGTGGCGTTCAATGCAAGGATATTGGTCGTCTCCGCAATCTCGCCAATGTCCTGCGCGGAGCGGCGCACCTGCTCCATCGCGGCCGAGAAGCTGGTGACGTGCTGGCCGAGGGTGTCGACCAGTTCGATCAGCGAGGCGATCTGGCCCAGCGAGGACTGGATCAGCGCCGTGCCCTCGGAAAGGCGCTCGATCGCGCGTTCGGACAGCAGCCGCGCCTCGTCGGAGGCTTCGGCGACCTTGCTCTGGTCGGCCTCGAGCGCGCGGACGGTCTCGGCCAGCGCCTCGTGCTCGGAACGCAGCGTCTTGGACGAGGCGATCACGGCCTCCACGACGCCCGCTACATCTGTGCAGCCGACAGTCACCGCGCCGCAGCTCTCGGGGATCATACCGAGGGCATGTGCGTTGGCAGTATCGATGGCGAGGCTGTTCATATGCGTGTCGCTGCCCTGTTGCTTGTCTTGCGGAACACTAGGCAGAGGATGGTAAGCAATGGGTTAAGACTTGCCCGATGCCCTTCGCATCGCGGCCCTCCTCAAGATTGGGGACTGGTCAGCGGCCCGGACGCGGGTTAAGCGTGCCCGCATGTTCTTCAATTTCGTCGACGAGCTCAGGGCCGCCGGGATCGGCGCCTCCTTCAAGGAGCACCTCACCCTGCTGGAGGCGCTCGACAAGGACGTGATCGAGCAGACGCCCGAGGCGTTCTACTACCTCTCGCGCGCCACCTTCGTGAAGGACGAAGGCCTGCTCGACCGCTTCGACCAGGTCTTCCAGAAGGTCTTCAAGGGGATCATGACCGATTACGGCCAGAACCCGGTCGACATTCCCGAGGACTGGCTGAAGGCGGTGGCCGAGAAGTTCCTGACCCCCGAAGAGATGGAAGCGATCAAGTCGCTGGGCGACTGGGACGAGATCATGGAGACGCTCAAGAAGCGGCTCGAGGAACAGGAAAAGCGCCACCAGGGCGGCAACAAGTGGATCGGCACGGGCGGCACCAGCCCCTTCGGCAATTCGGGCTACAACCCGGAAGGCGTGCGGATTGGCGGCGAGAGCAAGCACGGGCGCGCGGTCAAGGTCTGGGAAAAGCGCGAGTTCAAGAACCTCGACAACACCAAGGAACTCGGCACCCGCAACATCAAGATGGCGCTGCGCCGCCTGCGCCGCTTCGCGCGCGAGGGCGCGGCGGACGAACTCGACATTCCCGGCACCATCGAAGGCACCGCCAAGCAGGGCTGGCTCGATATCCGGATGCGGCCCGAGCGCAGGAATGCCGTCAAGCTGCTGCTGTTCCTCGATGTCGGCGGCTCGATGGACCCCTTCATCAAGCTGGTCGAGGAGCTGTTCAGCGCGGCCACCGCGGAGTTCAAGAACCTCGAATTCTTCTACTTCCACAACTGCCTCTACGAAGGCGTGTGGAAGGACAACAAGCGCCGCTGGCAGGAACGCACCAAGACCTGGGACGTGCTCCACAAATACGGGCACGACTACAAGATCGTGTTCGTGGGCGATGCGGCAATGAGCCCCTACGAGATCACCCATCCGGGTGGCTCGGTGGAGCACATGAACGAGGAAGCGGGCGCGGTGTGGCTCCAGCGCGTGACTAACACTTACCCCGCGACCGTGTGGCTCAACCCGGTGCCGGAAAAGCAGTGGGGCTATTCGCAGTCGACCAAGATGATCAAGCAGCTGGTGGGCGATAGGATGTTTCCGCTGACGCTTGAAGGGCTGGATGATGCGATGCGGGAGCTGAGCCGGAAGCACGGGGCTTGAGCGAAGTGTTTTAAAATACGCGACATTGTGGTAGTCTTCGGCCTCAGGAGACCACCATGCAACAGATCGCCCTGCCGCTTGTCATCGCCCTTCTCGAGGCGAGCGAAGTCCCCCCTGCCCCGCACTCCATCACCATTGCCGCCCCGGAAGCGGCCGGGCGCGAGTTGCGGCCGGACTTTCTGGCTGGCCCCAAATGCCGCGACGCCAAGCTGCCTACGGCTGACAATCCCGGACAGCAGCCTCGCTTCGAACGCGGGCCCGCCACGGCGGATATGGGGCAATATATCTATGCGGTCGATCGGCGGATCGACGGCTGCTCGGTGGTTCTGACGATGAGCCCCAGCCTCCAGCCCCGCGTTCCGCTGAAGCCCTCCCCTGAGGAAATGGCCGAGATCCGCCGTCGTCGTTGACGGGCGCTAACGACTTCAGCAATCCAGCGGCGGATGACACCGCCCCGCCATACCCGCTTCAAAGCCGTCCGCCTCCGGCTCGAAGCCTTCGATCCCGGCACCGGCTGGCGCTTGTGGCTATACGAGTTCCTGCTGTTCGGCTTCAAGCAGGGCTGGGCCTGCCTGTTCGGCGGCCTGCTGCTCGCCCTGCTGCTCGGCACGCACCTGTTCTATCCCGAGGGCGCGCCGCTCCACCGCTACGACTTCCTGACGCTGGCCGCCATCGCCATTCAGGCGGGCATGCTGGCGTTCCGGTTAGAAACGTGGCGAGAAGCTCGCGTCATCCTCATCTTCCACGTCGTCGGCACGGTGATGGAACTGTTCAAGACCTCCGCCGGGTCATGGACTTACCCTGAGGAGAGCGTGCTCCACATCGGCGCGGTGCCGCTGTTCTCGGGGTTCATGTATGCCGCGGTCGGCAGCTACATTGCGCGGGTATGGCGGATCTTCGATTTCCGCTTCAGCCACTACCCGCCCGCGTGGACGACATGGGCGCTGGCAGCGGCGATCTACGTCAACTTCTTCACCCACCACTTCACCCTCGACATCCGCTGGGGACTGTTTGCCGCCACGGCGGTGATCTTCTGGCGCACCCGCGTGCACTTCCGGAACTGGCGCGCGCATCGCTGGATGCCATTGCTGGTCGGCTTCGGGCTCGTTGCGCTGTTCATCTGGTTTGCCGAGAACATCGCCACCTTCGCCAATGCCTGGAACTATCCCGGGCAGGAGAAGGAATGGCAGATGGTCAGCCTCGCCAAATATGGCAGCTGGTATCTGCTGATGCTAATCAGCTTCGTGCTTGTGACGCTGGTGCAGCCCATTCGCGGGCCTGATCCGCAAGCGGATTAGTTGAGACGCCAATTGAACGAGATAAGGAACCGCGCCCCGCGGGCATCGCTGCCGTCTGCCAATTGCGGACTAACCCGCAAGGGGCCGAATACGCGTTCGGATTCGCGCGCAAACAGCGCCGCATCGCTGGCTGGTTCGAATGAAATCTGGCGACAGATAAGCGAGAGATCCTGCTGGATCTGGCATTCGATCACCGACGTGCCCTGTGCTTCTTGCCGCAGCGCGCGCGGGGGATATCTGAGCCGCAACGGCACCTCGCCAGCGAGTTCGGGGATCGACTGGCGCTCGACCAACGGCCCTGTGGAAAGGTCAACAACGGGCAGTTCGAAAGCCGGGACGTTGAATTCGATCAGGACATAGCGCTCGAACCGGTCCTTGGCGGTCTGTGTCACCACCGGAAAGGCGGGCAAGGTGACCCGATCGCCAGCCCGCAGCACAAGGCTCTCGGCCACCGGGTTTTGCTGCGAAACCCGGTTGGAGAATATGCAGAATGCGAGCGTGATCTTCCCCGCATCGTTGATCGGACAGCGATAGGAAAGCTTTGCCGCCGCAATCGTACCGCTTTGTCCGTCGCCAACCGCGTAAAGATCGGCAATGGAAAGCTCCGCGACCGGAACGGCGATCGGGGCTGCTGTGTATTCCTCGGTCCGGAGGCGATACTTGCCGCTTTGGTCCTTGACCATCCGCTCGGTCACGCGCGGGGCTGGCGCAGAGGGTTCAACCTGCGCGGCCAGCCGCACCGCTCCACCGCACAGCAGCGCCAGACCCAAGGCCCATGACTTCACCTGATCACGCAAAGATTCGCCTCCCCGTCTCACGAAACCCGCCCGGCTAGCCCTTCTGATCCAGCTCGCGGTCGAGATGCAGGCTGCACCGCCAGAAGAAGAGCGCCGGCACCAGTCCCAGCACCGCCGCGCCGTAGAGCACGTAGCGCACCGAGTCCGCGCCGTAGGTCGGCTGGAGCCAGTCGGAGAGCACGCCGAAGAACAACGGCCCCAGGCCGAGGCCAATGAGGTTCTGGAAGAACAGCAGGCTCGCCGCTGCAATTGCCCTCGCGCGCATCGGAACAAGGCCCTGCGCGGCCGAATAGGTCGGGCCGTAGTAGAGCGAGTTGAACACGGTCGGCAGGAACAGGAGCGCCAGCGCCAGCGGCCAGCTCGGCGCATGGTAGGCGGCTATCGCGAGCGGCACCGCCAGCGCCATGCCGATTGCGGGCGCGCTCAGCACATGGCGGCGGTTGGTTGCTCCAAACCGGTCGGCGAGGTAGCCGCCGAGCCACGTGCCGAGAATCCCGGCCGCGCCGCCGAGCAGACCGAACGACAGGCCCACCTCCCCCGGCGACAGGTCATGAGTGCGCTGGAAGAAGATCGTCGTCCAGGTGGTCTTGCCATAAGATAAAAAGGAGGCTGCCGACCCCGCGCAGACCAGCAGGACGAAGGCGCGCGAGCGCATGACTTCAGCCACCGCCTGACCCAGCGGCAGCGCGGCGGGCTGGCTCTTGGCGCGCAGCACCGACGCGGCGTCGGAGCGGCGCGGGTCCCTCAGCACGAACCAAACCACCAGCGCAAGCGCGACGCCGGGAAGTCCCACCACCACGAAGGCCTCGCGCCATCCGAGGAAATCGGCCAGCAGTCCGCCGATCACCATGCCCAGCAACGAGCCGACCGGAATCCCGAGCGAATAGAACGCCAGCGCCGAGGCGCGCTTTTCAGGGGGCACCATGTCGCTGATCAGCGAATGCGCCGGCGGGGTGCACCCGGCCTCGCCCACCCCCACCCCGATCCGCGCGAGCAGCAATTGCCAGAAGTTCTGCGCCAGCCCGCACACCGCCGTCATCCCCGACCACAGCGCGAGCGCCACCGCGATCAGCCGTGGGCGGCTGGTCGTCTCGCGGTCGGCAAAACGGGCAATAGGGATGCCGAGCACGGTGTAGAACAGCGCGAAGGCGAGGCCGGTCATCAGCCCGATCTGGGTGTCGGACAGCTCCAGGTCGCGCGCGATCGGCTCGGCCAAGATGTTGACGATCTGGCGGTCGATGAAGTTGAAGATGTAGACCGTCAGCAGGATCCACAAGGTGAGCCTTGCCGATTGCACGCCGGTGCCGCTCGCTGCCGCGGTTGCCATTCCTGTCTCTCTCCCATCGGTGACGGTTGCTCCGCCATCCGCCTGTGTCATGCGCTAAGGCGTCATGACGTCACATTCAGTAAAGCAGGTGATGCCGCACTTCGGCAATCCATGCGGCTTCGTCGTGTGACGTCACCGCGTCGAGATCGGCCGGGCGCGCGGCGAGGTCGTCGACCCATTCGCGCAAACCCGGCCCGCCGTTGATCACGTCGATCGCGAGGCGGGTGAGCTCGTATTCATAGGGGAAATCGCGCCACAGCGGGTAATCGGGATAGAGCATGCGGATCGCCTTGAAGGCGAGCGCCTGCATGCGCCAGGGCTTGAAGCTGTGGTGATCGTAGAAAGTACCTTCCGCGTGGATCATCAACGCGTTGCAGAGCGTTCCTGCGTGCTTGTGGAAAGTCGGTTCGAACCAGCATTCGCGGATCGCGCAGCCCGCCAGCCACTCGGGTGCGAGCTTGTTCATCACCTTGAGCACACCGCCCGCGTCGATGTCCGGCGCGCCGAACAGCACCTCAAGGGGCCGCGTGGTGCCGCGCCCTTCGGACAGCGTCGTGCCCTCCAGCATCACCGTCCCGGCATAACAGCGTGCCATGTTGAGGTTGGCGGCATTGGGCGAGGGATTGATCCACAGGCGTGACGCCGGCCACCCGAAGCCGTCATCCGCATCGGGACGCCAGCCCTCCATCGCCACCACCTTGTAGGCGGCGTCGAGGCCGAAATGCTCTATGAACCAGTGGCCCATTTCGCCCATGGTGAGGCCGTGGCGCATCGGCATCGGGGCGGCGCCGACGAAGCTCTCCTGCCCCGGCACCAGCAGCGTGCCCTCTACCGGGCGGCCAGCGGGATTGGGCCGGTCGAGCACCCACACCTCCTTGCCCGTCTTGGCCGCTTCCTCGAGCAGATACAGCAGGGTGGTGACGAAGGTGTAGATCCGGCAACCGAGGTCCTGCAGATCGAACAGAAAGACGTCCGCGCTCGACATCATCTGCCCCGTGGGCCGGCGCACCTCGCCATAAAGCGAGAAGATCGGGATGCCGTAGCGCGCATCCATCTCGTCCGCGGTCTCGACCATGTTGTCCTGCTTGTCGCCCTTGAGGCCGTGCTGCGGACCGAAAGCGCTGTTTACGTTGACCCCGGCCGCAATCAGCGCGTCGAGGCTGTGGGTGAGATCTGCCGTAACGCTTGCCGGGTGCGCCACCAGCGCCACGCGGCGGCCCTTGAGCTGGCTGAGGAGTTCGGGGTCGGCGAGCAGCCGGTCGATGCCGTTCTTCATGTGCCAAGCGATGGAACAGCGCGCGCGCAAAGGCAATGCCGCTGCGAAGGGCTGGGAACATTGCTCCCACTGTGCCAGTTAGTCCGGCATGGACATCGACTGGACAGCCGTAGCCATCGCCGCCGGCTGGGCGATCATCCTCGGCGGCGCGGGCGGCGCGCTGACCGAGATCGGCGGGTGGTATCACCACTTGCGCAAGCCTGCATGGCAGCCGCCCGACTGGCTGTTCGGCCCGGCCTGGACGATCATCCTCGGGCTTGCCGGGTGGAGCCTTTACATCGGCCTCACAGAAGCCCCCTCGCCCGAGGCGCGAACGGGGGTGTGGGCGCTGTTCATCGCCAATTTCGTGCTCCACTTCGCGTGGTCGCCGCTGTTCTTCAAGCTGAAGCGCCCCGACTGGGCGCTCGCCGAGAATGTCTTCCTGTGGCTTTCGGTCGTAGGCCTGATGGTCGTGCTGCCGCGCTTGGTCGACAACCCCTTTGTCGGCTGGCTCAACGTGCCCTATTTCATCTGGGTGAGCTTTGCTTTCGTGCTCAACCTGAAGATCGTGCAGCTCAACCGGCCTTTCGTCACCGGAGAGCCGGATCCTCGCGCTCGACAATAAGCGCGCGGTTGGCTTCCGAGTGGAACTCGGGCTTGCCGGGCGGGAAGGCGAGCGCCCAGTACTGCTTGCTGCCATCGGCATGTTCGACCACGGCGTTGAGCGCGACCTGCGCGGGCGCGGGCAGATCGGCGGCGATGCTGGCGCGCAGCACCAGACCCGCCGCATCATGCGAGCAGGCGATGGCGAGCGCGTCCACGGGCGCATCGCGCATCCCGGCGCGGAAGGAATCGAAGTCGTAGGCCGCCCACTGGCCGGAGGGCGAGAGGTTGAACTCGCGATAGGCCTTCCCGCCGAGCGGCTGCCAGAAGATCTCGAAGCAGGTCGTCTGCCACAGGTTGTCATGTCGTGCAGGGATTGATGCCGGGGGGATGACGATCCGTTGCACGTCACCATCGAGGACGAATTCCGCCTCGCACCCCTGCGCGGTGGCGGTCACCGAGGCGGTGACGGCGCGGACAGGGCCGAGGTCGCAGGCGACGTGGAGCATCAGCGGGTGCATCGCGCCTGTGTGCCGACCCGGCGCGCCTCCGGCAAGCCACTTCACGCCGTGCGCCGGGCCTGATAGGGGCGCCCAAAACTACGGAACCGCCATGAGCACCTACCAGTCCGACCTTCTTCGCCTCCTCGACGAGCGGGGCCATATCCACCAGGTGACCGATCCGGTTGCATTGGACAAGCTTGCGCGCACCGAAGTGATCACGGCCTATGTCGGCTTCGATCCCACCGCGTCCTCGCTTCACATCGGCAATCTCGCCTCGATCATGCTATTGCGCCGGGTCCAGCAGGCAGGACACCGGCCGATCGTGATCATGGGCGGCGGCACCGCCAAGGTCGGAGATCCTTCGGGCAAGGACGAGACCCGCCAGATGCTCACCGACCCGGTGCTGGAGAGCAACATCGCCTCGATCAAGGACAGCTTCCGCAAGATCCTGCGCTTCGACGACAGCAAGACAGGCGCGCTGCTCATCAACAACGACGACTGGCTCAGCAAGCTCGGCTACATCGAATTGCTGCGCGAGGTCGGCAGGCATCTCACCGTCAACCGCATGCTGACCTTCGATTCGGTCCGCCTGCGGCTCGACCGCGAACAGCCGCTGACCTTCCTCGAATTCAACTACATGATCATGCAGGCGTATGATTTTGTCGTGCTCTCAAGGAAATATGGGTGCAGGTTGCAGCTGGGCGGCAGCGATCAATGGGGCAATATCGTCAACGGCATCGAACTCGCCCGACGGATCGACGGAACCGAGGTCTACGGGGTGACCGCGCCCCTCATCACTCGTGCGGACGGGCAGAAGATGGGCAAGTCGGTCTCGGGCGCGATCTGGCTCAACGAAGACATGCTCCCAGCCTACGACTTCTGGCAATATTGGCGCAATGTCGACGATGCCGACGTGGGCAAGTTCCTGCGCCTGTTCACCGACTTGCCGCTGGATGACGTCAACCGCCTCGAAGCACTCGAAGGGGCCGAGATCAACGCCGCCAAGGTGATCCTCGCCAACGAAGTGACCAAGCTCGTTCGGGGGGAAGACGCCGCCACCCGGGCCGAAGCCACCGCGCGGGAAACTTTCGCGGGCAGCGGCGCAGGCGAGGATCTGCCGAGCATCGCCACCGGCCCCGAAGGCATGCGTCTTGCCGCCCTCCTCACCGCACTCGGCCTCACCGCCTCGGGCGGCGAGGCCAAGCGCAAGCTTGCCGAGGGTGCGGTGAAGCTCGAGGGCGAGACGGTGAGCGATCCGGCGCAGCTGGTTCTGCCCGCCGCGGGCCAGACCCTGCGCCTCAGCCTCGGCAAGAAGCGGCACGCGCTCGTGACGCGGTGAGCCTGTCCCGCAGGGTTTACGCCCTCCCCCGGGGCCTTTACCAATTGTCAGGCTTTCTGCGGCATTTCCATCTTCCGTGACCCAGACGGAGGGAAGGATCGCACGACGTGGCAGGTGGAGCTAATCTCAGCGTGACCGACTTGCGCCGTGCAGCACGGCACCCGGTCGATTTTCCGGCCATCGTCGAGCATTTCGTGCAGGGCGACCTGCACCTTCACGTCTGCAATCTCTCCGCCCACGGCTTCATGGTCGACAATGGCGAGCGGCTCCAGCGCGGCGACCGCATCATCATCCGCCTACCGGTCGTCGGCCGGATCGAGGCCTATGTGATCTGGACCCGCGACAACCGCGCAGGCTTCCAGTTCGAGCGGATCATCCGGCTCGACGATTTCGTCGCGATCATCGACCAACTCCAGCCCAATCCGCGCCTGCGCCGCCCGCGCTGAGGCAACATAAAGTCGAGGGGGGACAAGTTTCCCCTGCTTGGCAGCATCGCCGCCGCCTGCCATGGCGCGCGGCGTGACCGACGCTGTGACCGAACCTGCCTCCCCGCTCCAGATCGGCGATTACCGGCGCTACTGGCTCGCGCGCTTCATGGGCGTGTTTGCGACCATGTCGATGGTGGTGCTGCTCGGCTATCAGCTCTACGCCGTGGCGCGCGACGATTACGGGATGAGCGTGGCCGAGGCCTCGTTCCAGCTGGGCTTGCTGGGGCTTGCGCAATTCGTGCCGCTGTTCCTGCTGACTCCGGTCGCGGGGCTCGCCGCCGACCGCTTCGACCGCCGCCATGTCGCAGCCTTCGCCAACGGGATCGACGGCCTCGTGGCCGTGGTGCTGGCGTGGGCGACCTGGGCCGATGCCTTGAGCCTGCCGATCCTCTTCACCCTCGCCGCAGCCCACGGCGCCGCGCGTGTGTTCCTCGGCCCCTCGATGAGCGCGATTGCGCCCAACATCGTCCCCCCTGCCCTGCTGCCGCGCGCGATCGCGCTGTCCTCGATCGCCTGGCAGACCGCGAGCGTCGCTGGCCCGGCGGTGGGCGGGCTGATCTTTGCCCAGGCCGAGTGGCTCCCCCACGCACTTTCCGCCGCACTGCTCGGCTGCTCGATGCTGCTGATCCTCACCGTGCGCCCGGTGCGCGCCAAGCAGGACGGACCGCGCCTCAAGCCTTTGAAGCAGATTACCGAGGGCATGATCTATGTCTGGCGCGAGCGGTTCCTGCTCGGCTGCATCACGCTCGATCTGTTCGCCGTGCTGCTGGCGGGCGCGACGGCGCTGCTGCCGGTCTTCGCGCGCGACATTCTGTTCGTCGGCCCCGAGGGTCTCGGCCTGATGCGCGCTGCCCCGGCGCTGGGCGCGGCGAGCGTGGCGCTGTGGCTGTCATTCCACCCGCTCCAGCGCGAGGTCGGGGTCAAGATGCTGTGGGCGGTCGCAGCCTTCGGGGCGCTCACCATCGCCTTCGCCTTCTCGCGCTATTTCCTGCTGTCGCTGGCGATCCTCGCCGCGATGGGCGCGGTCGACATGGTCTCGGTGTTCATCCGCTCGTCGCTCGTCCAGCTCTTCACGCCCGATGACAAGCGCGGGCGGGTTTCATCGATCTCTGGCCTCGCCATCTCGGCATCGAACGAGCTGGGCGAGATGCAGTCGGGACTCGCCGCAGCGCTGCTCGGCGCGGTCGGCGCGGTTGTATTCGGCGGGGCGGGTGCGATATTCGTGACACTGGTCTGGGCGTGGTACTTCCCTGAATTGCGCCGCGCCCGCAGCTTCGAGCCCCAAGAGCTCAAACGAGAGGTATCGACATGAAGGCCGACAACATCCTCGCCACCATCGGCGGCACCCCGCATATCCGCCTTGCGCGGCTGTTCCCCGACCACGAGGTGTGGGTGAAGTCCGAGCGCGCGAACCCCGGCGGCTCGATCAAGGACCGGATCGCGCTTGCCATGGTCGAAGATGCCGAGGCGCGCGGCGCATTGAAGCCGGGCGGCACCATCGTCGAGCCTACCAGCGGCAACACCGGTATCGGGCTTGCCATGGTCGCCGCGGTCAAGGGCTACCGCCTCGTGCTGGTGATGCCCGAATCGATGTCGGTCGAGCGCCGCCGCCTGATGCTCGCCTATGGCGCGAGCTTCGACCTCACTCCGCGCGAGAAGGGCATGAAGGGCGCGATCGAGCGGGCGATGGAACTGGTTGCGCAGACGCCCGGCGCATGGATGCCGAGCCAGTTCGACAATCCCGCAAACGTCGCGGTCCACGCCCGCACCACCGCGCAGGAGATCCTCGCCGATTTCGCCGAAACCCCGATCGACGTGCTGATCACCGGGGTCGGAACCGGCGGGCACCTCACCGGCTGCGCGGAGGAATTGAAGAAGCACTGGCCGGCGATGAAGGCCTATGGCGTCGAGCCTGCGCTCTCGCCCGTCATCAACGGCGGCCAACCCGGCCCGCACCCGATCCAGGGGATCGGCGCGGGGTTCATTCCGGGCAACCTTCACACCAACGCGATCGACGGCGCGATTCCCGTCGATGCCGATGAGGCCAAGGAGATGGCCCGCCGCGCCGCATGCGAGGAAGGAATGCTGGTCGGCATCTCGAGCGGCGCAACGCTGGCCGCGATCGCCGGCAAGCTCGCCGATCTGCCCGCAGGCAGCCGCGTGCTCGGCTTCAACTACGACACGGGCGAGCGCTACCTCTCGGTTCCCGACTTCCTGCCGGTCGAGTGACAATCACCGGCGGTGGGCACGATATCGCTGCACGAAACGGACTCGCCGGGCGGCGAAGACTGCGCCGCCGCGCTTGAAATCCTGCGTGAGTTCACCCGCGCCCGCGTCCCAGAGCTCGACAATCACGACTATGCCCTGCTCCTCAAGGACGAACATGGCGTTCTAGTCGGCGCATTGATTGGCCTTTCGCGGTGGGGCGGGTTTCTTATCGACATCCTTGCCCTGTCGGAACCCCTGCGCGGTCAGGGCTGGGGCACTGTTCTGCTCGAAAGGGCCGAGGCTGAAGCTCGGCGGCGCCATTGCCACCACCTGCGGCTCGATACCTATGCCTTCCAGGCCAAGGCGTTCTACGAATCGCATGGCTTTACGGTCATCGGCCAGATCGATGGGCCCGCGCCCTACTACCCGCATTACTTCATGATGAAGCCGCTCCAGAGCGACAGTCTCCACCCTGTCCTCGACGTCGCCCCGCGGTCACGATAACCCATTTCTTAACCCTGAGCGCGTAACCCTCGGGCGCGATTGCCGTTGCAATCAGGTCTTTGCCCGGGATGTGTCGCCCATGAAGTTCATCAAGCTCGAATCGCGCGGCGGCAATTATCTCGTCGTGGCCTCGAACGTGGCGTGGCTGCGCACCGCTGAGAACGGGCAGACCAATGTCGGCATCGTCGGCGGGCAGCCGCTGCTGGTGGTGGGCACGATTGAAGAGGTGGCCGAGAAAATCCTCGCCGGGCTGGCCGAAGCGCACGCGGAGGCGGCGCCGAGCCATGCTGCGCCGGTGGCGGCACCGGTCGCGCAGGCCCTCACGCCCGCACCCGCACCGGAGCCTGCGCCCCAACCCGCAGCCGTCGCACCGCCGCCACCCGCTCCTCCTGCGCCTGAGCCCGAGTCGGAGCTCGAACCCGAGCCGGAACAGGAGCCCGCCGCGCCCCAGCCCGAACCGGTTCGCGCGGCTCGTCCTGCCCCCGCACCCGCCCCTGTTGCGGCTCCCGCACCGGCTGCGGCTGCGGCTTCCGCGCAGCCGGAGGCTGACCCGGCCCCGGCTCGCCCCCGGGTGGTCTCGGCCCGCTCGGCCAGCCAGTGGGAGCGTCCCGCTGCGGCGGCTCGCACGAGCCTCAAGATGAAGGTCAGCTCGCAGCGCATGATGGGGATGCTCGAGTAGGTCGCGTCACCCCCGCGCGCCGCGATCAATCGCCGTAATAGACCGGACCGAGCGCGTCGATGACCGCCACGGCGTCAAGCGCATCCGGCTCGCTCGCGGCGTCATCGAGCAGGCGGATCGTCAGTTCGGTCTTGTAGCCGACCAGGGTCCGTTCGATCGGTGTGCCGCTGATCGAGCGGGTCAGGATCTGTTCGTAGTCGTTCCGGGCAGCGATATGGAAATGGGATTTGCCCGCCTCGCGCGCGACTTCCGCAGCGCGCAACAGGGTCATCTCCTGCACCACCGGCGCCGAGGTGGTGTTGCCGGTGAACTCGACCTTGATCGAACCGTCAGCATTCGCGGTGGACCGGAAGCCCGCAGTGCGATCAACCCCGCCCAGCAAGGTCGTCCCGAAGGACAGTGCCGCGCCCACCATCGCGCCGAGAATGTTCGGGCGCGATTTCTCGTAATCGATCAGCTTGCGTTTGGATTCGGGGCGGATCAGCAGCGTGCTGGCGAGGGTCGCGACCCGCTCTGCCCCCCGCCTTGGGGCCGCGATCAGCGCGGGCAGTTCGGGCGCATCCGGCGCCTCGGCGCGCGCTGCGGCATAGGCCGCATGAAATTCCTCACTCACCGCAGTGGCGCGCAGCCGATCCGCACCCAACAGCGCCGCAGCCTCGGCAAGGCGCCCCTCTCCCAGCGCGATGCGCGCCTCGATCAGCCGGGCCATCGGCTCAAGCTGCTTCTTGCGCGCGTCCGCGACCAGCAGGCCGCCCAGCCCGACACCAAGAGGAGGCGCTTTGGCATCGGCACCTTGCGCCGCAGGCGGGGTTTCGGCCTCGTCGAGCGTCTTGCGGGTGAGCGCGAGCCATGCCCGCGCCGTTTCCGGCTGACCATTGGCAGCATGGGCATAGGCCCTTGTCAGCCCGTCACCGATGACGCCCTGCCACTTCTCGAAATACTGCAGCAGCAAGTCCTGCTGGCCAAGCAGGCGTTCAACGCTCGGGGGCGCAGGCAGATCGAGCGCGGGAGGCACCGTGCCGGTGGCCAGTTCCTGGAGGCTGGCCGGACGGCCGCTCAGGCGCAGCGCCAGACCGCGGGTCATCGGGTCGATCCGCGCGAGCGCTTCCCAGACCGTCCGGTCCTCCGGCCCCTCGGCGGCAGCGAGCGAGCGCAGCAGCGCGGCGACCCGCTGGATCTCGATCGAGTAGGGACGCTTGGCCGCCGCCTGCTGCGCAAGGTCCAGGGCGGCGTCGGTCTGACCCGACTGGCTGAGCGCGAGCGCCCGCAGCAGATCGATCGAGACCCCCATGCTCCGGTCGTAGAAGAATTCCCCGCCATAGGCTGCAGCGGCCTGCTGGGCCGTGTCGAGATCGGCGAGCGCCCCGGCGGCATCGCCGAGTTCGATCTTCGCCGCAGCCCGCGCGCGCAAGAGATGCGCACGGCGCAAGGTCTGCTCGGGCTTGAGGTTCTTGCTCGCCAGCGCCCGGTCGCAGTTCGCCAGCGTGCCCTGCGGAGATGCCCTGCCCGCGGCACCCAGGCCAAACGCCGGAAAGGTCGCTTCGCCGCGCATGCCGTCATCGCTGCTCTTGGGCTTCTTGAGCCCGTCGCAGCCCGAGAAATCCTGCGAGGCTCCAGCCAGTGCCGGCGCGGCGAGCCCGAGCGACAGCGCGGCGAGCCCGCGCGAAATACGGAAGATTCCCATGTGTTTACGACCCCCGTTGCAGCCCCTTGCCCGCGCAGAGGTGCGCGGCAGCGGCCATATTGCGCGGGCCCGTGGCCGGCGCAACCCCGATGGTCGGTCGAAGCCTCACAAGCGAAGGCAGCCCCCCTGCACGCGTCGAGGGCGGCTGCCGCGCTTATTCGGGCGCAGCGTCAGGCTGCAGTCGCGAAGGCCTCGGCAGGGAGCTTCATCATGTATTCGCTGCCCGCCTCGAGCTTGCGGCGCAGCGCGCCCGCATCGGGGAGGAAGCGTTCGGCATAGTAGTTGGCCGAGACCAGCTTGGCCTCGTAGAACGCCTTGTCCTCGGGTGCTTCTGCCAGCTTCGTCAGCGCCACCTTGGCCATCTTCAGCCAGAAGAAGCCGAGCGTCACGATGCCCATGATGTGCATGTAGTGATGCGCGCCGGCCCCGAGGTGGTTGGGGTTGGTGAAGGCGTTCATCATGAACCACTGCGTCGCCGCCTTCTGCTCGCCCAGCGCCTTTTCGAGGCGCTCGGCGACAGGAGCGAGTTCTGCCACATGCTTGGCGGCGGCGATTTCCTCGTCGATCATGGCGAAGAAGGCCTGGATCGCCTTGCCCCCGCCCGCGGCGAGCTTGCGCCCGCACAGGTCCATCGCCTGCACGCCGTTGGCGCCCTCGTAGATCATCGCAATGCGGCTATCGCGCACGAACTGCTCCATGCCCCACTCGCGCACATAGCCGTGGCCGCCATAGACCTGCTGCATGTTGTTGGCGATGTCGTAGCCCTTGTCGGTGCCGTAGCCCTTGATGACCGGGGTCATGAGGCCGATCAGCAGGTCGGCCATCTCGCGCTCCTCGGCGGTCTGCGCCTTGTGGGTGAGATCGACCTGGAGCGCGCCCCACAGGCACAGCGCCCGCATGGCCTCGGTGAAGACTTTGGCGTCCATCAGCATCCGGCGCACGTCGGGGTGGACGAAGATCGGATCGGCCTTGGCGGCAGGGTCCACCGGACCGGTCAGCGCGCGGCCCTGACGGCGGTCGAGCGCATAGGTTACCGCGTTCTGATAGGCGACCTCGGCCTGGGCATAGCCCTGGATACCGACGCCGAGACGCGCGGCGTTCATCATGATGAACATGGCAGCCAGGCCCTTGTTCTCCTCGCCGACGAGGTAGCCAGTCGCCCCGTCGTAGTTGAGGAGGCACGTGGCGTTGCCGTGGATCCCCATCTTCTTCTCGATCGAGCCGCAGGTCACGCCGTTGCGCGCGCCCGGGTTGCCATTCTCGTCGAGGATGAACTTGGGCACGATGAACAGCGAGATGCCCTTGGTCGAGTCGGGCGCACCCGGGGTCTTGGCGAGCACCAGGTGGATGATGTTGCTGGTGAGATCATGCTCGCCGGCCGAAATGAAGATCTTGGTCCCGGTGATCGCATAGGTGCCATCGCCATTGGGCACGGCCTTGGTGCGGATCATGCCGAGATCGGTGCCGCAGTGCGGTTCGGTCAGGTTCATCGTACCCGACCACTCGCCCGAGATCATCTTGGGCACATAGGTCGCCTTCTGCTCGTCCGAGCCCTTGGCAAGGATCGCCGAGATCGCGCCGTGGGTGAGGCCCGGATACATCGCGAAGGCCTGGTTGGCAGTGCCGGTGTACTCCTCGAGCACGAAGCCGAGCACGTGCGGCAGCCCCTGCCCGCCGAATTCCTCGGGCTGGGCGAGCGTGCCCCAACCGCTCTCGACATAGGCCTGATAGGCCTCCTTGAAGCCCGGAGGGGTGGTGACCGAGCCGTCCTCGAGGCGGGTGCAGCCGTGCTCGTCGCCCGCCTGGTTGATCGGCGCGAGCACCTCGGCGCAGAACTTGCCGGCCTCGTTGATGACGGTCTCGATCATGTCAGGCGTTGCGTTCTCGAAGCCCGGCAGGTTGCCGTAGCTGGCAAGATCGAGCACTTCGTTGACGATGAAACGCGTGTCGCGGGTGGGCGCGGTGTAGGTCGGCATCGGTTGATCCCTCTGGTAGGCAGACGTGTAAAGCGGTGTTGGGCCTAGCGCATCAGCGCAGGTCGAGCTTTTCGATTTCGGCGACGAAGTCGGTCAGTTCCTTGATCGAGCTGTCGATGTCGTCGCGCTGCGCCTTGAGCTTGGCGATATGCGTGCGGCATTTCTCGATCGTGACACGGCGCTGTTCAACGCGGCCGTCGTCGAGGTCGTAGAGGTCGATCATCTCGCGGATCTCGGTCAGCGAGAAGCCCACGTTCTTGGCGCGCATGATCCAGGCGAGCCGCGCGCGGTCACGCTTGGAATAGACCCGGGTGAGGCCGACGCGCGCCGGGCTGATGAGCCCCTCGTCCTCGTAGAAGCGCAGCGCGCGGGCGGTGCAGCCGAATTCCGACGTGAGGTCGGAAATGGTGAAATGGTCGCGCTCGTGGACATCCGGCCGGTCGAGATGCGCGCCGTTGCGGCGCGGCTCGGCGGCGGGATCGACGGCGGCGGTGGAAGCAGGAGCGGTAGCCATGCCCCGCGCTCTACCTTACGTTTACGTGAGCGTCAAGTATCGATGCGCCGCAGCACCGCCTGACCCTCGCGCGTGACTACCTCGCGGTAGAAGCAGGCACGCGCGCCGGTGTGACAGGTGGGGCCGGCGGGCGTGGCGCGAATCAGCAGCGCGTCCTGATCGCAGTCGGTCAGCACCGCCTCCACGGCGAGGAAATGCCCTGACGTCTCGCCCTTCATCCACAGCGCCCCGCGCGAGCGCGACCAGAAGTGCACCTTGCCGGTCTCGAGCGTCTTTGCGAGCGCCTCGGCATTCATGTGCGCCACGACCAGCATCGAGCCGTCTGCAGCGTCGACCACGACCGCGGTCAACAGCCCCGCGGCATCGAATTTGGGAGCAAAGACAAGGCCCTTCTCGCGCTCTTCGGAAGTGAGGACGGGATCGGTCACAAAGGCAACTCCAGGATAGTCCGAAGGCGGCTCATGCAAGGATTGTTGCAAGCAGACAACAGCACGTCACAAAAAATTGCCCCGTCCAAGGTTTCATTTTCCGCGTTAGGCAACTCGGTGGAAGAAAGCTTGCGGAGCCTTCGCAAGGGGTTCTCCACCGAACACATGGCACCGCCCGGTGCCGGGTTCAGGGGGTGACCGGACCGCGTTACTGGCAGCGGGGTGCCAGCGCGACCGGTTGAACGATAGGGACTGGATCCCGGCAGCGAAGTTAGGGGGTCGCTGCCTCGGCTCGCAAGAGCGGATCCGCACCGTTTCGTCACGTGGCGCCCGAGGTCGAAAGACCTCGGGCGTTATGTGTTTTACGGGCCCGAGCGGATCATGGATGCGAAAGCTTGTGGTCCTCATCCACCCGCGCAAAGCAGGCAACCGCGATCGAGGACGGCGCCGCCCCGGCCAGCGCGGCAAGGCAGGCGCGGCTTGTCGCGCCGCTGGTGAGCACATCGTCGACCAGCACCACATCGCGCCCCCGGATCCGCGCCGCTGCGCCCGGCGCGAGGCGGATCGCCCCGGTCAGCACCCGCTCGCGCGCCTCGCGGCCGAGCCCGCCGAGATTGGGCGTGCGCCGGAAACGCACCAGCGCCGTCACCGCCGCCTCGCCCTTGCCCTGCTTGTGGAGCTCCTGCGCGAGCAGCGCCGCCTGGTTGAAGCCCCGGCTCCACAGCCGCCAGCGGTGGAGCGGCACCGGCACCAGCAGCGGCGGCGCGCGGTCCGACTCCGGCTCGGGCATCCGCGCCGCGATCAGCCGCGCCAACAGCCCCGACAGCGCGATCCGCCCCCCATGCTTATAGGCCAACACGAGCTTGCGCGACGTCTCGTTGTAATAGGTCGCGGCATAGACCGGCACGGCATGGCCTGCGACTTCGGGGTGCTCGGGGACCTCGAGCGTGCTCCAGCAATCGGTGCACAGCCCCGCCTGCGCCGCGACCGCGACCCCGCACGAGGGGCAGCGCGGCGGATAGATGAAATCCACCAGCGGGGCGAGATGCCGGGCAAGTTGAGCGGCCACTGCCATCACGCGAGTGTCGCATGGCTTGCGCTTCCGAAGCAAGCGCGGCAGGGCGGCGCGGCATGAACGTCGCAGTCGTCCCCACCATCTTTGCCGAACCCCGCCGCGTGGCCCGCGCGCTGCGCTCGGCCGCAAGGCTGCGGTCCGGCGCGGATGCCGCGCGCTTCCTCATCGAGGAGATGGCCGAGGACATGATCGAGCGGCTGAGCTTCGTGCGCCATGCCCCGGCGCGCACGCTGCTGATAGGCGGGGCACCGGCCATGCTTCAGACCCATCTGCGGGAGGGCGGCGGCGAGGTTGCCGTCGACATCTCTGCCAACCCTGCCGAACCGCTGGCAGGCGCTCCGTATGACTTCATCGGGGTGAGCGGCCAGCTCGATGCCGTCAACGACCTGCCCGGCGCGCTGATCCACCTGCGCAATGCCTTGACCCCCGGCGGCCTCGTTATCGCGAGCTTCGTCGGCGGCCAGAGCCTCCCCGCCCTGCGCGCCGCGATGCTGGCGGCTGAACCCGATCGCCCTGCGGCACGGCTCCACCCCATGGTCGATGCCCGCGCCGCGCCGGGCCTGCTCCAGCGCGCCGGGTGGAAGGACCCGGTGGTCGACACCCACACCCTTGGCGTTCGCTATTCGGGTCTCGACCGTCTCGTCGGCGACCTGCGGGATCAGGGCCTCGGCAATGCCTTGGCCAAGCCGGCCGCACCGCTCGGCAAGCAAGCCCTCGCCCGCGCCCGCACCGCCTTCGCCGCGCGCGCCGAGGCCGATGGCAAGGTTACCGAGACCTTCGAGATCGTCACCCTTACCGGGCGGCGATCGCTGGCCGGGACCTAGCCTTTCCGAAGCGCGGCCTGCGCTGCGGCGAGCCGCGCGATCGGCACGCGGTAGGGCGAGGCGCTGACGTAATCGAGCCCGACGCTCTCGCAGAAGGCGATGCTCGCCGGGTCGCCGCCATGTTCGCCGCAGATGCCGAGCTTGATGTCGGGCCGGGTCGCCCTCCCCCGCTCCGCCGCCAGTTCGACCAGCTGGCCTACGCCCTCGATATCGAGGCTGACGAAGGGATCGCGCGGGAAAATGCCCTTGTCGACGTAGACGCTGAGGAACCGCGCCGCATCGTCGCGGCTGACGCCCAGCGTGGTCTGGGTCAGGTCATTGGTGCCGAAACTGAAGAACGCGCCCTCCTCGGCGATCTCGCCCGCCATCAGCGCGGCGCGCGGCAGTTCGATCATCGTGCCGACGAGGTAGTCGACCCGCGTGCCGGTCTCGGCGAACACCGCCTCAGCCTCCTTGTCGACCAACGCCTTCAGGATCGCGAGCTCGCGCTTGGTGGCGACCAGCGGGATCATGATCTCGGGCAGCGGCGCCTCGCCGCTCGCGAGCTTGACCGCGCACACCGCCTCGAAGATCGCGCGTGCCTGCATGGCGTAGATCTCGGGGAAGGTGATCCCGAGGCGGCAACCGCGGTGGCCGAGCATCGGGTTGAACTCGTGGAGCTCGCCCGCGCGGCGCTTCAGGTGATCGACACCGAGGCCGGTCGCATCGGCCAGTTCTGCGAATTCCTCGTCGGCGTGCGGCAGGAACTCGTGGAGCGGCGGATCGAGCAGGCGGATCGTGCAGGGCAGCCCCGCCATCACCTCGAAGATCGCGGTGAAATCGGCGCGCTGTTCGGGCAGCAGTTTCTCCAGCGCGCGGCGACGACCGGCCTCGTCCTCGGCGAGGATCATCTGGCGGACCAACGAGATGCGCGAGGCTTCGAAGAACATGTGTTCGGTGCGGCACAGGCCGATGCCCTCGGCGCCGAACTGGCGCGCCATGCGGCAGTCGTCGGGCGTCTCGGCATTGGTGCGCACCTTCATCCGGCGCAGCTTGTCGGCCCAGACCATCAGCGTCCCGAAGTCGCCCGCCAGCTCCGGCTCGACCGTCGGCACGATGCCGAGCATCACCTGCCCGGTCGCCCCGTCGAGGGTGATGGCATCGCCCTCCTTCAGCTCGGTGGTGCCGATGCGCAAGCTGCGCGAGGCGCGGTCGATCGACACCGCCCCCGCCCCCGACACGCAAGGCCGCCCCATTCCGCGCGCCACAACCGCCGCGTGGCTGGTCATCCCGCCGCGCGCGGTGAGGATGCCCTGGGCCGCGTGCATTCCGTGGATGTCCTCAGGGGACGTCTCGACCCGCACGAGGATCACCTTCTCGCCGCGCCCTGCCCATTGCTCGGCCGTGTCGGCATCGAGCACGATCCTGCCCGCTGCCGCCCCCGGCGAGGCGGGGAGCCCCGTGGTCAGCACGTGCCGCTCGGCCTTGGGGTCGAGCGTCGGGTGGAGTAGCTGGTCCAATGCCATCGGATCGACCCGCCGCACCGCCTCGCGCTCCTCGATCAGGCCCTCGGCGACCATGTCGACCGCCATCTTGAGCGCGGCCTTCGCGGTGCGCTTGCCCGAGCGCGTCTGGAGCATCCACAGCTTGCCGCGTTCCACCGTGAATTCAATGTCCTGCATGTCCTTGTAGTGAAGTTCCAGCAGGTCGAACACGCGGGCGAGCTCGGCGTAGGCCTCGGGCAGCGCCTCTTCCATCGAGAGCGGCTTGGCCCCCGCCGCCTCGCGCGCCGCCTTGGTGAGGTATTGCGGCGTGCGGATGCCGGCGACCACGTCCTCGCCTTGCGCGTTGATCAGGTACTCGCCGTAGTAGGCCCGCTCGCCGGTCGCGGGGTCGCGGGTGAAGGCGACGCCGGTGGCGCTGGTCTCGCCCATGTTGCCGAACACCATCGCCTGCACGTTCACCGCCGTGCCCCAGTCGGCGGGGATGTCGTTCAGCCGCCGGTAGACCTTGGCACGGTCGCTGTCCCAGCTGTCGAACACCGCGCGGATCGCGCCCCAAAGCTGCTCGTTCACATCCTGCGGGAAGTCGCGGCCGAGCTCCTCGGCGACGATCCCCTTGTATTCGCTGACGAGCGCCTGCCAGTCATCAGCCGCCATCTCGGTGTCGTTATAAAAACCCTTGTCTTCCTTGGCGATTTCCAGGGCCTCTTCGAACAGGCCGTGGTCGATCCCGAGCACCACGTCCGAGTACATCTGGATGAACCGCCGGTAACTGTCCCAGGCGAACCGCGCGTCCCCGCTCGAGGCCGCCAGCCCCTCCACGGTCGCGTCGTTGAGCCCGAGGTTGAGCACCGTGTCCATCATCCCCGGCATCGACACCCGCGCGCCCGAGCGGACCGAAACCAGCAGCGGGTCGGAAGCATCGCCAAACCGCTTGCCCACGGCCCGTTCGACATGGGCAAGCGCGGCGGCGACTTCACTTCGCAAGCCTTCCGAGAAATCGGCCCCATCCCGCAGATAGGCAACGCATTCCTCGGTGGTGATGGTGAAGCCCGGGGGCACCGGCAGGCCGATGCTCGCCATCTCGGCAAGGTTCGCGCCCTTGCCCCCGGTGACGGTCTTGTCCTTCTGGCGCGGGTCGGAGTGGTCGGCGGCACCCCCGAATACATAGACCGTCTTCAGTGTCATGGCTCTTCCCGGGTCAGGCGTTAAGCGGACAAAGCGGACACCCTGTCCGCTTCGGAATGCATGGCTTCCTCTTGATATCGCACGCTTTTGCAAAGCGGACGGACAGGGGAACAGGGGGCTTTCATCCCTCGATCCGGCTGAAATCGGCGACGCGGTGGACCGCATCGCGGAACCGCGCGAGCAGGGTGAGGCGCGAGGCGCGCTTGCTCGCGTCGGGGTCGTTGACGGTCACCTCTTCAAAGAACCGGTCGATGGGAGCGCGCAAGGTGGCGAGCGCTGCCATGGCATCGGCGAACTTCTCGGCCTCGACCGCAGCGGCAGCGCGCGGGGCGGCGGCATCGAGCGCGTCGATCAGCGCCTTTTCCGCCTCTTCGGGTGTGTAGGAAAGCGCTGAATTGTCGCGGGCCTCTTCGGCGAGGATATCGCCCACATCGGGATCGTCGACCAGCGCCAGCGGGTCTTCCTCGCCGGTGTCGGGGATGCCATCGTTGTTTTTCTTGAGGCTGGCGAGCACTTGCGGGTCGGGCGTCCCGGTCGGGCCTTCGTAGCCCTCCTTCTTGAGGATATTCGCCGCGCGCTTGTAGCCGGCGAGGAGGTTGGTGCCGTCCTCGGTGGTGACGAAGGCCTGTAGCGCATGGACCCGGGCGAGCAGGCGGACGAGATCGTCCTCCCCACCGAGCGCGAACACGGCGTCGATCAGGTCGTGGCGGACACCGGCCTCGCGCTGCTGGACCTTGAGGCGTTCCGACAGAAACTTGTCGAGATGGCCTGCTGTTTGCTGCGCATTCGCGATAAGCTCAGCTTGCACCGCGTCCTTGGTCGATAGTGCAGCCTTCTTCAGGATCGGCTCAACATCGGCCCCGATGTTTGAACCCTGAAGTCTGACGAACTCTTCGGCGTAGGGAAGCGCTCGCTCCCACGCGATCTGCTGAATTTGCAACGCCATCGCAGTCTGGAAGATGTTCGAAAGTTCGATGCGAAGACCTGTTTCCGTTATCGTCCTGATGATGCCGAGCATTGCGCGGCGGAGAGCGAATGGATCCTTTGATCCAGTCGGTCGCTCATCAATCAAAAAGAATCCTACGAGCGTATCCAGCTTGTCTGCCAGCGACACCGCCACCGTCACCGGCGCCGTAGGCACATCGTCGCCCTGCCCGACCGGCTTGTAGTGATCGCGGATTGCCTCGGCGACCTCGTGCGGCAGGCCTTCCTTGGCGGCGTAGTAGCCGCCCATCAGGCCCTGCAATTCGGGGAACTCGCCGACCATCTCGGTGACGAGATCGGCCTTGGCGAGGCGCGCGGCCTGTTCGGCAAGGTCGGCGAGCGCTGCCACCTCACTGTCATTCCCGCGAACGCGGGAACCCAGGGTGTCCTGTTGCTCCGCCCCGCTCTGGGTCCCCGCTTTCGCGGGGATGACAATCTGTTCTTCCACCAGCCACCGCGCAAGCTTCGCCACCCGCTCGACCTTGTCGGCGAGGGTGCCGAGCTTCTCGTGGAAGGTGATCCGCGACAGCTTCTTGGCGTGCTCGGCGAGCGGGGTCTTCTGGTCCTGCTCCCAGAAGAAGCGCGCATCCGAAAGCCGCGCGGCGAGGACCTTGCGGTTGCCGTCAACCACCACGGCAGGGTCGATGGGATCGATATTGGCGGTGCAGACGAAGGCGTTGGCCAGTTTCCCGTCGGCGTCCTCGCACACGAAATACTTCTGGTTCACCCGTGCGGTGAGCTGGATCACCTCGGGCGGGACATCGAGGAAAGCCTCGTCGAAGCGGCCGAGCAGCGGAACGGGCCACTCGGTGAGGCCGGCGTTCTCGATCACAAGGCCCTCGTCCTCGACGAGCGTCAGGCCCGCCTCGGCGGCGACACGTGCGGCGCCCTCGCGGATGATCGCGGCGCGTTCCGCGTGGTCCACGATCACGTGGCAGGCGCGCAGCTTTTCGGCATAGTCGTCGGCCGAGCCGATGGTGATCGGGCCTTCGTGGTGGAAGCGGTGTCCGTCCGTGGCGGCGCCTGAGACGATGCCGCCGACCTCGCAGGGCACCACCTCGCCATCGAGCAGCGCAACGATGCCCGAAAGCGGGCGCACCCAGCGGATGGAATCGGTGCTGATCGAAGCCGCGCCCCAGCGCATCGACTTGGGCCAGCTGGAGTCGCGGATGATCGCAGGGATCGCGGCGGCGAGCACCTCGGCCAGCGCGCGGCCCGGCGTGTTGACGACCGCGAACCAGGTCATGCGGCCCTTGACGTCGCGCAGCTCGAGGCTCTCGCGCGTCACCCCGTTCTTCTTACAGAAGCCGTCGATCGCGGCATCGGGGGCGCCCTCGGGCGGGCCCTTGGCTTCCTCGCTGACCGCCTCGGTCGCCAGCGGCAGCCCGCGCGCGATCAGGGCAAGGCGGCGCGGGGTCGACCAGACGGTGAGTTCGCTCACGGCCACCCCGGCCGCCTCCAGCTCGCGCCGGAACAGCTTTTCCAGTTCCGCACGCGCCCCGGCCTGCATCCGGGCAGGGATTTCCTCGCAGCGCAGTTCGAGCAGGAAGTCGGCCATCAGACGAGACTCCACCCGGGATACTTGGCCTGCCACTCGGGCGTCATCGTCTCGGCATAGGCCTCGCAACTGGAGCGCGCGAGGTCGCGAACGCGGCCCATGTAGCTGGCGCGTTCCTGCACCGAGATGACGCCGCGCGCCTGCAGCAGGTTGAACACGTGGCTCGCCTCGACTGCCTGTTCGTAAGCCGCGATGGGGACGCCTGCCGAAAGCGCATTGCGGCACTCCGCCTCGGCCTTGGCGAAGAGGTCGAACAGCGCGTCGGTGTTGGCGACCTCGAAGTTCCACTTCGACATCTGGCGTTCGTTTTCGAGGAACACCTCGCCATACGTCACGCCAGCGGAGTTGAAGGCGAGGTCATAGACGTTGTCGACGCCTTGGATGTACATCGCGAGGCGTTCCAGCCCATAGGTCAGCTCGCCCGCGACCGGCTTGCAATCGAAGCCGCCCATCTGCTGGAAGTAGGTGAACTGGGTGACTTCCATCCCGTCGCACCACACCTCCCACCCGAGGCCCCATGCGCCCAGCGTCGGCGATTCCCAGTCGTCCTCGACAAAACGGATGTCGTGCGCCAGCGGGTCGATGCCGATCGCGGCGAGGCTCTTGAGGTAGAGCTCCTGAATGTCCGACGGCGATGGCTTCAGGATCACCTGATACTGGTAATAGTGCTGGAGCCGGTTGGGGTTTTCGCCGTAGCGCCCGTCGGTCGGGCGGCGACAGGGCTGGACGAAAGCGGCATTCCACGGCTCGGGCCCGAGCGCGCGCAGGGTCGTCGCGGTGTGGAAGGTGCCCGCGCCCATGCGCATGTCATAGGGCTGGAGAATGACGCAGCCCGCCTCGCTGCTCCAGAAGTCGTGGAGCGTCAGGATCATGTCCTGAAACGAGCGCGCGGGGTCGCGCGGCGGGGGCGTGAAAAAGGGCTGGACGCTCATGGCGGCTCGCCATGGCCGAACGCCTGCAAAGCGTCAATGCCGCGCCGCAGCATGACGCGGGCGAATGGGCTGCGCGGATCGCGATTTTGCCTCGGTGCGCCGATGGATGCCAATCCCGGTAGTCACGCAGATACGACACAAAGTCAGGTGATCTTGACATAGTCAGCGAATCGCGACATATAGTCAGCACTACCTGACACCAAGTCGGGTTGACCTGACGGAGATCTCGGATGACCAACCTGCAGAAAAGCGTCTGCGTGAAGCAATGGCAGCTGTTCGTCATGCTCGGCATGAGCGGTTTTGCCGTGGGCAACATCCTCGCCAAGCTGTCCAGCGCCCTCGGGATCTGACCGGTGAAGAACCGCCTCAAGGTGCTGCGCGCCGAGCGTGACTGGAGCCAGGCGGAGCTCGCCGGGCGGCTCGATGTCTCGCGCCAGGCGGTCAACGCGATCGAGACCGGCAAGCACGACCCCTCCCTCCCCCTCGCCTTCCGCATCGCGCGGCTGTTCGACATGAAGATCGAGGAGATTTTCGATGATGAAATCTGACGACATCGAAGCCGATCACGGCGCATCGGCAACCGGGCGCCAGATTCTGGCGCAGGCGCTGGTCTATTTCGGCGTGAGCTGCGTGGGCGGCGGGCTGGCGGCGGGCGTGGCGATCGGGCTCGAGAAAGGCGTCGACCTCAAGCTGGTGCTGGTGGCCGGCGGCGTCGCACTCGCCGGGATTGCGGCCACCGCAGGCGGGCTGAAGATCGGCGATTTCGACCCGCCGAGCCTCAAGTCCAAGGCGGGCCGCTCGCAGATTTTCATGCTGGCGGCGATTGCCATCGGGGTGGTGATGTCGATGTACCTGATCATCAGCGGTGCGATGGACCGGATCATAGACGGCACCTTCACCCCCAGTCCGGTTGAGGCGATAGTCGGCGTCCTGCTCCTGGTCGGGATGCTGGTGACCGGCCTGTTCTGGCAGCGCGAGATGGACGAGCACGAAATGGGCTCGATCAAGTCCGGCGCCTACTGGGCACTGTCGGCCTATTTCTACGGATATCCCGCATGGTGGCTGGCGGCAGCGGCAGGTCTTGCTCCCGATGTCCACGACCTCACGCTGTTTGTCACAGTGGCGATGATTTTCCTCGCCGTCTGGTTCGTGAAGCGCGCGGGCTAGCCATGTTTACCCTTGCACGAAGGACGACGGCGACCATGACCGACACGCAATCACCCGGCGAAGCCCGCACCCGCCAGCGCCAGCGGCGCCAGATGCTCTACCTCGGCCTTGCCGGCGCAATCGGCGGCGTGATCGGGCTTGCCACCGGCCTGTTCGATCAGGGCGCGGGCAATCTGTTCGGCGGCGGCTGGCAGGAGCTCGAGCTTCCCCCCATGCTGGCCCCCGGGCTGGTCGCGCTCCTGATCGGCGGTTTCGTGGCGCTCCCCCTGTGGGGCTTCCGCATGATCGACGACTACAAGCGCGAACAGAATTTCATCGGCTTCACCGGCGGCTGCTTGTCGGTTCTGGCCGGCTACCCGATCTGGGCGGTGCTCCATGCCGGCGGCTTCGTGCCCCCGCCCCACGCCTTCGGGATCTTCGCGATCGCCTACGTCTCGATGATCCTGTCCTTCCTTTATGCCCGCTGGCGGCTCTGACCCTCCCTGCGTGATGCCAGCATGCTTGTTTGCCTGAAGTAACTCCCTCACAACCAACACCTGACCGAAAGGAACCACCGACATGAAGCTTTCTGCCCTGCTTGCCCTGACCGCCGCCCCCTTCGCGCTCTTTGCCGCGAGCCCGGCGCTGGCCGATCACCACGCCGCCACCGAGACCGCAGCCGCCCCGGCGATGGCCAAGGGCCCGGCGCTGTGGAAGGTCGCCGACGCGGACACCACGATCTACCTGTTCGGCACAGTCCACGTTCTGCCCAAGGGCATCGAATGGTACGATGCGACCATCGCCAAGGCGCTCGACGGCTCGGACATCCTCGTCACCGAGATCCCGATGGACCCGGCGAGCGAGGCCGCGATGCAGCAGCTCGCCTTCCAGAAGGGCGCGCTCCCCGCCGGCACCACGCTGCGCTCGCTACTGACCGAAGAGCAGAAGACCAAATACACCGCCGTGCTCAATCAGCTGGGCGGCAAGATCGAGGCCGCGCAGCTTGCGCAGGTGCCGGCCGAAGCCCGTGCCCAGTACGAGGACGCCAAAGCCAAGGGCCTGGTGCCCAATCCGGCCGATGCGCTCGCAGGCCAGCTCGACGGACTGAAGCCGTGGACGGTGGGGCTGACGCTCGGCATCTTGCCGCTCACGCTTGAAGGCTATGACCCGAACAGCGGGGTCGAAAAGGTGCTGCTGTCCAAGGCCCCCGGCAAGCCGACCGGCGCGCTGGAAACGGCTGAGTTCCAGATCGGCATTTTCGACGGCATGGATCAGGTCACGCAGATTGCCTACATGATGGCGGCCGTGGACGGAGCGGACGAGATCAAGCCGACGATCGACCGTCTTGTCGCTGAGTGGGTCGAAGGTGATCCCGATGGACTTTCGGCCGTGATGAGCGAGAACATGGACGATCCCGCGGTCGCCGATGCGCTGCTCTATGCCCGCAACCGCAACTGGGCCGAGTGGATCGACACCCGCCTCGACACGCCCGGAACCGTGTTCATCGCGGTCGGCGCGGGCCACCTTGCGGGCGCCAAGAGCGTGCAGGACTACCTTGCCCAGAAGGGCATCAAGGTGAGCCGCGTCAAGTAATGACGCAAGGCTTCGGGGCGATGGTCTTGCGGTGCGCCGCGGGGATCATCGCCCCCCTCCTCATCCTTCTGGCTGCCGGGTGCAGCAATGCCCCCGACAGCCCGGCAGAGAGCGCGGCCCCGCCCGCCCCCCTGCTCTACGAAATCGCTTCGGCCGATGGGTCGGTGGAGGGCTGGATGGTCGGCACCATCCATGCCCTCCCCGCTTTTGTGGAGTGGCGCACACCCGCGATCGAGAAGGCCGCCACGAGCGCCGACCTGCTGGTGGTCGAGATCGCCGCGCTGGGCGATGGGGCCGATATCGCCCGCACCTTCGCTGCCCTCGCCAACTCCACCGGCCTGCCGCCGCTCGCGGAGCGCCTGCCGCCCGCGCTTCGTCCCCGCCTTGCAGAGCTGCTGGAGCGCGGCGATTTCACCGCCCGGGAATTCGCCGCGACCGAGACCTGGGTTGCCGCGCTCACGCTCGCCCGCATCGATGCGGCGGGCGATCCGGCGAACGGTGTCGACCGCGCGCTGATCGCCGAATTCAAGGGGCGCCGGGTGCGCGAGCTCGAGGGCGCGGCGGCGCAGCTTGCGCTCTTCGACCGCCTGCCCGAGGCACAGCAGCGCGCCATGCTCGCCGCCGTGGTTGAGGAGAGCGCGGCCGCCGCCAGGGATCCCGAACGCCTCCAGCGCGCCTGGCTCGCGGGCGATGCCAAGGCCATCGAGGCCTCGACCCGCGAAGGCGTGCTCGCCGATCCGGCGGTGCGCGAGGTGCTGCTGACGGCGCGCAACCGTCGCTGGGCCGCAGCGCTCGCCCCGCTGCTTGCCGAAGCTCCGCGCCCGCTGATCGCGGTCGGTGCTGCCCACCTGGTCGGGCCCGAGGGGGTGCCCGCGCTGCTCGAGGCACAAGGCTACCGGCTCCGCCGCATTCCCTAAGCGGGTTGCCTTTCGGGCAATCCCTCTCTATGGGCCCGCGCTTCGATGCTTCCGGTCATCCCTGGAGGCGGTGGCATCGGTTGGCTGTATCAATCAAACACGCATTCGAAAGGCATCCGTATGAGCGAGACTCTTACCCTGCCGGCCGAAGCGCGCGAACGGGCTGGCAAGGGAGCCTCCCGAGCACTTCGCCGCGAAGGTCGGACCCCTGCTGTCATCTATGGCGGCAAGGAAGAACCCACCATGATCCACGTCGAGCAGAAGGAACTGGTGCGCCAGCTTGGCACCGGGCACTTCATGAACTCGATCGTCATTATCGAGATCGGTGGCCAGACCGTCCGCACGCTCCCGAAGGATGTCGCCTTCCACCCGGTGACCGACCGTCCGACCCATGTCGACTTCCTGCGCCTCACCGGTGACAGCAAGGTCGAGGTGTCCGTGCCGGTGGTGTTCATCAACGAGGAAGCCTCGCCCGGGCTCAAGAAGGGCGGCGTGCTCAACATCGTGCGCCACGAGCTCGAATTGCTGTGCCCCAACGCCGACATCCCTGAAGAAATCCAGATCGATGTCACCGGCCGCGAGATCGGGGATTCGATCCACATCAGCGACGTGACCCTGCCCAAGGGCGTGACCAGCGTGATCACCGACCGCGATTTCACCATCGCGACCGTGATCGCTCCGTCGGGCCTCAAGAGCAGCGAAGGCGAAGCCGCTTCCGAAGAATAAGCGGATTGCCGCTGACGGCTTTCAGAACGCCGGGCTTCCTTCGCGGGAAGTCCGGCGTTTCGTTTTTTGCGAGGGAACGATAGGAACACGTCATGCAGATCTGGGTCGGCCTCGGAAATCCCGGACCGCGCTATGCGCTCCACCGGCACAATGTCGGCTTCATGGCCGTGGACGTGATCGCCGACATGCATGACTTCGGACCCGTCCAGAAGAAGTTCAGCGGATGGGCACAGGAGGGGCGGATCGGCGGCGCGAAGGTGCTGCTCCTGAAGCCCGCGACCTTCATGAACGAAAGCGGCCGCGCGGTGGGCGAGGCGCTGCGCTTCTACAAGCTCGATCCGCAAGCGCTGACCGTGTTCCACGACGAGCTCGACCTTGCCCCGTTCAAGGTCAAGGTGAAGCAGGGCGGCGGGCATGCGGGGCACAACGGGTTGCGCTCGATCGACCAGCATCTCGGCCCCGATTTCCGCCGCATCCGCCTCGGCATCGGGCATCCGGGACACAAGGACCGGGTCAACGGCCACGTCCTCGGCAACTTCGCCAAGGCCGAGGAGGATGATCTTGCCACCATGCTCGGCGCAATCGGGGCCGAGGCGGAATGGCTCGCCAGGGGTGACGACGTGCGCTTCATGAACGATGTTGCGCTGAGGATGCAGGGCTGAGACCCGGAGGTGAACCGCGTCCTCATCATCGGCCCCTGCGGCTCGGGCAAGAGCACGCTAGCACGCGACCTCGCCCCGCGCCTTGGCCTGCCGCTCGTTCACATGGACCAGCTCGGCTGGCAGGCGGGCTGGGTCGAGACCGATAGGGCCGATCTCAACGCCCGTCTTGCCGAGGTGGTCGCGCAGGACGAATGGCTGATCGAGGGCAATTACGGCAGCACCCTCGCACCCCGCCTCGCGCGGGCGGACACGGTGATCTATCTCGATTTCCCGATCCCGCTGTGCCTGGGGCGGCTGGTTAAGCGCGTCGCCACCCACCGCGGCCGGTCGCGCCCCGACATGCCCGAGGGTTGCCCCGAGCGGTTCGATGCGAGCTTCTTCTGGTATGTGCTGAACTGGAATTCCGGCCCGCGCGTGCGCACCGAGGCGAAGCTGGCGGGCTACGCGGGCGAGTTGATCCGCCTCGCCGATCCGCGCGCGCTTGCAGATTGGCGCAAAGCCAATAACCTTGCCTGACACTGTCAGCCAAGGATTGCCCGTATGAGCCTCGACCGCCGCACATTGCTCGCCGGAGCCGCCGCCACCGCCGCACTTGCCACCCGGCAGGCAGGCGCTGCCGAGCCTGTCTACACCCCCGAGATCAGCTTCAAGGGTACCAGCGTGCTGATCACCGGCTGCTCCTCGGGCTTTGGTCGGCTGACGGCGGAGCTGCTGGCCCGCCAGGGCGCGCGGGTGTTCGCCACGATGCGCGGCCTCCCCCGCCCCGAGGCCGACGAACTCGCCGCACTCGCCAAGGCCGAGAACCTCGACCTCCATGTCATCGCCATCGACGTGACCGAGCTCACCCAGGTCAACGCCGGCGTCAAGGAGGCGATGCGCATCAATGGCGGCCCGATCGACGTGCTGGTCAACAATGCCGGGATCGGCATCACCTCGCCGGTCGAGGTGCAGGACATGACCGCCACGCGGCTGATCTTCGACACCAATGTTTTCGGGCCGCACCGCATGGCGCGCGCGGTGCTGCCGGGGATGCGCGAGGCGAAGCGCGGCCTCATCATCCAGCTCTCGAGCCAGCTCGGCCGCGTGATCGTGCCCCATTCGGGCCATTACTCGGCGACCAAGTTCGCCTTGGAGGCGATGAGCGAGCAGCTCGCCTACGAACTGGTGGCGCACGGGATCGACGTGTCGATCATCGAGCCGGGTGGTTACCCCACCAAAGTCTGGGTCAACCGCAACGCCTATTCAAAGGCGTTGAAGGAGAGGTCGCTCTCGGTTCACAGCGCAGGCTATCCCGAGCAAGTGGCGCGGATGGGAACGGAAGACGGATCGGGCCGCAGCAATGATCCGATGGATGTCGCCAAGGCGATTGCCGGCCTCATCGCCCAGCCCCCCGGCACCCGTCCGCTGCGCCTGCCGGTGAGCGGCGGCGCGATCCCGCAAACCCCGATCAACCAGGTGACGGCGCAGGTGCAGACCGGCTGGCTCGGCAATTCGCCCTATGGCCCGCTGGTGAAGGCGGTGCACGGGCGGTGAGGCTCTAGCCATCGGCCCCCCTCCCCGCTAAGGGCGGCGCTTTCCAGACAGCCAGGGCATCACAATCATGGGTTTCCGTTGCGGGATCGTCGGCCTGCCGAATGTCGGCAAGTCCACTCTGTTCAATGCGCTCACCGAGACGCAGGCGGCGCAGGCGGCGAACTATCCCTTCTGCACCATCGAGCCCAATGTCGGCCAGGTCGCGGTGCCGGACGAGCGCCTGCGCAAGATCGCCGCCATCGCCAAGAGCGCCAAGATCATCGAGACCCAGTTGGGCTTCGTCGACATCGCCGGCCTCGTGAAGGGCGCGAGCAAGGGCGAAGGGCTCGGCAACCAGTTCCTCGGCAATATCCGCGAGGTCGATGCCATCGTCCACGTGCTGCGCTGCTTCGAGGATGACGACATCCAGCACGTCGCCAACAAGGTCGATCCCATCGCGGACGCCGAAGTGGTCGAGACCGAGCTGATGCTCTCGGACCTCGAAAGCCTCGAGAAGCGCGTCCCCGCCGCCGCCAAGCGCGGCGCGGCGGGCGACAAGGAAGCCAAGGCGATGGCGAGCGTGCTCGGCCAGGCATTGGAACTGCTGCGCGAGGGCAAGCCTGCCCGCCTGAAAGTGCCCAATGATGACGAGGAAGCGCGCCTCTTCCGCCAGGCCCAACTCCTCACCGCCAAGCCTGTCCTCTACGTCTGCAACGTCGCCGAAGAAGACGCTGCCGAGGGCAACGATCTGTCCGCCAAGGTCTTCGCCAAGGCCGCGGCTGAAGGCGCGCAAGCCGTCGTCGTCTCGGCCGCGATCGAGGCCGAGCTGGTCGCCATGCCCGAGGAAGACCGCGGCGAATTCCTCGAAGCGCTCGGCCTCACCGAAAGCGGCCTCGCCCGGGTGATCCGCGCGGGATACAAGCTCCTCGGCCTCAAGACCTTCTTCACCGCCGGCCCCAAGGAAGCGCGCGCCTGGACCTTCCCCGCCGGCGCCAAGGCCCCGCAGGCCGCGGGCGAGATCCACTCGGACTTCGAACGCGGCTTCATCCGCGCCGAGACCATCGCCTACGAGGACTACGTCACCCTCGGCGGCGAGGCGGGCGCCAAGGAAGCGGGCAAGCTCAGGCAGGAAGGCAAGGAATACGTGGTGCAGGACGGCGACGTGCTGCTCTTCAAGTTCAACGTCTGATCACGCGCCGTCTCGCATTTGTCGCGCGGGCCGATTAGGGGCGGGCCATGCGCAAACTCCTTGTCGTGATCGCCCTCCTGTTCCTCCCCGCCGGCCTCGCCGCCAAGGAGACCCCCCGCCCCGTCACCGTGCTGGTTGGGATCGACGGGTTCCGCGCCGACTATCTGGAACGCGGGCACACTCCCCGCCTCGCCGCGCTGGCGAAGCAGGGTGCAAGCGGGGCGATGCGCCCGAGCTTTCCCACCAAGACCTTCCCCAACCACTTCGCGCTCGTCACCGGTTACCGGCCCGACCGCAACGGGATCGTCGGCAATTCCATGATCGACCCGCGCCGTCCGGGCGTGATGTTCAGCCTCGGCAATGCGAGCCAGGCACTGGATCCCTTCTGGTGGAACGAGGCCGAGCCGGTCTGGATCACCGCCGAGAAGGCGGGCCTGCGCACTGCTACGATGTTCTGGCCGGGAAGCGAGGTCGCGATCCAGGGCCGCCGCCCGTCCGACTGGATGCGCTTCGACCAGAACGTCACCAACGTGCAGCGCGTCAACACCCTGATCGACTGGCTGCGCCGCCCCGTCAGCATCCGCCCGGCCTTTGCGACAATATATTTCGACACGGTCGACACCGCCGGACACCGCTTCGGCCCCGACAGCGCGGAAGTGAACGCGGCCCTGGCCGAGGTCGATGCGCGCGTGGGCGAGCTGGTCGACGGCGCGGCCAAGATGGGCGTGGCGGTCAACTGGGTGATCGTCGCCGACCATGGCATGCGCCAGACCGACGAGGCGCGGGTGATCCAATTGGACGATCTGATCGACCGGGCGAGCACGATCGTGGTCGAGGGCGGACCCTATGCGGCGATCGAGCCCGCCGCCGGCACCGACAACCGCGTCGCCGAAGCGCTGCTAAAGCCGCACGCGCACATGACCTGCGCCAAGAAGGAGGACCTTCCCGAACGCCTCCACTACGGCAGGAACCCGCGCGTCGCGGCGATCATCTGCATTGCCGAGCCGGGCTGGACGATCCTGTCAGGCCCCGCGCCCTACCCCGTGACCGGCGGCGCGCACGGCTACGACAATGCCGACCCCGAAATGCTCGCGCTGTTCGTCGCCAGCGGGCCTGCGTTCGCGAAGGGCGCGACGCTCCCGGTGTTCGACAATGTCGCCGTCGCCGCATTGCTGCGCGCGGTGCTGGGCCTGCCGGAAGATGCGGCGGCCGACGGGAAGCTGGCGGATGTGCGGGGGGCGCTGCGGCGCTAGGTCGGCACCGGCCCTCTAGCCGGCTGCGTTTTGCACGCTGCTCTCGCCCTCTGCCGACTGGGCAATGCTGGCCGAATCCGCAGACTTGGCGAGGCTGAAGGTCGGCTCTCCTTCGGCCCCGGCATCCGCGCCTGCCTCGGGCCCGCCTTCCTCGTAGTCGGGCTCGCCGTAATAGGGCTCCTCTTCCTCCTTGCGCCCGAACAGGCGGCTCTTGAAGAACTGGAAGATCCCCGCCCCGAACAGCGCCACGCCGACGAGGATCGGCTTGAGGAACTTCAGCAGGAACACCCCGATCGTGCCGAACAGGCCGAGCTTCTTGGCCACGGCGACGCCTGCGCCCGCAGCGATCAGCCCGCCGATGCCGTATTCGGCCGCCTTGTCGGTCGCCGGGTCGAAATCGCCGTAGCGCGCGCCGGCATCGAAGCTCGCGTGCTGCGCGAACTGTTTGGCGGCAATGCGGATCTCGCCGAGCTTGTCCATGCTCGAGATCAGGTTGAGGCTTAGCACGCCGTAGCGCCCGAGAGTGCGCACGTCGTAGTTAAGGCCGTTCGTGTCGCTGTCGCTGAAGCGCAGGTTCTGCGCCCAGACCACCGAATGGGTCGCCTTGTCATAGGCCGGACGCTCGGCCCAGCCCACCAGCGCGATGGTCGGATAGCCCGCCTCGGCGCGCGCGGTGTTGGCCTCGTTGGTGCCCTCCTGCATCGCGGTGAGGAGCTCGTCGTAATCGGTGGTGGCGGCGTCCTCGTCGGAGACGTAGCCGGTTTCCTCGAAGGTCACCACCGCGCCCCAGACGTCGCTCGCCGGGCTGCTGCCCTTGGGCATCACCAGCCCCAGCACGCCCTCGGCGGCCTGCGGCGGGTTGCCCCACAGGTTGACGAGGATCGTCGCGGCATCCTCCTTGCCGTAGAAGATATATTCCTCGCCAAGGTCGAGCGTGGCGCGCGCCTCGGGCAGGCCGACCTTGCCGCTGACCGGCTTCAGGCTGTCGAGCAGCTTGACGACCTCGGGCGGCAGTTCGCCCTCGGCCGGTGACTGTGCCCCCGCGGGCACGACGAAGAACGCGGCAAGCACCGCGAGCAAGGCTGCAACGAAACGCATGAACGACCCCCTGGTTGATCCCCGGGGCAGCTTAGCCGGGGGCGAGCATTTGCCAAGCGGTTTCTGTGACTTCGCCGTGAGCTCTAATGCCGCCCGAACAGCTTCTCGACGTCTTCCATGGAGAGCTTCACCCAGGTCGGGCGGCCGTGGTTGCACTGGCCCGAGCGCGGCGTCGCCTCCATCTCGCGCAGCAGCGCGTTCATCTCCGCAACGCTCAGTGTGCGTCCGGCGCGCACCGAACCGTGGCAGGCCATCGTCGCCAGCACCAGTTCGAGCCGCTCGGCAAGCAGCAGCGCGCCGCTGTCTTCCTGCTTGCCGTGCTTGGCGATGTCGTCGGCCAGATCGCGCAGCAGCGCGCCGCTGTCGGCCTTGGGGAGCGCGGCGGGGAGCGCGCGCACCAGCATGGCGGCGGGGCCGAAGCGCTCGATCACCAGGCCGTAGCGCGCGAGGCCCTCGGTGGCATCTTCCAACCGGTCGCAATCGACTTCGTCCATCTCGACCACGTCGGGGACGAGCAGGGCCTGGCTTCGCCGGACGCCCTCGTCGGCTCCGGCGGCGCGCAGGCGTTCGAGCACGAGGCGTTCGTGCGCGGCATGCTGGTCGACCAGCACGAGGCCGTCTGCAGCCTCGGCGACGATATAGGTGTTGGCCACCTGTCCGCGGGCGATGCCGAGGGGGTATTGCCGCGCCTCCTCGGGCACGGGCGCGGCCTGTTCGGCGCGGCCCTGGGGCTGTGCCAGCGGGGCGGTCCACGCGGGCCGGGCCTCGCCGACGCGCGGGCCGGTAGCGGACCAGTCGCGCGCCGTAAAAACGCTTTCGAGCAGCGATGCCATCGGCGCAGGCTCGGGCGCGACCGGCTCGCTCACCCACCGCCCCATCGCCGCGCGGTCGGGCCCCTGCGCAGAGCGGCGGTCGCCGGTCGCCAGCGCCTGCCTGAGACCCGAGACGATGAACCCGCGCACCCCCGCGCTGTCGCGGAAACGCACCTCGGTCTTGGCCGGATGGACGTTCACGTCGACATCCTGCGGCGGCAGTTCGAGGAACAGCGCCAGGACCGCGTGGCGATCACGCGCGAGCATGTCGGCATAGGCCCCGCGCACCGCGCCCACCAAGAGGCGGTCCTTCACGGGCCGTCCGTTGACGAAAAGATACTGATGATCGGCGATGCCGCGGTTCCAGGTCGGCAGGCCCGCAACGCCAGTGAGGCGCATCGTCCCGTGAGGCGTGTCGCGCGCGAGGTTGATCGGGACGGAATTGTCCTTCAGCTCATGCGCGATGATCCGCGCGACCCGGGTCGCCATTTCCTCGCCCGCCTGAAGATTGAGAACGGTGCGCCTCGCCCCTTCGCCTGCCGTCTCGAGCGTGAAGGCAATATCCGGCCGCGCCATCGCGAGACGGCGCACCACATCGAGGCAGGCGGCATATTCGCTGCGCGCCGAGCGCAGGAACTTGCGCCGCGCGGGCACCCGGGCGAACAGCTCTTCGACCCGCACGCGGGTGCCCGGCGGGAGCGCGGCGGGCTCGTCGGCGACGAGCGCGCCGTGGTCGATCACCCGCCGCCAGCCCTCCGCCGCCCCGCCTTCGCGGCTTTCGATGGTGAGGCGTGCGACGCTAGCGATGCTCGGCAGCGCCTCGCCGCGGAAGCCCAGCGTGGAGACAAGCTCGATCGCGCCATCGGGCCCGATCAGCGAATCCGGGAGCTTGGAGGTCGCATGCCGCTCCAGCGCCAGCGCGATCGCCGCGGGGCCCATGCCGCAGCCATCATCCACCACCTCGATCCGGGCGAGGCCTCCATCCGCCAGCACCACCCCGATTCGCCGCGCGCCCGCGTCGATCGCGTTCTCGACCAGCTCCTTGAGCGCTGCCGCCGGACGCTCGACCACCTCGCCTGCGGCGATGCGGTTGACCAGATCGGAGGGGAGGCGGCGGATTTCGGGCATTTGCAGCGACGCTAGCGACGAGCCGTCACAATTTCGAGGGCGGTCGCGTCAAAATCACCGCCACGGTGGACAAATATTTTGGCCTTTTGCCCGGGGATTCGCTAGGCGCGCGCTGTCATGTCATAAACGGGTCCGTAACCGCTCGCGGCCGCAGCTCGAAAAGCGGTTCGCGACAAGACGCCCGTCATTACCGGAAAACACACCAAACATGAGCTTCCTGTCCGACCTCTTCAAGTTCCGCTCGCAGAACATGGCGATCGATCTCGGCACCGCCAACACGCTGGTCTATGTCCAGGATCAGGGGATCGTCCTCAACGAACCCTCGGTGGTCGCAATCGAGACGATCAACGGGATTCGCCGCGTCAAGGCCGTCGGCAATGATGCCAAGATGATGATGGGCAAGACCCCGGATTCGATCGAGGCGATCCGCCCCTTGCGCGACGGCGTCATCGCCGACATCGAGGTCGCCGAGCAGATGATCAAGCACTTCATCCAGAAGGTGCACGGCAAGAAGTCGATGTTCCGCTACCCCGAGATCGTGATCTGCGTGCCCTCGGGCTCCACGTCCGTCGAGCGCCGCGCGATCCGCGATGCGGCCTCGAACGCGGGTGCCAGCGACGTCCACCTGATCCTCGAGCCGATGGCCGCCGCGATCGGCGCCGACATGCCTGTGACCGAACCCGTGGGCAGCATGGTGGTCGACATCGGCGGCGGCACCACCGAAGTCGCCGTGCTCTCCCTGCGCGGGCTTGCCTACACCACCTCGGTCCGCACGGGTGGCGACAAGATGGACGAAGCCATCGTCAGCTACGTGCGCCGCCACCACAACCTCCTGATCGGTGACGCGACTGCCGAGCGCATCAAGAAGGATTACGGCATCGCCATGATCCCCGAGGACGGCGTGGGCGAGACCATCACCCTCAAGGGCCGTGACCTCGTCAACGGCGTGCCCAAGGAAATCACCATCAACCAGGCGCATGTCGCCGAAGCCTTGAGCGAACCCATCGGCGCGATCGTCGAGGGCGTGCGCATCGCGCTCGAGAACACCGCGCCCGAACTCGCCGCCGATATCGTCGACCAGGGCATCGTGCTCACCGGCGGCGGCGCGCTGATCCGCCGCCTCGACGAGCACCTGCGCGAGGAAACGGGCCTGCCTGTCTCGGTCGCCGAGGACCCGCTGACCTGCGTCGCCATCGGCACCGGCCGGGCGATGGAGGATCCGGTCTACCGCGGCGTGCTGATGACGGCGTGACTGCGGCGCATGTAAGCCAGAAGGGATTCTAGAGCCATGGCGCCCCCCTCTTCGCGCCGCGCCGGCTTTTCGAAGAAAGCGCAATATTCGCTGTTCACCGGCTATCTGCTGGCAGGCGCGGCAGCCCTGGTGGGTGCCGCGCTGCTGGCGCTGTCGCTGTGGCAGCCGGCGGCCTTCGCCCCCTTGCGCGGGCTGGCGGGCGATGTCGTCACCCCCGCAGGCACGGGCACGGCGGTGGTGCGCTCGGGCTCGCAGGGGATATTCGCCGGCCTGATCGGCTATTTCAACGCGGGGAGCCAGAACGCCGAGCTGCGCCGCGAGAACGAGATCGCCCGCATTCGCCTTGCCGAAGCCGAAGCGATCAAGGCCGAGAACGCGCGCCTCAAGGGCCTGCTGGGCCTGCGCGACGGGGAGAGCAAGCCGGTCGCCACCGGACGCCTCGTCGGTTCGACTTCCACCAGCGGGCGGCGTCACGCCTTCCTCAGCGTCGGCGCGGCGAGCGGGGTCAAGCCGGGAATGCCGGTGCTCTCGGAACGCGGCGTGATCGGCCGCGTGCTCGAGACCGGGCGCTATTCCGCGCGCGTGCTGCTGCTGACCGACAGCGAAAGCGTGCTGCCGGTGCGGCGCGCCACCGACAATGTCATCGCCTTTGCCGAGGGGCGCGGCGACGGCATGTTGCGCATTCGCCTGGTGAATCTCGGGGTCAATCCCCTGAAAGTCGGCGACATGATGGTGACGAGCGGCGCGGGCGGATACTACCGTCCCGGCGTCGCGGTCGCGATCATCGCCAAGATCACCCCCGACGGCGGGATCGGGCGGCTTGTGGCCGAGCCGGGCGCGACCAATTTCGTCTCGGTGATGGCGATCCACGAGGCAGTGGCGGTGGCCGAGCTCGAAGCGCCGCCGGGCACTGCGCCGGGCGCCGGCCAGCCCACGCCCGCCCCTTCCCCGACGCCATCGGCACCGGCCAGCGCAGCGAGCGGGGAGGAGTGATGGAGCGGCTCGACCCCCGCGCCCGTTCGGACATCTACGGCCTGCGCATCAACCGCGCACCCGATCCGTGGCGGGTGCGCATCGTGCCCTATGCCTCGATCATGCTCGCCTCGGCCGTGCCGGTGCTGCTGATCGCCGACACCATGCCGCTTGTCCCCTCCTTCGGCTTCCTGATGCTGCTCGCCTGGCGGATGGTGCGCCCGGGCGTGCTGCCGCTGTGGGCGGGCGCGCCCCTCGGTGCCTTCGACGACCTGTTCAGCGGCCAGCCTTTCGGTAGTGCGATCCTGCTGTGGTCGCTGGCGATGATCGCGATCGAGGCGATCGAGGCGCGCTTTCCCTGGCGCAGCTTCTGGCAGGACTGGTTCACCGCCAGCCTCATCGCGGTAGCCTACTGGCTCGCGAGCCTCGTCGTTTCCGGCGCGAGCCTCACGCCCGAGATGCTGCTCGTCGCCGCCCCGCAGGCGCTGGTCAGCGTGCTGCTCTATCCGGTCATCGCCCGGGCGGTGGCCGGGCTCGACCGCTACCGCCTGTCGCGCGCGCGGACGATCGACTGATGAAGATCCCCTTCCTCCAGCGCGGCCCGCACAAGCCGGCCAAGATGATCAACGCCTCGCTGCTGCGCTCCTCATTCGAGCGGCGCGCGGTCGTGATCGGCGCGGTGCAGGGCGGGATCGGCGTGCTGCTGGCGCTGCGGCTGGGCTATCTCTCGGTCGCGGAGAACGAGAAATACCGGGTCGAATCCGAAAGTAACCGGGTCAACCTGACCCTCATTCCGCCGCGCCGCGGCTGGATTCTCGATCGTGATGGCGCGCCGCTCGCTTCCAACCGCGCCGACTTCCGGGTTGACCTGATCCCCGAACGCCTGGTCGACGCGGACGGGACGATCGACAAGCTGGGCGAATTGCTGTCGCTCGAACCGGCGCGGATCGCCGACATCAAGGACAGGGTCGCGACCTCGCGCGGGTTCGCGCCGGTGGAGGTGGCGAGCGGCCTCAATTACGAGCAGTTCGCGCTGCTGAGCGTGCGCCTGCCCGACCTGCCGGGCGTGGTGCCCCAGCGCGGCTTCTCGCGCTATTACCCGACCGCCTCTTCCGTCGGCCATCTGATCGGCTATGTCGGCCCGGCCTCGGCCGAGGAGTACGAGAAGGATCCCAACCCCCTCCTCATCACACCCGGTTACAAGATCGGCAAGGACGGGCTTGAAAAGCAATTCGAAAAGGAGCTGCGCGGCGTCCCGGGTGCGCGCCGGGTCGAGGTGACGGCGGGCGGGCGGATCGTGCGTGATCTGGAAACGCGCGAAGATGTGCAGGGGCAGCCGGTCAAGCTCACCATCGACGGCCCGCTCCAGGACTACGCCGCGCGCCGCATCGGGCTCGAGAGCGGCTCGGTGGTGGTGATGGACTGCCGCACCGGCGACTTGCTCTGCATGGCTTCGATGCCGAGCTTCGATCCCAATTCCTTCTCCGACGGGATCGGCGGGGTCGAATACGCCATGCTGCGCGATGACGAGCGCGTGCCGCTGCGCAACAAGGTGCTGAAGGGCCTCTATCCTCCGGGCTCGACCGTCAAGCCGATGGTCTCGATGGCGCTGATGCAGGCCGGGGTCGATCCCGAGGAGACGGTGAATTGCGGCGGCGGGCTCAGGGTCGGCAACCGCGTGTTCGGCTGCTGGAACCGCCGCGGCCACGGCGCGACCAACATGGCCAAGGCCATCTACCAGAGCTGCGACGTCTATTTCTACGCCATGGCCCAGCGCATCGGCATGGACCCGATCGCGGCGATGGCGCGGCGCTGCGGGATGGGGCAGGAATTCCCCCTTCCCGTCACCAGCCAGTTCTTCGGCACCGTGCCCGACCCGGCGTGGAAGATGAAGAAGTGGGGCCGCGAATGGCAGACCTTCGACACGGTCAACGCCACCATCGGCCAGGGCTACATGCTCTCGAGCCCGCTCCAGCTGGCGGTGATGGCCTCGCGCCTTGCCACCGGCAAGCATGTCATGCCGCGCCTGACGCTCGACACCAAGCCGCAGGGTTTCGACAAGGCCGATTTTTCGACCGAGCAGGTCAGCTATGTCCGCCAGGCGATGAGCGACGTCGTCAACGGCCCCGGCACCGCTGGCCGTGCGCGCCTGCCGATCGAGGGCACGCTGATGGCGGGCAAGACCGGGACGGCGCAGGTCGTCTCGCTGTCGATCTCGAACGGCAAGTCGGGTCCGTGGAAGTATCGCGACCACGGGCTTTTCATCTTCTTCGCCCCTTACGACAACCCGCGCTATGCCGGCGCAGTGGTGATCGAGCATGGGGGCGGCTCGGGCGCGGCCTATCCGATCGCGCGCGACGTGATGACCTTCCTGTTCGATCCCGCCAAGGGGCTCGAGGCGCTCGCTGCGCTCGAGGCGGGCTGGGGCGGCACCGCGCAGCAGCGGCTCGAGGCGCGCTATGCCGCCTACGCCGCCGAGCGCGGCGCCACCGTCAGCCGCCCGCCGCGACGCGACGAGGAGATTCTCGACCGGGTCGACGCCGAGGCCCGCCGCGACGCCGCCCAGACCGATGCCATCGCCGACGAGGTCATTGCCCCGCGGCCCGAGGCCAATCCCTCGGGCACGCCGCCGGGCGCAGCCGTCGCTCCGACGCCTGCGCCCCCCACAGCGCCCGCGCCGCCCGCGCCCCCGGCGCCAACCCTCGTGGAAACCACCACATGAGCACGCTCACCGCCCGTTCCGGAATCATCCCCGAGCCGATCGCGCGCCAGCCCTGGGAAATGCTGATCCCGCTGGTGCTGCTGACCTGTTTCGGCGGGCTCGTGCTCTATTCCGCAGGCGGCGGGGCGATGGAGCCCTTCGCGCGCTCGCACTTCATCCGCTTCGGCGTGTTCGCGGTGATGACCGCGATCATCGCATCGCTGCCGCGCGATGCGATGCGGTTGCTGACCTACCCGGCCTACCTCGTCGTGCTGCTGCTGCTGCTCGCGGTCGAGATCGTCGGCCAGGTCGGTGGGGGGAGCCAGCGCTGGCTCGAGGCCGGGCCGATCCGGATCCAGCCCTCCGAGATCATGAAGCCCGCGGTGGTCCTGGCAATGGCGCGCTTCTATGCGACGCTGCCGGCCGGGATGATCGGATCCTGGCGCTCGGTGCTGCCGGCGGGAATGCTGATCGCGCTGCCGATCGGGCTGGTGCTGATGCAGCCCGACCTCGGCACCTCGGTCGCGATCGCCTTCGGGGGTGTGGTGGTGATGTTCCTGGCGGGGCTGCCCCTGTGGTGGTTCCTCGCCGCGATGGGCGCCGGGATCGCTGCGCTGCCGCTGATCTACTTCTTTGCGCTGCACGACTACCAGCGCGCGCGGGTCACCACCTTCCTCGATCCCGAGAGCGATCCGCTGGGCGCGGGCTATCACATCGCGCAGTCGAAGATTGCCATCGGTTCTGGCGGGATCTTCGGAAAAGGCTTCAACAACGGCACCCAGAGCCACCTCGACTACCTGCCCGAGCCTCACACCGATTTCGTCTTCTCCACGATGGTGGAGGAATGGGGATTGATGGGCGGGCTGTTCGTGCTCGCCATGTATGCGCTGATCCTCCGGTGGGGCTGGAAGGTCGCGGCAGAAGCGCAGGACCGCTTCTCGGCCCTGCTCGCCGCCGGGGCGACCGCGACGATCTTCTTCTACATCGCCATCAACCTCCTGATGGTGATGGGCATGGCCCCGGCCAAGGGCATTCCGCTGCCATGGATGAGCCATGGGGGCTCCTCGATGATGACCAACATGATCTGCATCGGCCTGTTGATGATGGTCAATCGCTGGAACCGCATGGCCCCGCGCCGGGGCCTGGCGAACTGATTTCCCGCAGGTGCGAAAAGGGTCTTGCCATCAGGACGAGACCCGCTAAATGCAGCGCCTCACGCGAATCGGGACACGGCCTCGCCGCCCCGCCGTCGCGTTTCCGAGCAGATCGGAATGGACGCATAGCTCAGTTGGTAGAGCAGCTGACTCTTAATCAGCGGGTCCTAGGTTCGAGCCCTAGTGCGTCCACCACCTTCCTCCATAAATTCAATAACTTACGCGGCCTGAAATTTGGGTCGCGACGGTCCGTCTTCCGCCTAGGTAGCAGGCTAGGTAGCACGGCCAGCTGTCGCATATTTTTTTGGTTGCGGCTGCGCGAGAGAATCCCGGCATCGCAATGACCCACTGTCTGGCGTCGCGGGGGCAGGAAGAGCAGCATCGGCGCGAACACGGGTCTTGGCACCTAGGATGCCACTTGGTTCGTCGATCTATGGCTGAAATTTGAGACGCAGAGCTTCGGCATGCGCCCTTACCGCAGGGGGCGCGGTCGGCACAGCAAAGCGATCCAGCCAGTCAGCCCAACTCGTCGCGGCGAATCGGACACGCGCGCCGCGCACCGCGGCTGAGAAGTTCTCAATTTCCGCGCGGTGCCCTGAACAAGCAGAGGCAGGCACACTTGGTGGCTCGGCGTAGAGGTACAGCAATACCGGCGCTCGATTGACTCGCCTGGCTTCGGTCGAGAGCCCAAAAGCGTGCTTCACGAGCTGCGCGGCATCAAGATAGCGATAGGAAAGCGGATCCTCTCGCAAGGCATCGCGCATGGCCAGCCAAGGCTCCATCGTCTCGCCCCAAACATCGCGATCATACGCTTGGGCCAGAACGGCTTGCTTCTGATCTCGAAATGGTTCGAACCGCTTGGACTCCACGCCAATGAGATGGGTGCCGGTAACAACCGCTGCATCAAGCCATGGGTGACGACCGCCTTGCCAGGGAAAGCGCATTTGCCGTTCAATCTCGACCGACGCAGCTGGCCATTCGATGTCATCGAGGCCAGGGAAAGCCGGAAGTAGGCTTGGTCTTTCGATGAACCAACCAAACCCATTCGCCGCCAATGCGGCGCTACTTTCTGGACTAGCAAATTTGCCAGAGGCCAATTCGTTGCCACCAGCTCTATCTAGGGACAGGCGGACCAGGTCGGCTGGCACGCCTGGGAGGAACAATTCGCTCATCAGCGTCTCATATTTCAGTCGTCCGTCAAAAGCGGTCGTAACTGCCGCTGACGGATGGCGATTTGCCGAGGATTGAAATGGGATGTTTCAGGTCAACGAAATTTCCATGTGGACGCCCCATCCCGGCTCTTCACCAAGGTCGATCGCCAATTGCCGCATCCGATCATCGACAACGGTGCGGAACCTCGCCACGACGTCCTGGTGGTCCCAGGCCTGATATTCGTAGTGAGCGCCGATTAGAGCGCCACAGTGGGCACATCCGTTGCTCAGGTAACGAGAACCAGACTCTCGGCTGTCGCGGTGCGTGATCCGGCCAAGTGATGCTTGTGCAGGGATCGCCTGCAAGGTCCTCCGCACGAGATCAGGGCAACCGCTGAGATCGGGGATGGTCGCCGAAAGCGTATGGGGACCAATGCTGATATCGAGTCCGGTGATGATCCGCGTCTCGGCCCCGCACTTCCAGCAATCCAAGTTGCCGCACCGGATCTCAACGTCCGCCGGCGCGCCGAGCGGCAGGCCGAACATATACTGCCGGTTCAGAGCTGCTGTAATGAATGATGCCAGCGGCAAGGCCTGCTCGCCGGCACCGGTCGGTACGAAGACCTCGTAGCCATCGAGCGGGGCGCCACTGACCCGGACAGCGGGAATGTCCTTGGATGCGTGAAAACGCGATTGCCGGAAAAGCCAGAGACCGCGGACCCCGGACGAAGCGTAGCGGGATTGTCGGCGAGCCGTCTCCTCTTGGCTCTGCTTTGACCATTGTACCTCGATGGCGATGCGAGCAGCCCCTTTGCTTAGGAGCACGTCGGCCCGCCACGGCTCGCGATCTGCGCTCAGTCCGTCGATCTCTGCCTCTGCAAGCCAGCCATTGGCCCTCGCCGCCTCGACTATCACTTGCTTCACTTGGCGATGGTCTTCGCTTTCGGGCGCGCTTGTACAGGCCCCGCGGAACCTGTGAACGAAATGCTGCGTGCCGAGCTTCGAACGTCTGAGGATTATCTCTGCCTGACAGCAAGGTGCTCGCAGGTGCCGTTCGAGCGCGTTTTTAACGGAAAGCGATTGCCATTCCTGCGGGGCGAATTCGAACGCATGGATGCTCTTGCCCGAATGAGTGTCGATACATCGCAATGCCATTTCAGCCCCCAGGAAACGATCAGTGAGCCGGCAAGGGCGGCGGCTTCGAGCCAGGACCAATGGCCGTATCGATTGCTGTGATCAGCTGGCCGGGGACCATCATCGCTCACTGCTGCCCAGAGGTGCCGAGCAGTCGCTCTTTGGCAGCCTGAAATTCTGCTTCGCTCAGGGCACCGCTGTTCTTGAGATCGACCAGCTTTCTCAACTCGTCGGCAATTGATGTCCCTTGCGCAGGTTGGGCCACCGCTGCCCCGGCAAGCTCTCGCTGCGGAGGGGGCAAAAACTTCACGGACCCGTTGCACTGGTTCGTGACAAAGTCGAAGTCCCGCGCTTCGCCCATGTCGACGAACTGGACGAAACCATTGGAATCCAGGACGACGACAAACGACGTGTTGCCGGTGTAGCCCCCCATGCGATTGCGGGCATTGATCGACCCGCAAGTCCAGTAGCCTTCGACACGCTTGGACAGGATGGGCTTCCAAGTCCCATAGGTGAACCCATAAGGCCATTCGATCCGCGCGGAATCCGGATCGATCAATCGGGCGCGGAGCGAAGCCTCGGAATTGCGCCGAAACATGGCCCAATCGGGCGCAGATTCCTCGAACATGCGCTCGCCTCCAGGCCAGGACCGTGTCACGGCGACCAGCTCCTGAAAACGTGCAATTCCCAGCCCCTGGGTAATGAGGCCCTCGCTCGCGCGCAGGCGCCGGATGACATCGGTCCGCATCGAAGGTGCCCAACGCGCATCCTCGACCAGCATCTGCATGGCATCAAAGGTGAACTGCGCGAGGTTGTATCGCTCGGAGTTACGCGAGAGCGAGGCGCACTGAACCTTCATTGCGGTGCCATATGTTCCGAGATCATCGCGCTGCCCAAAGGCGGAAACGCATTCGTCGAATTTGCCGCGGGCGGCAAGATTGAGGCCATTCAACAACGCTTCCGTGGCAGGCCGGGCATTGGAGCAACTCACCTCCACGTCCGTGGGCTGCCCGCCTCGCTCAATGCTCACCGGGATCACCGTCGCCGGGCCAGTCTCGCGCAGGAGCGCGATGATGTCTTCGGCCCGCTTGCCGGATACGTCCACACGATTGATCGAGATGAGACGATCTCCAGGTTTCAGAGCGGATGCCGAGAACGTCCGCGTCACGAGGCCGCCCTCCCCGACAAAGGCACCCATCGAACAGCGATCTTTGGGTTCGCCTTGGCCTTGGAGCTGAGCAAGCGAAGCCTTGGCCTGATCGCGAAATGCATTCTTGTCCTGAGCATGGGCAAGCGACGGCATGACCAACGCGCTCGCTGCGATCAATCCAAACGCCCAACTGCACGACTGCTTCATAATCCCCCCCGAACTTTCTCAAATTACTCAACGCGAATGCCCGATACCCCGTCAGGCGAGCGCGCCGACCGTTGCTCTCTCGATGCCAGCCCAATCCTGCTCGTGAGATCCCAAATTGTTCGGCATGCCTCGCTTGGTCAAACAGCCTTTGGGAGAGGCGTAACTGTCGATCCGCCGTTCCGGCTCCTCGCGCCAGGCGATATTCACGGCCCAGAACTTCGGGAAGAAGTAGAGGCTCGAATAGGGAAGGTGATCGTGGATCCACCAGGCGAGCTTTCGCCAATCCCCTTCCGCCTGGAATGCGTCCCAGAACGCCGGAACGACGACGCACGCCGTGGCCCCCATTCGGCCCTTGGCGTCGCGACGATCCCATATGTGGCCAGCGAAATTCGCTTCGTTCGAAGCACAATTGTACCCGCTCTTCCCAGCAGCCTGCATCTCGTTGCCCAGCCCATTGACCTCGCAGGAGCGAAAGGCGGAGCGAACGGCGATGCGGCCAAACCTATCCTGCAAAGGCTCGAGCAGTTCCTCGCAGAGCCTGCTTCCTGCAGCGATCGCCAGATCAGGATCGTCCGGCAGGTTGTTCAGACCGTGGACCGCCGCAATGTCGGAGAACAGGAAATCCCGCATGAAGAACGACTTCGACAACCGAACGCGGCCAAAGTCATTGAGCGCAGAAACAGAATCGGGCTTTCTCATGCCCCTGCCCTAGCGTCATGTTGCGTCAAAAGCGGTCGCAGGCAGGCGCTTGCCGCATCCAGCCGCTCCCGCATGACCGCTTTGAGCGCATCGGGGCCTTCGATCACAACCTCGCCGCCCCATGTAAAAAGATGCTCGGCAATTTCGCGGAGGCCACCGGCCCGGAACCTTACGATCATTCCTTCATCTGTTTCTTCCAGTTCCTGAGCGGGATGGAAACGCCAGTGCCGTGCGCGTTCGACCGAGGATGGAAGCACCCGCAACACGACCGCGTGATCTTCCTCCCGCCAAATGCCGAAGCTTTGTGATAACCACCGGTCGATGTCCCAGTCCGCTGGGGGCAATCCCGACGTGTTGGCCGCACGCACGTTGCTCATCCGATCCAAACGGAAGGGCACGGGATCGGCATCGCGATCGGGCATTTTGCCAATCAGGTAGGTGATGGGACCATGCACTAGGCCAAAGGGTATCACGCGGCGCCACCGCGGGAGATCGACCCCGTCAGCGCGATAATCGAACTCCACACATTGCCCGGCCATGATGGCGCCCTGGATAGCGGCCAGATTTTCCGGGTCGGCGACGACGGCCGGACCGGCGGGGACCCGGCTGCGCTGAAGGCGGGCCAAGGATTCGAGATCCGGATCGACCCTTCGCTTCTCCCGATCATCCAATGCAGCCTTTGTCTTGTCGAGCAGACTGGAGAGCAATGCTGCCTGAGGTGCCATCTCGCGATTGCGAGCGTCGGCTTCAGCCTGGAGTGCCGCGATCTCGGCAGCCGTGGGGCGCGTGTACACCCGCCTCAATGCATCTCGAATGCGGAACCGCTTGGTTCGCCCATCGCTTTCCTCGACCACATCGAAATGAAGCGCGATCACGTCGCGCAAGCGCTCAACGGTCCGCCTGGTAACCCCGAGCCCGGAAGCCATCTCGTCGAGTGTCAGGCCTTCCCCGCTGTCGCACAACATATGAACGAGCTTCAGCGAGCGATCGAGCTTCGCCATCCTCTGGGTCACGGCGTGTTCTCCTGAATGTCGGACGGCCCGACCGAAAGGAATAGCGGAGGGCTGTTGGTTTCGGATCGTGAGGCTTCCAGCCAGTCGCGTCCGGAGATCTCCTGCCTTGCCAATTCTTCCAGCGTTTCCGCGCTGGCGGCTGCAGCCTGATTAAGCGTTCTCGCGGCGACAAGGGTGTAATCGGACGCCCGCTCGTCGATCTTTTGCCCGGCAAATATCCGGTTGAACAATCCCTTCATTTCCCCCGACGCCTCTCGGCCGAATCCTGCCCTTAGCATCGGCCATCTCAAAACAGTCTCCACGACAAAACCGGTCGCAGCAAGCTCGAATCCGATCAAAAGCCCTCTCAGGCACCTTGCATCGGATCACCAAAAGGCTTGTATAAGAGCTACTCGTCGGTGGGGGCCAATAATCACGAGGATCACGAATCTGCGCACCAAGTCGGCGTAGCAAATTCGTATAGTTTGCTGACTGTTGTCAGGGGGGATATCGATTGTGACTGCGGCTGGGCGTTCAACTATTGTATGTCACGGAAGACATGCCATGCGCTGCGAGCGGCTGCATGCTGCACGCGATCGGCACCATGGCACCCAGATCATGTCGTTCGAGCAATCAGCGGTGCGACTGGCCGGAGGCTTCATCAAGCCGATTGACGACGAAACGCTCCGTTCGACATTGCAGTCTGTGCTTCCCAATACGCCGCTGGGTGAGCTGGAAAACATCAAGTCGCTCCCCGGTATGGTCAACGCTGCGGCCGACACTCTTCACAAGGTTTGGCGGGCCGGGATCGACCTCTCCGCACGCGCAGGAGACCATCCCAGGCTAGAGGCGCTGGCCCACCTCGAAGCTGCTGTTTTGGCCGAACTTCCCGCAGGAATGCTCAGGCCGATGGATATCGTCGCCTGCGCGCGGAGCCGAATTCATCATTCTCAGAAGGTGCTCGGCGCCCTGACCGTTGAGGGATTGACCGAGCTTTCGCCGTGCTGGCGCCCATTGCTGATCGAGCTCGCGACCGAGATTCCGGTGACGTGGAATGCCGGGCCGCGCCGGATTCCGGCCTGGTTGGCTGGGTCCCCGATAAAGGTAGTCGAAGCAGCGGCCCAGCATCCCGAGGTCAGCCTCGCAAGCGCCGCCTCGGGTCTCCACGAGGCTATCGAGGCGTTGCGCTGGGTACGATCCCTTCTGGCATCCGGCGATGTCGCCCCGCATGAAATCGCAATCGCATCAGCGTCGCCTGCCGAATATGACGATCATTTCCTGGCGCTACGGTCCGATGCGAACATCGATTTGCACTTTGTCCATGGGGTTAGGACAGTCACGACCCGCGACGGTCAGGCCGCGGCGGCGCTGGCCGACATTCTTGTTCGCGGCCTTTCGCAGACCCGTATCCGGCGGCTCGCCGCACTCTGCTCGAATGGTCCCGCGCTCTCAGCACTGCCGGAAGGGTGGCTGCGCGTCTTGCCAACCGACGCGCCGATGGCGACGTCTGCTGCGTGGAACCGACTGTTGTCGGGTCTCGCAGCCAAAGATTGGCCGGATGGAAGCGACTATTCCCCTGCACTGAAATCCGTGATCGAGCTGCTCGCAAAAGGGTCCGACGCTGCCGATGAAGTCGGCCCAGCCTTTCTTGAAGGCCGCGCGCTCGCGATTTGGCGCAAGGCACTCATGGCCGGGCCGGCCTCATCGATCGACGCTTCGCTGGAAAACCTGAAGCAGGATGACGGTCTCGATTCCTGCGTCTCGGTTGCGTGGATGCCGGCAAGTGCGCTTGCCGCATCACCGCGCCGGTTTGTCCGTCTGATCGGCCTGAATTCCTCGCGTTGGCCGCGCGGCATTTCTGAAGACAGATTGATTCCCGATCACATCATCCCGACCCATGTGCTCGATCCACTTCCGATCAATCAGGCGGATAGGCGTGATTTCGAGACTATTCTGGCGACGACATCCGGCCAGCTCGTTCTGTCTCGTGCCCGCCGCGACAGCGATGGCCGGCTCCTCGGGCGCAGTCCACTGCTCGCCGGACTTGGCAGCGAGATGTATCTTCGCCGCAATGCGGTTCCGCTTCATGCTTTCAGCGAGACCGATCGGTTGATGGCCAGAACGGAAGAGTTTCGCGCCTATCCCCAAGCGGTCAGCGCCTTGGCCTGCTGGCGAGATTGGAAGCGGGAGGAGATTACCGCTCACGATGGCAAGGTGAGACCAGACCATCCCCTGATCCAGGCCGTTCTCGATCGCACGCAGTCAGCCAGTTCGCTGCGACGCCTGCTCCGCAACCCCCTCGGCTTTGTCTGGGTTTATGGACTCCACTGGAGCGCCCCTGACGCCGGAGCCGAACCGTTGGTGCTCGATCCGCTGGAAATGGGCGACCTTGTCCACATGGTGCTCGACATCGCGCTCCAGAACATCGAGGCCGCCGGCGGTCTCGGCAGCGCAACGGCGCAAGTTATCGACGAATTGGTCGGGAGTGCGGCCGCCCGAGTGGCGGCCGATTGGGAAAGTGAACGTCCGGTGCCGCCGGCGATCATCTGGACGCGCACGCTCTCAGACGCTCGAGTGACGGCAAGCAATGCCCTGACCTATGGCCATCTGGAACTGGCGGGAGCGCAAAGCTTTGCCGAGGTGCCGTTCGGTGGATCCATGCCCAAATCGGAAGGGGCCATTCCCTGGGATCCGAGCACCAGGGTCGAAATTCCCGGCGCAGGCTTTGCGATCAAGGGCTACATCGACCGCCTCGACATTCTTGACGATGGCAAGCGCGCCATCGTGCGAGACTATAAGACCGGACGCGCACCACGGTCGGCCATTCGCCTCAACGGGGGCAAGGAGCTTCAACGATGTCTTTATGGCTTCGCCGTGAAATCCTTGCTGGGCGAGGATGTGAGCATAACCGCGTCGCTGTTGTATCCTAGGGAGAACCTGGACCTCCAGCTCGACGATCCCGACGCCGCCTTGTCCGAGGTCACCGGCTACCTTGTTGCTGCCCGGTCGAACCTGCAATCCGGGCTGGCGATCCCCGGCCCGGATACCGGCGATGATTACGACGATCTCGCCTTCGCCCTGCCCGCAAACGCCGGCCCAACCTACTGCAAACGCAAGCGTCCAATCGCGGCGGCAATGCTCGGAGATGCGGCTCAGGTGTGGGAGGCGGAGTGATGACGACAATGGCTGCGCAACTGAAGGACGACGGTGCCCGCTTCGATGCAATTGGTCGGCATACCCGCTCGATCCTCGTGGAGGCTGGCGCTGGCTCGGGCAAAACCGCGGTTATGGCGGGGCGCATCGCCGTAATGCTCGCGGAGGGAACCTCTCCGCGCGCCATCGCTGCGGTGACATTTACCGAACTGGCGGCAAGCGAATTGGTGTCGCGGGTCAGGGAGTTTGTCGCCGAGTTGAGCGAAGGCCGCATCGCGCCAGAGCTTAAAGTCGCACTTCCCGATGGCCTCAGCGATGCCCAGCGCAACAATCTCGTCACCGCGAGCGCGGCGATCGATGAAGTCACCTGCTCGACGATTCACGGCTTCTGCCAGCGTCTCATCAAGCCCTACCCGGCTGAGGCAGACATCGATCCTGGCGCGACGGTCATGGATCGGAACCTGGCTGATCTTGCGTTTCTCGAAATCGTTGATGGCTGGCTGCGAGAGCGGCTATCCGGCGAACATGGCGGCATCATTGCCGAAATGGTGCTCTACAATCCGAAAAGCACGGTGGAGCTGCTTCACAAGATCGCGGCCAATTTGCGCAGCAGGCGAACTCTCAAGGCACCAGCGCCGTCCCCGTTCGCTCCGCTCATGGCCGAATTCCAACAGGCGGCCACAGCCTTTGGCGACTTCATCGAAAATGCCTCGGCCCACGAGCCCGAGACAGCCGCCTATGCGGCAGGCTTCGCGCAGATGGCTCAAGCGGTAGCCGCGGTTGCCGACCCCCAATCACCAGCGGGCCTTGTTCAGTTGCTGGTGGCTCGCCCCCATCCGGACGTTTGCACCAAGACCGGTGGATTTGCCGCCTATCGCAAGAAGGGGAAGTGGGTCGAAGCGGCGAAGCAGGCCGGTTTGTCCAAAGCCGACGGTGAGCAGCTCAACATCGCCGCCGACGATCTGTACGCGAAAAGCTGCACGACGTGGTCCGCAATGCAGCAGGCGGTTGCCAGCCACGTTCTGGCAGCGCTTGTCTCAGAAGCCGCGCCAATCCTCGAACGCTACCGCGACTACAAGCGTTCAAGCGCGCAGCTCGATTTCGACGACCTGATCTATGCCGCGCGCGACCTGTTGCGCAGTCATGAGGCCGTACGCCAGGCGCTTGGCAAGCGTTTTGCCCACGTCCTCGTCGACGAGTTTCAGGATACCGATCCGCTCCAGACCGAGATCTTCTGGCGGCTATGCGGTGATCCGCAGCATGAAGGCGACGATTGGGCGGACTTCCGTATCCGTCCGGGCGCACTGTTTCTCGTGGGCGATCCGAAACAGGCGGTCTACCGCTTTCGCGGCGCCGACGTCGGTGCCTATGTACAGGCTCGCAGCGCGTTTATCGCGCAGAGTCAGGAAAGCCTGCTCTCCATCTCGACCAATTTTCGGTCGTGCGCCTCCGTTCTGACCTTCGTCAACGCGCGCTTCGAAGCGGTCCTGTCTGCCGATGGCCAACCGGGCTTCACGGCCCTCGATGCGTTCCACTCCGATCCCATCGAGGGCGTGTGCGTAGCTGCCCTCGACGTCGCGGTTGCAGGCGAGGATGGCAAAGCGAAGGTGGAGCAGCAACGGGACGGTGAAGCCGAGGCAGTTGCCGACCTGTGCGCCCGTCTGATCGGCGGGCAGGAAATCGTCGATCGCCGGACCGGGACTCCGCGTCTCTGCCAACCGGGCGATATCGCTTTGCTCGCCCCGACAGGCGCCGAACTATGGCGATACGAAGAAGCTTTGGAACGCCGCGGTATCCCGGTTGCGACCCAAGCCGGCAAAGGGCTCTTCCGTCGTCAGGAAATCCAGGATTTGATCGCGGTCACCCGTGTCCTTGCTGACCGTCGCGACACATTGGCGCTGGGCGCGCTGCTTCGGGGGCCATTGGTCGGCCTTACAGATGAAGAATTGCTCGACATCGTCTGGGCTCTCCCGCGCAATGAGAGCGAACCCGACCGCATCCCGCGTCTGACCCTGTCCGTCGATACCGACTCCATCACTCACGATCTGGCGCGGGCGGTCCTGGTGAAACTGCAGGCTCTTGCGCGGCGAGCGAACAGCACCACGCCGCATGAACTCCTGTCGCAGGCGATTGATGTCCTGCGTATCAGGCCCATTCTCGTCGAGCGCCATCGCGGTCAGGCGGAGCGCGCGCTCGCCAATGTCGACCTCTACCTCAATCTTGCGACTGCATATGCGGTGCGCGGCCTGCGGTCGTTTTCTGAGGCGATGACTACGGCGTGGGAGGATGAGACTCGAGCAGTCGAAGGTCGCCCCGACGCGCAAGAGGAAGCCATCTCGCTCTTCACGATGCACGCGGCGAAGGGCCTCGAATGGCCTATTGTCATACCAATCAACACCATGACCGGCGTCATGGGTCCCGATAGCGCGGTGACAGACCGCCAGTCGGATACATTCTATTGCCCGATCTTCGGCGTGCCCCCCGAGGGGCACGAAGCGGCGATCGAGGCCGAAAAGCTCGAGCTGGATCGGGAGCGGATACGTCTGTGGTACGTGGCGGCCACGCGGGCGCGGCAATTGCTGATTCTTCCTCGCCTCGATGTCTCACCATCGAAGTCGGCATGGATAAGTCTGCTCGACCTTTCGCTTGCCGAGCTTCCAGCACTCAATCCCGATGATCTGCCGGAGCGCGTGCCATCGCCAGCAGGGGAAGCGGGCAACGCGCAGACGAGAGAGGCATTTGCGGCGGAAGCTGAAGAAATCTTGCGGCGACAGGCCCGTCTGACCTGGCTCGCCCCGAGCCGCAGCGAAAATACCTCCGGCCCCGTAGTCGTCGAGGAGGAACCAGACCTCTGGACAGATTCCGACGACAGGCAACCTCAGGAGCTCCCGCCGCAGATCGCCATTCAAGGCAGCCGCGAGCGGGGCCTGATCCTCCACAAGCTGATGGAGGAGGTTCTGACGGGCGAAATCTTCGACGATCTTGGTTCGCTGACCGAGCGAGCGAAGGAATTGATCGTTCAATTCGGCCGAACTGCGGTTAGCGATGCCGCGACAGGCCTATCCCCCGAGGAATTGGCCAGTTGCGTCGACAAGACACTCAAGCTTGATCCGATTGCAGCAGTGCGGAGCGAACTGATAGCCGAGTTCCCGGTGTTTGCGAGCCACACCGCGGATGGGCATGAATATGCGACCTCCGGAATTGCTGACGCTCTCACCCTGACGTCTGAGGGCAAGCCGGGAATGATCGTGGATTGGAAGAGCGATGTAGCACCCGATGCTCTGTCGCTCGAGCACTATCGAGGTCAGGTGCAAGCCTATCTCGACATGACTGGCGCCGAACGCGGAATGATCGTCCTGATGACCAGGGGTGAGATTATCGAGGTCTCTCCATCCAGCGTCGGCTCGACGCCGTGATCGGGCCGAGAACCTGACCTCGCCGCCCTGCCCTTCCCAGCACGTCCCGAAGAAGCATTCATGTCCTATCTCGCCTGGATTGATTTTGACCCGGAAGAGCGTCGCCGCGCTCAAACCCTGATCGACCTGTTCAAGCAGCCCGAGGCTCGCGACGAGCTCGGCCTCGGCACCGTGCGTGACGGGCTGGCCGATCTCCTCTTTCCCGGAACCAGCACGATCCAGACGCGGCTGCGATACATGCTGTTCATTCCGTGGATCTATCTGGAAGCACAGAGTCGCAAGGCCACGCAGGCGGAACGTACGATCATTGCTCGCGACATGGAGTTCGACTTAAGCGAAGCATTGCTGCGTGGTGGAGAAACCGTTGATGTAATTGGCCGTCTTGCTGGACGACAACTCAAGCGGCTTCCCTCAAGTGTTTACTGGGCAGGTTTGAGCACTCTGGGCATTCGGACACTGCCGGGCAGCCATTCGACCTTCTTGTCCTATGGTCCCGAAAGCCTGAAGGACCATGATCTCAAGCTATGGGCGCCGAACCTTCCGAAGCCGCCCGCAAATCTACTGGATCGGGCTTCCTTCGCCCTGGCCGATGGCGAGGCCGATTTCCTGCGAGACCGCATCGAAAGCCATGCAGGCTCAAGCTTGCTTAACGAGCTCGCTCGCAAGGGCAAATCCTTCGCGGATGATTGGCCGTGGCAGATCAGCGAAGACACCATGTCAGACGCCAATCGCGCGATCCTCCGGCACGCCGAACGATTTTCGGGGGTCATGTACGGAGCCAGCCTTCTCTATAATCTCCTGTTGGCCCTTCGTGCTGCAGAGCGGCCAAACGCCAAGAAGCACGCCGATGCGTCGACGCTGGCGGCGGATTATCGCTCACGCATCGAAGCTTGGAAGTCGGAGATCGACCACCTGGCGTTGAACGACTGGGATCTCGACGATCTCTTCGGCCTGATTGGCAGGACGAGCCACAACCTCACCAAGTCATCACGGGACTTCATCCGGGGATGGGTGACAATCGCCCGAGATGGCACTGGCCCAGTCGAAGCCGATCACCAGGCGATAGAACTGCTCAAGCAGCGGGAGCATGGGCTGAAACGGATGAAGGCAAGGCTCCTTCACGATGCGCCGCTTGAACGCTGGTCAGGGGCTTCGGGGGACGCGCGACTCGATTTCAGGTGGGGCATCGCCAGCCGCTATCTCGGGGAGCTTGCCGATGCCGGTTGATCCCGCCTTCGACCCTGAAAATCGCGAACTCTATACGTCGCTCATGCGCTCACCCGACGGCTATAGGTTCGACAACGCGATAGCCACCACCTATTCGCTCGATTTCGAGACCGCCCTCGCGATCCCGATCGCCATTGTATTTCGCGACGCGGAGAATCGCGACGAGATGCTGCGCAGCCCCTTGGCTCTGCTGCAAAGCGTCGAACGGATGGCGGGCCGGATGGCCATTTACTGCGATCGCGGCCGCATCAAGGAAGCGCGCCCGAATGCAGCGCGCCTGATGGCCCTCTATGAGAAAACCATCACCGAGGTTGCGGCGCCGGCCGGCGGCGCGTTTCATCCTAAATTGTGGTGCATCCGTTTCCAACCGGAGCGCAAGGGGATGCCCATCCGCATGCGGCTGGCGATTCTCTCGCGTAACCTGACCAATGATCGATGCTGGGACTTGGCGCTTTGCCTCGATGGCACGGTCACCGACGATATTTGCGAAGGCAATGAACCAGTCGTCGGGCTCTTACGCGCTCTTCCGGGACTGGCGAATGCGGCCAATCGGCCGACCGCACCCAAGTTCCTTCCTGCGCTGCTGCGCGATCTCGCTCGCTGCTGGTGGAACGATCTCCCTGCCGGGGCAACCAAGATCCGCTTCGCTGTCAACGGCCTGGAAGCGGGAGCCTGGGCCCCGCAAAAGGGGGAGCGCCTGGCAATCCTATCCCCATTCGTGAGCGGGGACGCGCTCAAGCAACTGGCTTCGGGATACGATGATCCCGCATCTTGCCAGCTCGTCGCGCGAGCCGAGGAACTCGACTGCGTCAAACCGGCCATTCGCAGTCTGTTTGAGATACAAACCCTCGACGACCGCGCCACCGAATACGAGGAAGAAGACCGCGAGGGGGCTTGTTCGGCCGATCTCGAGGGTCTTCACGCCAAGGCCTATGTCGTCGAGCGCGGCTCACGCCTGCACATTCACCTTGGTTCCGCAAATGCGACGACGGCTGCGCTGGTGCCGACCCACGGAGGCCGAACGCAGAACGTAGAGGTCATGGCGACGCTCGATGGCCCGAAATCCCGGATGGGAACGATTGAGGATGCGGTATTCTCGGAGGGATTTCGGCGCCTCCTGGCCCCTTATACGCCATCCGAGCCGCCCGAGCAGGACGCCGCGGCGGCAGCCGAAAAGGCGCTGGAGAAACTGCGCATCAAAATCGCGGCGATCGCGCTCGACCTTCATTGCACGCAATTGACGGATACCATCGCGCTCGAAGTCGAGATCGCAGGCAAAGCCCCATCCCTGGAATTACCGGACGGCGTAAGCTGTTTCATGCGCGCAATCACCGTTGCGAACGAACGGGGGTATGATGCCGCGGCGCTGCTCGCGAAAGCACAGCCTAGAATGACGCTTGGTTCGGTGCCGCTAAGCGAGGTCACCCGCTGGTTGGGAATCCGCCTTCGCGACGAGCGGACTGGCGTGGAAGTCGCCTTCACCCTTGGCGCGCGGCTGGTCGGGGTGCCTGATGGGCGCGACGCCGCCGTACTGCGGGCGCACATTGCGAATGTCGAGAATTTCTTCCGATATTTGAGCTTGCTACTCGGGAGCTTGGGGGAAGGTAGCTTCCTCGAGAGCGAGACTGCTGGCGAAGGGCAATGGCTGCGCCGGCTCGGTCAGGGCGGAGCATCGCTTCTCGAACCGATGGTCCGCGCTCTAAGTCTCGATAGCGGCGAGCTCGTCGAGATCGATCAGCTCATCAAGCGTCTCGAAGATCCGGAAGGCGGCGCGAACATTGTTCCGCCGGAGTTTCTCGCGCTTTGGGCAAGTTTTGCGCCGCTCCTGGCCACCAAGGGAACACGACAGTGAGCTATCGGGCGAACGACCATTTGGAGCTCTTGAAGCCCTTCCAGCGCGCCACGGTCGACTATGTCTTCCAGCGCCTGTTCACGGATGCCTCGACTACGCGTCAGTTCCTCGTTGCCGACGAAGTCGGCTTGGGAAAGACCATGGTTGCGCGCGGCGTTATCGCCAAAACGATCGAACAACTGACCGGGAAGGTTGACCGGATAGACGTGGTCTACATCTGCTCGAACCAGGCGATAGCCGAGCAGAATATCAAGTCACTCAATGTGATCGGATCAGCGACGAAACCGCTGAACACCCGCCTCACCCTCCTGCCGCTTGAGATCGAGCAGGAAGGAGGGATCGCATCCAGGCCCATTAATCTCATCAGCCTGACACCGGGGACGGCGCTCGATCTGAAGTCGTCGTTGGGGACGGCAAAAGAGCGCGCTCTCATTTATGAGATGCTGAGAAAAAGGCTCGGCATCCGGCATGGCGGTGTGCAGCGCATTTTTCGCGGCGGAGTTACGCCTGAGAACTGGCCCGGCTGGACAGACTGGATGCGCGCCCAGTCGATTTCGAAGGAGATATCCGAGAAATTCAACGACGCTATCGGGGATGAATTCATCCTGCGCATTCGCGAGGCATCGGAGCTGGCACGGAACAAGAAAAGTCCGGACTACCCACCCGACCAGCGCCCGGCCGCGATAATCGGGGAACTTCGCCGCATCCTGGCACGGATATGCGTCGATGCACTTACCCCAGATCTCATCATCCTGGACGAGTTCCAGCGGTTTGCCGAATTGTTGCATGAGCACGATGAGAGTCTTGCACCCGAAAAAGCAGCGGCTGCGGAGCTTGCGCGGGCGCTGTTTTCCTACTCCGGCCCGGACGGCTCGTCGGCACGCCTGCTGTTGCTGTCCGCTACGCCGTACCGGATGCTCACCTTGAGCAGCGACGATCCGGAAGAAGGCGATCACTACAGCGACTTCCTGCGAACCATGCGCTTTCTGTTCGGCGACGTGGACGGCGAGGCGCGTGTCAGTGAACTCGAGATTGAGCTCTCGAAATTCCGACGTGCGTTGCAAGCCATGCCTGCGTCAAGATCGGCCGCGCGTTTCCAACGCGACCGCGTGCATCACATCCTCAGCCAGGTTGTTGCCCGGACGGAGCGCGTGGACTCCACCGCGGATCGCAACTCGCTGGTAAGGGAGTTGAAGCCCATGCTGACGATAGAGACGGACGACCTGAGGGAGGCAAAAGCGGTTTCGCAGGTGGCCGAGCTCGTCAGTGCGCCCGGCATCGTCGAATATTGGAAGTCGTCGCCCTACCTTCTCAACTTCATGCGCGGCTACAAGCTGAGAGAGCGCCTGCAGGCAGTTAAGCTGCGGCCGGCCAGGGAGCTGCGCACGGCGATTAGAGCCGCCGCGCCGTACTTCATCGACAAGGCTCAAGTCGAAAACTTCGCTGAGATACCACTTCGCAACGGACGAATGCGCGCGCTCGCCGACACGGCCTTCCAATACGGCCTTGATCGTGCGCTGTGGATTCCGCCTTCCCGTCCTTCGTTCGGAGAGCCTGTCCCTGCGACCAAGACGCTGGTTTTCTCGGACTGGTCGATGGTCCCGGATGCGATTGCGGCACTTCTCTCGCATGAGGCGAGCCGGCGCATGAACATGTCACCGGACCTGGTGGGGCGCACAAGCCGCCCAATCGGCGTCGAAGAAATGATGCCGATGTTGTGTCCGTCTCCGACCCTTGCCGCTTGGGTGGATCCCTTGCAGCTAGAACAGCGCCATGGACGAGCGGGCACTTATGCTGAACTGCTTGTCCAGGTTCGTCAGGTTCTGGGGGAACGCCTCAATCCGGCGTGTCTTTCCCGACTGGCCGAGCGATCCGACCGCCTGTTGCCCCTTACAATCGAGGCCGAACTGGACCGGGGTGTGGACTGGGGCCGCGTCGGTGCCATTGAGCACGATGCGCATGACGAACATGGCGCGATGGCACGGACAATCGAAGCGATTAAGCAGGCATTGGATTCCGACGACCATCACGGCGACCCCGATCCAAGAGACATAGTCGACAAGCTGGCGGAATTTGCGCTTGGCTCGCCTGCGACCTGCGCACTTCGCGCGCTCGCTCGCCTTTGCCCGGAGTTGCAGATCGACGATCCGGCGCTAGTCGGCGCGGCGATCGTGGTCGCGCTCGGGTTTCGCAGCCTGTACAACCAACCAGAGAGCCGCGCTCTGCTGGAGGAAGTCTCGCCTCTGAACTATTGGCGCCAGGTCAACGCACACTCGGCGCAGCACGATCTCGCAGCGGTGCTGGATGAGTATCTCCATCTGGTCCTAGAAAGTGAACGCGCCGAGCAAGTCGATGCGGCCGAACGAGCCCGGCTCATCGCCATGAAGGTGGTCGAGGTTGTCGCACTGCGGCCCGCTCAGATTACGCTCGACCACTGGACGGCCGGCCGCGCACGCTTGCAGGACCAGACCTTCGAAATCCGCGCGCGGTTCGCCATGCGCTTCGCGACCAAAGCCGAAGAGGAAAAGGGCGTTCGCCGAACCACTCTCGTCCAGGCCGCTTTCAAATCGCCTTTTCGCCCGTTCGTGCTGGCATCCACGTCAATCGGGCAAGAGGGCCTCGATTTTCACCCGTATTGCGCGCGGATCGTCCACTGGAACCTTCCTCGCAATCCGGTCGACATCGAACAGCGCGAGGGCCGTGTCCATCGATTCAAGAATCATGCGGTGCGCCGCAATATCGCGGCAGATTTCGGCAGTTGCGCTTCGGCGCTCGTCGGCGCCGAGGCACCATGGACTGCCATGTTCAAGGCGGCGCAGGATCAACAAACGGCCGATGGGCATGCCGGCGATATCGTGCCCTACTGGATATATCCCGGCGAGGCGAAGATCGAGCGCATGGTCCTCATGCCCCCCTTCAGCCGTGAGCTGGAACGCTATGAGAACCTGAAGAAATCGCTGGCGAGCTATCGACTGGCATTCGGGCAACCGCGGCAGGACGAGCTGATCGAACTCTTCTCAGGAATGAGCGAAGATGTCGTGAGCGAGCTAGCCGAGTTTCAGATTTCGCTCAGACCCGGCCTCTGCCTGACTGCCAGCTCTGATCATTCCACGACAGGATAGTTCGGCATCGGCCATTCGTGCTGCGGATTGTCCATCATCAGATCGACAAAGATCGGCAGCAGGCAACCCAGCAGCGACGCCCCGTCCCTCACCTGGTCGCGATTGACATCGCTGTTCCAGGTTGCGCCGCCATGCACGAGCTGATTACGCAGAACGTAAAGCCGATCGAACAGGATCGAGAGGATCCGGACTGTGTCGTGCTCGCGCAAGGCATGATTGATGGCGGTCCGGCTACGCTCAAGCTTCTGCTCCCAATCATCGTATCCGGGCACACCATTCTGATACTGCCAGAAGGGGTGATAGACATAGCGGTTATCGAGCAGGAGGCGGATCTCCTGGCTGAAACGCTGCCAGACAGCGTCATAGACCCGGTGGCGCCCGTCAAACTTCACCAGTGTCGAGAAGAACGTCTGGAACAGGCCGCGCTCGCCTTCAGGGGCTGAGCTGCTGGCCGAGGCTTCGACGTCGCCAGCATAGGCAGCATTGAACCCGATCCAGAGGAGAATGAAGCGAACGTCCTGGTCCTCGTCCTCCGCTACAGCGCGGCGAAGCCAGGACAGGGCGCGGTGAACGCGCAGGGTCAGAGGCGTTGGAAAACCTGCGCGAAGCGATCGCTGCTTCTCTTTCAAGGCCTCTGGATGAAGTGGATTGCCCGCCGGGTAACGATGAACCATGCGCGCAGCTTAGCGCGAGGATTTTCCGTGGCATAGATCATGGATCGGCGCGCGACGAATTCAGAGCGATCGACTGGATCCAGTCGTTGATTTCTGCCTCGACCCATACTGCGCATTTGGGACCAAGCGACCGCGACTTAGGAAAGCGGCCCTCGCTCATCCGCAGGTAGATGGCTGAACGCCGCAAGCCGACCCGGTCCATGACTTCGGGTAGACGCAACAGCCGCGCCGGCGGAAGGACTTGCCGCAGCGCCTCGTCATCGGTCGAAGCGCCATCGGTGATCTGGGGTTTCGCATTCATGGTCTGTCCTGTCGGTAGATTGGCTCGGTCCCCTCCGAGGTGAATAGCCTTAGCGCGGCAGCGCCATCGCGATGTCACGATTGGCAAAATCGTCGATATGCTTGGCGAGCATGCGCGCTACGAGTTGCGAGGTGCCGTTAGCCCACCGCGGCCTCAGATCTTCGACCCGTCGACCAAGCGTCCGCTCGAGCTGACCAGGCAAAGCGGTGAAGAAGTCTTCAAGGAACTCCCCCATCTCGCTGCGCATCCATTCGCAGGCCAGATCTTCCTGACCAGCAAGAGCCAGGATCATGCTCGCACGTGGAAAGGCGCCGCACACGTCGAGTACGAGGGCAGCTTCATCTAGACCGATCGGCCGGTCGCCGCGCATGACGCGAAGCAGGGTCTCGCGATGGATGCCTACTTCCCGGGCAATCTGGTGCCTCGGTTTGTCGGACGACTCGATGGCGTGGGCCAGAATGTGCGCGAGGCTGGCGTTCGCTTTGCCTCGGAATGACGCGGGCTGGTGCATGGAAGAAACTCCGACGATGAACAACTGAGTCGTAGCCATATCGCGCGCACCGCATGTAGGAAAACAAAAAGAACATTAGCGGAACATCTCGTTTCTAGGCGAATCATCTTCGCACCTGATTCGTCGGCGAAGGTCGCCTGACTCGTCGGAGTTCACCGACACAACAAGCCACATAAACCGCCATTTCCGAACGCAATCTCCGACACGGGCAATTCAGTAAGTCCATATTCGTCCGGACCACAGGTGCTCAGTCACCTCAGGCTTTCCTACATCGATTTCCTAGATGCATGTGGAACACACAGCGAACGAAAGAACG
>OFDN01000122.1_pt1 | contig 75173 bp, 70 predicted proteins | sample 1520971 | NCBI WGS metagenome assembly OFDN01 (sample SAMEA94257418, study PRJEB24077) | hot springs metagenome | biome: Aquatic biome; feature: Geographical feature; material: Water | place: India | collected 2012-06-12 | depth 5 m
CGAGGAAAGTAACAACAGTAGCTGCTACCGATATCACCTTCACCGATATGAGTACAATCGGACAGGGAGCTATCAGCAAATACGAATGGGAATTGGGTGACCCTCTTAACAGTAAGAGCAGTGCTAAGAACCCATTCTTTGAGTACCCTACCGATACCGGTAAATACATCATCACCCAAACCATTACCAGTGACATGGGTTGTGAATCGGTACACATCGACACCTTGACTATCAACCCTGATATCACCGTGTTTGTACCTAACGCGTTTACTCCTAACAAATACGGACCTGAACGTAACAACCGTTTCTATGTGACTGCAGAAGGGTTCTTAGGGTTTGAGATTTATATCTTCAACCGTTGGGGTGAGAAAGTGTACTACTCAACCGACATCAACGAAGGATGGGACGGTCAGTTCAAAGGTGACTTTGCACAACAGGATGTTTACACCTATGTGGTGAATGTTACCAGCTTCTCAGGCAAACCATACAGCTTCTACGGAACTGTTACCTTGCTAAGGTAATAGTATCAAACAACACTATAAAAAACGCCCGTTGCAAATGCAACGGGCGTTTTTGTTTATACACGGTACTATTTATAAATGTGTTAAAGCAACCCGTTTATTGGGAGGGAAATTAATAAAGCTTAATTATGTACTATGAAACGCATGATTGCATTCCATTGAGTGAAAGACGCAACAATCCAGAGAAGATAATTAGTAGTCGCTTAAAGCTTATTTAAGGGCTTTGTTTCGCATTAAATCATACACAAGATATAACGTAGCTAAACAAATTAATGCTCCTGCAAAATAGGGGGCGTGAAAGTTTAAATCGTAAGCAATACCACCTACAGCAGGACCGAATACCCTTGCCAAAGAGCCTGCCGATTGGTTAAGACCCAGCATTTTTCCTTGCTCGGCCTTTGAGGCAGTTTTTGATAGCAATCCCAATACACTGGGGGTGATGCACCCGTTTGCCAAGGCTATTAACGCAAGGGCAGCTAATTCTAAATAAAAGTGTTCAGCAGGTACAATAGGCATAGCAATTAAGCCCACAGCCATAAAAATCAATCCTGCATACAAAAGTTTCTTTTCGCCGAAGCGTTTATTCATTCTTCCCACCAAAACTCCTTGAACCAGTGCTGATGAAAGCCCGATAAACGAGAACACATAACCTATTTGCGATTCATCTAAACCATATAAACCTTTCCAAAGCACCGCCGCGGTTATTTGCATCATGCTAAAGGCAAGGGTAAACACAAAGTTTAAAGATAACAGTTCGCGTACTACAGGTACTTTAAGCGCACTTATTAATTGGGTAACGGGTTTTAGCTCGAAACGGGCAGCATGGTTTTTCTCGGCCAACGATTCAGGCAATAAGAAATAGGCCATTACAAAATTCACTACCGAAAGTCCGGCAGAAAATGCCCCGATACCAAAAACACCGTAATGTTTGCCCAAATAACCACCGATGGCGGGTCCGAAAATGAAACCCAATCCGAAGGCAGCACCCACAAGAGCCATGTTTTTGGTGCGGTTTTCAGGGGTTGAAATATCGGCCACATAGGCATTTGCTGCAGATATGTTGGCTGAGCCTATGCCCGCCAAAGCCCGTTGTAAAATCAATATCCAAAAGGCGGTTACAAACCCGAATAAGAAGTTTGCTCCGGCAGTTAATATGATGCTGACTAATATTATAGGACGGCGACCATAACGGTCGCTAAGAGTGCCCCAAAAAGGCGCAAAAATAAAGTTCATCAGCGCGTACACTCCGGCAACTGCCAACGATGATTTTGACCCTGTAAGCTCTACCGAAAGGTTGGGTAGAATAGGTATTATAATGCCAAACCCCATCAAATCAATAAAAATGGTGAGGAACATAATGGCAAGCGGAGAGCGGCTATTGCGCATAGAGCGGATTATGTAATAGGAAATAAACTTGGGGCAAATATAGGTGGTGAGGGGTGGATTAGAATAAACGGATTATAAATCCCACACCGATGTACGGCGTTTGTAGATGTAGTTGCGCAGGTTTACCCAAAAAGCCAGAATAAGATAAATTATAACAGGCGACCCCATAGTGATAAACGAGGTGTAAATAAAATACAAGCGGATACGACCGGAACTAATGCCGATTTTTTCGCCTAAGTAGGTGCAAACCCCAAACGCTTTTTTCTCAAAAAAATATTTGATGGCCTCTATCATAATGCCTTATGTAACTGCGAAGATAAGGATATTATTGTTTTCAAAATATTAAGTAGGCATTCAAAAGCTATAATGTTTATAAACATGCAATTATGGCACAGTTTTATCGGCAAATAACCAAACCATAACTATGAAGAATTACTACAAATGGATTGTATTGTTTTTTTACCTCCTTATTCACTATTCAACATCTGCACAGCCGTTTTATACCCATTGGGTTAAAACCGAGGGAAAAGCAAGTAAATTCAGTAGTGTGTCGGCAGTTCAACACGCGTCTAACGGCCAAATGTATGTTTGCGGGTCGGTAGATAACGATTTCTTCGTAAAAAAATACGACGCAAAGGGTGCTTTAATCTGGGATAACACCTTTCCGGGCTCAGGGATTGATTATGCAACATCATTGGCAATAGACGATAATGAAAACATATACATTACGGGGTACTTTCAAAACACTATTGATTTTGATCCGGGTCCGAACACAGCTTCTCGCACCGGCGCAGGTAATTCTGATTATTTCATCCTTTCATTAAACAAGAATGGACAGTATAGATGGGCGTATTCGTTTGGTGCCACAGGAGATGATTTTGGAAATTCGGTTACTTGCGCCAATGATGGAAGTATTTATTTAACAGGATATTATGAGGGCACGGTTGATTTTGACCCTTCTTCTTCATCCCATAACCTTATGAGTGTTGGTTTTATTGATGCCTTTGTTCATAAAATAGATACATCAGGTAATTTTATTTGGGCAAAATCAATCGGTGGGAGCTCCTATGATTACGGGCATTCCATCGTAACTGATAAAACAGGGAGTGTTTATTTAGCAGGATACTTTTTCTCAACGATTGACTGCGACCCGGGTTCAGGGGTATATTCTCTTACTTCGGCAGGAAACAGAGATATTTTATTAGTGAAATTAGACAGTGCGGGTAACTTTTTGTGGGCAAACCGCCACGGAGCAGCCAACGACGACCGCGCGCAAAGCGTACATTTGACCAACGATGGGGAATTGGTAATTACAGGATATTTTACGGATAGTGTTGATTTTGACCCGAGCGGAGCGGAGTTGAAACTGTACAGCCCTATTGTTGGCTCATTTATACAAAAACTGGATACCGCCGGGAAGTTGATTTGGGTTAAATCTATCGGCGACAGAGTGTGGGCGAGGAAAATTACAAGCAGTAATAACAAGAATATTTTTGTTTGCGGATATTTTGCGCTTACGGTTGATTTTGACCCCAACTCAGGAGTTGGAAACCAACAATCGCTGGGTGGTGAAGATATGTTCCTTCTCACTTTAGACAGTGCGGGACAATTTGTGTATGCTTTAACACTGGGGGGTGCTGAGGATGATTTGGCGACGGCCATTGAAACCGACTTGCGCGGCAATGTTTACCTTGGGGGTTCTTTTAGAAGAACGGTTGATTTTGACCCTACGGCAAACTCTAAGGATATTACAGCAACGGGTATTGCTGATTATATGGTAATGAAGTTGGCAGCGTGTGAAAAAGTAAACGAAGTAACAACCAGTATTACCTCGTGCACGGATTATACATCAGCCACAGGAAAGATATACTCTGTAAGCGGCACCTATACGGATATTGTGGCGGGTAGCAACGGGTGCGATAGTATTATCACCATACAGCTTACAAGGGCTTCCTCGACAACGGCTACTATACAGGCCGCGGCTTGCAAAAGCTACATTTCACCCAGCGGCAAATATGTTTATACTAATACCGGGGTATATAATGATACGCTTATCAATAAACAAGGGTGTGATAGCCTGCTTACCATACAGTTAACGATTGATACTATTAGCAGCACCGTAATTGTTAACGGGCCAACCCTGCAAGCACCCCCATCATTAGATTCGTATCAATGGGTAGATTGTAATAATAATTACAGTGTTGTTAATAACGCTCAAAACCGCCTTTTTACCGCAGTTAAAAATGGCAGCTACGCCGTGATAGTTAAAAAGGGAACGTGTGTAGATACCTCAGTCTGTTATACCATAAACGGGGTGGGGATAGTTTCAAACCCGACTTTGCCATCAATACAACTATTTCCTAATCCGGTTAAAAGTCAATTAGCGGTTCACTTGGGAGCCTCTCAACCCAAAGTAGAAATAGCTGTTTATAATTTGCAAGGCAAAAAGATAATGTCGGGTAATTATAATGAAGCATCGCAAGTGGTTATTGATTTTGAGTTTGAAAACGGGGTGTATTATGTTGAAATTAAAACCGCTGAGCAAACCACAATAACAAAAGTGCTTAAGATGTAGTTTCAAGTTCATGGTCTTTTAATATGCTGTATCCAACACGGCATTGCAGGCATTTTTTGGGAGTACACCAATGTTTATATAGTTGAAGCAAGGCTTGGCTTTCAGCAGCATTGTTTATCCGTAGGTTTAGGTTCTGATAACTGCGAATAATGTGGTTGTTTTCTTTGGGCAGTTGCTCTAATAGTGTAAGGGCCTTTTGTTTGTATTCTTCGTTAGAATGATAATGGCCGTAAGCAAATAAAAACGGGGCAACCGTATTAATGAGGATATTATTAATAGCATCAGCACCCAACATGTTTTTTGTAGACATTACTTGATATCCTAATCGGTAGTGAGTATCCCAATAAGAAGAAGCTTTAATCTCAAACAGGGATTGAAGGTCATGTACAGCACCTGCTTCAAGGATTTTGGAGAATAAATGTGAAGAAGTATGAATGAGTGCTGCAAACTGAGCTATCCGCATCGTAGGGAAGTTGGCAGGATGGGTTTTGCTAAACTTCCATAGGGAGTGGTGTATGGGCGATAGCTTGTATTTGTTGGCCAAAAAGGCATATTCAGCCATTAATCGTTCCGTATAATTATCCGTTTCTGTTGTTATTTGTAATAATCCCGATTGGCCTAATAACAGTGCTTCTAATTGTAATAAACTGTTTTTGTGTTTGGCCAGTATGGTAATAGTAACACCCTTGGCCAGTAGCTCAAACGGGACACTGTTGGTATTGAATCCGAAGTTTTTGGCAAGGGCATGGTAAAAGGTTTCTTCCCAATTGTTTTTGTTTTGTTGTAATGATGTGAGGATTGGCAATACTTTCTCCTCCATCCGTTCCACTAAAAGTCGTTGCAACCAGCTTTGTACCACAAAACCATCAGCGTGTGCAATAAAGTTTTGGCAAGGGATAAATGCTTGCGATTCCATTAACTGCCGATAGGTATGGCTGTATTTTTCATTCACCCTATTTCCTAGCTCAATCACCGGTACTGATACCGGGTTTTTGGCGGTGTGCCGCAAGCACACTAACAGCAAGGTGTTGTTGTGTGATGCATCCGAATGGTGGCCGTGTTTTTCCCAATTGGCGGATTCAAGTTCGATTTCAACATTTCCTGCCCAAACCGTCTCACCTATTTTCAGTCGGGCATTGCTAAAATCAGCTCCGCTGTCTCGGTTTTGCTCACCGGGTTTTATTACTTGCACGGGTTCGCCTTCAAGGGTGCAAAGCGCTTGTGCATCCAACAAGCGGTATTTCCACAAATATTGCAGCAGTTGCTCAGTCATGCAACTTTATACCGTAAGAAGGGGAAAGGTAAGCGGGTGTGAGTTTTTTACTTACCCCTTCCTGACTATCTGCTTTGCTGGCAGCCTTTCAATTTTTCCTTCCCCTAATAGGCGAAGGCGACTATGGGAAAGTCGAGCCAATGATTAATCGGGTAGGGGTTTTTCAGCGACAGGTACGTAGACCTGTCGCTATTTGTAGAATACTCAAAGCGCTATCAACGTATAAACACTATCCCCGCCTCTATTTTGGCTCCTCCGTTTACTTGTTCGCTACTTATTTAATTAATAAGATACCCTTTACACCAAAAGGAATATTATTTTTGATAACCTACACCGCTATGAGAAAACTCCTTTTTACCCTGCTTTTTTCAGTCTGTTTTGTTATAGCCAATGCGCAAGACAGCCTTAAATATCCGCTGGCAGATAAATATTACCAACTTTCAGAACAAGCCTTCAGCGATGAAATTTATGATACTGCTTGCAAATATGCCGACTTGCACCTTGAGGTAGAGCTTGGTTTTCAAGCCCCGCGCAGCAGCAAAGTGCTGGTTTCGTATATAACAAAAGCGTTTTGCGAGTTTAGGCAAGGCGATTACAAACAGTCTATCGAAGTTTACAATAAAGGAATAAAATGGATGGACAAAAACGGTTCAGCAAAGTTTGCTAAATCGTTCTTTGATTTTGTTGACATATGCTACACCATGATGGAAGCAACCGACAAGGTGTACTTTGAATACTCAGATAAAGATTACCGAAAAACATTTCTTTTTAGGGTAGAAGAGGTTTTATGGCGAAAAGGCACAACGTTCAGGCTGCGTATAAACGCCGGGCTAAACGACGGTTTGATAATGGGAGCAGTGGCATTCCCCATAAGCGCGCCGTTGCCGGATAGCATTCCCGAGCGACTATTTCAGTTAGGCAAAGGCGAAGTAGTAGAAATTGGCCCATGGAGCGCAGAAGTTGAAGTGGATATTTACGACTCAACCGATACTTATAATTGGGTAAAAGAAGGTGACATTATTGAAACCCGCATATTCAGTAAATTTAAAGAAGAAACCATTATTTACGAACTGCTTTCAAAAGACGTTTCTTTTAGAGACAACAATCGTGATCGGATGCTAAACCCTCGTTACATTATCCATTACGACAGTAAAGAATTTAAAGAGTTGCTATTGTTACTAATGGCCGATCAAGTGTTTGATACCGAAGAATTTACCCGCGAAGGGGATATTTTTGTGAACCCTGCCGTAAAAGGCCAGAACCAAGGTAAATCCATACACGATTTGTTTTTAGAGCCCGACACTGCTGATATTGAAGATTATTTAGAGTTTGTGGCCTACTTCCCCCGCAAATACATGGGCAAGGACTACAAAGTAAACGAAACGTATGCCACATGGCTGCTCAACAATTCACCCTCTACCCCGTATGTAATACTTGACAGTTTGTTGGTTGAAAACGACCCTTTGCGACGGGTACAGATTTTTGAATTTAATAAAACCGACCTTATCGACGATTTTTATGAAAAATGGGCTGAAAAAGCAACTGCTTATGCCGATAAACAAGACTTTAATTCTGCATTAAAAACCCTTGATTTAGTTTTTGAAGCCGGTAGCTTTTTTAATAACAAAAAAATAATGGTGCACGGCTTGTATAAAAAAGGCACCGTGTTGGGTGAGCAAAACATGTATGAACAAGCTATAGCAAGCTATGATTCGGCCTCAAAATTATACCTGCTGCTTAAAGACACTATAGAACACATCCGCTCCATTTACAAAATGGCCGATATTTATGGGGATTGGGCACGCTATAAGCAAGCCGAGCAATACTTTGACATTGCCCAACAAAAATTACGCAAAAAAATAGGCAAAGGCGGCTCGTATGAAGAAAACGAACTGCTTGCATACATACTTTGGGATAAGGGCTACAATGTATCGCAGAAAGGTGATTACGATAATGCCCTAAAGGCTTACGATGAAGCCGAAAAAATACTAGACCGTATAGGCGGTTCAAAAACTGATAGGGCTACTATTTACCGCAACATGGCTTACGTAAGCAAACAAAAAGGCTTATATCAGCAAGCGGTTGATAAATACAGCCAATCGATGCAGTTGTTCTTAGAAGACGGAAACCAGAAGAAGTATGCCACCCTTAACGATGATATTGCCGACTCCTATTTTAAAATGGGTAAATACCGCGAGGCCATTGTTCATTACCAAAAAGCCTATGAAATTAAATTAGGGTTGGATGATAAATCGGGGGCAGGTTTCTCAAAATCAAACATCGGGCAGGCCTATTGGAACTTAGGCACTTATGATACTGCAATCATTGCCCATCGCGAAGCCGTTAGCCTAAATGCCGAGGCAAATGATATTGTGGGCATTGCTTACTCGTATGAAAAAATCGGTGATTTGTGGAAGGAAAACGGAAACTTAGACAGTTCTGTTAGCTATTACTTCAAGGCTGAGGAAAACTACATTGCCAACAACGATACTACCGATAAACTGGCCGCTTTGAAGGTACTTTTCGGCGATTTGTACCTCAAAATGAAAAACTATGATTTGGCCATTTATTACTACAAACGTGCACAGCAGATATATGCAAGCATACAAAACGATTTGGGCGTAGCCAATGGCAATTATAACATAGGAATGGCCTACTACAATATGAAGTCGTTTGTGCAGGCCAAAAACTACATGAGCAAGGCCAATGTTACTTACACCAAAATAGAAGACAACGGCGGCATGATGAACACCCAAGTATTGCTGGGTCTTATTGCCTACGATAGCGAAGGAAACGGCCCGGAAGCAGAGAAACTGCTTAATAATGGCCTTAATTACGCAAAAATAAGCAACAGTTTTATCAACCTTGCGTGGGTATGGGAAAACTTAGGGTATATAAATACGCAACAAGGCAAACTTGATAACGCCAAAGCTTATTATGATTTGGCTTTGGATGCTTACACCAAAGCCGAAAGCTATTCAGGTATCGGCGGGGTTAAACTACGTATCGGGCGCTACTATATTGAGAAAGGTGAGTTTGCAAAAACCCGCGAAATATACTGGTCGGTAATAAACGATGCCCTTGAGCGTAAAAACTTTTACTTAGCCTCAGACGGATTTGTAGAGCTTGCCCATTATTACAACCTTGTGGGCGAGGCAGATAGCGCCAAGAACCTTGCCTATCAATCGCTGGATATTAATAAAACCCTTCGCAACGATTATATACAAGCCAGTGCCTACCTTATTTTGGGCAACACTTACAATGCCCTTACCCAATACAACACTGCTATTGAGCATTACCGAACGGCAGATAGTATTTACCGCAGTATTGATGATGTGATAAACCAAGTGGTAGCCAAAAACAACATAGGCACCATTTATTTTGCCCAAGGCGAATACTCAAGTGCTATCCGCATATTCGGCTCGGTACTCGAAGATTTGAACCGCATAAAATACGAAGGGGATTTCTTGGTTTCTGCCTTATTAAACTTAGGCGAAACTTATTTGGAAGACGGTTTTTGGGCTGAGGCAGAGCGATGGACAAAAGAAGGGCTTGCAGTAGCTATTAAACAAAAAAATCGAAGGCAAATAACCAGTGGTAACCTGTTACTGGGGCATCTGTTCTTAAATATGAAGAAATACCCCGAAGCAAAATCACACCTGTTTAATTCGTATAAAGACTATCTGGAAATTGGTGAAAAAGACCGCATTTCAGAAGCCAATACCCTTATTGGTAAGCTATATGTAGAAACAGGCAAAACCGACTCTGCAAGGGTATTTCTTAACAAGGCCATCGAAATTGCCACCCAAACGGGTAACAACTACTACCTGTGGGAGCCGTTGTACCTTTCGTCAACTTTATACCTTAAAAAGGGCGATACTACAAATGCCGTTGCCGACCTTAAAAAATCAGTTGAGGTAGTTGAAGGCATTAAACGCAACATTGCAGGCCGTAGTAACAAAATGGTGAGCTTTAGCAAGGCAAAAGATAAATATAAAATATACCTGAGTTTAGTGGATTTACTGGTAAGTCAAAACGAGGTGAGCTTGGCGTTTTACTATCAGGAAAAATCAAACATAGCCGGCTTAATGGAGCAAACAAGGGGCGATAACGGTCCCACCCGTACCAATGATTTATTAGATGCTGAAACTGAAACCACTGCTAAAGAATTGGAGCTGAAAATTGACGGTTACCTTGCCGAATTAATTAAAGAACGCAGCAAACCCAAAGAAAAACAGAGTGCTGAAAAAATTAAAAGCCTTGAAGGGTTAATTGACGTGAGCCAAACCAATTACAACACGTTCATCGATTCAGCGATGAAAAACTCTGACGATGAACACAAAAACTTTGGCAGCACTATAAACCCCCGTCAGCTTGATGATGCTCGCAATAGCTTGCCCGACGGCGATGTGGTAATAGAATACCTTGTTACCGAAAACCAACTGATAATATTTGTTGCCTCCAACAGCACGCTAAATGCCCGCAGAGTAGCCATAAAACAAGAGGAATTGAATAAAGCGGTTAAAGAGTTTTATACTCAGGTAAGCACCTCAAAAACCGATGCAAAATTAGTGGCGGCCAACAGTGATAAATTATACCAGTTGTTTATTACTCCCATCACAGACTTAATAGAAGGGCAAAAACGCATTGCCCTTGTTCCTACAGGTGTTTTATACTCACTTCCAATACAGGCATTAGGCAAGTTAGAGGATGGAAAAATGCAGTATCTGATAACCAAGTATGACATTACTTATATCAACAACACTAAGTTTATTTATCAAGCCCAACCCAATGGTGAGATAATAGTAAAAGGCATCTTGTGTTTTGGGAACGCAGATAACACGCTTAGCAACGCTGAAAAAGAGGTGAATGAAATATCGGCCTTATTCCCTTCAAAAACATTTGTTCGTGATAGCGCCTCTGAGGATAAAGCCAAGCTGCTAATGAACAATTACACCATAGTGCACTTTGCTACACACGGCCGTTTAGACCCCATAAAGTTTGAAAACAGCTATTTGGTGCTTGCCCCAAATACGCTTATGGGCGATGATGGCAAGTTTACAATGAACGAAATACGGGAGTTTAAAACATTACGCGGAATCCGTTTGATGGTGCTATCGGCATGTGATATGGCTGCCAACGAAAATATAAACGGCTGGGTGAATACGCCCGCCAACGAGTTTGTGTTGAAAGGGGTAGGCTCTGTTGTTGCTCCTCAATGGAAAGTTCACGACGAAGCCACCAGCGTTTTGATGGTTGGTTTTTATGAAAACCTTAAAAACGGAATGGGAATTTCTGAAGCACTTAAAACATCTCAATTGGCAATGGCACAAAGTACTAATTTCTCTCACCCTTATTATTGGGGCGCGTTTGAGATAATTGGTAAGTGGTAACTTTTAAGAAATATGTATTTTGTTTTATAATTTGTTGTACTTTGCGTAAGAATATTACGCTGCTGTTTGTGCACAATGGTAGTAACTGAGAAAGTACATACAACTATAAATTATACACTGCACCAACTGATACAACAAAACCCACAGCTAACAGGATTTGTTATAGAAGCGTTTGAGTTGCTGATGTATCAAAACGGGGAATTGAAAAAAATTGCCTCGAAATACTCGCATGATTTACGTTCGCCGGTCACCAACATCAATATGTTGCTCCAATTGTATGATAAATCTGAAAACGATGCCGACAAGCGTTTGTATGTAAACAAAATCTCAAACTCACTGGATAGGCTGCAAGAAGGTTTTGAACAACTATCGCACGATAGGAAAGTATCTTTAAAACGTATTAGCGAGCAAAGCTTAGTGCAATTTGATAAGGTTTTTGCCGACATTAAAGCACAATCACCTTTAGGTTCTTCTATTATTACTGAGCTGGATGCCGGCAATGAAGTATGGGCACAACCCCGTTATTTTTTCAATGCGTTTTATCTGCTGTGCATGATTGCTAATGACGAGGGAAGTATGGTTGCACAAACTAAAAAGGCATGGGAAGGGTTGCAATGCGTAATTACCTACCCGGCTTTTATGAACCTGAGCGGAGAAGCCAAAACCGACGACAAGGAAAAACAAAGCGGCTCAACAGCCACACCAACTAGTAGTTGGCTATATTATTTTGCGCAACTTTTTTTAGGAGCCACCGGAGCGTCTTCACAAGTTGAAGAAAATGAAAGCGAAGGAGTAAGCAAAATAATTATTTCATTTTCACAAGCTAATTGAGATGATAAAAAATATTTGGATTATTGACGATGACGAAATTTTTCAGTTTACGGCACAAAAATACCTTGAACTAAAAAAAGCAGCAGACAAAGCCACTTCGTTTACCAATGGCCATGAGGCGATGAACCATTTACAACAAATTGTTCACGACCCGGATGATTTGCCTGATGTAATATTGCTGGATATTAATATGCCTGTTTTTGACGGCTGGCAGTTTATTAAGGAGTTTAGCCGCGTACAGGAGGCCCTTAAAAAGAAAGTACTGGTGTTTTTAACCACTTCTTCTATCGACCAAGCAGATTTTGAAAAAGCCCGCGAAATAAGCATCATTGCAGGCTATATTGTAAAGCCGCTTAACGAAGAAAAAATCAACGATATTTTAAGCCAATATAACGGCTTGCAAGCCGTTTAATTATCACCCGGCTGTATCGCTTTCTCTGCTTCCCGTTTTATTGTAGTTCCAATCTGGTCAACAATTTGGTTGCTATTAGTCATTATCAGCTGGTCAACAAACTTATCTTTACTGCTTTCCTTCACCTTTATCACAATGTTATACAACCCTCTGCTGTAACACTCCCTAAAGTCACCTTCGTGAAAGTAATAACCAAAGCTACGCGGTACCACAAAGCTAAAGCCGTCAAGCTCTTCGCCGCGTAAGTTGTTATAATACTCAGCATAGTTTGCGTTCGACTTGTTAATGGGCGCGTTACGTAAGTTCAGGTAAAACTTGCCCAGCTCCATGTTATTAAACAAGTTGCCTTGTTTGTTTACATAGTTAGTAGTAAAGGTGATTTCGAAATCAAGGTGCAACTTCTCGTCCTCTTTCTTTTGGTACAAAGTCCAGGGCATATACCACCTGCTGCCCGATACCTTGGCCTTAGCGTATCTAACCTCAATACTGTCAAGCCTAAGCTTAAAAAATGAGTTGTTAAAAATATCATATACGCCCATGCTATCGGTTACTATTGAAAAACGAGCAACAATAGCCGTATCGGTTTTCCCTTCTTTATTTGTAAAAGTGCGCACAAACGTAAACCCGCCAAACTGCATCCCGATGGGGTCGAACGCGCTTTTAATAGACAACTGATCATAAAAAAACAAACCTGTTAAGCCGCTTTGGTATTCGGCCATGTATTTTTTGTTCTCATTAGCAATAAGCTGCTTTACCGCATTTGCCCCCAACGAAACCGCCTGAGTAACCAAGCCCGCAGTTAGTATTCCGCGGTCACGGTCGTTAGCAATACGGTTTGATACCGTAGGGATTTGCTGCTTTTCAAGTTGGGCATAGTTAATCACCTCACTCCGTTGGTCAATGGCCATTTTCACCTTCTCTTCTTTACTCTTATTAGAGAGTTTAGAAGTAGCACAACCTGCCAGCAGTATTGCTCCAACTACTATGTATCCTGTTCTCATTATCAATATCATTTATCTGTTATCCATCTTACTCTTTTCTGAACCTAATCAAAATCGCGTCCAACCTCCCTTTGTCCCTCCTTACTTAAGGAGGTAAGCCCTCCGCACATTCAAACAACGTCGGCCGGTTTTTACAAAGCTCGCGTTTATTAAGCTAATGAGCTTTGCGGATTTTTTCCTTGCCCAAAAGACAACTATTTATCCATTTACTCCACACAAAGGTAAATACAGCACCAATTTAGTAAATTTGTGGTTCTTTAAACTTTATCTCCCTGTGCAATTCCAACTTACTTCAGAATATATACCTACGGGCGACCAACCCACGGCCATAAAACAACTGGTTGAGGGCATTAATCGCGGCGACCGTGCCCAAACTCTTTTGGGGGTTACGGGTAGCGGTAAAACATTTACTATAGCCAATGTAATACAGCAAGTACAAAAGCCCACGCTTATCATTAGTCACAACAAAACACTGGTAGCACAATTGTACGGTGAGTTTAAGCAGTTTTTCCCTGAAAACGCCGTTGAGTACTTTGTTTCATATTACGATTATTACCAACCCGAAGCGTTTATTCCCACCACCAATACCTACATTGAAAAAGACCTTAACATTAACGAAGAGATAGAAAAAATGCGGATAAAAACCACCGCCTCTCTTCTTTCAGGTCGTAAAGATGTGATAGTGGTTGCCTCAGTATCGTGCATTTACGGTGCCGGTAATCCCTACGATATTATGCAAAGCGTAGTGCGAATTGAAAAAGGCCAGAAAATATCACGTAACACACTATTATACTCCTTGGTAGATGCACTTTACTCACGCACCACGGCTGAGTTTAAGCGCGGAACGTTTCGCGTTAAAGGCGATAACGTTGATATTTATGGTGCCTATACTGATGTGGCCTTTAGGGTAAGTTTCTTTGGCAACGAGGTGGAAGATATTTCGGTTTTTGACCCCACTACAGGGCAAACACTTGAAAAGCTACCCAACATTGCCATTTATCCCGCCAACCTGTTTGTTACTCCAAAAGAGCGTCTGAATGCAGCCATGCGCATAATTCAAGATGATATGGTAGCGCAGGTAGAATATTTTAAAAGCATTGGCCGTGTATTGGAAGCCAAGCGATTGGAGGACAGGGTTACTTTTGACCTTGAAATGATGCGTGAACTGGGATATTGCAGTGGTATTGAGAACTACAGCCGCTATATGGACGGCCGTAAGCCCGGTGACCGTCCGTTTTGTTTGATTGATTACTTCCCCGATGATTTTTTATTGGTGATAGACGAAAGCCACGTAACCATGCCGCAGGTGCGCGCTATGTATGGCGGGGATCGTTCGCGTAAGGTGAACTTGGTGGATTATGGGTTCCGTTTGCCTGCGGCATTGGATAACCGCCCGCTAAAGTTTGAAGAGTTTTATACAATGGTGCCCCAAACGGTATATGTGAGCGCAACACCGGCTGATTTTGAGATACAGGAAAGCGAAGGGATTGTGGTAGAACAAATTATACGCCCTACAGGCTTGCTTGACCCTGTGATTGAAGTACGCCCCTGCACCAACCAAGTGGACGATTTGCTTGACGAGGTGAATGAGCGTATTAAGATGGGCGACCGTATTTTGGTTACCACCCTTACCAAACGGATGGCGGAGGAGCTTACCAAATACATGACCCGATTGGGCATTAAATGCCGTTATATACACAGCGAGGTGAAAACCCTTGACCGAGTGGAGATTTTGCGCGGCTTGCGTTTGGGTGAGTTTGACGTGTTGGTGGGTGTGAACCTGCTGCGCGAGGGACTGGACTTGCCCGAAGTGTCATTAGTGGCAATTTTGGATGCAGATAAAGAAGGTTTTTTACGTAGCCAACGCAGCTTAACGCAAACCATTGGACGTGCTGCCCGTAACGAGCGCGGTAAGGTAATTATGTACGCCGATGTGATGACAGACAGCCTTACCAGAACTATTGAAGAAACTGACCGCAGGCGCGAGAAGCAGATTGCGTATAACCAAGAACACGGTATTGTACCCAAAACGGTGCGCAAAAGCCGCGAGGAGATATTTAAGCAAACCAGCGTGGCCGATGCCAAAACGGGTACTATGCAAAAGGCTTATGTAGAGGAAGAGGAAGTGAACATAGCCGCCGACCCTGTAGTACAATACATGACCAAGCCGCAGCTTGAGAGAACCATTAAAGAAACCGAAGGAGCCATGCACAAAGCTGCCAAAGAGCTTGACTTTATGGAAGCGGCTCGCCTACGCGATGAGATGATGGGTTTGAAAAAACTAATGGAAGAACGCTACGGCATTAACAACGGATAATTACAGCACACTCAATATCTTCGCATTTACAAAAAGCCAATGAAAGAGCATGAAGAAGTTTGGGTAAAAACGGGCTACGATGTTTTTTCGTTACTGGGTAAAAATGGCCTAAAGGTTGAACAACTTGCTCAAAAAGTTGGAATTAGTAAGTCCTCTTTTTACCATAGGTTTGCCGATATTGGAGTTTTTGAAGAACACCTGTTTGATTTTCATTTGCGGCAAGCCAAAATTATGGCTGAAAAAGAAAAAGCAGTCTCGTGTATTAATCCTCAACTAATCAATATCCTAATTGAACACAAAACTGATTTACTTTTTAACAGGCAATTACGGTTTAACCAGCACGATAAGCGATATAAAGAAATACTTGAAAAATCAAATCAAGTAATTGGTAATGAGCTTATTGCTGTTTGGGCAAACGATTTAAAAGTAAGTTACACACACCAACAATTAGCTGGTATTTTTGAGTTAGCCGTAGAAAATTTTTTTCTGCAAATAAATGCCGAAAATCTAAATTTTGAATGGCTTGAACAATACTTTGGGAACTTAAAAAGAATAGTTCGCTGCTTGTCTTAACTATTGTACGCAAGCGTATAAAAATGTTACTGGCCGTATGGTTGATTTGTAGAAAAATACTACAATGACAACACACGAACACAAAAACTACCTAAAGATTACGGCATTTGTTATTGGCTCCTTCGGTCCAATATTTTTTTTGGGAACCATGCTTCCCACCTCAGAGTTTGCTAGATGGACACTTGACTTTTTAAGTTATCCTGTTGACGGAGTTCAAGATTATCAGGCACGCACAACACGCTTTTTATCGGCACTTACCGGAGGATTTCTTTTGGGCTGGGGAGTTTGTGTTTGGTGCTTGCAACAATGGGTGTATGATTTTAACCCTGAGGGTGTTAGAAAAGCCGTTCTTGCAGGGTTATTAGCTTGGTTTGTGCTTGACAGTACCGGTTCAATTGCTTCGGGAAACGAATCGAATGTGATATTTAATTGCATAGTTTTACTTTTAGCTGTAGGCCCTTTATGGAAACCCGCAAACGATAAGTAATTATCGATGTAGCCATAATTTTTTACTTACTGATGATGGCGCTGTTGGAGCTATGCCAGCACCCCGTCATTCCCAACTTGATTGGGGATCTCATGTTTCAATCACCCCCAAACCATCGGGAATAAATCCCGATGCTATTGATAGCAGGTTGGGCACTTTATCCATAGCGGCAGGTCTGTGTACCTGTCGACACAAGACCCCTACCCGAAAGATCCTTAGCTCGACGTTCAAATAGTCGCCCCTCTCTAAATTTAGAGAGGGGAAACGTTTGTCAGTCGCACAATTATCAATCATTCAGGGGTGAGTTAAAATAGTTTACCGACCACCCCTAACCCCTCCTTGCCCTACGCACATACTTCGGCAGGCTCAGTATTGATGCCTTGCTAAGGAGGGGAACAACCGCACGGGCTCATGTACCCACAATAGCAACAGCTATTAAAACTCGTTCGTCTGTGAATGGCTGTGCTTGGCTTCCCTCCTTAAACTCACCCCGAAACTTCCTTAACCCGACGTTCCCATACTCGCCCCTCTCTAAATTTAGAGAGGGGAAAAGTTAGGCCCTTCTGAGATTATCAATTCGTCAGGGGTGAGTTAAAACAATAAACAATTGCTTAGGAGTGTTCGCCACAGATATAAGCGCAACGCTTTTACATCCAGATTAGCCTTTTATATCTTTAAAAAATAATTTATAAAAAGTTATTACCTTCGGATAAACTATTAATTAATATGTCAAAAAAATTTAGCTCTATTGAGGAAATAAAAAGCTATTTTGGAATAGATAACGATACTGTTGAAGATATTAGAAAAGAACTAAGGAAGCGAATCAAAGAGTTTCATCCCGATACTACAAATGGAGAGTTTAAGAGTATCGAGCAACAGGAAAGGTATGATAACCTTTCAAACGCAATTCAGTTTCTTGATAATGAGGGATTAAATAATTCAAATTTAATTCTTTCAAAAAATGAACTTACCTCATTAATAAAGCGAACTATAAACCATGAAATGTCTCTCTTTCATGGTCAAACAAATAATGAAGAAAAAATACAGAAGACAGAAAATCAATTAAAAGCTATTGTGGAAGAAAGTGTTGTAAAATTTCAAAAGTATCATTTATTCCCAAAGATTACTTCGGTTGTCATAGTATCTATAATATCTCTTATTTGGTTGTTCCCAGAAACAGCCACTAAGCATCCTGTTCTTAGAGAACTAATTGACATTCATCATATTGGATTTACTGCTTTTTGGTTATTTTCATTAATGTTAGTTGGTTCATTTTGGTTTATTCTTACGATTCATGAGAATCGCGATAAAACAATAAAAACAAGTTATTCACTGGATTCTACCCAAAATAGAATATTTAGACTATTTATAGGTAGTTTGTATTCAAAATTCAAAGGAGTTAAACACGAAGGGGATAGGAGGGCAATTATATTTGAAAAAGATTGGTTGCTTAATTTTTTAATTAACGACTATGAAAGCATCAACAGAAATATTGATATTAATGTAGATGATGATTGGTTCAAGTTGAAGGAAAAAATCAAGATTTACTATGAGACAAATCTACATAATAAAAAAGGAGTACATACTTCTGCTAACTTTATAGTCCCTTTCCTAAAAAGGCCAGGACTATTAGAGTTTGATTTTTTGCAACAGCTTACTGATACAATAATTCAAAAATTACTTCAGAAAAGAGTAATAACTCCTGTTGATGACTCCTCAATCAGTGAAAAATATAAATACTATATCGATTAACTACTCAATTAAAGTCATATGATATAGTTTTTTTTACCTTCGCCAGTATGAAAATACTGCTACCTGTTTTTCTTTTATTTATTACAATAAGCACATTCGCCCAAGTCAAACCCAAGTGGGACGTTAGCAATCCTCAAGAGCACGTGATTGAACCCCAACGGTAAAAACGTCAAACAAATCCCCCAATCAATAAATCAACAAATCAAAAAGTAAGATTACGCCACCCCTTCACCAAGATGTTTAGGTCGTTGCCAATCGAGTAGTCTTTGGCGTAAAAGAAATTCAGTTTTTCGGCTGAAATAAAGTGGGTATTGCCCTTTAGCGCATCTAACGGCGAAAGCAAACCGGGCTTTATGGTGGGCAAGGTATTCATGTTTTCGGCAGGAGCATACCCCACCAACGAGCGTGTACCCCCGATAACGTTTAGCAATCCGGCAAAAGCGCGGGCAGGTTTTTTCATCAACCACCCCAACACCGGAAACAAAGCCACCAACACCACCGAAGCAATAATATCAAATACCCGCTTGTTGGCTGCCAAAGCCGGCTCGGCAATGTTCAGTTTCAAATCAACGGTGTATAATTCGCCGTTGGTGTTTTTGCTGTTGCTGCCAATAATATAAAAGCTGTTGCGGGGCACAATTTTAAAATTCACCTGCTCATTGTCCATGCGGCTCATCCAGCCCATAATGGTCTCGGCAGAAATATCGCGGGCACAAAAAATCACTTCCGTTACATCAAACACCTCGCAAATTTCTTTCAGGTGGTTCATGTTGCCCAAATAGCGGCTGCCGTCTTTAAACGGCCCGTTGGCCGACACAAAACCCTTAAACGTGTGCGGCGCATTGCTTTCTTTCAGCAGGTCGTAAACGCGCAAGGCTTCTTCCTCCTCGCCCGCAATAATGGTGTTGTAGGCAAATTGCTGCCCGTAGTTAAGGTTGCGAAACCGTACCGAATGCAGCAGTAAACGCCAGCCGCACAAGAACACTGCTCCCCAAAGGGCATCCAGTATTATCAGCGCACGTGAGAAACGCAATGAATCGGGCAAAAAGGCATACACCACGCTTATCATGATGGTGCCCCAAAACAAGCCCTGTAAGATGTTTTTAAGTGTGTGTTTGCGATGATATCCCCCGCTTAGGTACATACCCAGCACAAACAGGGCTACGTACAGCACACCGTTAAAGTACAGGTATTTTAAAGGGTACTCGCCGCCCAGCACGTATTTGTGGTTGTTTTCCCAATACTCTTTGGCGTAATAGTGGCCTATAAACAGTATCAGGGCATCAATTACAGCATACTTACTGCGTTGCCAAAACCGCCAGCATAAGGCCAGCGCAGCACGGAACCAAATGGCTACATTAATAAACAGGCTAAACAGCTGTGCATTGCTGCCTTTGTAGTGTTTTTGGGCAAAGATTACCATAGCCCTGTAAAACACAAATACGTAGTTTACACTGGTTTTTTTGGTGCTTTCGCCTTTGTAATGGATGATGGTAGTATCGGCAAAGTAGTAGTTTTTATACCCCGCTAGCGTGATGCGGTAGCTAAGGTCAATATCCTCGCCGTACATGAAAAAAGTTTCATCCAGCAGGCCTATTTTGTCCAATACGGTTTTGCGTATCAGCATAAAAGCACCGGCCAGCACTTCCACCTCATTGGTTTCGTGTTCGCTCAGGTATTTCAGGTGGTAACGGCCAAAAACTTTCGATTTCGGAAAAATCTTCGATAGGCCGCACATCTTGTAAAATGCAACTGCCGGAGTAGGCAATCCGCGTTTCGATTCAGGCAAAAATTTTCCTTTGCCGTCAATCATGCGCACACCCAACCCGCCTGCATCGGGGGTAGTATCCATAAAGGCCACTACCTTTTCAAAAGTGCTTTCTTCAACTACAGTATCGGGGTTTAGCAGCAGCACGTATTCGCCTGTGCTTTCAACAATAGCTTGGTTATTAGCGGCTGAAAATCCTACGTTTTTTTTATTGGCGATGAGTTTTACATCGGGAAATTTTTCGCGAACCATCTCCACGCTCCCATCCACCGAGTCGTTATCCACCACAAATATTTCAGTAGGCACTTTTTGGGCAGCCTTTTGCGCACTTAGCAAAGCCTGCTCTAAAAACGCCTTTACGTTATAGTTGACGATGATAACGGATAACTTCACGCAGGCAAGATACTAAATTTGGTAAGGCACACGGTTAAGTATGGAGCGACCGAGTGTAATCTCATCGGCATATTCCAGTTCGCCGCCCACGGCAATGCCTTTAGAAAGCGTACTGATGTTTACGCCCGTGCCTTTTAGTTTTTTACTCAGATAAAACACGGTGGTATCGCCTTCAACGGTTGCATTAAGTGCCATCACTATCTCTTTGACGTCGTTTTTGGCAATACGTTCGGGCAGGCTATTCATGTTTAGGTCGTCGGGACCAATACCGTCGGCGGGGGCAATCATGCCGCCCAGCACGTGGTAGATGCCTGTGTACTGGCCTGTGTTTTCAATGGCTATCACATCGCGCAGGTCTTCTACAATGCAAAGGGTTGTGTGGTCGCGACGGTGGTCGGCGCATATTTCGCAAATGTCGTTATCGCTCACATTGCCGCACTCTTGGCAGTATTTAATGTTTTCTTTCAGGGTAGAGATTACCTCGCCCATCTCCCGCACCTCGTTATCGGGTTGCTTCAGCATAAACAACGCCATGCGCAGGGCTGTCTTTTTGCCTATGCCGGGGAATTTTGCAAACTGGTTCACCAACTGCTCAAGTGTTTGCGATGGAAACTGCATAATGAAGCAAAGGTAGGGATTTGGGGGATTGGGAATTTGAGATTTTTGATTTAGGATTTGGCTTTTTCGTCGGGTGTAAAACCCGACTCTATTCATAGAGGGCGGCCTCCTTTATGAATGGGACAGGGATTTATTGTCTGTCTTACGGTCTTAACTCACCCTCTTAGCTTGCTTTATCAAATCTTTATCTGCTTAACCCGATAAATTCTTAAAATCTTAACAATTGTCAAAAAGGTACGACGTTCAATATCCCCCGCAAGCGGGGGTAGGGAGTGGAAAATCCCCCTCCTGCACCTCCCCCAAGGGAGGACATTGGGATGCTAGCTTTACCCATCAAAGCAATCCTTTTTTAACTCACCCTCGATTACCAGCACTCTAACCAAGGCTCATAGTCGGCCCTCTCTAAATTTTAGAGAGGGGGAAGTTGGGGAATGGTTGCTAACTTTTACTTTGGGGTGAGTTAAAAATAGTTGATTGTACTTTTTGGTTGTATATCAGAAATTGTTTTTAACATTTATCTTTGATAATTAATTTTTACTATGAAAAGTAAAACCACCTCTATCACAATTTCCCCTGAACATCTTGATACAATTATTACAGATATTAAAGGACTATTAGAAAGCAATAACGATTTTGTGGCTTTTATTATATTGGTTATTGGGATAGAATTTTTAGGGAGCTTTAAAGATACGGAGAATTTCAGTCAAGAAAGAATGTCTGAAATAAGATTTAAAAATGGATTGAAATATTTTAATAAAAACTGGTATAAAACAAATAATAAATTATTATACGCCGATTTACGTTGCCCTTTAATTCATCAATATCGACCCGGTGACAAGTTTTACTTAACATCTATGCAGATAACTAATGCTTCTCAAAAAGATCATTTAAATGAGAGAGACGGTAAAATAATATTAGTATTAGAATGTTTTTTTGAAGAATTTGAAAAGGCAGTACATAAATTGAAAAAAGATATTAAGAATGTTAAAGTAACAAAGCGCGAAGAAGAGTATTTTATTATAAAAGATATTCCAAAAAAACACAGTGGAATCATCTCTGGAAAAGGTGTATCAATAATTTACGACGGTAATAAATCCCAAACAGATGACTTCACTACAGTGTCTGGTAATACAACATTTAATAATGCTGAAACGGGAAACTAAATCTTTGCCAAATATTAATCCTTGTTTTAACTCACCCTCGACCTCCAGCACTCTAACCAAAGCCAATAGTCGTCCCTCTCTAAATTTTAGAGAGGGAAAAGTTGGGTAATTATTGCTAACGTTTACTTTGGGGTGAGTTAAAAGAATTAACGCTATCAATTAACACAATGGATAACCAAGCAAAATCTATAAAAGAACTTTGTCGAGATTTAAGAAAACGGAGCACTCCTTCTGAAAAAGTTGTTTGGGGATTGTTACGTAACCGTAAATTTATGGGACTAAAGTTTTTGAGACAATACCCCATAGTTTATGGAAATTATGAAACACGTAAGTTGTTTTTTATTGCTGACTTCTATTGTGCTGAAAAGAAACTGGTGATTGAATTAGATGGCATTATCCATGATTTTCAAAAAAATTATGATAAAAACCGTGATAAAATAATAGCCGAAATAGGTTTGAAGGTTATAAGAGCTAAAAATGGAGAAGTGAATAATATCCACGAGTTTCTAGAAAAACTGAGGGTGGCGTTGGATTAATTTAACTCACCCTCGAGTACCAGTACTCTAACCTAAGCCAATAGTCGGCCCTCTCTAAATTTTAGAGAGGGAAAAGTTGGGTGATTGTGGCTTTTTCGATATTTTTGGGTGAGTTAAATATCCCCCTCACATAGTAAACCGTATTCCCAAGCCGGTGCCGGTATATTGTTGGGTAAAATCAAGTCCCCGCCCGTTAAATGTGCCCCATTTAATAAAAAAGTTAAAGCTGCGGGCATTGTCCTTGGGACGTAACCACAAACCCGCTTCACACATCAGGTATTTAAAGGGTTCTTCATTTCTATTACTTTTATACAGGCTGTTTTTACCTACAAAATTATTATAAATAGCTTCATAAAACCCTTGTGCGTAAATCCAAACCCCGTCCTCTTCAGCAACCCTAAAACGTATGCCGCACTCAAGCGCAAAAGCCCATGTTTGCTGACGGACGGCATTGTACAGCAATGGCTCGGTAAAGTAGCGCAACTGCGCACGGTTATAAAAAATCAAACCCTCGTTTAGCGTAGTATATTCATCACGAGCCTCCAATCCGTAATATTCAAACGACCGTGCCGAACCGTTATCAAATGCAGTATCGGGTTGTTTAAGACAGTATACAGAAAACGTCTCAAAATCAGTAGCGTGCTGGCTTTCGTGGTGGGCACTAATACCTAACCGAAGACTATGACGGGTGCTTTTAAGCGTAGGCAGGAAATACACGTCGAGGCCGAAATTACCCCGCCACAACTGCCACGACATAAACTGTTGCTGTGCCACATCGTGAAGCTCTATATACCCCGAAGTAGCTGCACAGGCATCACCCCAGGGCGTTTTATAACTAACTAAAGGCACGTTGCCACCCAGCATATTGTACCAGCGACTGTCAAAAAGGCTCATGCGAAGGGTGGGAAAATCAGGACTGATGCTAAAATCAGCCTTTGAGGGCACGGGCAGTAATTGCATGCGCGAAGTGTCTTTTTGTGCAGTTGCAGCAATTACCCCCAGCAATGCTGCAGTTAGTAAAATTGGTTTCATAGTGTTGGTTTATAACACTATACAAACCAAATAAGTGTAACCCCTAATAATTTTTTTTACAGTTAAAATTATCCGGATTACTGCCCCCCTTGTTCGTTATTATTTTGGAAGGTTAGTTAACTAAACAAACTCCGACTTTCCATATTGAATAAATACACCCTTACCGACTTAGGAAGAAACATACAAACTTTGACAAACTGCTTTACGATGCCCTATACGCATCTAACAATATCTCTTTTAGCAGATTACCGCCATCAATAAACAAACGTCCTTGGGGAACAAGGGCATTAGTGATTTTTTGTAACGCCTGTTTTTCAATTTCGGGGTGTCTCCCGTCCAGCGCGCCTACTCTTATAGCAACGGCAATATCAAACGGCTTTTCACTGCTGTCAAGTTCAAACGACTCGATGGCCGCTTGTTTGAAAAGCAACTTTCCTGTTTTCATTTCTTCTGTTGAGCTTGAAACAGCCTGCTCAATGGCCTTTGCTGAACGATCAATCCCAAGCACATAACCGTTTTTTATCCGCTTGGATAATTCACGCGCCATTGCTCCGGGGCCGCAGCCAATTTCCAATATTCTAATTCCTTCTTTCAATGGCAAAGCATCTACAGCTTCTGCAAGTCGTTTCGATAACTTATTGCTCATACTGGTTCTACGTTAAACTATTTTGTTAACGCACAAAAATCAACAAACTGTTTAAGGGTTGCTACACTTTTTAAAGGCTCTTCCAGTTGGCCCATGTGTCCGCTTTTTTCAAACAAGGTAAACTGGCAACGTTCAATCAAAGAGGCTTGGTAGCTGGATACCTCGGCAGGAATTAAAGCATCTTCGGCACCGGCAATCACCAACACGGGTATATTGGCATTTTGCAGCACATCCAGCCGTTCGCGGCGCAAGCGCATAGCTAACAAAGCGTTTATTATTCCTTGTGGGCTACACTCTTTAGCAATGGCAAGGCTTTGCACCAGCAATTCATCGTGTGGTTGACTTTTAGCAAACAACCCCGGAATTAGTACCTCCACAAAAGGCACCACCCCCTGATTAGTAACAAAATCAGCTTGTTTCAGGCGGTTTTGTTTCTTCTCATCGGTATCAGCATATGCGGTTGAGTGAAATAAACCAAAACCGTTTAGTAACTCCGGATGACGTTCGGTCAGTGCAAGTGTCACATAACCGCCCAATGAGTGGCCGATAACAATACTTTTTTCAAGCCCTTCAGCACGTAATGTATGGGCAAGGCGGTCAGCCATGTCCTCAATGGTTTCAGGGTTTGCGTTTTCTGCCAAGGGTGTTTGTCCAAAGCCCGGTAAATCCACACAAACCACTTCGCAAAAAGTGGCTAATTGCGGGGCAATGGCTTCCCAAATACGGGTATCTTCACAAAAACCGTGAACTAACACCAACGGTTGTCCGCTTCCCCTACGGGTACTGAAAATTTTTTCCATGCACAAGTTTACGGGTTTTTACGGTTTCAGCTTTTGTAAAACAGTAACTATTGATTCTTATTTAGTAGGCCGTGTAAGCTACAGGGCTATTGTTTTTATGATGATTTTTTTGTATATTAAAGAGTAGAATATGACGATGAATTTAATTACAGAAAACTATCCTGCCTATCAAAACAACATTCCGCAAACCGGCCAGCACATCTTGGCCCAACAAACCAACAACATGGTGGTGGTTTATCAGGCATTTAATCCTCTTATTGCAAACTATGCTATACAAAATCAACAGTTTGGCGGAGGGGCATATAGCTTTAACCGTATGAGCTGGATTAAACCCAATTTTTTATGGATGATGTATCGCTGCGGCTGGGCGCAAAAAGAAAACCAGCAATACGTTCTGGCTATTTGGATTAAGCAAACTGACTTTGACTACATTCTATCAAAGGCAGCATATTCCTCATACAAACAAGGAATATACACAAGTCATGAAGAATGGAAACAGCACCTTGCAACAACAGAAGTGCGCTTGCAATGGGATCCTGACCATGACCCTTACGGAAAGTCACTGGAACGCCGAGCTATACAGTTGGGCATGAAGGGAACAATATTAAAGGCTTTTTGTACCGAGATGATTGTGAAGATTGAAGACATTACCCCTTTTGTGAAAGAACAATATGGGTTTGTTGCTAACCGCGATGCGGAAAAATTAACCGTGGCTTACGAAAGAGTGCACGTGCCCAATGATGAAAAGCTGACAAGTTTTTTAGGGTTGGACAGATAGTACCCCTTACTGACAATTTATTTAACCAAAAACAATTCAACTTTTCCTTCCCCTATAGGGGAAGGCGACTTTGGGAATGTCAGGCTAAGGATATTTCGGGTAGGGGGTTTTTCTCGGCAGGTACGCTGACCTGCCGCTATTGATAGAGTGCCGGTACTCTATCAATAGCATCGGGATTTATTCCCGATAGTTAATGTGTGGTCGAAAATTAAGATTCCCAACCAAGTTGGGAATGACGGGGTGCAGGTGCACCCCGGTTAACAATAGCTATGGAATTATGTTCTTTTACCTCGGTGTGAGAGTAATAACGGGGCACATCATTTCTTCAAGGCTGATACCGCCATGCTGAAAAGTGCCTTTGTAATAATTTACATAGTAATTGTAGTTATTGGGGTAAGCAAAAAAGCTGTAATTATCAGCAAATGCGTACGTTGAACTTACGTGTAGTTTGGGCAAAAATGCATCGGCGGGGTTGCGTACCTCAAACACATCACTTTTGTCATAATTAAGGTTTTTGCCCTGTTTGTAGCGCAGGTTGGTGTTTGTATTACGGTCACCGATAATTTTAACGGGGTCTTTTACACGCACACTACCGTGGTCGGTGGTGATTACCAACTTCACTTTCTTCTCAGCAATTTTTTTCAATGCCTCCCAAAGCGGCGAATGCTCAAACCAAGATTTAGTCACCGAACGGTAGGCCGCTTCGTCCTCGCTAAGTTCGCGCATTAGGCTCACGTCCGTACGGGCATGGCTCAGTGCATCTACAAAGTTGTAAACGATAACGTTCAGTTGGTTGCTCATCATGTTCATGATGTTTTCTGCCAAGTCTTTACCGCCTTCAAGGGTGGTAACTTTGGTATAGCTTGTTTTTGTGTTACGGCGCAAGCGTTGCAAATAGTCGTTCAAAAACTCAAGCTCGTGAAGGTTTTTGCCGCCCTCGTCCTCATCATTACTCCAAAGTTTAGGAAAGCGTTTTTCCATATCGCTGGGCAATAAGCCCGAGAAGATAGAGTTACGGGCATATTGGGTGGTAGTTGGCAAAATAGCCAGATATAAGTCTTCCTCCTCTACCCTGAATATTTCGGAAATAATGGGTTGTATTACCTTCCATTGGTCGTAGCGCAGGTTATCAATCAGCAAAAAGAAAACAGGCTCTTCGCTGCCATCAAGCAATGGCAATACCTTTTTACGGAGCAATGTATTACTCATTACCGGCTTGCTATCGTCGTCGGCTTTCAACAGCTTCAGGTAATTGTCTTTAATGTAGCGCGAAAAATTGTGGTTAGCATCCGTACGCTGGGTATCTAATACCTCGCGCATACCGCCCTCCGTTTGGCTCAACTCCAGTTCCCAATACACCAGTTTGCGGTATATGTTCTTCCACTCCTCAAAATCCATGCGGTCCATAAACGCCATGCTAATAGACCTAAACTCTTGTTGGTAGCCCATTGCTGTTTTTTCGCTCACCAAACGCTTGTTATCAATCAACTTTTTAAGCGAAAGCAGTATTTGGTTGGGGTTAACGGGTTTTATCAGGTAATCGGCTATTTTACTGCCAATGGCATCTTCCATAATATGTTCCTCTTCACTTTTGGTAATCATCACCACGGGAATAAGAGGAAACTCGGCTTTTATGCGGCTAAGGGCCTCAAGGCCGCTGATACCGGGCATATTTTCATCCAAAAAAATAACATCAAAATGTTGTTTCTGGGTTTCGTCAATGGCATCAATACCATTGGTAACGGTAACTACGTCGTAGCCTTTGCTTTTTAAAAATAATATGTGGGGCTTAAGCACATCAATCTCATCATCGGCCCAAAGTATTTTTGCGTTACTCATAGTTTACTTGTTTGTGCAAAGGTAACGAAGAAAGCAGCTTTTTATTTGAAAGAGAAGCGGATAATGTGATTACTGATTTGTTATCGCCTGAAAATGAAATCCAACACACCATCTATAAATTCACCAATAAGGTATAGCAGGTAAATTATTAAAGCCAAGGCCAGAATGGCCACTACCCAACCCAGTCCGATTGAAATCAGCCACTCAACAAAAAGGTAAATAAGTCCTAAGATGATAAAAAAACCAATATACAGAATAAATTCACCCAAGCCTGAGTACCAGAAATCTTCAAAAAGCGAACTGCTGTTTTGGGCGCGGTTTTCTTTTGTGTTATTAATAATTTTTACTCGGTTTTTAGGAGCGGATACAACAGCTTTTATTGCGGTAGTAGGATTTTTTTTCTGCTCTTTTATAATTATAGATTTAGGCTTTATAATATTAGGACTATCTATTGTTTGCTCAGCGGTTACGACAGGAATAATTGGTTTAGCTGACAAGTTGATTTGTTTTTTTGCCGATTTGCGTTTTGCCGCCTGCTCTTTTTTGGGCTGGGCCTTTACTTTAGGGATATTACCAAAACGCTTACTGCTGCAGCTGCTTGTTGCAAGCAAAAATAATATGAGTGCAAATACTAAATTAGTTTTCATAATTAATCAGTAAAACACCAGTTAATAAATGGCAGTGTACGTTTTTGGTTTTTATTAATTAATCCTATTTGGAACCCTCTTAGTTTGCTACAAGAGTTAAATAAGCTTATTTGCAATCCTTTGCCCTGGGCTGCATTGTTTCTAATGCCGGCTATCATCAAGCCATTAAAGCTTCCTGCGAAATTCCCCCCAAAGGATGCAACAACCCCATTACAATCATTCAATATACTTGAAATACCATTAAGAGAAATGCCGTTAACACTTGTATTACCACCGTGCCCTAAAAGGCTTAACGAAACACCATTAATGTTTGTGTTCTCTTTATCTTTTTTCTTTCGTTGATATTCTTCGGCTGTTTGGTCGGGAAATCCAAAAAGCGCATGAGGCATTAAGATAAGACCTAACCCTAATTCAGTATTCAACCCGTTTATCACAAGTTTTTTTTCTGAATAATCTGGCATAGCTGCAAAACACAATGCCCATCCGTTTATTGTTGTATTGTATCGTGTTGGGGCAAACCAAATAAAATTCCTTTTTCGCCAAACAGTGTCTTTAGCTATTACTTCATCAGCGCCTATAGATGTGTCAAGTTCAACCGTACCCATGTAATAGTATGTGTCTCCATCTTTTTCATAAATTAAATCCAGCCAATTATTTCCAATACTATAAAAGCAATCCATACAACTTGCGCAGTTATTTATGGTATCAGTAATATAATACGGGCATTTTAGCGTATCAACCTTAAACGCAATAGTATCCTTTGAAAAGATAAAGCTGTGTTTGTTTAAATTTATGCTATTTGCCATAGCCAAGGCTCTGTCTGCTACTATATTTAATTTACTTAATTCATTATAATGAAGGGTCAATATCTTAAACGTATCATAGTTGTTTTCAGCCACTCGCGGATTAATATAATTGCTGATTACAATCGTATCTTTCCTCACATCTGATAATATTCCTGTTATTTTGCTTCCGTCTTGCAGAGTAAATGAGTATAAAATATTTCTAAATAAATAGAAACCGTTTGCATTGTATAATGGGTTTTTCTTTTGATGAATGACCTGCGTTTCCCCTTTTTTTACAATAGCAACATTCCAGCAAGAGTCTTGTGCATATAAATAGTTACCCGTAATAAAAATTAAAACAAAAATGTATGATATAACTTTAATTAGCCGTTTCATAATGCGTTGATTAATTTACTTACCTTGTATAATCTGTTTTCTTTGCATTAAAACCGAAGGTAATACCTGCGCGCCAATTATCACGGGCGGGAACTACATAGATGTTTACAGGAATATTAACCCGGCCTGATTTAAACGATTTACCTACGGCAAACACAAAGCCTGAGCTAAATTCAAGTTGACCGCGAGCGTCTAACTGTTTTTCTGTTTCAACGGGGATGGGCAGCAGTTTACCGGTGCTGTCTTTTTTGTCCCAATCTTGTACGCGCATCCATTTGTTTTCATAATAAAAACCCTCGGCCTTAGGTATAAGACTAACGGTAGGGCCAAAAGCAAACTCCCAACCGCTTTTATTACTACGGAAACCGTGTAAGAAAGTCATTGAGGGGCTAAACATTCCTTGGTCAAGACCGTTAATTGCGGGGATTAATTCAAACAATGCCTGAAAGTTGCCCGAGTTTAGGTACTGAAATTCTTTTTGGTAACCAAACATGGTCATAAAAGGGTTTGCATTAAAACCGCCTTGGTTGGTTGGTGCGCTCAAGCGTCTTGCTGTGGGGCCACCCAAATAAGTGATACCTGTACGAGGACCACTCAACACCAACTTAGTTACGCCCGGATTGTTTACCTCGCTTTCATAGGCCTCCTCTTTCGATAGGGTTCGGTAGGTAAGCTCGTTGTAAGGTAAGCCCCAAAACTTGCGTACACTCATGTGTATCATGTTGGGCAATTCTTCGGGTATGTTCTGGAACTCCAACACCTGCGATTTTTCGAGCGTATTATCCTTTACATTAAACAATCGCATAATTACTATAATATGCTTGCCGTAATTCTCAATACTGCCGCTAAGGGCTTTAGAAGCGCTTAGGTAGTTTGCCGCTTGCATAATGCAGCTTTTACCAAAACAGGTGTCTAAATCCAAACGGCGGGCAGAGAGTATTCCTTTCAAATCCTGACGGTTTATTACCTCAAACTGGTCGGTTTTTTCAATCTCCAGCCTAAACAGATTTCCGCAATCATCAGAACTGTAGGTTACGTTAATAGCTTCAAAGTTTAATACCGCTATCACGGGTTTTTGTGCAACTGCAATTGTGGTTGTAAAAATGGTTACAGCAAACGCTATAAGGGTAAAAAGGTTTTTTGCTTTCATGGTATTTGTTTTTTGATGAAACAAAGTTGAACCTTCGCAAGCCCGTATTTAAAAGGCATACTGCAAGACCTCTTTTTTGTTTTAGTGTTTTTTGCTTGATTGGAATAAAGACATCGCGTTCAGTTGCAAAAAATGCAAATACCTGTTGCAGCTGATTTGATTTTGGCAGATAACCTTATTTTAGGGATGCTTGCGACGGGCATGAAGCCTTCCGTTGTTACACTGTATGGGGTTGAATATAAAGCCACAAAGACGCTAAGTCGCAAAGCATTTGTTATTAGCGACTTTGTGCCTTTGTGGCTACATAAAGAGGAAATATGGTTTTGGCTTTTGAGACCAATCTGCATGGCCTAACAGAGCAAGGTTATATGTGCTGAATAACAACAGATTTTACTCGAGGGTTTTATCAAACTAAATAAGGTACAAACACCAATAGGCCGATTGTGGCAGCAGTGATGGCTGCTATTAAAACAGCACCGGCAGCCACGTCTTTTATCCAGCCTGCCAGCGGTTGTTGTTGGGGCGAAACTAAATCAACCAGTTTTTCAATAGCGCTGTTCACTGCCTCGGCTACCAATACAATGCTGATGGCAAGAACAATAAACAACCACTCGGTACGGGTAATGTCCAATACAAAGCCCGCTATGATGACTGCTATTGCAGCAACCGAATGAAAACGGAAATTAAACTCTGAGAGAAAAACCTTGGCAATGCCTGAAAAGGCATACTTAAAAGAGGCAATAAACTTAGTGGGGGTAGTATGATTGCCCAGCTTACGCATTTTTTTGCAAAGCGATCATTTGAAGGGCTGTGGCAGCTGCTTCAACACCTTTGTTGCCATGCTTACCGCCTGAACGGTCTAAAGCCTGTTGTTGGTTATCGGTGGTTAATACCCCGAAAATTACAGGCTTATTGTGGTTGAGCCCCACGTTCATAATACCGTTGGCTGCTGCATCGCAAATAAAATCAAAGTGGCGGGTTTCGCCCTGTATCACACAACCAATGGTAATAACGGCATCAATGCTTTCTTTTTTTGCCAATAGCTGCGCTCCCAAGGCCAACTCATAAGTGCCGGGCACATACACTGTAGTAATGTTTTTAGCCTTTACACCGTTTTCGGTAAGACATTCAACAGCACCTTTCAGCAAAGCACCCGTAACTTCTTCGTTCCATCTAGAAACAACAATGCCCACACGGTATTTAGTTCCGTTGGGCAGTTGTGCGGCATCAATTGCCGATAAATTTTTGAGGCTGGTAGCCATCGTATGTCTTAAAAATCAAAGCTGTTAATACCTGCTTTTGCACTGGCACGTGCAATGTATTTTTCAATATCGCGGGCAGTTTCGCTTTCGTTAAATTCTTTTTTAATGCGGGTATAAGTAGCCGCTGCTTCTTTGTGTTTGCCAAGGTTTTCTTGTACCAACCCCAACTTTTTAAGCATTACAGGGGTTGAGTATGGGTTTGAAGAAAAATTAGCTGCTTTTTGGTAGCTGCTTTCTGCTTCTTCCATATTACCCATTTCGCTGTGGCAATCGCCGATAAGGCCGATAACCATCGGGCGGATTAGTTCATCGTCTAACCTAAATTTTTCAAGATAGGTAAGGGCAGTGGCATAATCACCTTTCACAATATAGGCTTTGCCGGCCATCAAAGCCGCTTTTTGGGCAGCTTTGGTACCGCTGTATTCTTCAACAAACTCAATGGCTCCGATAGGCTCTTCGGCTTTAGGGTTACCGTTCAATACCAAATCAAAAGAGTCTTTTGAGAAATAATACTCCATCATCCAAAGCCTTGAGTTGGCTTCAACCTCTTTTGTATCATTCATATAGGTAAGGCCAAAAAAACCTGCAATTGCAAGTACCAATACACCGGCTCCAATTTGCACGGCGCGTTTGTTTTTTTGGTAAAACTGTTCAACCTTGCTTACGCTGCCGCCCAGTTGTTCATCAATAGTTTCTTTTATTTCGCTCATTGTGTTGTTTCTCTACGGTTTGGGGTTAGTCCATTATAAAAGGATAGTTTGCCTCTTGATACACATCGCTGTATATTTCAGATGCATCAGGATATGGAGAGTTTTCTGCAAACTCAACGCTATCGTTCACAATTTTCTCAATTTTTTCCTCAAGTTCTTCCAATTGTTTTTCGCTCAGCCATTTATTTGACAGTATTGTGGCTTTTACTTTTTCAATCGGGTCTTGGTTTTTATAGTCTTCTACCTCTTCTTTGGTACGGTATTTAGCGGGGTCGCTCATACTGTGTCCGCGGTAGCGGTAGGTACGTATTTCTAAAAATGTAGGACCGTCGCCTTTGCGGGCACGTTTTACAGCCTCGTCCATTGCTTCATGCACTGCTTCAACGGTCATACCGTCAACCGCAGCGTTTGGCATATCAAATGCATCGCCTATTTTGTGTATATCCAGTACGTTAGTGGTACGTTGTACTGAAGTACCCATTGCATATCCGTTGTTTTCACATACAAATATTACGGGCAGTTTCCACAGCATAGCCATGTTAAACGCTTCGTTTAATGAACCTTGGCGCACCGCACCATCGCCCATAAAGCACACACAAACGTTTTTGGTGCCGTTGTACTGCTCAGCAAAAGCAATACCTGCACCCAAAGGTATTTGGCCGCCCACTATACCATGGCCGCCAAAAAAGTTATGTTCTTTGCTAAACATGTGCATACTGCCGCCTTTTCCTTTGCTGCAACCGTCTATCTTTCCGTATAGTTCGGCCATAACAGCATTGGCGCTGATACCGCAGCCCAATGCGTGGGCGTGGTCGCGGTAGGCAGTAATAATCTTATCATCTTTGGTAACAGCACTCATAGTACCTGCTACCACAGCTTCCTGCCCTATGTATAAGTGGCAAAAACCTTTAATCTTTTGCTGCCCGTATAACTGTGCCGATTTCTCTTCAAAACGGCGCATCAACAGCATCTCGTCATACCACCTCACGTAGGTTTCTTTACCAAACTTTGCTTGCGCTTTCTTAGCCATGTTATTTTTTAAAGAATTGCAAAAATAGACTTTTTTACACATTTCAAAAACTCATATTAGGCTTGGCCGCTATATTATACTTTCTGCTTGCTTTATTAAGCGCCACACAGCAGCATTTTGCAGCATAACACATTGATTATAAAATAATAATACTGCTGCTACGGCTAATATTCCGTAACTTTACTTCTACTATTTAACTAACCACTAAACCATACTACCGTTATGAAAAATTATTTACTCTTACTGTTTTGGGCAGCGTTTTCCGTCGTCCAAACAGTGTATGGCCAAAAAACTAATACACCACCCACGCAACAGCAACAACAGCAGGTGCAACAACAACAGCAAAAAAAGCCACCGCCATACGTTTTTAAAACGGATTATGATGTGAAGATGAAAGAGGTGGACACTAAAGTGAATAATGCAGTTGGTACTGCACTTACTTTGAAAAGAGAATTGGGCGGAAAGCTTGATAAGGTGGAGGAGCTTGATATTAAAATGCAGCAAGTAGAGGAAATACTAAACTCGGCAAATTTTAAAATAAGCCTTACCTCTGATTCGCTTAAGAAAACTCGTTTTTCTGTAGATGAGATAAAAGCGGATACGGATAAAAAAATTGGTGAGTTGAATGCAAATGCAGGAAGGCAGCAAAACCTAATTTGGGGGGCAATGGGTTTAGCGTTGCTGCTTAGTTTGGGTTTGGTATTGCTTATGAATAACAAGCTGCGAAAACTGCGCAACACTATTCATCGCCAATCAGAAGATTTTAGCAACCGTTTAGCGGCTGAACTTGATAAGCAAAGTAAAGCCACGGGTGAGGAGTTGGTACAGTTTAAAATGCGGATACAGGATGACATAAATCGTGTACGCACTGAAATACGCTCTAACAACGAGGCTACGGCTGCCCAGCTAAATGCTATTATTGAGAGGTTGGATGCTCCTAAGGAAGTATAATTTTTAATATTAAAACAGAAGGCGCAAAACCTCTTATTAGTAGTGATTTTGCGCCTTTCTTATTTAACAGGGATTTAAAAAACCTTGTCTTTTATGAATTTATTAGCGGTTTATTGATCTCCGGCTGCTAAATCAGAGAATTTGTAAATAGGATCAATCGGATCGCCCGGTTTTATATGAATTAAACTTCTCAACAAACCATCGTTAAGGTCGTACACCCACCCGTGTAAATGAGGGCCGTCGCTATTTAGCCATGCCTGTTGCACAATGGAAGTTTTTGACACATTATGGGTTTGCTCAATTACATTCAGCTCCACCAGTTTGTTCACCCTGCCGTCATCGTTAGGCACGCTTTCTATCTCGTCCCTGTGCAGGCGGTACACATCTTTAATATTGCGCACCCATTTATTTATAAGTCCATTGTGCTTATTGGAAAGAGCTGCTTTTACCCCCCCGCAACCGTAATGGCCGCAAACAATTACGTGTTTTACCTTTAATTCCTCAATGGCAAATTGCAAACCGCTCATTAAGTTCATGTCCGTATTCACCACCATGTTGGCAATGTTACGGTGCACAAATATTTGACCCGATGCCGTGTTGGTTATCTCATTGGCGGGCACCCTGCTATCAGAGCAGCCAATCCAGAAAAAATCAGGCTTCTGGCCAATTTTCAATGCTGTAAAAAAGTTAGGGTCATCGTGTAGTTTATCCTCAGCCCAAGCCTTGTTTTGTAAAAATATCTTATCAATTATGTCCATATACTTTTCGGTACTAATTCTTTAAACGTTTTGACCAATTTGTTGTTCACCTTGCACGTGTGCTCCGCGCCCCGAGGTTTTGCTCTTGCCGCTTTTATTCCCTCTTTCCTGGTCCCGGTTCATTTTCAAATACGTTACCTTGTCTTGCACGTAGCTTAAACTACCTATTACCTCAAGTTCAATACCCTTAGCAACTGCAGTGCAACTAAAATCCTCAATCAACTCAATAATATCAGGGTCAATAAAATTAGCCCGCGAAGTATCAATAAGCAAACTGCTGTTATTAGGCACTTTGGCTAAAATATCTTTTACACTTTTAATATTTAAAAAATATACGTCTTTTCTAAAACGTAATAAATAATTATCGTTATGACTGGTAAAAACAACTGCCTTTTGCATATTGGTGCGGATGGTAAACAACATCCCCACGCCTATACCTATCATAATACCAATTAATAAATCGGTAAAAAGTATGGCAATTATGGTTACAAAAAACGGCACATATTGCAAATATCCCTTTTTAGTAACGCTTTTTATTACTGCAGGTGATGTGAGTTTATACCCTACAAAAAATAGAACACCCGCCAATGCTGAAAGTGGTATCATGTTTAGCCACGGTGCTGCAAACAATACACTAATTAATAGCAAAGCACCATGAAATATTGCTGAAAAACGGGTTTTTCCTCCGGCATTCACATTGGCAGAGCTACGCACAATTACCGCGGTAATGGGCAAGCCCCCTAATAATGCTGATATTGTGTTGCCCACCCCTTGTGCTACCAGCTCGCGGTCTTTTGACGTAATTTTTTTATCAGGGTCAATTTTATCAACTGCCTCAACACTCAGTAACGATTCTAAGCTGGCCACCAAGGCAATTGTCAGTGCGATTTTCCAAACGGCAAAATTCCCCAAACTCGAAAAATCAGGAAAACTGAGGCTGCCAAAAAAATTGCTTACCCCCGCACTCACCGGAATATTCGCCAAGTGATTGCCATCAAGGGCAAAGCCTTCGCCCATGCCTGTAAATATAAAGTGGTTAAGCATCACACCCGTTAAAACAGCCACCAATGCTCCGGGTACAAGTTGAAAAAATAATCGTTTCTTAAGCGGTTTCAGCTCCCATATCATTAGTATTACCACTGTTACTGCTGTAATTATAATAGCAGCCGGACGATAAGTGCGTATAGCAAACCAAATAGTGCTAAAGGTATTGCTGCCGTCAGGTTGCTCAAAGCTTTCATCACCCTCGTAGTCAGCATCGTACCCCAATGCATGCGGAATTTGTTTAAGGATAAGAATAATACCAATGGCGGCCAGCATTCCTTTAATTACCGGCGATGGTACATAATCGCCAATGGCACCGGTTTTTAAAAGACCAAAAAGTATTTGTAAAACACCGGCAATGGCAACTGCTACTAAAAAAATTTCGTATGTTTTTAGTTCTGTTAACGATGCAAGCACAATGGAAGTAAGTCCCGCTGCGGGGCCGCTTACGCTTAGGTTGGAGTTGCTGAGTATGCCCACCACGATGCCTCCCACCACGCCCGAAATTATGCCCGACATAAGAGGGGCACCGGATGCAAGGGCAATGCCCAAACACAAAGGAAGTGCGACTAAAAATACCACCAAACCGGCAGGGATATCATAGCGCAGGTTCTTTTTCCAATCAGTAATCGTGTCCATCAACTCTTTAAGAAACGTGAATACCGCAAGTTACAACTATTATGCCTAAACAATATCAACGGTTTACGTTTCTTATAAAGTGATAGCAGTTAAAGAAGTAGATTTAGTTTTGAGAATGTAAAGTGAGACGAAAAAGCTTATTCCTTTTCAAATTTCATTTCGTGTATCAGGTTTTTACCGCTTATCTCTTTTACATAAACAGTAACACGGTAATTGCCCGAAGCTGATTTGTAGCTGCCAATGGCAAAGCTGTTGTTGCCATAAGATTTGGCACGGTGGGTAATATCAAATTTTGTGCAGGCATGTTGGGCAAAAAAGTTTTTAAGCACCATCTCGGCTTGGGTTTTGCTATATACGCCCTCGCTGTTATCAATGTTTAATTCAACGCTCGAGTTAAAGTAGCCCGCCACATCCTTTGCATTGTTCCCGCGTATTGCAGAAGCCACACTATCAAAAATATCAGTTTGGTAGGTAAACGCCGATAAAACGGTAACCAAAACCACTACTGAAATCTTTGCTATGTTTTGTTGTATCCTATTCATAACTTTATTGTTATAAAACCAAAAGTGTGCCAACTATTAAAAGTTATTGATTTACAACAAGTTAACCAAATAACTACCCAGTGCCTATGAACAAAATTACAGTTTTAAGCGAGAAAAACTCCATAATACACCAGTTTCTTACGCAGATAAGAGACAAAAATGTACAACAAGACCGCTTGCGGTTTAACCGCAACATGGAAAGGGTAGGCGAGATTATGGCCTACGAAGTAAGTAAATGGCTAGAGTACAAGGATGTAGAAACCATTACTCCGCTTGCTATAACACACACCAAAGTACTGGCAAACCCACCGGTAATTGCCAGTGTACTAAGAGCTGCATTGCCTGTGCAACAAGGCTTGGCAAATTTTTTTGACGAGGCCGACAGGGCTTATATATCGGCCTACCGTAAATACATTGATGAAAACTCATTTGAAGTAGTAGTTGAATATGTAGCCACTCCCCCGCTTGATGAGCGGGTGTTGATTTTTGCCGACCCTATGCTGGCTACGGGAAAATCGATAGCGTTTACCTTAAATGCGCTGATGAGTAGAGGAAAACCCAAACAAATACACATTGTGGTTGTTGTTGCCAGCAGGCAAGGACTTGCTTTTTTAAGCGAACAGTTTCCCGATGCAATTTTTTGGGTGGGTGCTGTAGATGATGAGTTAAATTCGCACGGTTATATTGTACCGGGGCTTGGTGACGCCGGCGACCTTGCCTTTGGCCCGAAATTGTGATGGAACTGAAATACAAACACATTTTTTTTGACCTTGACCACACCTTGTGGGATTTTGAGAAGAACTCACAGGAAACACTGGAGCATTTATACCATCACTATGGTTTAAAGAATTTTGGGGTACAACACCCCGATGATTTTATAACCGTGTACGAAAAAATAAACCGTGCCATGTGGGCTCAGTATAATCGCGGTGAGATTGATAAGGCAACATTGCGCGAAAAACGGTTTACCGATAGCTTTGCTGCTCTTGGTGTTGATGAAAGGCATATACCCGAAGGGATATGGCAACTATATCTTGATATTTGCCCTACTAAAACCAATGTATTTCCACATGCATTAGAGGTGTTGGAGTACTTGCACGGCCGTTATACGCTTTCAATTATTACCAACGGGTTTGAGGAAACACAGCACCGCAAACTAAACCACAGCGGTATAGCACCGTTTATACATCATGTACTTACCTCAGAATCGGTAGGTTTTGCAAAACCTGACCCCCGAATTTTTGAACATTTACTGGATACACACAGCGCAGTTAACCACGAGGCGATAATGATTGGCGATAATATTGAAACCGATATTGGCGGGGCGAAAGCCGCAGGTATCGACCATATTTTCTTTAATCCTGAAAAAACACCACACAACTACGCTGTGCAAACAGAAATAAACAGTTTACTTCAATTAAAAGAACTTCTATAACCATGAAACTAATAGGCCCATTGGTGTACAAGATTATTTTAGTACTGTTTGGGCTATATGTTGTTTTTGGCGCATTAACACAATGTGCCAGTTTCAGCATGACGGAAAAGAAGCTGAAAAAAGAATTTAAAGATGCACCCTTGCAACCCCAATTGCTTACTTACGAAGTAGGCGGCAGAACCATTGGATATGCGCAGATTGGTGATATAAACAAACCGATGATTGTGTTTGTACACGGTTCGCCCGGCAGTTGGAATGCGTATATTGATTACTTTAAAGACACTGCGCTTACCAATCACGTATGCTTAGTTTCAGTAGATAGGCCCGGTTACGGCAACAGTGGGGCGGGCGAGGCGGAGCCATCTATGCAAGCGCAAGCCGCCATGATAGCGCCTATATTGGCTACCAGCAAGGCTGCTACTAAACCGGTGTTGGTAGGCCACTCTTTAGGAGGTCCAATAATAGCCCGCATGGCAATGGATTTTCCTAATTCAATGAGCGCGTTGGTTTTTTTAGCCCCCTCCATCGACCCTGCGATGGAGAAAAAGGAGTACTACCGTTATTTTTTAAAGCTGGGAGCCGTGCAAGCCATTATGCCACCCGAAATGGTTGCAAGTAATCTTGAGTTAATGCCCTTAAAAGGTGAGTTGGATAAAATGATACCGTTGTGGCAAAACATTCGCGTGCCATGCACCATTATGCACGGCAAAAAAGATATGCTGGTGCCCTATGGCAACGTACCCTTTTATGAGAAAATGCTTACCAATGTCCCTAAAAAGGAGGTGGTTACGTTTGAAAACGAAAACCATTTTATCCCTTGGACACAATACGATGTGGTTAAAAAGAAGTTGCTGGAATATGCAAAGTAATATCACATCTTAAGCGTTTCGCAAGACCCCAAACTCCTACCCGAAATTTCCTTAGTCTGAAGCTCACATAGTAGTCCTTCCCACAGGAGAAGGCAACTTTGGGAAAGTCGGCCTAATAATTAATCGGGTAGGGGTATTTGGTCGGCATATACACAGACCTGCCGCTATGGATAGAGCACCCAACCTGCTATCAATAGCATCGGGATTTATTCCCGATGGTCTTGGAGTAAAAAAGTGAGACTCCCAACTTGATTGGGAATGACGGGATGGAATCTGTGGAAAACAGAAAATAAAAATGGCTCGACGTTTCACGTCGAGCCATCGTGTAAGTTCATTATATCGAAGTATCGCTTAGCCGTTGGCCATCATACGTTTCAGGTTTTCAAGCATATCCTTGGTCATAGCGTCAAGGTCGTACTTAGGTTGCCAACCCCAATCGGCGCGGGCAACACTGTCATCAATACTATCGGGCCAGCTGGCGGCAATAGCTTTGCGCACAGGGTCAATGTCATAGCTCATGGTAAAGCCGGGCATTACCTTCGCAATGCTGGCGGCAATTTCCTCAGGGTTAAAGCTCATGCCGGCCACGTTGTAGCTGCTGCGTATGGTAAGTTTATCCGCAGGAGCTTCCATCAAGCTAATAGTTGCATTTAGCGCATCGGGCATATACAGCATAGGCAAGGTAGAATCTTGCGGTAAGAAGCACGAGAATTTGTTGTGTTTCAATGCCTCGTGGTAAATATCAACGGCATAATCCGTAGTACCGCCGCCCGGAGCTGACTTGTAGCCTATCAAACCGGGATAGCGTATGCTACGCACATCTACACCGTACTTTTTAAAATAATATTCGCAATAACGCTCGCCTGCCTGCTTGCTGATACCGTAAATGGTATTAGGGTCCATTACGCAGTGTTGAGGGGTATTTACAGCGGGAGTATTAGGACCGAAAACCGCAATACTGCTGGGCCAGTATATTTTGCCTGTTTTGTATTCAATAGCGGCATCCAATACATTAAACAAACCGTCCATGTTAAGTTCCCATGCAAACTTGGGATGCTTTTCTGCCGTTGCAGAAAGTAGTGCCGCCAAATGGTACACTTGTTTGGGTTTGTATTTGGTAAACAACTCGGCAAGGCGGGGCTTATCCAGCACATCCAGCACCTCGTAGGGGCCTGTTTGGGTAAGTACTGCATTCACATCAGCAGCGGGTTTCACATCACTGGCTACTACATTATTGCCGCCGTGCAACGCACGCAGGGCTTCTACCAGTTCAGTTCCCAATTGGCCTGCTGAGCCTATTACCAAAATTGTATCGTTCATTATTGTATTGTGTTTTGAGGATGCGAATTTAAACGGTAGCAGCTTACTTCAAATAATAAAAATGAACATACTTTATAAACTTGCTGTAAGCATTGCCACAACTGATGATAAAGCCTGTTTTGCCCTGTAATATGCCCAAACGAATAAAAAACGATTGAAAAAAAGACCATAACGGATTGAATACCAATTTTATAAACGCGACTTTTTTGCCCCTACGTTTAAGCTCATCGGCACCCAACTTTCCGTAGGTGTTCATTTTTAAAAAGTATTTATCGATGCTTTGAAACGAATAATGGAGTATGTCGCACTTCAATGCAGCAACGCCGCCGCCTGCCGTTAGCTCCACATCTTCATGCACGGCTGAAGTATTAAAGCGTGCATACTTGCGGTTAAACAATCGTTTCTGTCTGTCGGGGTACCAGCCGCAGTAGCGTATCCACTCACCCATAAAAAAGGTTTTACGAGGCATGGTATATACCGGTTTTGCAGCCCAGCTATTGTTTAGCTGCTCCCATTTGGTTTCAACCTCTTTGCGCAGCTCAGCACTAATCTCTTCGTCAGCATCCACCCAAAAAATCACATCGTTTTTGGCTTTTCCCACGCCTAATTGCTTAGTAGCAGCATAGCCCTGCCACTCAACTTTAATAAATTTTGTGTTGTGATAGCTTTGGGCTACCTGCGGGGTGCGGTCGGTACTGCCTGAATCTAACACCAATACCTCATCAATCCATTGCAGTGATTCAAGGCAACGGGCAATGTTGGTTTCTTCGTTATTGGCCAGTACAACGGCGCTTATCGGCAAAAGGTTTTGTGCCACAGTGCGGCAAAACTACATATTTTAGAGGGCATTGGCACACCTCCTTAAATTTTACCCTAAACGTATTTTTAAACTACACCCAAACGTTATTTCTTTGTAAAGTGTCTATACACAAAACACCTTACAGCCAATGAATAAGATTTTTACATACTTTTTTTGCTTGCTGTTGCTGGCAACTAACCAACTTGCCGCCCAAACCAACGGCCAGTGCGGAACTCTGCTTACCGATGAGCAAAAAGCATTGCTGCTTGATTATGCACAAAACGGACGTGGGTTTGCTACCAAAAGTGCGGCACAATATTATGTACCCATCTATTTTCATTTTGTGGGCGATGATGCCGGCAAAGGCTTTTACAACAGCCACCAATTGATGCTTGATTTGTGTGAACTGAACCGCCAATATGCTGCCGTGGGCTTTTATTACTACTTGGCAGGTATTGAATACATCAGCAACTCTACTTATTTCGACCATGATTATAACGGCGGTTATGACATGATGCGCCAAAAGAATAAACCTAACGTAGCCAACGTGTACATTGTATTAAATCCTGCGGGCAACTGCGGTTATTTTTCACCCGGACGTAATGGGGTAGCTGTGGGTAAAAACTGTATGGGCACAGGGGCGACTACACTTGCGCATGAAATGGGTCATTTTTTCTCTCTTCCCCATCCTTTTGACAATGTTACCGGTGTGCAAGAGTATGTAAACGGAACTAACTGCGCCGTTGCTGGTGATTTGTTTTGTGATACCCGTGCCGATTTTTTAAATACCCGCTGGAATTGCCCTTATACAGGCAACCAGCTTGACCCCTTGGGCGACAAATACGATCCTGACGAAACCTTGTTTATGAGTTATGCTTCTGACCATTGTGCTCACCGATTTTCGGACGAGCAGATTGATGCGATGAAATACAACATAAATACCAGCCGCATCAATCTTAAAGGTCCCTTGCAAGATACTATGCCTGTAGAGCAGGCTGCAAAACGTATTTGGCCTCCGGATAATGCTGCACAAAAACCTACTGAATCAAAATTTATGTGGAGCAGTGTACCCGGTGCTGATTATTATATTTTGCAGGTGTCTCAAATCTCGGTGTTCCCCAGCAACCTGCCGGTGGATATTATGACAAAAGACACCAGTTATATCGCTACCGGACTTACCAACGGCCGCACTTATCGCTGGAGGGTACGCCCTGTATATGCTGCCCGTACCTGCACTGATTTTACCTCTGATGTAGGCGTATTTGTTACTTCGCTAACCACAGGCATTGATGCTGCTGAAAATACCGAAATGCTGGTATATCCAAATCCAACGACTAAAAACTCTTTGGTTACTGTAGCTTTCCAAACCGAGCAAACAGGAGAAATTAAGGCTTCTATCAGCACTGCGGAAGGTAAAACGATAAGTTCTTCGTTATTGCAAAAACAAAGTGATTTGCAATACAGCCTTTCGATTGACGGCCTACCCGCAGGAATTTATTTTGTTGAGCTTACTAACGGCAATAGCACTACCCGCCATAAATTGATGGTCGAATAAAACAGCACACTTTAGACGATAAATACACCTAAAAACGCGTTTTTATCGTTTACCTTTTGTATATGTGAATGTATTAATACCAAAATTGGAACAGATATTGGATTAATCAAGAAACAAACCGACACGACTATGAAAAAGGTAATTGTATTAATGAGTGTTTTTGGGGCTTTGGCTACTTTGCCGGCCTTTATTGAAAAAGATAAAGTGGAACCGGAATACCGCACCTTTGAGATGCGGAAAATAACCAACAAAGCCTTTACCTACGGAGAAAAACTAAACTACCGTGTGCACTACGGATTTGTGAACGCAGGAGACATTGAGTTGCAGGTGAAACCAACTCCTGTCAATATAAACGGCAGATACGCCTACCACATCGACGGTTTTGGTAAGTCTCGCTCTGGTTTCGACTGGATGTTTAAAGTCCGCGACCGCTTTGAAACGTATATTGATACCCAAGCCATACTTCCCCTTCAGTTTGTTAAAAACCAAAAAGAAGGAGGCTATGAGGATACCGACTTTGTAATTTTTGACCATAAACTCAAAAAATACTTTAGCAAAAAAGGAAGTAAAACTACCCCTATTGATATTCAAGACGTATTATCAGTAGCCTATTATGCCCGTACGCTGGACGTAAGAAACTCTCCGATTGGAACAGAGTTTACCCTAAACGTGTACTTGGATAATGAAATTTACCCCTTAAAATTCAGGATTGACGGACGTGAGGTATTAAACACTGATGTGGGTAAGATAAATGCTATCCGCGTAATCCCTGAGGTAATTAATGGCCGTGTATTTAAAGATAAAAACGCAATGAAAGTGTGGGTAAGTGATGATGAAAACAAACTGCCCTTGCGCATACAGGCCGACATTTTAGTAGGCTCTATAAAAGCAGATATTACCGGCCACTCAGGATTGAAAAACGAACTAAACGTTAAGAAATAACAATTACAATTACCTTTGACCCCGCTTGCCCTTTTGGTGCAGCGGGGTTTTTTATATTAGTTTGTTTTGGATTTTTTTAGCACTCAAAATATCGCATTTACTTGGCTGGGGTATCACATGAGTTATACCGAGCTGATTGCAACTGTATTCGGTATTGCAGCCACCATACTTTCAGCCATGCGGATTACCTATACATGGTTGGTAAATATGGTAGCAGTGGTAATGTTTGCCTTTATATCCTACCAGCTAAAAATATACAGCGATTTAATTTTGCAGACCTACTACTTCAGTATGGGTATATTGGGCTGGCTATGGTGGAATAAAAAAGCCAACAACAATTTTGTACACGTGGCGTATTGGTCGCCGGGTTTAAATGTTTATTTGCTAACCGTTGCCGGGATATTAGTAGCCGCTGCTATAATAGGTTATTGCACATCTAACTTCCATATTTGGATGCCACAGTGGTTTCCGCAACAGGCTTCCTTACCCTATTTAAGCTCGTTAGTGCTAATAATGAGTTTGGTGGGCACCTATTTGATGGGACGTCGGTACATCGAAAACTGGTGGCTATGGGCAGTTAGCAATCTTATCTCAGCAGGGATATACCTTTCGCAAGACAGTCTGTTTATTTTTATCACCTATCTCATTTTTTGGGTTATCGGCTTATGCGGTTGGTATAACTGGCAAAAAGAATACGACACCGCAAAAAATCTCAATTCATAGCCTATCGGAAAATCCCATCGGGAATAATTCCCGATGCAATTGATAGAAGGAAGGGTGCCGACTGCACCACGTCATTCCCAACTCGATTGGGAATCTCACTTTCCGACCCCATCCCGATTAATTATTAGTCCGACGTTTCCATAGTCGCCTTCCCCTGTAGGGGAAGGAAAAATTGAAAGGCTGTCTGCAAAACAAACAGTAGGAAGGGGTTAGGTTTTTAACTCACCCTCGAAACTTCCTTAACCCGACTTTCAAATAGTCGCCCCTCTCTAAATTTAGAGAGGGGAAAAGTTGGGCTCTTCTAAGATTATCAATTAGTCAGGGGTGAGTTAAAACAGTTTACCGACCTCCCTAACCCCTACTTATTCCCCTCACGTGCTTCGTCAAATTCAATATTGTAGGCTCTGTCGAGAGGAGTCTGCAAAAAACATTCATCCTCAAAAAGTTACACTTTATAGAATACTATCTTTTAAATGGTACTATGTATTGCATAGTATTATAATTTTATTTTACCTTTGTAGTGTGAATTTAGATAATATACAATCGCAAATGCGCAAAGGAGTGCTTGAGTACTGCATTCTTGCCATTATAGCCCGTGAGGAAATATATGCATCAGACATACTTGCCAAACTTAAAGAGGCAAGTTTGCTGGTGGTAGAAGGAACTTTGTATCCACTATTGACAAGGCTAAAAAATGCTGGATTGCTGAACTATCGCTGGGTAGAAAGTCAGCAGGGGCCGCCGCGCAAATACTATTCAATAACCGATGCTGGAAAATCTTTTCTGGCAGAATTAAACACCACATGGAAAGACCTGAACGATGCTGTGCGCACCGCCACGGGCCAAAAATTGTAACAAACTATGAAAACCTTATACCTATAAAAAACACTACCCACTAAAATGAACAAGATAATAAGCATTAACCTGAAAGGGTTTATTTTTCAGGTGGAAGAGGAAGCCTACGACCGCCTGAAACAATACCTTGAGCAACTGAACCGACATTTTGCCAAAGACGAAAGCCGCCTTGAGATTATTGACGATATAGAAAACCGATTGGCCGAAATGATGCAGGAAAGGCTCAAGACAAAATCGGCGATAACAATGGCTGATGTTGAAGAGATTATTGCCATAATGGGCAATCCTGCTGACTTTGAAACCGAAGAAGAAACAGAAGCCAATAGCGAAGAAAAAAAAGGAAACAAATCGTCATATAGCAACTATACAGATGATTTTGCAGCCAAGCGTTTCTTCAGAGATACGGAAAACAGCATTATAGGCGGGGTATGTTCAGGTGCAGGCCATTATTTCGGCATCGACCCTCTTTGGATTCGCTTAGGGTTTTTGTTTCTGTTCTTTGTACTAGGTACAGGTTTGTTGTTTTACATCATACTCTGGGCAATTATCCCTGAAGCCAAAACTCAATCAGATCGTTTGCGAATGAAGGGCGAAAAGGTAAACGTTGATAACATTGAAAAAGCGGTTAAAGAAGAATACGAACGCGTAAAAAAAAATTTTGATGATTTCCGCACCGGCAAAGGAGCTAAAGTGGGTCAGGCGGTAAGCAAAGGAGTAGGCATAGTAGGAGACATTGCTGCGGCTTTCTTAAAGTTTTTAACTAAGCTGGTGGGGTCCTCGCTATTTGTTTTGGCCATAATGCTGTTTATAACGTTTGTGGTTATTTTAGCTAATTTAATGAGTGATGGCACACTACCTGTTCTTTCGCTGGCATTTGAAAACACAAACGACTTTTGGTTAGTAGTATCCTCAAGCATGTTGTTGCTGCTGCTAATAATAACAGGTATTCTCTCCTCAGCATTAAGACTACTTAGCCCGCGTTTTAAAATGTGGCAAAACAAAGCCATCACCTACCCAACAACCGCATTGTCAATAGTTGCTGTTGTAGTATTAGTAATAATGGCGGTAAAATATGGCAGTTCGTTTTCAAGCAGGCAATCGGTTACAACTACCCAAAAAATTGACGCCGGAGACACCCTTATTATTTCAGCGTTTAACCCCGTTTATTATAAGGTATATGGCGACTATAACGGCCATTCGGACAGCTATTATGAATCAAAAGCATTCTTCCCAAACAAGTTCAATTTTGTACACTCGGCCAACAACTCAATACTAAACGATTCACTTTGGCACATTGCGCGCTTTGAGGTGCAACGCAGTCAAAAAGATGTTTGGGAACTCGAAATCATTCGCTCATCACACGGACAGGATGATTACACAGCACGCTTATACGCTGAAAAAATACCGTTGGATTATATGGTTACCGACCAAAAGTTAACCCTGAACACCCATTTTTACGCAGGCAAAAACATTCCTTACCGCGACCAAGAAATTGTTTACCGTTTGTGGGTACCAAAAAATAAGGTAGTGTGGTTTGAGCAAGGTGTAACCGAGATTATGGAGTTTGGCCTTAAACACCGGGTTACCGACCCCAATAATTACGGGCTGATATGGCAAATGGGCGACAACGGTCTTAAATGTTTAGACTGCCGCAAAATTGATAACGGCTCAATACCCGCGGACGCTAAATGGTTCTATTTGGACAATTTTAACGAGGTAGATATTAATATACCCGCTACCGTAAAAATTAACCAAGGAGATGAATATACTGTGGCCGTACACGGACCAGCAAGGGTGAAAGAAAACGTAGAGATACGGGTAGAAGGAGGTAAACTTAAAGTGGGGTACGACGCAGGTTTGTTTGATATTTTTGACGGCTATAACATTAGCGATATACAAGTACTGATTACCATGCCTAAGCTAACCAAGGTTGAAGGCAGCGGAGCTAACCAAATTGAACTGAGAGGTGTGAAAGGTGAGAAGCTGGTGATAGAACTAAATGGTGCTTGCCGCTTAGAGGGTGATGTTGAGGTAAAAGAGGTGAAGTTGGAAATGAACGGCAGCTCAACCGTTGAGTTGGAAGGAAGGGCCGAAACAGTGAACGTTGACATAACCGGGGCATCAAAACTAAGGGCTTTTGATATGGTTGCAGATATTTATAAACTTGAAATAGTTGGGGCAGGTCAAGCTGAAATTAACGCCAAGAAGGAAATATCCGGCGATGTAGCAGGTGCTGCTAATGTATCATACAAGGGCTCCCCATCTCTTAAAGTACAAACATCGGGAGCGTCAAGCCTCAAATCAGCCCCGTAATTACAGCGAGACAACTTTTCATTATACAGTGTTTTTTTGGGTCGTGTGGTAAACACGGCCCTTTTTGTTTTATACTGTATGTAGGCCGCTTTAATTGCAGAAAAAAAGAATTCAAAAAAAATTTTATAATTATTGTCCAAAAATCTAACCCCCATTCGTAATAACAGCATCAACATTAAAAAAATAAAAACATGAAAGATTTTATGCTTTTGTTCCGTGGTGGCGACGGACGTAAATTAGATTCGCCCGAGGAAGTACAAGCCCACATGCAAAAATGGATGGTTTGGATTAAAGACCTAAACGAAAAAGGCCACCAGGCAGGCGGACACCCATTACTTGATGATGGAAAAACTATTAGTGGCACCAAAAACATTGTAAGCGACGGCCCGTTTATCGAAGGGAAGGAAATTGTTGGCGGTTACTTATTGGTTAAAGCCGAATCGCTTGAGCAAGCTACTGAACTTTCAAAAGGTTGCCCTACACTTGATTTTGAAGACGGTACCGTAGAAATTCGTCCGATACAAAACAACGGAATGTAATTGCAACAATCATCTGCACAAGAACTTACTGCACACCTTTTCCGTAACGAGTATGGTAAAATGGTGGCATCATTAACTCGTATCTTCGGCATGGGTCAGTTGGCCATTGCCGAAGATATTGTGCAAGATACCCTGTTGCTTGCCCTAAAACAGTGGGGCTACAATGGCCCACCACCAAATCCGGCAGCATGGTTATATACTGTGGCAAAAAATAAAGCCATTGATTACCTGCGCCGCCAAAAAAACACTCGGAAAATTACCGGCGACTTAGGCTATTTATTAGAATCGGCCTATACAATGGAGGCTACAGTGAGCCATTTGTTTTTAGCCGAGGAGATAAAAGACAATCAATTGCGGATGATTTTTGCGTTGTGCACGCCCGTGCTTAGTAAAGAAGCGCAAATAGCATTAATATTAAAAACCCTTTGCGGTTTTGGAAATCAGGAAATAGCAGCAGCTTTTTTAACCAGTACAGAAGTAATCAATAAAAGACTATACAGAGCCAAAGAAAAATTGAGGCAAATGGACTCATTGCCTGCCTTACCTACGGGTGCCGCGTTGACAAAACGCTTGGATACAGTACTTAAAAGCATTTATCTTCTTTTTAACGAGGGCTATAACAGCACCACCGGTAAAGACGGCATATTAAGCCACGATTTGTGCTTTGAGGCAATGCGGCTTTGTTTATTATTAACTGAAAATCCGGCCACAAATATGCCGCAGGCTTGGTCGTTGCTGGCGCTAATGTGTTTTAATACCTCCCGCTTTAACTCTCGCGTTGACGACGAGGGAAGAATAATAGTATATGCCCGCCAAAACCGTGATTTATGGAATAAAGACCTTATAAATAAAGGTGTTGAGTGCCTTAGAGAATCGGGAAAGGCACAACGTCTGAGCCATTATCATATTGAGGCGATGATAGCCTCTTATTATTGCCTAAGCCCCTCGTTTGAGCAAACAGAATGGCAAGAAATATTCAGTTTATACGAGCTGTTAGAAAAAATGAACCCCTCGCCAATGGTGCAGCTAAACAAAGCCATAGTGCTTGCCCATGCGGGTCAGCCACAAGAGTCAATAGCGATGTTGTTACAACTGAACGAATTAAAAAACCACCATCTTTATCATGCAACGCTTGCCCACATATACAACCTTATCGGGCAACCATTATTAGAAGAGCAACACCTTATTGCATCAGCTGCATTAGCAAAAAATCCAAAGGAAAAATTTCTGATTACTGAACGGCTGAACGCTTTAAAAAAGTAATCGTCATTACAATTATGAAAAAAATCATAAATCTTTAATCATAAGTCCTTTTCCAATAAAAAAATATTTACGTATTTGCATACGGTTAATGAAACAAAAGAAGAAACCTGCCTCCACCTGGGAACGTCATCAGCAACGCCAAAAAAGAATACAGTTTATTTTTTGGGTTATTGTGGCCACTATTTTCATAGTGCTTTTGGGTTTATTTGTTTTTTTTGAATTCACGTGATAGGATAACCGCTAACCTATATCCTAATCATGGCATTCCATCAGCAGTAGGTCGCCTTCGGTATAATTGATTTTAACTATACCGTTTTGCGCTGCTTCGTTGCTGCTGCCTATTCTTTTGCCCAAATCAAGCCACTCATTTGTTAAGTTATACAAAAGCCCCTCAGTGGTTATACCCCCTGCAAAACCTACAGGAACAAGCGATAGAATAGTACCCTTTGGGTACCATTTTTCAAAACTTCCGTTTACCGGAAAAATTTTTGAGTAATTATCCCACATCACCAAATTAATACGGTTCTTGTATTTCACCAGGTTGGTTATGTTGGCTATTGTATGGTCGGCACGCAACCCCGTAGCCCAAACAATATTTACTGCCGGGTAGCCTTGCTCAAGTAAGTAATCAATACCTTTTTCAAGGTCGGTTTTGTTTTGGTCGGGGGTATGCACAACCTTCACAGGTTGGTGGTGTGCCAGTTTCTCCTCGGGGCGGTGTTCGCGGTCAAAATCACCCAGCACAATATCAATCTTTATCCCAAGCCTAAGCACGCGGTCCAAAGCGCCGTCAAGCACCATTACTGTGGGTTGCCATTCAAGCAACTGACCCATCAGTTCGGCATTGCACTCCTCGCCGTTGGCTATAATCAGCGCAGGCTCCTGTTTTTCTTTTACAAAATGATGAGACGACATAATTGGCAATATTACGTTGCGGTTTATTAAAATGGTAATGGCTTCAGATAACCGGATATGCAATTTCTTGATAATGAATCTATAAACAGGTTTGTGCAGAAAACAGAAGTTGCATTAAAAAACGGTGTATAAATCCGGTATTAGTAACCCTGCATCCTTATGTGTTATAAATTTTGCAGCAATGGCAGGTACTTTGTCGAAAAAAGATGGCATAAGGTGCTTTTTTACAGTAGTTTTACATAGTACAACCAATTGTATTACTAAGACCGTCTATTACTAAAATATTATTATCTTACATTTGCTTAAACCGCCTAACCTATTGAAAACTATTATCAAACCCGTACTGATTATTTTGGCAGCCGTGGTGGCCTTCGCCTCCTGCCGGCGCGATGAGTATTCTTCGTGGGAAACCAATATGCTGACACCCATTGCCAGTACCTCGCTTACGCTAGACCAACTGGTTACCGACTCGGTTGTTAGAGAAAATTCAGATAGCACACTACAACTTGTTTTCGACCATACATTGTACACGGCACGCGCTAATGATTTTTTTGTAATACCCGATACCGAGGTGAAAGCAACTTTGACGTTGGAAAAGTTAGTACTGTCAGACCGCACATTGTCGCAAGCTATCACCCTTGAGCAGGCATTTCCGGGGGCGGCAGCCCTTCATGGCTTCACTGTAAACGTTCCTGCGCAAAACGTAACCAGTGTACCACCTACGCCCATTGATGCCAGTTCGTTTTTTCAAACAGCATTACTTAACGAAGGCTACATTGATTTTTCAATAAGCAACGGTTTTCCCGTGGACATAGAAGAGATTGAGTTTAAGCTGATAAACAAGGTTACCGGCAATACGCTTGCTACTGATAAGCTTACCAATATCCTATCGGGGCAAACAAAAACAGCTACCAGCAGCTTGGCGGGCAAACAGGTAGATGCCTCATTAGAGGTGCAGGTGATAAGCATGAAAACCTACGCTACGCCCAACCCTGTTACCGTAAACAAAAACGATAAAGTAAACATAACCATTACCGTACGTGGGCTAAAACCCCAAAGTGCTACGGCTATTTTCCCCTCACAAAGCGTGCACAGCAAAGACGAGAACGCGCTGTATAACTTTAACGGAGCCGAAATGAAGAAAATACGCATAAAAGAAGGCGTTTTGCGCCTGCGTATTGTTAGTACCATACAAGAAAACATGACGGTGTATTACAGCATTCCGCATGCTACCCGCAACGGCAACTCAGTAAGTGAGGTTTTGAAGGTAAATGCAGCACCCCCCGGCGGCGGCACTGATGTGATAAAAGACATTCCGTTGGAAGGCTACACGATTGATTTAAGAGGCCGAAACCCATCGGTAGATGATACCGTAAATGCGTTTTGGAACTTGCTGAATGTAACCCTTGATTCATCGGGAAGGCAAACCAGCGTTTCTCTTAATGACAGTGTTTATATTTATTACGGCTTACTAAACATGGTGGCCGAATATGCCGAAGGTTATTTTGGCCAACAAGTGCTTAAAGCAGGCCCTTCTACACAAGCCTTCAGTATGTTTAAAAACACTACGGGCAACATTGATTTTGAAGATATGGATTTAACCGTGAACCTTGTAAACGGTATTGGAGCTGAGGCAAAAGTGGATATTAAGAGCCTTAAATCTCGCAATACCCGAACAGGCAATACGGTAATTCTTAATGCTCCTTCACTGATTGGAACACCCGTAAACATTCCCCGTGCTACGGATAATCCGTTTATGGAGAAGAAAAACTCGTATCTGCTCAATAAAAACAATTCTAACGTTAAGGCATTTATTCTTAACATGCCGGATGAGTTGGAGTACGAAATGGATGTAACCACCAACCCTAACGGCAACGTATCTAACTGGAAAGATTTTCTTTACGACAAATCAGAGCTTAGAGCAGATTTAAGGCTAAGTATGCCGCTTTCAATATTGGCAGATAACTTAGTGCTTGCTGATACATTGGCTTTTGAAATGTTTAGCGACGGCAACCTTAACCGCGTGAAGGAAGGTTCGTTCAATATCATTATTGATAACTCATTCCCCTTTTCAGCAGGTGTACAGTTATACCTTTTGGACGATTTGGGCAACATTACCGATTCAGTTATTGCAATGCCCAACAATGTTGTAATAGCAGGAAATGTTGACATGAATTCTAACAAGGTAATTTCGCCCGTGCGCTCAGTACTAAAAGCCTACTTTAGCCGTGAAAGGATGGAAAAAGTGAAGCAATCAAAACGCTTATTAGTACGCGCTACCTTTAACACGCCTAAAAATAGCACTACTCCAGTTAAAATTTACAGCCACTATAAATTCGACGTTAAACTTACCGGTGATTTTGTTTATGAACAACGCTTTTAGATTACCCGCTGCCATTGCTGCTACTCTTTTGTTTTTTTGCGGGCTAAAAGCACAAACGGATACCTCTAAAGGTTTTGTTGCTACTCCCAACCCGTTAGATAGGTTTACGGCTTTTTACCTGCACCCGCTCAGCAGCCACTACGAGGGCAATATGTTTGAGGCCGATTACGGCCTTGAGTTTAGCTCTAACTGCGCTATAAATGCGCTTGCCTATGATTTTTACTTTAAAAAACCCTTAAACGGTGCTGATATTAAAAGCACAACAGATAAGCTATCGGCATTGAATATTGGCGGCAGGGAAACCAACGCAGGGTTTCAGTTTGTCATCTCACCTAAAAAAATGTATAACCACCTGTTTACAGTGAAGTATGCATTTCGCAGGCATCAGAGTGCTGAGTTTACCAACGATTTTGGTAATTTCTTTTTTAGGGGAAACAAGCAAGGCGCGGGAAAAGAGCAGATTTTTGACGACCTGCAATACCTTACCACCCGCTACGATGCTTTGCAATTAGGCTGGACCCGATTTTTTACCATAAAAGGCCGCAGGGCAAATATTGCTGTGAGCGCAGGACTTGCAAGGGGATTTGAATACCGCCGCTACGACATTGGCCGTTCACGTATGTTTACCGAATCTAACGGCGAATACATTGACTTATCGCTGGAATTGGAGGCTAAACAAAGCTATTTTCAGCCCTACCGCCCGTTTTATCTTGAGCCTTCGGGCTGGGGAGCCATTTGCGACGTGAAGTTTAATATGGCCATTAATGAAAAAACAGGAATTGGCGTTGATATCAGCGATATAGGTTTTATTCGCTGGAAAGAAGGTTCTGCTACCTATTCGCGCCGCGATACCACCATACGGTACGAAGGCGTATTTGTTTCCTCGCCTGATAGTTTGAGCAGTCCGGGCTATGTGGAGCGTTTAGGTGATAGTATTGTCACTCGCTTCAACATTCCGTTTTCAGCAGCTGCTTTTAACACCGCTTTACCCGCCCGTTTTGCCCTTACTTATTACCTTAAGTTTAACGATAAGCACTTTTTAAACATTCGTTTACGCGCTATGGCGATAGCCAGCTACCGTCCGCAGTTAAACATTGAATCGGTAAACTTTATCGGCAAAAAATTCTACTCTACCACAGGCATTTCCATTGGGGGGTTTGGCCCGTTTGATATTTACCAATCGTGCGGTTGGCAAATTAACAAGCGGTATTCAACCGCATTGGGTTTGTTTGGTATTGAAGGAATGCTGTTGCCTACTAAAACCGCAGGATTTGGCGGAAGATTGGCCGTTGCTGCCCGTTTGTAGAAATTAAAACCGTTTTATTGACGGGCATAAAGCCCGCCGCTTTTGATAAATACGTCCCCAATGGTTTTAAACCATTGGGGACGTTACCGTTTAAAGGCCTGAATTTTATATTCAGGTAATTTTGCCACGAGCTTTAAACCCGATGTTATTCTTTTATACCAAGCATTATCATTTTCCTAACGATACAGTTACGTTATAGCCAAACCATGCCCTAACGTTCACTTGATTGCGGGTAAAGGTTTTATTGTAGAAATACGAGGGAGCAAAGTCGATGCCTATTTCGCCATTGTTATTTTTATACGATGTATAACTAAAGTTAATGGTAGGTCCAGCGCTGATGTGAGGCCCTTTTTTGCCCATTGAAAAGCTGAACATGGTTCTTAACTGCTGTATTTGCGTGATGCGATTTTTGTACACCAGATTGTTTTTGTGTATCACAAACCATTGCATCCACTCAGGCTCAACATACAGGCGGTTGGCAAGGCGTATGCTTGTACCAACACCTATCATAGGTCCAAAACGGTAATCTTTTTCGTTCAATTGGGTAGCCATACCCACATACCCGTGAAAATGGCGCGTACCGCTTTTTAAAAACGCTGTGGCATTGTAGAACTCAGTCGTCATTACCCCAAAGCGCATAATGCCCCCTTTACGGGATATATTTACCAAACCCAGCTGCACAGATTTATCATCCACCGAGTCGGCTATATTAACTATGCCAATTTGAGCTCCCTTTACAAAACTGGCCTGACTTAACACACCCGCAGCCTGCACTCCTTCAACATTTCCTCTACAAATGCTTACAACGCCGGCAGCCTGCATCCCCTCAATACTTCCCTCATTAATAGCGACCACTCCTGCCGCTTGCATACCCTTTACACTGTCGCCGTCAATAATGGCTACAACACCTCCTGCCTGAAAGCCCTCTACATTGCCTTTGTTAGAGGCCAAAACACCCCCGGCTTGCATTCCGTGTAAACTACCCCCATTTAAAGCCAAAACACCCCCCGCTTGGAAGCCTTTTGTTGCACCGCCTGCCGAAGCCATCACGCCGCCTACTTGTGTGCCCAACACACTGCCGTGTACAAGATCCATCACCCCTGAAGCTTTAAAACCCACGGCGTGTTCTTTAGTAATGCTGTATATCCCTGAGATTTCAGTGCCTAATGTGCCTTTGCTATGGCCCGTTAGCGCATTTATTGAGACCTTATTGTACACCTTAGTGCTGTTTAATCCGTTAGTTCCCAAAGGGTGCACAAACCCAAACTGCATAGGAATTACTGTTTCTGTGGCCATTATCGTGTCCACATTGGGCAAGCTATTGTTTTGTGCCCATACATTTGTTAACGCTGTAAGCAGCAATGCTGCCAAAAAAATAATCTGTTTCATTGTTTTATGTATTAATGACAATCGAATGAAGCAATACCCCTACGCAGAAGTAAAATTTTTTTGCAGACTAAAAATTTATCGCCGTTTCCCGTCAAACAGTCTTGTCAAAAACCCGTAGGTTTGCAGCAGCAAAATGCTTTTAACAATTGGCCTTTGGCTATTAGTATCACAAGAGCCAACAGCAATCCCAATAACTGATAACAAATAACCGACAACGAAGATGAAATTCGGAACAAAAGCCATACACGCAGGACAAGAGCCCGACCCAACCACAGGAGCTATTATGACTCCTATTTTCCAAACCAGTACTTATGTGCAAGAAAGCCCGGGTAACCACAAGGGGTATGCTTACGCACGCGGCAAAAACCCAACCCGCAAGGCGTTGGAAGATTGTATAGCCGCTTTGGAAAATGCTAAATACGGCTTGTGCTTTAGCAGCGGTATGGGTGCTATTGATGCAGTAGCCAAGCTAATGCGCCCCGGCGATGAGGTAATTTGCGCCGATGATTTGTACGGCGGCACTTACCGTATGTTTACCAAAGTGTTTGCCCACTTTGGCATCAGCTTTAAGTTTGTTGATTTAACGGTGGCTGATAACCTGAAACAACACATTAGCCCTGCTACCAAACTGGTTTGGATGGAAACTCCTACCAACCCCACTTGTAAGATTATTGATATTGCAACCATAGCTGCTATTACCAAGCAACACAACATTACACTGGCAGTAGATAATACATTTGCGTCTCCCTACCTTCAAAATCCTTTGGATTTGGGTGCTGATATTGTAATGCACAGCGTTACCAAATATTTGGGCGGCCACAGCGATGTGGTAATGGGTGCATTGTGCATGAACAGCGACAGCTTGTACGAGCAATTAGCCTTTATACACAATAGCTGCGGAGCTACTCCCGGTCCTATGGACAGCTTTTTGGTATTGCGCGGTATTAAAACCCTGCACCTGCGTATGGAGCGCCATTGCAGCAACGGGCGTACCATTGCCCATTACTTGCGCCAACACCCACGTGTAGGCAAAGTATATTGGCCCGGCTTTGAAGACAGCCCCGGCTATGAAATTGCCCGCAAACAAATGCGCGATTTTGGCGGTATGATTAGCTTTACTCTTAAAGGTGATGATAAAGAAGAGGCTTTCCGCGTGGCTTCATCGTTTGAGGTATTTTCATTGGCTGAATCGTTGGGTGGTGTTGAATCATTAATCGGTCACCCTGCCAGCATGACGCACGCCAGCATTCCTAAAGAAGAACGCGAAAAAGCAGGCGTTAGCGACGGTCTTTTGCGTCTTAGCGTTGGAGTTGAAGATATTGAAGATTTGCTTGCCGACTTGGAACAGGCGTTGCAGGTGAAGTAACGACGGGTACAACAAACTTGGCACTTTACGTGTTATATTAGTAATCAATTTGGGATTGTAATAGCAGTTTCCAATTACAAACAATGGATATTGTTAAAGATAAATCGGAAGAAAACTTAAACGCTGATACGCTTGCCGAGATATTGAAACGAGCGGGAGAAAACGCCAAAAAAAAGGCGTTTGAAAACAATTTGCCCATTCCTGTTTTAATGAACGACGAGATATACTACTTGTTTGCCGACGGCCATATTGAGAAGAAAGAGAACTCAGCCTACTCTGAAAAATGAAGCGTCTAAGGATTTTTGCAGGCCCTAACGGTTCGGGTAAAAGTACCCTGTTTGAGGGGTTAAAAAAATCCGGTAAAATACATACAGATTATTATTTGAGTGCTGACAGGTTTGAAAAAACCCTGAGAGAAAAGGGAGAGTTTAGCTTTAATGCTTACGGTATCAGTGTCTCGGATGAAGAATTTAAGAAACACGTTGCAAATTCTACCTTGCTTAATAAAATTGGCGGAACTGATATTTTAAAATCTATTAACATCGATAGTGGTATTTTAAAATTGGCATTAAAAGAAGAGGCGATTAATTCATACATCGCATCTTTTGTTACTTCTTTTTTAGCAGAAAAACTTATCAAATTAGGCAAGTCATTCTCATTTGAAACAGTGATGTCTCATAAGAGTAAATTAGAATTGATACGCACTGCCAAACAGCAGGGATATCGTACGTATTTGTATTTTATTGCAACAGAAAGTTATAAGCTTAACATTGAAAGGGTGCAACTTAGGGTGCAGCAAGGGGGGCATAACGTAGATAATACCAAAGTGAAAGAGCGGTTTTTTCGCTCACTTGAATTAATGAAGCAAGCCGTTAGCTTATGTGACAGAAGCTACATCATCGATAACACCTACAGCTTCAACCTTGTTTATGAAATTGAAAAAGGCTCGAAGGTGTTAAAGAAATCCGAGAAAATACCTTTGTGGGTGTCAGAAAACATAAGCCTATAACTCCTCATCCCTAATCAGCATCAAAATTGCATGATGGGGAACTATTAAATACTTTTCGCCCTCGTATTCCACCTCATACGCCCCTTTTCGTAAAAACACTGCCACATCGTTGTCTTGTGCTTGCAGGGGCAAGTATTTCATTTTGCTTTGGGGTTTCCAGCTTTCGCTGTCATCTTCAAAATTAGGAATGGGATATCCGGGGCCTATTTGTACAATGGTACCCGTTTGCACTTCGTCTTTTTCATACACACCTTGGGGCAGGTAAAGACCGCTTTTGGTTTTATCGCTAAAGTTTTTGGGCTTTATCAATACCTTATCGCCCACTAATACCAGTTTACGAAGTTTATTGTCTTTAGTGATTTGCATAGCAACGCAAATATAACGGCTTTGCGGGTGTGTGCCGATTTTGAAATTAAAAATTCCCTGCCGAAAATTTGATGGTTTTGCGGTAGTTACCGCCAAAGGCGTACGCAATGTAAATGCCGGGGGTAAAAGAAACGGTGCTTATATCCAACTGGATAGGAAAACTGTTTACACTATTGATAAACTGCTGCTGCACCACGTTGCCGTATATATCCACAATCATAAAGGTGAGGCTGCCACCGCTGGTTTTAAACTGAAAGGAGGCCTGGAGCATTTTATTGGGTGCATCTTGGCCGATAAACATTTCCCAATCGCCGCAAACCCCTGTGGTAAAATTAAAATTCTGAATTCCCCCGTGGTTAATGGCATCACACTGGTTAAAATAAGTTTTGCCGTCACAAGCACAAACGGGGTTGAATTTGTCAGTACACTGGAAAGTTGGGTTTTTAGCAAAATCATCGAAACAGCCGTTTCCTTGTGCTGCTGCCGATAAAGCCCACACAGAGCCTACCAGTGTATATATGATGTGTTTTAACAACGTTTATTTTATGATTTCAAAGCCCGTGTAGGGGTGCAATACTTTGGGCAACACAATTCCGTCAGGGGTTTGGTTGTTTTCGAGTAATGCAGCTACAATACGGGGTAACGCCAGCGCACTGCCGTTTAGTGTATGGGCGATGATATTTTTACCCTCGCTGTTTTTATAACGCAACTTCAAACGGTTGGCTTGGAAGGTCTCAAAGTTTGATACCGAGCTCACCTCTAACCAACGTTGCTGGGCTGCACTGTACACCTCCATATCATACGTAAGGGCACTGGCAAAGCTCATATCACCACCGCACAAGCGCAATACGCGGTAGTGCAACTCAAGCTTTTGCAACAGGCTTTGAACGTATTCGCTCATTTGCTCCAACGTTTCGTACGATTTTTCGGGAGTGGTTACCTGTACAATCTCTACCTTGTCAAACTGGTGTAAACGGTTCAAGCCGCGAACATCTTTACCATAACTGCCTGCCTCGCGACGGAAGCAAGGCGTATAGCCCATGTTTTTAATGGGTAGTTCATCCTCGCGCACAATCACATCACGGTACAAATTGGTAATAGGCACTTCTGCCGTTGGAATAGCGTACAAGTTATCCAACTGCATATGGTACATTTGTCCTTCTTTATCGGGCAACTGACCGGTACCGAAACCGCTGTCTTCGTTAATAAAAATCGGTGGTTGAATTTCGAAATAACCGGCTTTTAAGCCTTCATCCAAAAAGAAGTTAATAAGGGCGCGTTGCAACCTTGCTCCTTTGCCGCGGTATACAGGGAAACCTGCACCGGTAATTTTAGCACCGGTTTCAAAATCAATCAAATCGTATTGGGTGGTAAGTTCCCAGTGGGGTTTAGCTCCTTCTTGCAAAGCGGGCATCGTTCCCCATGTTTTTACTACCTCGTTATCTTCGGGCGTGCGACCCACAGGCACCATCGGGCTGGGTGCGTTGGGCAATATCACCAAAGCATCTTTCAACTCGGCTTCCAGTTTCTCAAGCTGCCCCAAAAGGGTTTTTTCTTTCTCCTTTTGCACGACGGTTTGTTGCTTTAGCTCGTCGGCCTTTTCACGCTGACCGCTTTTGTACAAGTCGCCAATTTCCTTAGCCAATTTGTTGGAGACTGCCAAAACATCGTCAAGCTCTTTTTGTGCTGCGCGGCGTTTGTCGTCAACCAACAAAACAGCCTCTACGCCTTCTTTTGCGTTGGCAATTTTCTTACTAAGCCTTTCTATGGCTTCGTTTGTGTTCTCTCGTAAATAGCTAAGCTGTAACATAAAAATCTATATGCCCTCAAAAATAGCGCAAAATGGGGTAATGTTCAACTGCTTGTTACTAAAGACTTGGTTTTACGGCAATTGTGGGGAGTTTACCGGTTATTGTTAAGCCTGCTCGGCGTTCGTTCATTGCGAGGAGACCTTCTTAGGTCAACGAAGCAATCCGTTTGTAACGGTCGTTAAAGATTGCTTCGCTATTATTTTTTGATTTTCTGGTATAATTGGCTGTTTGCCGCTCGCAATGACGAACGCCGAGCCGTCATTGCGAGGAAGCCGTCTTCGGCTGACGAAGCAATCTGTTTTAAAGAATCAAGTTAAAATATTAGATTGCTTAACTGAAAATTCTTAAGATTATAATATTGCATAAAATTAGATTGATTATATGGATAACCAAGAAGCAAAGCATCGCTTAGGGAAAGCAAAGTCAATGGAGTTGCTGAACACGATTAAAGAAGCAACGACATCATTGATCAATGATTATGAAAGTGAACATAAAAGATTATTAGAAATTAATAACAAGCTTGAACAAGCGCTATTTAAGCTTAGTCATGAACTTCGTTTGCCAATTACATCAGCCATGGGACTTGTGGATATTCTTTTAACGGAGAAATGTTCTCCTGAACAGGAAGAATTGCTCGAGTTGACTCAGCAATCATTAAATCATGCAGATGTTGCCATTCACTCGTTGTATGATCTTTTAAATATTAAAATAGTAGAGAACATTACATATAAAACTGGAAAAATAAAGTTAAAAGAAATAATGCTAGTTGACGATGATGAAATATTTAATTTTATAACAAAAAAGATTTTTCAGAGAATAGATCCGTCATTAGTTATACATACTTTTTCGTCTGCTTCGAATGCGGCTGATTATATTTCACAAAACAGACCAAAACTTAATGCTCTTTTTTTAGATATTAGTATGCCGGAAGTAAATGGATGGAGCTTTATAGAACAATTAAAGGAATTAGGATATAATGTGGATGTCTATATATTGACAAGTTCTACTGATCCGAAAGATTTAAAAAAGGCAAAATCTTACAATATGGTAAAAGGATTTTTCACTAAACCGCTTACACTTAATGTGCTTAAAGAACATTTTATATTCAACAAAATATAGTCTATCTATTATCTTCAAGGTGCTTGATTCGCTTTGAAAGTTCTTCTCGAAGTTCACTTTCGGTTTCCCATTGTATAAAACGATAGCCCGCGAGATCAAAATGAATAGACTCGTCTTTTCTTATTGTCAGGATTATTGTTTTCCCTAAAGCATGGGCAAAACCAGTTTCGTAATAACAATTAGGTCGCGAACCACTTAAATCTGCCAGTACGTATTTACTTTCAGCAATGTTACTTAAAATTTGATCATCTATTTTTCCTGAATCTTGAATCTCATCAACTCTTACAACACCTATTTTATATTTTTCAAATACTGGTTTGATAACACCCTCATAAGCAGAATCAATTATTTTATCTCCAAATTTTGAAATCACAAACACTTGATTTTTGGGTTCTTTTAAAGATTTTTGTAGTAAAGAAGACGAAGAGTCTGTAAAAGATAATATTTTAGCTTCATTAATAATTTCTTCTGTACATGCATTTTCTTCAAATTGAGGATCTTCAATTTGTTCGATAATTGTTTTTGAAAAGCTATCGGTTAATTCAAGTTTAGTTTTATAAACAGCTAATCGAGAAACACTCTTAAGGTTTAAAACTTTTTTTATTCCCCCTGAGTTTATAATTATGACATGACCATTGACAAATGGTATTAACAGTTGTTCAATTATTTCTTCTTTTGTGGAATTGAAGAAATAATGATATCCTCCCCAAAATTCTATTTGGCCATGATAGTAAGTCATATTCAAAATTAGTGATTTAACAGTAATTATTCATAATATATCCCGAAACCTCATTAAGCGGGCATAAAGATAAATTTTTTACGTTGTCTCAGTGGGATTGCCTCACTATCCTAAACTTATAACTCAATAATTATTGAAATTACCCGTTCGCAATGACGAGGTGGCGGCCAAAGTTCATCATTGCGAGGAGGCCGTCTTCGGGCGACGAAGCAATCCCAAAGTTAAACCTCAATCTCCCCCGAAATAATCTTGAAGTATAAATTTTCCCACTTAGGATTTATAGTATTTACCAACTCCTCTTTCCGTTTTCTACTCCCTGCTTTTAATTGTTTTTCTCTTGCAATGGCTTCTTCTATATGGTTAAACCCTTCAAACCAAACCAGCGTTGTTAAATTGTATTTTGCTGAAAAACTATTGGGAAACTTCTTATTAATATGCTCCTCCATTCTTTTCATCAAATCAGCAGTAACCCCAATATATAATGTTGTGTTATTAGCATTTGTTAGAATGTAAGTATAGCCGACACGTTTCATTTTATTTCTGTGGCAACGGATTGCTTCGTCGTGCCTCCTCGCAATGACGCAAAGTTTCTGTCTTTTCGAGCAACTATCGTCATTGCGAGGCTTGCGTAGCTTGCCGAAGCAATCTTTTTGTAAAGATAGTATAAGATTGCTTCGCTATTATTTTTTTGGTTTTCAGGTATAATTGGCTATTGGACGTTCGCAATGACGAACACCGCGCCGTCATTGCGAGGAAGCTGTCTTCGGCTGACGAAGCAATCCGTTTGTATCGTTTCATTGGGATTGCTTCACTAATCTTTTATTTATAATTCAATAATTATTTTAAAACCCGTTCGCAATGACGGAAATCCGTTTTAATCCCTAAATCAAAAATCATAAATAAATCACTCCCCTGATGCCCCCGCAACCAAGTTGATTTATAATAATTTACTGGTTTTCTATATCTAGCATTGGTTCTGTAAACTTTATCACCCTTTTTCTATAGGTATAGATTAGCCAGCCTGCGTGCAGTATACAAAAAATAACCACAGCTAAAGAATTATAATATAGCAGTTTAAGTTTAAAATACTTCTTTATCGGAAACAAATTAATGGCATCACCCCCAAAGACGAACACCTCCGTAAAACTCTGGATAGAATAGGTTACTCCGACTACCTCTGTATCTTCTTTAAAATAAATGATTTCTGAAAAAAAATCTATATAAACGTTCTCTCCAACAAAAATCTGATCAGCGCCTTTTTCGATATAATTACCCACTTCTGATATATATAGCTTAGTCCCATTTCCTATTGCCAGAGAACTATATCCGTATCCCGTAGAAACAACCCAGTCACTAAAAAACCTAATCAATATTACGATAACAAGAAATACCGCTGTAAATATTACAGAATGAATGGGTTTATACCATTGTTTTTTCCGAAAGAAAAAATAAATAGTTACAGAAATTAATAAAATTAAAAGTACTGCTTCCATATCCCAAAACCTACTCCCCGTGATGGCCGCCGCAACCGCATTGGGTGGGCATAAAGCTGTTGGTTTCTTCGTGCCAATGGAAGGTGGCGTTGTAGCCATTGTTTTCCCACCAAAACGGTGCGCGTTTTTGGGTGCTGCCCACTTCGTTCAGCGTGTTGCAATCGTATAGGCGGCCGTTTATCATGGTGTAGCGCAGGCTTTCGGTATTAGTAATCGTATCCAGCGGGTTTTTGTCCATAATCAGCAAATCGGCCAGTTTACCGGGTTCAAGGCTGCCTATTTGGTCGCCCATGCCGATATACTGCGCACCGTTCATCGTAGCACTGCGTATGGCTTCCATCGCACTCATGCCGCCTTGTGCCAGCATCCATAGTTCCCAATGCGCGCCAATGCCTTGTATCTGTCCATGACTGCCCAAATTCACTTTCACACCGCTATCGCTTAGTTGTTTGCACGACTTACTTACCAAAATATGCCCGTTTTCGTATTCTTCTTCTGGTATCATGGTGCGGTGGCGGCTGCGCTCGTCAATAATGCCGCGAGGTGTAAAGTTGAGCAAACGTTCTTTTTCCCACACGTTGGTGTGCTGGTACCAGTAGTATTCGCCGTTTATGCCGCCGTAGTTTACAATCAGCGTGGGGGTGTAGCCTGTTTGGCTGGCACTCCACAGTTGTATTACGTCGTTGTAGGCGGGAGCAACGGGTATGTTGTGTTCAATGCCCGTATGGCCGTCTAAAATCATGCTCATGTTGTGGTAGAAGAACGAACCGCCTTCGGGTACTACCATAATGCCCAACTGACGGGCGGCTTCAATCACCTGCTGGCGTTGCTCGCGGCGGGGCTGGTTATAGCTTTTTACCGAGAAAGCCCCCAGTGCTTTCGTCCTGCGTATCGCCGATTTAGCATCTTCCAGATTATTTACCACGGCTTTGAAATCGCCGTCAGCGCCGTACAATATCGTCCCTGTTGAGTACACGCGGGGACCAATCATACTGCCGTATTTCACCATCTCGCTTTGGGTAAATACCATTTCGCTGTTGCTGCTGGGGTCGTGCGTGGTGGTGATTCCGTAGGCTAAACTTGCATAATACGGCCCGTGTTTTTGCGGGTGCAACCCTTGGCGGAAAGTACCCAAATGCGCGTGCACATCTACCAAACCGGGCATAATGGTTTTGCCGCTGCAATCAATGGTATCATCCGCTTTGGGGCTGGTTTTCCAAACATCGGTCATCAAGCCTATATCGGTGATAATATTGTCTTTAATTAAAATATACCCGTTTTCTATCACGTTGTTATTATTATCAACGGTGATGATGCGGGCATTGGTAAGCAGTTTTGTACCTGCGGGTTTATCGGTTTTTAATTGCAACCCTATTTTTATCCCAACGGTATCAACAGGTACAATGCTATCGGCAGCTCCTTCAACAAAAAGAAAACGGTTTTTAATTTCTACCGTAAAATATTCTTCGCCCAATGTATAATGCAGTTTTTTGCTATCGCCGCTCCAATGCAGGTTGAAACCGGCATCGCGTGCTACTTGTGAAACAGGGACGGCTTTGGTATTGCGGTTCAAATCAAAGGTTTTGCCCGATTTTGGAACAGGGATAATGTAGGCTTTGTGCAAATCGGTAAAGGCTATCCATTTTCCGTCGGGACTTGGGGTATAGTCTTTTCCGTATTCAGAAGTAAATAATTCTTTTTTGTTATTGCCCGATAAATCCACCTCGAAATACTTTTTACCCTGCTGAAAATAAATTCCTTTCCCATTGGCGGTGAAGACAGGATTGCTGCCGCCTTCGCTGATTAATGCCGCGTTTTTACCGTCGGCATCGGCCAAATAAACACCTGTGTTTTCACAGAACGTATAGCCTTGGTGGTCGTTGCCGTGTTCTTTGCGGTACACTATTTTTTTACCGTCGGGCGAGTAAGCAGGTTCGCGGAAAATGCCTTTTTCGGTGGTTATTTTTTTGGTTTTCCCTTTTTTAAACTCGTATTCCCAAATAGCACCTGTGGCGGTATCGTTCCACGTAACGTATAACAATTTTTTATTATCAGGACTGAAAACAGGCTCAAATTCAAACGCATCGGTTTGGTTGGTGAGGCGCATAGGCGTGCCGTTGGGCAATTCTTTTTTCCATAAATAACCTACGGCAGAGAACACAAGGGTTTTCCCGTCGGGCGAGGTGATGGCGTGGCGTATCATTTTGACCTCAAAGGTGGAGGGCGACACTTCCTGCCTGAATTTCACCGCATCGTGTATGCGGTGGGTGGCGGTGGCCGTAAACGGAATTTCAGCCGCTTGCTGGGTTTGGGTGTTTATCTTCCACAGTTTGCCCTGCGCCCAAATAACGATGTGGATGTTATCGGGCAGCCAGTTGTAGCCTGTGTACACGCCGAAAATGGCCCACGCTTCCTGCTGGTCTTTGCTTAGTTTATCAAACACAGGGATTTGCTGCCCCGTTTGCAGGTTGTGCACGTACAGCACGGTTTGGGTACGCACACGGCGCACAAAAGCCAGTTGTTTCCCGTCAGGACTGGATTGAGGGCGGCAAGCTCCGCCGGGCCCGCTGATAAGGTCGCGCAATTCGCCCGTTTCGCGGTCGTAACGGCGAATGATGTATATCTGGCTGTTGGGGTCTTTGTTGTACTGGAAATAGCCGCCGGGGTACATATCCTCGCTAAAGTACAGGTAGCGGCCATCGGGCGAGAGGGCTGGCTCGTTCACGTCCTGCTGGTCGTTTTTACGTTTGGTAAGTTGTATGCCGCTGCCGCCTGTGATGTGGTACATCCACATTTCGCCCGCACCTAATGAACGGCTGCTGGTAAAATGCTTGCGTGCTATGATGTATTGCCCGTCGGGAGTCCACACGGGGTTGTTTAGCAAACGGAAATCTTCTTGGGTAATTTGTTTGGCGTTTTTACCGTCGGCGTCCATCACCCACACGTTATCGCCGCCGCCTGCATCGCTGGTAAAGCAGATTTTTTTACCATCGGGACTAAAACGGGGCTGCACCTCAAAGGCATGACCACCGCGCAACAGCGTGGCCGTGCCGCCCGCAACGGGCAAGCTGTATATATCGCCCAGCATATCAAATACAAGAGTGTTGCCATCGGGGCTCACGTCGAGGTTCATCCACGTACCCTCGCGGGTAGTGATGGTAACTTCTTTATACGGCCCCGGCGGGTTGCTAACGTCCCACTTGGGTTTGTCTTGGGCGAATGCGCTTATTGTAATAAATGAAAGAAAAACAGGTAGCAGTATTTTCATACTGGCGAAGGTAAAAAGTTTTGGGGATTGTGGGGAGGATTTGGAGGAGGGGTGGGGGATTATCGATGCGAAAGCCTATTCACGTTTTTCGTAATTAATTAAAAATCTTTTAACCTCTTCTGATTTAACAGTAGTTTCTGGATGGTATACTGTTTTTATGGTGAAAGCATACGTTTCTTTACCAAGATTGATTAAATCACTTTTTAGCTTATCTATCAATGACAGTTCAATAGTGCCCTTTAATGTGAAATCATCCTCATACGAATAAATTTTAAATGACGGTAGTTTTTTATCAATATCTATTTCCAAGAAATTTCCTTCTATTTCTTCAACATCTTCTATGACATCAAAAGACTCATCCAAAATTTTCTTAATTTCTTTAGCTTTTTCTGGGTCAATTCTTACTTCCGATATAACATTTTCAACGGGGTTTGCCAATACGGAATTAAATGTGACATTGTTATCAATAATAGCCTTTATTATAGTTGAATAAGGCTTAATATATTTTTCATCTTTCGTTTGAGAAATAATATCAGTAAAATCCTGTTTCGTAATTGCCTTAAAAAGCTGCATTACATTTTGAGTATCAGAAACTTCTTCACCAGTTTGAAACAAGTTTTGCGAATAATTTATTTCAATAGAAATACCAAATGAACCTTGCCTAACATTTGAAAAAGAAATATACTTGTCAATGCTTCTTTTATCTATATCCAAGAAATCATTTATTATTTCTATAATAGGATTAAATATTTTGAAAAACACATAAGGTTTAATTGAATTTGAAATATTTTTCGCATTAACATATAAGTCCAAAATGAGTTTACTCTTTCCAATAGCTTGTTGAAGAATTTGTTCATTTTTTATGTAATCCATGTCTAATGTTAAAAAAGACGATTTAATGTAAGAATAAGGCTTAATTGGGTTATTTTGAACAAAATAGGCTACTGGCAATAAATAGGTCGAAATTGGCGTGCCTAATTGCAATGAAAAATCGCAAATATATAATTGATTATTTTCGGGGTTTGAAAAAGCATAGTGTAAATCTATCTCCGATGAAAGAATGGCAGATAAGCGACTTAGACTTACTTGTGCTATAATTCTCCTCTCTTTTTCTTCATCAAAAGCAGCTAAATAACTTATGTAAAAATTATTATTTGAATCTTTTTCAATATTCAAAATGGGCATATCTTGGAAATCAACAAGCTCTGTTACTTCCAAATCAAGTGGATTGAACCTCAGTTTGTATGCCTCATCAATATTATACATCAGCTTTTTGAATTTCTTGTGTTAGGAAATCTGTGTATGAATAGTTTTCCTTTAACCAAAAACTGTAATGCCCATTTGATTCGTTGTATTCAAGTTTACCATGCTCACTTTTTAATTCAACTTTTGCAACGAATCTACCAATGTTTCTGCTTCTTTCTCTTGCCCCACGTATAGCCGATACAGCATGTTCTATCGTATCATAAAAAGATAAAGCATGGGCTTTGCAAAATGTTTTATATCGTTCGTTTTCGGGATACATTTTCACATATGGGATAAAATCATTTTCGATTGGCTCTTCATTTTGAAGAACTCTAAATGCAATTGTGTCCGCTTCGTAAGCATTATTCGGAGGACAGTTATTTGGTAATTGTTCTTTCCACATTTTGTACTTAACTAAGACTTAAAGGTTGCAATGCCAAACAGTTATTTAATTATATTCTTAACTCTGTTTTCAAATATATGTTTTTTCAAACTATTGCAATAAAATTTCTAATCCCTCGCTCGTACAAGCGTACGCTTGTACCTATTTTAACTCACTCCTGACCATTTAATAATTGTTGAAGAGCCATCGTTTCCCCTCTCTTTGACCACACCTTAATCCCCTCCTAAACTACCCGTTACCCACCGTAGGAGGGGAAATGCAGTGCGCAAGGCCGCCTCATCCCCGCAACCAGTTCTCTAACCCCACTTGCATTTCGCCCTTCTCCAAGTGGAGAAGGGATTTGCTAATATTCTGGCGAAGCTGTGCTTTTCTGGGATGAGGGTAAACAAACGGATTACTTCGGAAGTCCCACTGGCATAACGCACGTTTGTATCTGTTTTAACTCACCCCTGACTAATTGATAATCTTAGAAGAACCCAACTTTTCCCCTCTCTAAATATAGAGAGTGGCGACTATTTGAACGTCGGGCAAAGTATATTTCGGGGGTGAGTTAAATAATTTTAAAGACCATCCCCTAACTCCTCCTTTATGCCTGGAAGATGTTTGATAATTAAACAATCATTGGTCGCCTAAAATACGGACCTCCAAACCGTCCATTTCTTCGGTGATTTTTATTTGACAACCCAATCGGCTGGTAGATGTGATATTGGGCACTGTATCAAGCATGGCCATTTCATCATCGTTTTCAGGAGTGAGGGGCACATCGTTCAGTACCTCTACATGGCAAGTAGCGCAAAGTGCCATGCCTCCGCACCGGGCCTCAATGGGGTAACCGCTACCCTTCAAAACTTCCATTAAACTAAGGGCCATATCCGTGGGAGCAACAACGGGTTCTTTTTCCCCATTATCGTTTAGCACGTAAACTGTTATTTCACTATTCATTTATTGAATTATAGATTTTTCGACTTGTTGATTTATAAATTAATGTCAACAAAACTACTTTGTTCAATCAATTAATCTATAAATCATCAAATCAAAATTTAAAACGATTGAATACCGTTTACGGTAGTATATTTAAGGTTTAACACCTTTCCGGGATTCATGTAACGGAAGGCTCCGTGTGACATTAAGGCCGCCTCGTGGAAACCGCTTAGTATCAGTTTTAATTTACCAGGATAGGTATTGATATCACCAATGGCAAACACACCGGGTACGTTGGTTTCAAATTTTTCAGTGTCTACCTCAATGGCTTGTTTATCAATATTCAATCCCCACGCTTCAATAGGCCCTAATTTAGGGCTAAGTCCAAACAAAGGGATAAAATAATCAATATCTACCGGATGGCTGGTTTTATCTTTATCTTGTATGGTGAGGCTTTTAAGCACCCCATTACCGTTCAATTCAGTAATATTACTGCTTAGGAATAGGTTAATTTTACCCGCCTGAGCCAGTTGAACCACTTTTTGGGCACTATCAGGCGCACCCCTAAAGCTTTCGTTACGGTGTACCAACGATAGCTCAGAAGCTACATCAGCAAGGTAAATGGCCCAGTCCAGGGCACTGTCTCCGCCACCTGCCAAAACTACCTTTTTGCCCCTGTACGTTTCGGGGTCTTTTATCATGTAAGTAATGCCCTTGCCTTCAAATTGTTCAATGTTGGCAAGTGCGGGTTTACGGGGCTCAAAACAACCCAATCCACCGGCAATACAAACTGCTTTGGCGTGTACTTTTGTTCCCTCGTTGGTAGTTACTATAAAAGTGCCGTCTTCTTGTTTGTCAAGTTCTTCAACCCTTTCTCCCAATGTAAAAGTAGGATGGAAAGGAGCAATTTGCTCCATCAGGTTATCAATCAGGTCTTGGGCCAAAATACTTGGATAACCGGGGATATCATAAATGGGTTTTTTGGGATAAATCTCACTCAACTGGCCGCCAACTTGAGGCAAAACATCCATCACATGGCAGCGAAGCTTCAGCAAGCCGGCTTCAAAAACAGCGAACAAGCCCACAGGACCCGCGCCTATTATACATATATCGGTCGTTATCATTTGTAATCGTTCTAAATAACGCCGCAAAGGTACAACAAGCGTTAGTTTATTTGAAATGATATGGGTCAGGTATTGGGTAATCAAGCCCAGCCATATTATATGAGCCCCTTTTGGTACTTATCAATCTCCTGTTATCAAATTTAACTCCTACATAATCACAAACAAGGTAAAAGGTAGTAATTTGCAACACTTTTTATATGAGGTTTTCATTACTCATACTCGCAACATTAGCTACCTGTTCGCTTAAAGCTCAGGTGCTACCATCGTTCGGTAACTCGCGCACCGGCACCACCGGTATGCAATTTTTAAAAATTGCCCCCGATGCCCGCAGCACAGGCATGGCCGGAAGCTTTGTTTCTGTATCTGATGACCTAAGCGCCTTGTATTGGAACCCCGCTGCCCTATCCCGCATTGATACCGCAAAGTATCATGTACAAGCAGGAAATACCCTTTACTATGCAGGAATTAATATGGCTTGGGGGGCATTTGCCATGCGCAGCGGCCAGCAAGCTTTTTGGGGTATTAATGTAATGTCGCTGAATACGGGCGAGATGGATGAAACTACCGAATATCAGCCGCTTGGGACGGGGCGTAAGTTTTCACCCTCAAGTTTTGTACTGAGTGCCTCGTATGCTCGCATACTTACCAGCAACTTTACGTTTGGTATGACGGGTAAATATGCCCGCGAAGGAATGGCCGGTGTTGCGGTAAATAACGTGATGTTTGATTTGGGGCTTGATTACCTGATACGCGAAGTGCGTAACCTGCGTTTTGCAGTAACACTTACCAACTTTGGTATTAACGTACAACCCAGCGGAAAGGTGAGTGTATTAAAAAATACGGGTGAGCAGGAAATCACCAACTTTGAGACCCTTTCGGTACCTACAACGTTTCGATTAGGTGCTTCGATAGATGCCGTTAAAGCAAAAAACCAAGTATTGCGTACCTCGTTGCAGCTCAACCATCCTTCTGATAATAACGAAACCCTTGCCTTAGGACTTGAATACGGTATCAAAAATATGCTGTTTATCCGCACAGGATATGAAATAGGGCAGGACGAAGACGGTTTCCCCCCAATTGGTGTGGGCTATATGCTGCCCCGCCGCTTTGGTAAATTTAGCATTGATTATAGCTTAAACAATAAAACCCGCTTGGGCAATATACACCGCCTAACGTTGGGAATACGATTGAAATAAATGGTGAAAAAGCCTTTATATATTGCCCTTTTGTGCGGCGTGGTAATAAGCTCGTCGTGTAATTTCTTTTTCGGTAAGAAAGAGAACGATACCACCAATGAGATTTTTGAGCAAGGTAAGATTGACCCCGAATTAGTGCCCCAAAACGTAGGGTATGTGCCCGTGCTACCGTTTTTCAACGGCTTTGTAAATCCTGTGGATGTGTATGTTGGGTACGATGAAATGGTGTATGTGGTGGACGATATGGGCGTGCACGTTCTCGACCAAAAAGGTACCCGCTACCGCACTATTGCTATACCCGGCGCAACGGATGTGGTAATGGATCGCCGCTTGCATTTGTACGTGGCCGGCAGGATAACCCAAAACATAGGCGGGCAGAATTATGATTTGGCCGCGGTGTATCACATTATTAACCCTTCAGGGGCAGGTAATCCTGTTTTTACTGACACTTTGATACATCCCGCTGCTGATTTATCGCGCCAGCAAGTGGCATTTCGCGGGGCGGATGATGTGGCCGTGAAGTTTACCGGATTAACGGTATTGGAAGACAACACCTTGTACGTTTCTCGCACAGGGCCTAAAAACGATTTTAATACTGCCGCAAGGCCGGATAATACCATCCTGATTTTTAACGCCAACGGTGCAAACATTGGTTACACTAACGGACTTAATCCCCAAACATCCAGCTTGCGCTCTTGCTTGGGTGTATCAGCCATTGCAGGATTTGCAGCTCCACCACAACGCTTGTTTGGCATGGATAAAAGCCGTGATTTTATTCTTTGTCAAGCCGATACCAACCCTTCGGTAGAGTTTAGGGTGCTATGGATTAAGGAAACTTTCGACCCTGATTTGGGCTCGCGCAGTTACGGAGAAAATACGGCATTGCTAAACTTTGACACCTCAAAAAGCAACCGCTTCTTATACCAGTCTTTCCGTTTTGGCAATCCTGCCGACGTTTACATTGCTACGGATGCTACGGGCTACATTTTTGTGGCGGATAGCAAAAAAGACTCGATATACCAATTTACCCGCGCAGGAATTGAAGGCGTAAACCCTCCTGCCAACTTCCCTACCCGCAAGCAAATTATTGCCTCGTTCGGAGGCAAGGGCGCAGGCCCGTTCCAGTTTAACCAGCCCAGTGGCATCAGCTATTTTAAAGAAATTGTGTACGTGGCCGATAAAGGCAACGGCCGCATTTGCCGCTACAAGCTGAGTACCGATATTGAGTAATTCTCTACTATTAAAATCGGTTTATCCTGCTCATTTTATCAAAATCATCCTTTCGGGTGATGCGCCGTGCGGCTATATTTGGTTTTTATTGCCCCATAATTTTAATTTACTATGAAACGAGTAACCGGCATTGGCGGCGCCTTTTTCAAGGCTCGCGACACAAAAGCATTAGCGGCTTGGTATGATAAGCATCTTGGCTTATCGTTTGGCGAAAATGGGTACCATGTGTTTTTTTGGGACGAAGACCCCAAGCCTGATACAAGGGGTGCAACGGTTTTTTCGATGTTTAAGCAGGAAACCAAGTACTTTGAACCCTCTACCAACGCATTTATGTTTAACCTGCGAGTTGAAAACCTTGATTGGCTATTGCAAACCTTGCGCGACGAAGGGGTGCAAGTAATGGAACAAACCGAAAATATGGACGGTGTGGGCAAATTCGGCTGGATTATAGACCCCGAAGGCAATAAAATTGAGCTTTGGGAACCCGCTAAGGCGTAATACATAAGTTAATTCCCTGTCTGTTTTTTGAAGGGTTTAGGGGGTTATTGACGCTATTTAACTCACCCCTGACTAATTGATAGTTGTGCAACTGACCAACGTTTACCCTCTCTAAATTTTGAGAGGGGTGAGTATGGGAACTTCGGACTAATAATTAATCGGGTGGGGGTATTTGGTCGGCAGGTACGTAGACCTGCCGCTATGGATAGAGTGCCCAACCAGCTATCAATTGCGTCGGGATTTATTCTCGATGGTTTGAGGTAACACACCTCTCTCTGTCCCTCCTTAGCTAGGAGGGATACCACGCGCTGCCCATTGAACGCCGAATCAGTTTTAGTAACTGCTACTGCTATTGTGCAGGTGAGCCTGTGCGGCTGTTCCCCTCCTTAGCAAGGCATCAATACTGAGCCTGTCGAAGTATGCGCGCGGGTCAAGGAGGGGTTAGGGGTGGTCGATAAACTATTTAACTCACCCCTGACTAATTGATATTTGTACGACTGATGAACGTTTCCCCTCTCTAAATTTAGAGAGGGGCGACTATTTGAACGTCGGGCTAAGGAAATTTCGGGGGTGAGTTAAAGAGGAAAGCCTCGCTCATGGCCACTTACCCCTTCCTGACTATTTGTTTTGCAAGCAGTCATTCAACTTTTCCTTCCGCCTGTAGGGGAAGACAACTTTGGAAACGCTGCGCTAAGGATATTTCGGGTAGGGGTTTTGTCTCGGCAGGTGCGCAGACCTGCCGCTATGGATAGATTGCCAGTTCTCTATCAA